>Ga0247843_1005154_pt1 | contig 18526 bp, 13 predicted proteins | sample LaCruzMarch2017__FD_192420 | JGI IMG/M metagenome (GOLD analysis project Ga0247843, IMG submission 192420) | Freshwater microbial communities from meromictic Lake La Cruz, Castile-La Mancha, Spain - LaCruzMarch2017_8m | ecosystem: Environmental > Aquatic > Freshwater > Lake | place: Spain...
CACATCAAGCACTTATGGCTTAAAATTGAAGATTATACCAGTGCTGATACCCTCAAAAAAGCTGTGGATGATATTGTCGCCCAAGTGAAAACTAAATACACGATTACTTTTACTTGACTACTTAATAAGAGTGCTGTCAGAAAAATAATTCTCATTGGAACGGTGACACATTTTTTGCAAAGGTGACACCTTGAGATTAAGGCAGGATTAAGTTGAAATTAAAAAGAATTAAATATCAAAAGTTGTATTTTCAGCGATTATCGCTTTAAATTGAAAGAATTCTGTCACCTCTACCTTTTGATAGTTAAAAAACACTTATGTCTAACCAACTCAAAAAACAAATCAGTCTTTACAGTCTCACTATGATTGCAGTAGGGTCGAGTATTGGCTCCGGGGTATTTCGCACCCCTTCCGAAATCGCCGGATACTTACCCACAACAGGCTGGATGTTGGGAGTTTGGGTAGCGGGAGGTTTGGTAGCTCTTTGCGGCGCGTTGACTTTTGCCGAAATTGCTTCTATTTTTCAAAAAGCAGGAGGCTTTTACGTCTTTTTGAAAGAAGCCTTCGGTGATTTACCCGCTTTTCTGTACGGTTGGTCTATGTTGCTGGTAATCAATACGGGTTCATTGGCGGCCTTGACGTTGGTGTTTACTTCCTATCTCAATGAACTGATACCGATGCCTGAAAACGTACAGCTAACGGTAGCTGTAGTGACCATTGCGTTGCTCACACTCATGAATGTATTGGGCGTGAAGTGGGGAGGAGTGTTTGCTTCGATTTTTACTTCTGCCAAGTTATTGGGGATTGCGGTGGTGGTGGTCATTGGATTTGTAGCCGGAGTATACGCGGTAAACATGACTGATTTTACCTGGACTTCCAATGCCGAGAATCTTCCTTTGGTGTCTTCTTTTGGGTTGGCTTTAATTGGAGTCTCCTTTTCTTATGGAGGTTATCAACACGCTACTTTTATTGCAGCGGAAGTAAAAGATGCAGACCGAATCGTGCCACGGGCGATGCTTTTAGGAATTGGCATTGTCTGTTTGGCTTATTTGAGCATCAACGTAGCGTATTTAAAACTGCTTCCTATTGAGAAAATCGCCGCTTCTACGGGAGTAGCTTCGGAGGCGGTTTCTACGGTATGGGCTTTGGGAGGGAAATTTATCTCGTTTTTGATTGTGTTATCGGTATTGGGAACGATTGGAATTTACATTTTGACCGCCCCGCGTATCTATTTTGCCATGGCCAAAGACGGATTGTTTTTTAAGCAGTTTGCCGAAATTCATCCGCGGTATCAAACTCCCTTTTGGGCCATTATTTTCCAGTCTTTTTGGACTATCCTTTTGCTTATTTTTTGGAAAACGTTCTCCAATCTCATCACTTACGTGGTGTTTGTCGATACCGCTTTTTTCTTCCTGACGGCCGCAGCCATTTTTCAATTCAGAAAACGAAAGCTGACTCGAAATTACAGAACTTTGGCGTATCCCGTTACCCCGTTGGTCTTTATGGGAATGTCTGCTTTTGTGGTAGTAAATACGCTCATTGAAAAGCCTGAGCAGGCAATTGCAGGGTTGTTTTTTCTGGGCTTAGGTGGATTGGCTTTTATTTATTTCAAACGGAATCAATCAACGGAACAAGGTATTGAAAATAAACCCAAATTATGATTACTCAAACCCTCATTGCTCTTTTTGAAAGAGACTTAACTAAATTGAAAATTGAACTTTTAGCGTATAAATCCGAAGAAGCTATTTGGAAAACAGAAGCAGCTATTCCCAATTCGGCAGGGAATCTGGCATTGCACTTGATTGGCAATCTAAATACATTCATCGGGGCTGAAATTGGTAAAACGGGTTACATTCGTAATCGTCCGTTGGAATTCAGCGCCAAATTTGTACCGCGAGAACAACTTGTTGCAGATATTGAGGCTACGATTGAAGTGATAAAAAATGCGTTACCCCTTCTGACCGAAGAAGATTATCAGGCCGAATACCCTGTACTTGTTTTGGAAGAAAAGAAATCTACTGGATATTTCTTTATCCACCTCGCCGTTCATTTGGGATACCATTTAGGGCAAATCAATTATCATCGGAGATTGTTGGATGCCGTTTAAGAAAAAAACGCTTGCATTGTATAGTCCCTTACATCCATTTCGTCTTGCGAAACGCCCGTTTTTTTGAGAATGATTTCACAATTACGGCTAACGGTTTCGAGCTTGGCGAAGGCGGGGATTTTCACCACAAATGTGTCTGCGGAGTACTGAACCGCCACTTTTGCCAAACCGCTGTTATGCCTTCTTTCTCGGTCGTTGTTAGTCTGTCCATTGTCGTGTCGTTGTGCGTTGGCTTGATAGTTCTTTTGCAGTTTTTTGTTTGGCTCTGTGCGTTTGGAAAAACTGCAAATGTGCTACCAAATGCGTTGGCTATTTAATACTAATATTGTCGCAACTGTCCCAATTATAATAAGTCCACAAATTACAAACAAGATTGTTTTTAAGGTTTTAATTTCTTTGTCTTGTAGGTCAAGTTGCTGAATAATTATAGTCTGATTATCTGCTGCATTTTTTTCAATTGATTGTTTTGCTTCATTAAGTGCTGAATTAACCGCTTTTATATTCGTGTCAATTGTTGAAAGTCTGATCGGGAAGTCAACGCTTTCAAGAGTTTTAACCAAATTATCAGTTGCTTCTACAATTTTTTTGTATTGCTCTAAAAGGCGTTTTGTTTCAACAAGTTTTTCCTTGTTGGTTGTATCAATTTTATTTCCTGTAGTTTCAAATTTTAAAACTCCGTCATTGATTTGAATTTCAGTATTTTGTTTTAGGTCTGTTACGTATTGCTTGTAAAGATTGAAAATCTTGTCCGTATAGACAGCATAATTTTGTTGCACTTTTTCAAGTTCAACAATTATACTCATTGAATTTTCCTTTGCACTGTCTATGTAGTCTGTAACTGTCTTTAATTTTGAAAGCTCCTTTTGAAGTAAGCCCAATTGTTCATTTATCTGTTGGTCAAGCATAATTATTTGCGAATTTGTTATTAAAATTTGTCAGCCAATTTGAATGTAAATTAAGATATAAAGCACTTTCAACTTCTTCGATTTTCTCTACTGCCTTCAAATCGAAACCATTTACTTTTGCTTTAAAGGTGTCAACCTTTTGTTTCAAAGTATAAATATCTTCTTTTGTTGTTTCTTGTGCTTTTAAAAAGCCTTTTATAAAATCTTCTTGCGCTTCTTTTATAAAATCTTCATTTTCCTTTTCAATTAGTATTACGGAAAATGATTTGAGTAAAATAAAAACAAAATTGTCAGGTCGTTGAACTAAAAGTCTTGTAGCTGCACCTCGCAAATGTTTGAAATTATTTATCTGTCCAATATCAGTAGACATCAGGTTCATATATCTTTCTACAACTTTAAAATCTGCTTTTAATCCTTTCTCTGTATCTTTAGGAAGCCATTCACTTCTTGCATACTTTGAATTCATATACAAATCAATAAATTCTTTGAATTTTTGACTTCCGTTTTCCTCAAGTCCAATGATACAAGCCTCTTCCATTGCATCAATTGCGGCTCTTCTTTGAATAGCTGTTTCTTCATAAACAAATTTTATTAAGAAACCTAAACACTTTTGTATTTCGGTATTGCCCTTATAGTAAGGTAATCGGTCTAATTTTTCTGATGTTTTTTCTTCGCTATTGTATTGAAGTAAATATTCTTTTAGTTTTAATGTGTAGTGTCCTTCTGGCTTTTTACTTATGTGGGCTGAAATAGTTTTTGAATTGTAATCAACTGTATAATCATCAACAACACCGATAATGGAAAGTCTGTAAATCGCTTTGTATGTATCTTCCTCGTTGCGGGTTTGAGTAAATAAATTTTCAATTGTTGGTTTAATTGCTTCGGGGATTGATATTTGATTTCTATCGTTTGCCTTCCCAAATTGCTTTTCTAAGTTGGTGATGAATTCAGATTTATCATTGCAAAAATTTTGAGCTTCTTTTACCATTCTTTCAGTAAAAGCAATGTTGTTTTCAGTCAAGTATTTTGCTATTCGTTCGATTACGTTATTTGTAAACGGAATAATTACTTGAAAATTTTCTTTAGATTTTGTACTTTCTAAAAGTTTCTCAATTCCTGGCTGTGATGATGCTTCTGTAAATTGTGAAAGCCACGTAAATGCAGTCATACCTGCTGGCTTTTCAGTTAAAATTATGTTTTGAATGAACTTTGCAATTTTATTTGCATCTGGTTTTGCATCTTGATGAGGATAGAATGCTAAATTATCTCTATCTAAATAAATGCTTCCAAAGTTCTGATTAATGTATAAAACTTGTCTGCCTGTATTTCCTGTTACTGCATTTAGTCTTACAGCTATTGAAAATTCATCGAATATTTTTTCTTCAACGTAATTAGTAAACCTATGTGAAGGGAATTTTATTTCCGTAAGTAGTTCAGCTAAAAGTTTTTTCTCTTTTGAAATTCCTTTGAAGTTATTTCTATGAAAACTTTGTAAAATCTCCTTATCAATTGAAGCTGTTCTTTCTTCGATTATCTCTGTTATATCGCCATCTTCCGTAACTGTTTCTATTTTTTCGGAAGTAGTAAGTTCTTGTCTATTGAATAGTACCAAGCCAATTGCTAATTTCCTATCTCTTCCACCTCTTCCTGCTTCTTGATAATAACTTTCTATTGAACTCGGGTAGTTAAAATGCACAACATAGCGGATATTTGGTTTGTCAATTCCCATTCCAAACGCTTTTGTAGCTACTAATAAATCTAAACCGTGATTGACAAATGCTGATTGATTTTTTTCATTTTCATTATCTCTCTCTTGAATTCCATCGCTTCCTAAAAATGTTCCAATTTTTATGTTTTTAAAATGCTTCGTGAGTTTAGAAGCATTGTCCATAACCCCGAAAAACCAATTTCTGTGAGGACAAAAAACTAATCCAGCGTTATTTTCTTTTCCTTGTTGTTTGTAGAATGTATTTGCGTTGTAGTTGTCTAAACGAATATCGTGTTCCTTTCCTGTAGTTTTCTTAAAATGTTCTTTTGCATCTTCAATTATTTTAGGATTATCAGCAAATTCCTCGTAATGTTTGGGAATTGTATTGAGTTGTTGAATTAGTTGAAATTGCTTGGCTTCTCCTAATGCTTGTTTATTTTTCCATTCAATTCCATTTTCAGGCTTAATATCTGCAACTACTTCAACTATTTTAAATTGAATTTCTGGTCTGTCTAACTTTTCAAGTCTTACAATCGCAGTTTCTTCAGGAATATCAAGCTCTCTTTGAATATCAGAAAGCACATCGTAAGATGCTGTTGCTGTTAATGCGAAGAAAGGGGCTGGTTTTTTTTGTTTAGTTAAACAATGAGTTCTGAGATTAGCACCCAATCTTAAATAAGAAGTTCTAAAATCGTGTCCCCATTCCGAAACACAATGTGCTTCGTCAATTACACAGTAACTGAAATAATGATTGTTTAAATTGCTTGTTTCTAACAATTCTTTTCTAAATGAATTGTCTTGTAATCGTTCAGGCGAAACAAAGGCGAAAATTGTTTGAGCATTTTTTATTTTCTCTAATGCAATTTTCCTTTGTTTTTGGTTTAATGAAGAGTTTATGTAAACTGCTCCGTCAATACCATTTTTGATTAAACCTTCAAATTGGTCTTTCATTAATGACTTTATTGGGTCAATAATGATTGTCATTCCAGGTTGAAGTAATGCAGTTAATTGATAAGTTAAAGATTTACCTGAACCTGTTGGAAGTAATCCAATTACACTAAGACCTTGAATAGCTCTGTTGATAATCTCAACCTGTCCTGCTCGAAATCCTGTTTTTCTAAAAATATTTTGAACGAATTTTTCTAATGCCTCAACTTGCACTTTATCTTCTCTGAAAACATTCTCTTGAGTGTCTTTTATTCCAAGTGGTTTGTAAGTTATTAAGTTGGTAGTTCTAAATGAACGATTAGTTTTAGGCGAATGAGTAGAACGAATTAAGACTTTTGTATCGGCATTAACTGAATTATTTATTTGAGTTAATCCGCTTCTTTGCAAAACAGAAATATCAATAAATAAATCATACTTCTTATTTCTGTCAATATTATTGGATGAATAAAGATTTGCGTTAGCAAATCTTTTATTTCCTTCAATAAAAACATTAATGACGGGTATTTGGGCGGTTTCGCCTTTTAGTGCAAATAACGAAGCAACTAATTCTTTGAAATCGTCTATTGCTAAATTACCACAAGGAATATCCTGTTCAATTATTGCAATATTCCATTCACTTACATTAATGTTTAGTTTGCCTTCAAAAAGTAATTGGATTATTGTTTTTTGAATTCTTGCAACGGCAAAAGGAATAAGACTTAATTCTAATGCTGTCAATCCCTCGGTTTCGATATACAGAGGATTATCAAAGTTTTGCTTTATCAATTTAAAAAGCGTCTCGCTTTCCAATTGTTTAATCTCACTTATTTTTCTTTCAATACTTTTCCATTCGGTTGTTTTAATTCTTAACGCTTTTGCCCATTTTGCTTTTTCAGTTGCATTATCACGGTCGTTGTCAATTAATCTTTGGGTTGGTTCTTCGTGTTGGCTTCCATCAATTTCAATAACCAATCCTCTTTGCTCATTTATTTTATATGGAAATTCTAATGAAAAGTCTAAACGTTGCTCGTTAAACAATTTGATTGTGCCATTAAGATATTTTTCCACTTCATCTTCTGTTGAATTAGAAAATCTTAAAACATTTTCTAATTCTCTTTGCGTTTCAAATAGCTGAACCCACATTTGCGAAGCAAATTTGGGTAATTGTTGGTATAAAAAATCTTCTTCAAACGAACTTCCCAAGTTCTCCCAAGTAGTGATTTTATTTTTGGAAATATTATCGCCTTTTAGGTTTGGGTCAATAATGTGTAATGCCTGAAATAATTTTTCAATTAATGTTTCTCCTATTTTTAACTCTTGTCGTATTGTTCCAATTTCAAGTAGTTTTTCATCTTGCTCAGTTATATTAAAAGCCTTTAGAATTTTGTTCTCCAACCAAAGAGAAGGTCTTGTCGGCAAACCTCTTGAAATGATGTTGTGAGCAACTGAAAGTGTTTGTTCAAAATCGGAATTGTCATTTGGGGTAACGGTCGAATTAACCTCAATGTCAAAATAGGAAAGTTGCGTCAAAAGTCCTTTAACTTCTGTCGGTGTGTATTTTGTTTCTAAAGTTTCCTTTACACAATCAAGTATATAGCCAGCTTGAAGTTGTGTCATACGGTGAATGTTGTCGTGGTGCGGTTGGGGCAAAAGCAAATGTGGTGCAACTGTGGGTCGGCTTGTGCGTTGGGTTGCACCACTTTTGATTTTGCCGAAGCGTTGGCTTTTCTTTCCGTCATATTTCTGTAGTTTGTTTGTTGCACTGTCGCCTTTTTAGAATGAGGCATAACTCGCCGATTAACGCACTTACAATACAAAATACGCATTGCGTATTTTGTATTGTAAAAGGTATTTTGTTGGCGTAAAAAGCCGTTTTATCTGATTGAAGTTTACTTATCATAAACGGCCCCTGCCTTTCTACTGTTTTACAATTTTCTGACGAATCACCCCTTTGTTCGTTGGAATGGTAAGCAGGTAAATACCCGTTTGTACATTTTTCAAATCCAGAATTGTTTCCTGAGAAGTTGAGACGGAAGTTTTGGGTAAAACCAAACGCCCGTTTACGTCGGAGAGCTCTAACGGCCCCGCTTCCAATTGCTTGGAAACCTTGATTTTCAATTCATCCTGCACGGGATTTGGAAAAATTTGCACTTCATCAGTTAAGTTTGGAGCTACACTCAAAATAGGAATTACCTGAAAAGTGCGTTCGGCGGTAGCAACCGGGAAAAAAGGCCGCTCGGAATTGGTGTAAGCGCGAATGGTAACAGGGCCCGAACCCGTCAGGGTAACGCGATTTCCACTGATTTGAGCGGGGCCCGACACAATATAAAACGCCACGGCATCGCCGTTGGAAGCCGTTGCGCTAATTGTGAACGGAGCCGCATCCTGGAATTTGTCCGTAATCGCCGTAAAATTCAACGTCGGTAATTGACGAGTGCCTTGAGATACCCAAAGCGGCCACGTAGCATTGAGAAGTAGAGCGGCAGGGGTTCCTTTTCCCGTAATTTTGTTGGTATTAAGTCCAATGACATTGACATTTTTGTTCGTTCCGGTTCCTTTGGTAACGTAAACAACGCGGTCGTCCAGACGAGAATAGTCGGGATAGCCAATGTCTGTGTTGTTGGTAATGACTTCTACATCGCCTTTTTCCAAATCTACCCCTAAAATAGAGAAGGTATTATCGGGATCATAGAGATAATCGAATGCCAAAATGGCCGTTGAGTTTTTGGCAAAGGACGGATTTCCAACGCTTTCGCCTGCTTCCAAATCATTGAACAGCTTTTGAATGGTGCCGTCGGCAAACGTATTTTGAACCGTATCCCATACGTGCATAAATCCTACATCCCAATAGTCTAAAGATTGGCCTGTCGCGGTTTTGAGTTGATTATACGCATCAAACACCAGATATTCGCCCGAAGCATCCCATTCCAGACCGTCGGCGTACTGAATATCGCCCGTGCTGACGCCGCTCGTGTAAGTAGGATTATAAAGCTTGAATTTGGTCCATTTTTTGGCATCAAAACTATATACATAAATGCTCTTGTCGGATTGGTTGGTCAAAGCGGCCAATTTACGTCCATCTTTAGAAATGGCCACTTTGTTCCAAATCGTTTCGTCAGAAATCAACGATTCGTCAGCAGTACCTACTAAACTAACAGCGCGAATTCGGCGGTCGTCGCTCACAAAATAAACGAATTTACCATCGTCGGTAACACTCGGACGGTTGAGAATGGCACGGTTGGATTTGACGGTAATGTTCGTACCGGTAGTGGAGGTGGAATATAGTTTCTTATCAGAACCATAGACCAACAAAAACTCGGTGCCTGTGTTGCTGGGCAAGGTCGTAGGATTGGCAGGAGGAGGGTTGCTGTTGGTTTCCAAAATGCCCACTTGGTCGAAAGCCGTTTTGGCAGCGGCAACCTCCGCAGAATTAGCCCCATATAAATCCGTAGCGGCTTTAATAACGGCCAAACGTAAATCAATGAACTTAGAAAAACGTGTCAGATAGCTGGTCATGGCGCGGTAATACACCTTTTCTGACTTGTCTTTCCCTACGTTGGCGTTGTTGGTAAAGAGAAAGAAAGCGTAGTTGGGAATCCCGCTGTTGATGTGAACCCCCCCGTTGTCTTTGGTGGTATTGATGTATTGCGTCATGGTGCGGGGCTGATAACCGGGGTCATTGGTTCCGCCTTGGTTCGGATTGGCCATATCGCGCAAAGCGCCCGAAGGATAGACAGTTTTTTTGACCACCGATTCTCCCATTGTCCAGTTGGTGCGGTCTACCAATACGCCAAATACATCGGCCAATGATTCGTTGATGGCTCCTGATTGCCCTTGGTACTCAAGCCCCGCTGTATTTTCAATTACTCCGTGCGTCATTTCGTGGGCTGCGACATCAAGCCCACCCGCTAAAGGTCCAAAAGCAGAGGCACCGTTGCCGTAGGCCATGATTTCACCGTTCCAAAAGGCGTTATCCATTTCTTTGCCACCTTCATCGCGCACATTGACGACCGAAATGACATTCCCGCCTTTGCCATCCAATGAGTTGCGTTTATGCACTTGAGTGTAATACGTATAAGCTGTAGCAGCGTTATTGTGAGCCGATACCGCAAGCGGTGTCCAGGAATTATTCGTAGAAGTTACTTGCCATACCGAAATATCATCGGCTTTTGAGTTTCGGGCATCAATCGTCCAAATTCCCCCAAGTGGTTTGTCCGGAAGGGTAGAAGTGGTGCTTTTATACATAGGACGAGTGATATCCAACAAATAATAAGTTGTCCTTTTTAAATACGCATTCACACTTTGAGTCACTCCGTTGAGATCTTTGGCATTGGCCTTGACAGGTCCATCCAAGGCGCAGGTATGGTTGGTTTTTGAGAGAATTTCACCCGTATGTGCGTCTACAAAATAATTCCAACGCTCCATGAAATTGGGACGTACTACCATTCGCCACGTCAAATGAGCGGTTTCGGGTTGGCTTTCGGGATAGTACACTACTAACTCAGTTTCAGGAACTTGTTTTTTTAGGATTGTCAATTCTCCTGCGCTCAACTCACGCACAACAGTTTGTCCCTTCAAATCAGTTAAAGCTCGTTGTACGGCAATGGCTTCGGAAAGAGTGGGAGAGAGGTTGGATAAAGCAGGGGTTTTGAAATTTCGACCGTTGAGGGTCGTAAATTGGTTGTTTTCAAGGTGTAAAATAAGCTCCCCGCCATACACGGGAACTCCTTTGAAATGTTGCTGCAAACGAATGTGTGTTTGTTTTAACTCATCCTCTTCAATGGTCATCACTTCCAATTCTTCAGAAGGTTGCGTCATTTGGAGAAAAGGCTTTAATTGTTCTGCGTAGTCCAAGGCTGCAGTGGTCAGAGCAACACGCCCGCGATTGCTGGTTTTGAGTGAGCGTCGGTATTCAATAAATACGGGGATGCCTGATGAATCGCGTACTACCCGTGCCGTTAAAGCGCGGGATTGGGTAAAAGTTTTGGGTGCATTTTTGCCGGATGAACGACTTCCGTCTATTTCGGGAATGTTTTGCAGGGAAGGCGGCAACGGTTGAGCAGGCCCTTTTTGCGGCTTTTCTAAAAAACGATTGTTCTGGGCCATAACAAACCCATTTGACACGATACAACCAATAACAAGCAGTAGAGTAGATGTTAATTTCATAAGAGTAAAGGTTTTGCGACAGAAATATAGAAGTTTTTCATCAAAATAATGCAAGACTTTACTATTCGGTAACAATCGCTTCATTATAAGGTAAAAGCAAAGTTGTTGATTTGCATCAGAAAAAACCAACCTACAGATGAAAAAAGGACTTTTTGCTTTTGCGGTTTATACAGGCACATTCTTAGTATTTATGTACGGTTGCGCATAACAGACGGAGTGTCCTAAAAGAAGGAAGATAACTTAGGGTATAGAAGTTTTTAGAATTCAATTAAACGCGGGGACAGTGGTTGAAGATTATCTTTATATTAACTGTCCAACCATTGCTTAAAGTCATTCACGCGTTCCCGGCTTACAATCTTTGCTTCCCCGTCCAACAGTTTTGATTGGATGGACAATCGACTGTTGAAATAAGAAGTTACTTTTTCAATGGACTGAAAGTGAATAATGACTTTTCGGTTAATACGAAAAAAAACGGTGGGTTGTAACATCGTTTCCAATTGATCTAATGTATAATCAATGGCGTAGCGATGGCCTTTGTCAGTTATTAAAAAAGATAAACTTTCCTGAGTTTCAAAATGATGGATATTATTCGTTGAAATCGTGTCTATACTCTGTCCTGATTTTACTAAGAATCGAGTTTTGTATTGCTTATTTATCTGCTGATAGGCAATTGTAATGTTTTCAATGAGTTGTTTGTTTGTTGTGCTTTGTTGCTTTTTAAATTTTTCAAGTGCAAACTGTAAATCTTTTAGAGAAATAGGCTTTAAAAGATAATCAACACTATTTTGCTTAAATGCCTGAATGGCATAATTGTCATAAGCAGTTGTGAAAATAATAGGGATGTCAATTTGAGTTTTGGTGAAGATTTCAAAACTGTTGCCATCGGCTAAATGTATGTCCAGAAAAAGTAAATCAATCTGTAAACCTTCCTGAAATGCTTTAACTGTACTTTTTACAGAATCCAGATATTGAACTACCTGAATAGTGTTGTCTATTCGATGCAATAGCAAGCTCAAATGCTCGGCCGATAGTTTTTCATCTTCTACAATAACAACATTCATTTTTTTGCAATTAAAGGCAGAGTTACTTTAAAAATAAGCTCGCTATTACTGATTTCTATTTTTTCATCGGTAAAAAATTGATAGCGCACTTTCATATTTTTTAACCCTATCTGCGAACTTTCAACTTTATCGCTTCTCGGCTGAATAGGGTTTGTAATAATCAGATGATTATTTTCAGTATAAATACACACCTCCAAAGGGTTTGCTTGTGAAGTTTCGTTGTGCTGTATGGTATTTTCTACCAACATTTGGAGGCACATAGGTGGCAAAAAGCGATTTATGGCGTTTTTATCAATGTTGATTTCAAATAAAATGCTATTACCAAACCGTATTTTCAACAGATAAATGTAATGATCTAAAAAGCTTAACTCGTCTTCTAAACTCACCAATTCGGCATTTTTGTTATCCAAAACATACCGATATACTTTTGATAATTCATTGATAAAATCAACAGCTTTGTCTTGGTTTTGGTACACTAATGAACTCAAAACACTTAGGTTATTGAATAAAAAATGAGGGTTGAGTTGGTTTTTTAAGTTTTGTAATTGTGCATTAGCGCTTTCTGTTTTATATTTTTCAACTTCGACTAAACTTTGTTTCCATGCTTTGAAAAATTGCCTTGAAACATAGGAGACCAAAACAAATAAAGTAATAAAAATGGCAGGGACAAAAAGCTGCCTGATGGCTCTGTTGATTGGCTTGAATTCATGAAATTTTATAAAATGCAGTAAATCTATACAAATAAACAGGGTGGTCATTGTAAACAACAGACTAACAGTTACTTGAGTAATCATTCTCTTTTTAGAATCTTCTACCCATTTGTACTTTTTTTCAAGTCGATTGTTAATGAAAATATTCCCTTCCCAAAGCAATAGCACGATAACCGGAATTAAAAACAAATCGGTGTCAAGAAAGTCGTTAAGCCTGAAAAACAGCAGCTTAAACGCCATTGCTGTCAACGTCGATATTCCGATTTTTAGTAAAAAAGCCTTCACGATTTCTTTCACGTTATTCTTTTTTTAAAGCCCTTATGTCATCCATTAATTGCTGCATTTCTAAGACTAACGTGCCGTTATAAATCCCTCTGATTCTTTTCGTTTTATCCACTAAAATAAAATGTTCGGTATGTAGAAACTCGCTACTGTCTTTACTGAATCCAATGTCTTCCTCGGCAAAGTAGGATTGCCTTGCCAGCTGATAAATAGCTGATTTATTTCCCGTTAGAAAGTGCCAATTCGTATTTTTGATGTGGTTTTTATCTTTGAATTTCTTCAAAACCGAAGGCGTGTCTATCCAGGGCGTAACAGAATAAGATAAGAAAACAATGCCACGGTCATTTTGCAGTCTATCGCTCACTATCTTCATATTTTTGGTCATCGTAGGGCAAATGCTTGGGCAAACCGTAAAAATGAAATTGGCAACGTGGATTTTTCCTTCAATGTTTTTTTGTGTTATGTTGATACTGTCCTGGTTTAGAAAGGAGAAATCATTGATAGTATGTGGAATTTTTTTGGTTACTTCCGCTTCGTTTTTGATAAAAATGGGCGTAAAATCTGGGTCGTTGTAGTAGGGTAATGTCGCTGTATCTGAACTGCTTTCAGTACAACTAAGTAGGAACAAACTACTTAACAACAAAAATACTATCCGATACATTTTTACAGTTTTTAGTGCCCAACAAGCCATATCTTTTTCCTTTGAGAATGACGTAATTGGCGCGTATTTTACCATTATCATACCACATTTTTTGAGGGCCTTCTTCTTGCCCGCTTGCGTAAGTGCCCAAATGAAACAAATGCCCGTTAGTGCTATATTCTTTTAATTCACCTTCGTACTCCCCATTTTTGGCAGTAAATTCAAATCGTTTGTTGCCATTTTCCCAATAAGCGACTTGTTTGCCGTGTTTTTGTCCGTTCAGGTAATTTCTTTCTTCCTGCAACTGCCTGTTGGGATACCATTTTTTGCAAACGCCACTCAACAAACCATTGAGGTAGCCTTCTATCAAAAGCGTGTCTTTGCTTAGACTTAATTCATACAAAAAGCCCGTGTATGGTGTATCATTCAAAAAGACCACATCATTTTTTACAGAAAGACTTTTTGATGATGCTAAATGGTAAATTTTTGGAATTTTTTCATCCACTGATTTGCCTGACTTGCTGCACGAACAACAAGCCAAACAAAACAAAAAGATACTTAGGAATACTTTCATTTATTGAGTTACGGTTCCGGGTGTTCCATAAAAACCGCTTCCATTGAGATAAGGGGCATCGGCTGTAAAGTGATAGTGGTAGATGCCATTTGGATAATCGGCAGTAGCGTGGGTGTGTCCATGATAGGCATCCAACATGCTGCTCGTTACGGTTGTTCCGTTTTCCTCCTGCGGGCCATAGACAGGAAATCCATCCAGCAAAAAGCCCATTAAACCGGCCTTCGTAGATTTTACGGTAGTCAAATATAAAGGCTCAACGTGATAGTGATATACGCCCGAATTTTGGGGGTGTCCATAGTACTTGTCAAAACTGACAATTTCGCCTGCCAATGCTTGGTTATTAGGCCCTCCATATTGGTTAAAGAAAGCCACACCATTAATGGCAACACCAATAACTCCCAACGGAGTAGCAGCGTGAGCTGCATTTACCTTAGGGTTTAGCGGTATTTTGATTGTAGCAGATTGTTCGGCAATGCTGTTGGGGTTCTTGGCAAAATTAACTCCGCTAAAAGTAGTACCGCTGTATGCTTCATATAAAGCATTGGAAGTGGCATAGTAAGGCGACTTATGATCGGGCAGGTTCTTCGATTTGATATAAATGTAAGTGCCGTCACTGGTAATGCTTGAGGCTCCGTAGATTTTTTTATACACGGCAGGCACTTCTGTTGAAACTGGCGTAGGGGTTGTGGTATCGGTGTCGTCGCTGTTGCAGTTTACGAAGCTCAGCGTTACCAATGTGGCGAGTGCTAATTTTTGGATGGGTGATTTTTTAAAGTTCATGGTTATTATAATTAAATGGTTAAAAATCAATTTATTTGGAGCAAGATTATTCTATTTTCTTTCTTAGTAAAACCAAATTGTCGAGTTTGAGATTTGACGACCAAATGAAAGCGGCATCCTTTGAAGCATTATCAAAGAGATCGGTAAAGTTGGTATACGACGATTTGTTATCAACGCCCACGGTGCCATTGGAAAAAGTAGTGGCAACAGGCCAGTTGGCATCGTCGAAAGTTGAACTGAACCAATTGGTAGGTATTGCCCAGTGGATTCCATAACTATTAGAAGCACCTGCCGATGTGGTGCAATTGGAAGATAAACGTGCGTCGCCGCTTTCAGAAAGACAGGCTAAATCGGAAATGGGGGCGATGTAATACGTTTGCGCTTTCCAACTGTTGTCGGTAATGCCAACGGTGCTTCCCGAGGCGTTCTTGATGTGCATGACGAAACCACCGTCGCCAATGTAATTGGACGAGCTGCCTTGTTTTTCGGTTCCCAGTCCAAGGTTTTCTTCCCAATCAACACATTTGACGGCCACTGTAAAGGGCTTTTTGGCCTTAAAACGCACAATGCACGAGTTGAAATCGGTATAAGGCACAGAGTCTTTGCCAACGGGAATACCATTGACGTACATTTCAAAATAATTGTCGCCAAAAATATAGGCTGTAAAAACCTCTCCGTCAGCATCTACCGTTACGATATTATTGCTCGAAAGTGCTGCTGTGGCCGCGGCGGTGTTGGCATAAGAATGCCCCGAAACATAAGAGTTGTACAAGTCAGAAGCAAAGGGAAAGTTGGTGAAATTAACATCGGCGGGCAATGCCCAGGTTTTACCATCGGTTGATGTAATAGTTCCCAACGCCGCTACCCGAACCCCCGAAGGAAATAAATTGGCGGTTGTGGTAGTGCCTGCGCCCTGCGTTACTGAACCTGTACCAGAATAGGCGCTATTAGTAACGGTTGCCGTTTCCGAACAAGCAACAAAAGCAGTTAGGAATGATAGAATAATTAATCTTAGAAAATGGGAATTAGCCATAGTTTTTAGTTTTAGTTCAATTAGACGTATTTTAGTAAAGTTTCTTGCGGGTTAGTTGCTTAAAACTGCACTTTTTTACACAAGATTTGGAAGTAAACTTAACGAGAGGTCGTTATTGATAGATGTCCTATCCTGATTTTACCTTTTATTATCATTGTTAATGATTAAAATAAATAATCAAATATACTGCAATGCTAACGCTTTTATGCGTTGTTGAAAGATTACAGAACCGTTGAGTTGTTGAAAAAAGGGGTTGAGTTGTTGGTATAATGGGCTGGATACTGAGCGAATAAACCGCAAAAAGCCCATACAAATTACATTGCATGGGCTTTTGACTAAGAGGATATATTCAGAATTTAACGTTTTGCTGCTTGGCAATGTGGTGAATTTTTAGCATGAATGGGGGCAATAAAATTACAAATGTTAGGTTTTTGTACTACACCCGAAGATTTTTCATAACTACTTGATTGTAAGATATTTGAATATCAATCCATCGAATCATCGTTTTAATATATTCAGTACATAAGTGTACAAAGTTATGATTTGTATTTTTGAGACCTCTCCGTAGAATATCGCTTCCTTTCCTAAAAAAACCATTAGCCTGACGTCCGTTTTTTTTGATTTTTATTTTTTGTACTTTTTTGTGATTATACTCCCCAACTTTGACACAAATAGCTACTGCTAAACTAACAAAAACTAAGAGCTTACTTAATTTTTGACTGCATTTTAAATGAGTCGATTCTAAATCAAAACCCCGCCCTTTGAAGGTTTGAAATAAGACTTCTATGCACCATCGTCTGCGATAAAATCCACCGAGTTGTTTGGCTGGCAAGTTACCGATTAAAAATAAAAAATCATTATTCAAAAGACGTTTTATCATCGTGTTACACCAAATCCCATCTACTCTGCAATCTTGAAAATACCGCTCTGTTTGTGTATGTAGCAGTGTTTCAATCGAATAGCAATCTCCATTTTTTAACGTAACTAAATGGCTTTTAGGTACTCGCATACAGAATTTTATGTCATTGATTTTAAGATACTTAACCCACTCAACGCCTATAAACTCTCTATCCCCTACAATGACTCCTATCCGCTCTTTCCCAATCACTTTAATCAATTTAGATAGTAAATCTATGCGGTCTTTGCAATGGCTATTGCCAGATTTATTATCTAATAAAGACCAATATAAGGGGATTCCTACTGAGCCATTTTTTGCTACTACCATCAATATGTTGCATTGGTAGACGCCAAATTTCCATTCAGTCCGATCAATTGAAAGACTAAGTTTTCCTCTTGGTAGAAATAATACTAACAGCAGACATACTTGATCATAATCGAACTCATAGTCTTTAAAAAATGATTGTATATTACGTTCTATGGACTCAATTTTAGCGTCAGATTCAATATGAAGAGCTACTTCTCTAAATTGTACTTTTTCGCTATCAATAATTCATAACAAAAAAGATGATATGAATTTTTTACGTGCTAAGTTGGTCGCTAATGGGATTTTTTGAAGCAATTTTATAACTTCGTCCCTAATGATTTTTTTCATTCCTAAAGCGGGGCCGCCCGTGCGGCTGGTTTGATGCTTGGTCGCTCAAATTTCAGCCTTTTTGCTTTACCTAATAATTATCTTCGGGTACAGTAGATTACCCTAACCTAATAACCCTAAAAGTATTTATTTCCAATTTTATAAGACTTGTTTTTACAAAATAAAATAGGGACAGAAATAGAAAACGTAAAATTACTTAAACTTGAATTAATTCAGTAAAATCAAATACGGTGCTTTAACTTGCTCAACCATTCGGAGGAAATTCCCATAAATTCGGCAATGAATTTGGTAGGCACTTGCTGAATGATAATTGGGTGATTTTGAATCAAATAATTATACAAACGTTCTGATGAATAAGCAATGATTTTCATTTCAAAATCATTGATTTCCTGCAAAGCCGTTGTGACTTATGCATGATAAACGCGAAGTAGTTGTAAATCTTGAAAAATGAACGTTTCTATATCTTTTTTATTAAATTCAATGACCTCGGCATTGCTAATCGATCGGATTTCGGATTGCGATTTTTTACCTGAAAAAAAACTATCCATACACGTCATAAATGGGTGAAAGTTAGGGAAGAAGAAATTAATGGTTTTCTCAATTTCCAGTTCTTCATCAATAAAACGGCAAACAAAACCACCTTTCAAAACCATATAAATTTTCGTACACACTTGATTGTGGCGTACTAATTTAGTTTGGTTTTTCACTTTTACCAATTGCCCCAAGTATACTGCGCCCCTGAAACTGGACCATTCTGTTGAATAACGAAGTTATTAGTTGATTTTGTTTTCCACTTTGTTTATAGTACTTTTTCTTCCCTTGAATACCTGTTCTGGCGTTCGATAATTTGCCCCCTGATGGAATCGACGGCAGTTGTAAAACTCGAACGGGGCCGCCCGAGCGGTAGGCTTGCAAACCAGTCTCTAATTGCCAGCCATCAGCATAGGCTTTCAGGGGGCCGCCCTTTAGATTTGCACTTTGATTATTTATAATAAAAACTGTTATTACTGTAAGTTTTCTTTTTGCTTCTTTTTCTTTTGTTGAAATGTGGATAAGTGAGATATTTACAGTAAAACTAACC
>Ga0247843_1005155_pt1 | contig 18522 bp, 20 predicted proteins | sample LaCruzMarch2017__FD_192420 | JGI IMG/M metagenome (GOLD analysis project Ga0247843, IMG submission 192420) | Freshwater microbial communities from meromictic Lake La Cruz, Castile-La Mancha, Spain - LaCruzMarch2017_8m | ecosystem: Environmental > Aquatic > Freshwater > Lake | place: Spain...
CCACCATATCAACGCTCTTTTTTGCTGCGATATGGGGACTTAGCTCAATTGGTAGAGCACCTGCTTTGCAAGCAGGGGGTTAGGGGTTCGATTCCCCTAGTCTCCACAAGATAAAACACACCCTAGTAAAAGCTACGGTTTTGTAATAACAAGTAGGAACTTTTCTGTAAGAACTGATTGAGAACAATACTGCTCATAAAAAGCCTTTATATTCCGTGAAATCAGATCCTGTTTGGACTTGTCAGAAATCAACTCAACAATTCTATTTAAGAGATCATGTGAGTTTCCGCCTTCAAACAATACAACACAATTCTTTTCTGCCAAATCTCTCATAGGGGCGCTAGATGAACTCAAATAAGGTAGCCCTAAATACGCAGCTTCAAAAAACTTATGAGGAATGGTCCAATTAATTCTCTGGTGATTAGATAACTGGCCTAATGCAATTTGAGAACTGCAATATTCCTTAAAGAGCTCCACATCTGATATTCGATTGCTTGAGAATTTAAGATTTTCAAAAACTGCCTGCTTTTCATCTGAATTAGTAACAACACGAAAAAACAAATTAATGTTATTTAAACGTGCTAAATTAGCGGCTTCTATTAGAAATGATATTCCAGCTTCTTCTTGGTCGCTACCACGCATAATAACCTGTTTAGTATTACGATTACCATCAACTTCCTTTACATGCATTCCACTAAAGCGAGACTCATCAAATCCTGTTAGGACGACATGAACCTTGTTAGAAGAGAGAATGTAACGCTTTGTAACTCGTCTTTTCTGCTCCTTACTTTCTACAATAACGCTCAAACTTAGATGAAACGCTAGAAAGTCAATGAAATAGGTTTTAATCAGATTAAGGCCCAGGAATCCATATTGGCGCCTACTAGATATAACACCGTCAAATAGTGGCCACCCGGCATCTAAATGAGGACGAATACCTCGAAAAAAAACAAAAGGTAAAACTAAAATATGCGAAGGTGAGCAAACAGTTATGACATTGTTTTCTCCCTTAATGATTAAATCATCTCTTCTTATAAGACTTTTACATAAATCAAAAAAAGAAGTGTCTACCCAGCTTGCTTCTACATTCTTTGACTGAACACCACGATAGTAATTTCTTGTACGAGAAGCCTTTGTTGAACCCAAAGAGACAAAAGTAAATCTTCGGCTACCTAGATTAGGATCAGACAAGTTAGACACTTAACTAGTATAGTAAACGGTAGACGAAAGGGAATCGTGATAAAGCGAAAGAGCTATTCAATCAAAGTTCTCAGCTTTTTTCTGTTTAGAGAGCGGTCTTCTGTAAGAAATAGATTTAATTCTTTGTTATCTCCTAAGGATTACAAGCTACAAATCACACCATATTTAGAGAGAGATATTCAGGCTTTAATCTCTGTGATTGCCCCCAAAGGCACCAACTTGAAACTAAAGAGATTTGGTGGTTCAAGGGATGGAAGTTATGTACTTCCTCAAAAGTATGTGACGAAAGGGACCTACTTGATTTCGGGAGGAATTGAGAACAACAATGAACTCGAAATATCACTTGCAAATCTTGGAGTTTGTGGAATCCAGATAGATAATTCAATTGATCAAGCACCGAAAACGCATAAAAATCTCGAATTTCGAAAAATCACCATAAGTGATTCGGATACTCAAACAGAAACTACTTTAAGTAGTTTAATGAAGTTGCGTAACAACGAGGGTAGATTGATTGTAAAACTTGATATTGAAGGTTATGAGTGGAAAACCTTGGCAGCCTTAACAAAAAACGAATTGGCTTCAATCGATTGTCTAATTCTAGAACTTCACAACCTTTCCTTAATATCTAACTCAGAACAAGGTAAAGAGATTCTTGAGGTTCTTGAGAAAATAGAGGCAGCTGGCCTGCGAAGTATTTTCTGTCAGGCAAATAACGGATGCTTGACTTATGTTCTTGGTGGCACATTAATACCAGACAATATGGAGGTAACTTTTATTAAAATGAAAGCTACCAGGCGGCTGAGGATAAAAGACCTGGTTCTACTAAAAAGACTTAAAGGCACAAACGTCTCACATCACGCGCCAATTAACGTACTTCATTTTGAGACTCATCACTTAATTTCTTAACTGTTAAACTACTGTATAAATTACAACCAAATAGAGACTATTAGGAGTCAAAAATGTCAGATACCCCGCCAATAACCCAAGCAACCCTTCATACCTCAATGGGCGACATTGTTATTGAGTTATTTCCAAATCATGCACCAAAAACAGTTGCAAACTTTGTTGAGTTAGCTGCAGGAATGCGCGAGTGGGTTAATCCAAATACTGGCGAGAAAACCAATCAGCCACTCTATGACGGAACAGTGTTTCATCGAGTAATCAAAGGTTTCATGATTCAAGGTGGAGATCCACTTGGAACGGGAACTGGCGGGCCTGGATATCGCTTCGCTGATGAATTTCATCCTGAGTTATCTTTTACTAAACCATATCTACTAGCGATGGCTAATGCTGGCCCTGGAACAAATGGTTCACAATTTTTTATAACTGTTGCACCAACTACTTGGTTAGATCGCAAACACAGTATTTTTGGCGAAGTTAAAGATGAAGCAAGTCAGAAGTTAGTTCAGGCAATATCAGAGGTTAAAGTTGGCGGAGCAGATCGCCCGATTCAAGCGGTGAAGATAACTTCAGTATCACTGGCATAAAGTTAATGCACCGCTCTATAACTGGCTCACTACTTTTAATAATCGCTGTTTCATATTTATTACAAATCACCACAGTTGGGTATGAAGATAGGCTGTTACTCAACCGCTTCTATGTAGAAAATGGCGAGTATTACCGCTTATTTACCGTTGCTCTACTCCATGGCGGGTTATGGCATTTAGCCTTTAATTTACTAGCGCTTTACGCTCTAGGCACCCCGCTTGAAAACTACTTTGGCAAGGGTAGATATCTACTTATTTTATTTGTCTCCCTAATTTGTGGATCAACACTTTCGGTTCTATTAAACCCTGCCTATGTTTATTCAATAGGGGCATCTGGGATGATCTTCGGGCTCTTTAGCGCTCTTGCCTTAGTTGGCAAGAAAGCTGGTATCGAGTGGCGATCAATTTCGATAATTGTTGGTCTTAATTTTGCTATTGGTTTTGTAATAGGCGGGGTGGATTGGCGCGGACATTTAGGCGGTTTAATTGGTGGGGCTTTGATTACTCTCGCTCTTAACAGATCTAAGTAATACCTGGGCAACATCAATAACGTTTGTATCTGAGCCTTTAGCAGTTACTCCATCACTAACCATTACTCGACAGAAGGGGCACGCCACAGCGACTTCCTTAGCGCCGGTATTTATAGCTTCTTCAACTCGGTTCATGTTGATACGAGTACCTAATTTTTCTTCCATCCACATTCTTCCGCCGCCTGCGCCACAACAGAAAGACCGCTCTTGATTTCTTGGCATCTCAATTAATTCAACTCCAGTTGATTCCAATAACTCTCTAGGTGGTTCATAGATTTGGTTATGCCTGCCTAGGTAACAAGGATCGTGATAGGTAAGAGAATTACTGCTCTGTGTTACTGGCTTTAAACGCCCCGTTTTAACTAAGGTATTAAGAAGTTGAGTGTGATGAAGCATCTCTAATTCAAAGCCTTGCTGCTTATAGTCACGGCCTATTGTTGTGAAGCAGTGCGGGCAGGTCACTACAACTTTCTTTTTGCCCTTGTAATTTGCATAAACCTCATTAAAGGTATCGATATTTTCTCTTGCGAGAATTTGATAGAGAAATTCATTACCAGCCCTACGCGCAGGATCTCCAGTGCAGGTCTCTCTTGCGCCAAGGACAGCGAATTTAACTCCTGAGATATAGAGCAGCTCTGCAACTGCCTTAGTAGTTTTCTTTGCCCTCTCTTCATATGCTCCAGCGCATCCAACCCAGAAGAGATACTCCACTTCATCTGGAAGAGCGCCAGTAATTACCTCAACTGGAAAATCACACTCTGTGATCCAGGCATTTCTATCAGCCCTATTTGCTCCCCAGGGATTTCCAGCTTTTTCAAGATTCCTAAATGTTCCACCAAGCTCTGTTGGAAACTCTGATTCAACTAATACTTGAAAACGTCTCATATTAACTATGTGATCGATATGTTCGATATCAACCGGGCACTCATTAACGCAGGCGCCACAAGTTGTGCAGGACCAGAGGACATCAGGTGAGATTGTCTGGCCAACAACATTTCCTTCTTTAGGGACATTTGCAAGGGCGTGATCTCTAAGAGCCATTATTAATAACTTAGGCGATAAAGGTTTATCGGTATGCCATGTGGGGCACTGTGATTGGCATCTGCCGCACTCAGTGCAGCTAGCCATATCCAATAGACCTTTCCAGGATATGGAGGCAGCATCACTAATACCGAAGAGGTCATCGTCTTTAGGGTTTTCAAAGTCAATTACTTTTCCATTTGAAATCATCTCAGGAAGAGCGCCTAGCGTTGGATTTTCTGAAACCTCGCGCTTAAAGAAGATATTAAATGGCGCTAGGAATCTATGCCAGGCAATACCCATAGTTAAATTGGCAGCAACAACAATGAACCAGAGCATAGAGACAATAATTTTTATCGATGCAACTATCACAATCCAGTTTTCAATACTCTCTTTATCAAGATCTGCAAAGGCGTTAACAGCAGGCTTTGAAAGAGCAAAGTCCCAAGGATTTCCGCTATATCCAATCAGCGCTCCCTCAAGTCCGCGCAGCGTTATTACAAAGAAAACAATTGCAAGTATTGTTCCTTCAACATAATAAGCTTTCCAAGAACCAGAGCCATAAAAGCGAGAGCTGCGGCCTTTATTAGTAAATCTTGTAACTTGTCGAATTCCAATTAATGTAACTATTGATATTCCAGTAAGCCAGGCAAAGCTTTCAGTAAATAAATTATAGACAACCCAATGTCCAATTAGAGGCAGTGCAAACTCTGGATTTAATATCTGTCCATATGCAGTAAGAAGAGTTCCAGAGAGTGCAAAGAAACCTAACATCACAAACCAATGGGCAATGCCAGAGCCGGTAAATTTCAACATCTTGGCATGAGTTAAAACTTCTTTTGCCATGAGAGCAAAACGTTTAGCTCTTTGATTTGATCTAGTTGGATCTGCTTGACCTGCTTTAATCCGGCGATAGAGTTCTAGAGAGCGAATAGTTATAGCCACAATTGCAATCACTGTGATCAAGTAGGCGCTAAGACCGAAAACACTTCGCATCATGCGCCTTAGGGTAGGTGGGCAAGGGCCAATCTGCAGGTAAGGGCGCTATGCACAGGGGTGGATAACCTGTGGAGAATTACACAGATGTAATTAATAAAGAGGTATTAGCGCCAGCGAGTAGCTAGGGAGAAACCCACTCCGATGAAGGCAAAGCCCACGACCATGTTCCAAGCCCCGATATTAGGTATTGGGTAGAGGGTCTGGGAGACATAGAAAATCACTATCCAAAACAGGCCTATTAAGAATGCGCCAATCATTGTTGGGGCGAGCCAGGCTGGGCTCTCCATTTCAACAGGATCTCGCTCAGCAAGAAGTATCTCTGGGCGGTTATCTTTCTTCTTCTTACGTAGTCTGGATTTAGGCATAGGCGTCAGGATACAGGAGAGGATGAGGCCATGGGAACAAGGATCTTGGTGGTTGATAACTATGACTCATTTGTCTTTAACCTCGTTCAATACCTCCAACAACTAGGGGCCGAGTGCACGGTAGTAAGAAATGATGAAGTTAGCGCAAGCCTTGCCGATCAATATGCCGGGGTCTTAATCTCCCCAGGTCCTGGAACCCCTGAAGAAGCTGGCATCTCAGTAGAGATGATTAAGTATGCAGCTCAAATTAAAAAGCCTTTACTTGGAGTTTGCCTTGGACATCAAGGAATTGGAGTTGCTTATGGAGCAACTGTTAATCGAGCGCCAGAGCTACTTCATGGAAAGACATCGGTAATTACTCATAACAACTCTGGAGTTTTAAAAGATATCCCTAATAACTTTACTGCCACTCGCTATCACTCACTTGCGATAGATGAAAAGAGTTTGCCAGAGGAAATTGAAATAAGTGCTAGAAGTGAGAGCGGTTTAGTAATGGCTATCAGACATAGGACACTTCCAATTCATGGAGTGCAATTTCATCCAGAGTCAGTTCTTACCGAACATGGCTATCAGATGTTAGGTAATTGGTTAGTTGAGTGTGGTGATAGCGGAGCAAGAAAGAGATCTGAAGGTCTCTCTCCAGTTGTTTCTCGTTAGTCTTGAGTCTTATTAATAGTAATTGTTACTGAAGAGCCAATTAATTTAACTTCTCCAGCGCTCGGTGCCTGCGCTAGAACACTTCCGATTACTTGATTTGCATCATATGCCTCAACAATTTTTACTAAGAATCCTGCTTGGGTAAGAATTGTTCTAGCCTCAATTTCATTAAGCCCCACTAAAGATGGCACAGAGATATTTCCACTAGCGATCTCTAGAACTACCCCAGTACCTGCTTCAACTGTGCTTCCTGGCTCTGGAGTTATCTTCAAAACAATTCCAGGTTCTTGCTCTGAATCAACAGCGATAGTTCGACTAACTCTTAAACCTGCAGCAGTTAAGGCTGCTCTAACCTCTTCAAGAGGCTTGCCCAATAAACCAGTAGGAACAATGGCATCTCCTGGTCCATCCGAAATAGTCAGCGTCACAGCTGATCCATCAGAGACGCGGATTGTGGCAAGTGGTAACTGGCTAGCGACTCGATCTCTAGGAATTCTAGGATCTGGCGCTCTCTGGATGGTGATAGTTAGCCCTGATAATTCCTGACGCGCCTGAACCTCTGTTAAACCAACAACATTAGGAAGAACCCTTGTTGCTGCGCTCTGGTTTGGATTAAAGATGAAGTAACTAACGCCGCCAACAAGAAGTACTAAAGCGATAGATAGGGCAGCGATTCTACTTCGCGCCTTTTCTTTTCTTAATTGTTTTGGAATCTGAGTAGTAATACCTTCGCCTTTATTTAACTTCCTTAGATCTTTAAGCATTGCATTAGCGCTTTGGTATCTCTCATTTGCATCTTTAGCAAGAGCGATACTAAAGAATGCATTTAAAGCAGGATCAAGACTTTCTTGAATGTCAGTAATTGGGATGAGAGGAGCTGAGACATGTTGATAAGCAATAGCAACTGGAGTATCGCCAGTAAAGGGAGGTCTTCCTGCTAATAGTTCATAGAGCAAACATCCAACAGAGTAGAGATCACTTCTAGCATCTGCTTGAGTTCCAGTGGCTTGTTCTGGCGAGAGATATTGCGCTGTTCCAATTATGTTCCAGGTACTAGTCATAGTAGCTCCGGTATCAGCAAGAGCTCTAGCGATACCAAAATCCATCACCTTCACATCATTGTTATCTGTGATCATGATGTTTCCTGGCTTTATATCGCGATGAATAATTCCATTCTTATGTGAGTATTGCAGTGCAATCAAAATACCTTCAACTATTTCAACAGCGCGATTTAGCGCAAAACGCTCACCCTTATTAACTATCTCTCGTAGGGTTTTGCCCTCCACAAACTCCATAACAATGTATGGCATAGCCCCGCTAGGGCTATCTTCTTTTCCAGAGTCATAAACAGAGACAATCCCTGGATGATTTAGGGCAGCAACAGATAAGGCTTCTTTGTTAAACCGGGTAACAAATGATGGGTCTCTAGCTAAATCACTTCTTAATATCTTGATAGCAACTTGGCGATTAAGTCTTACATCTTGAGCTAGATAGACATCTGCCATCCCGCCAGTGCCAATCATTGCTCCTAATTCATATCGCTCGCCTAATATTTTTTTCATAGCGCAGCGCCAAAGCCCTGAGTTTTGATATTGGCCTTACTCTCTCCAACTTCGGCCACAATCACCGTGACATTATCTGGGGCTCCCGCTTTATAGGTAAGGTCAATTAATGAATTCACAGCACTTATTAAGTCTTGTTGCATTGCTTTAGCAATCTGCGCCTCATCTAGAACAGCGGTAAGTCCATCGCTACAAAGTAGGTATCTATCGCCTTTTAATACCGGATAGGCAAGAAGAATAGGAGAGAGATTCTCTTTACCCATTAGCGCTTGGGTTAGAAAAGATCTCTGTGGGTGATCTGCAATCTCATCTGGGCTAAGTCTTCCTTGATCTATTAACTCTTGAACGACGGTGTGATCATGGCTTAACTGCTCTATTTTCTTACCTCGCAAGCGATAGGCCCTTGAATCGCCAAGGTGTAATAAAAGTAGGTTGCTATCAAAGAGAGCTATTGAGGTAAGTGTTGTTCCCATTCCTACCAACTCCGGGCGCGCAGCTCCAATTTCAGCAATTGCTGCATCCATACTTTCAATTGAGGAGCTAAGAAGATCTTCTCTGGATTCATTATCTAGCTCTGGATTTTCAAGAGTGGGCAGGAGCTGAATTAACTTTTCAATTACAGTCCTTGATGCAATCTCGCCACCAACATAACCACCCATGCCATCTGCTACTGCAAGAAGTGAGTTAGAGACTAAAGCTGAATCTTCATTGCCTTGACGTTGCAGGCCAACTTCAGATCGCCAGGCAATATCAGAGAAGTTCAGTTTTGCCGCCATAATATTGCCAAGCCTAACGCGCAAATCGCTATTGATAAAAGCGTATGCGTCCAAGATGGCCCTACGAGTATCCTTACGCAGTGAGAAGATACGCATATCTAGGGCCAGCAGGAACTTTCACAGAAGAAGCTCTACGCACTATCGCAGAGCCAAGCGATGAATTACACCCTTATGCCAATGTCACTGCAGCGCTTAATGCAGTTAGAAACTCTCAAGCAGATCAAGCTCTAGTTCCTATTGAGAACTCTGTTGAAGGTGTTGTCGCAAGAACCCTTGATGAGTTGGCGATAGGCGAGCCGCTGGTGATTTATAAAGAGATAACTCTTCCAGTTTCCTTCTCACTGCTTGTGGCTAAAGGAAAAGAGGGCTCACAGGTAAAGAAAATCGCTACCCATCCTCATGCCGAGGCGCAGTGCCGTAGTTTTATCGCAAAGAATTATCCAGATGCTGAAATTATTCCAACCTCTTCAACAGCTGCTGCGGCAGCAGATTTAGTTAAAAGCGGTTTTGATGCAGCAATTGCTAGCCCTGCAGCAGCAAAAGAGTATGGGCTAAGCGCAATCGCTAATAACATTGGAGATAACGATGGGGCTGTTACGCGATTTGTATTGGCAGGAAAACCAGGTTTAGTGCCAGCTCTATCAGGCCATGATCGAACATCGCTAGTGGCCTTTATTGGCGCAGATCATGCTGGCGCGCTTCTGGAGGTCTTAACTGAGTTTTCTATGCGTGGGGTTAATCTCACCTTTATCCAATCTCGTCCAACAGGAAAAGAATTAGGCAGCTATCACTTTATTATTGATGTAGAAGGGCATATAAACGAAGAACGCGTAGGAGATGCGCTTACTGGCCTTAGAAGAATATGTGAAGATGTGCGCTATCTAGGTTCTTATCCAAGAGCAGATAAAATTGCTCCAACGACAACGACAAGAACTGCCGATAATTCTTTTAAGCAGGCAGATGCTTGGCTTTCAGCAGTTCGGGCCGGAGAGAAGATTTAGATGATTGATATAAAGGTATTAAGAGAGAGCCCAGATTTAGTTAGAGCATCTCAGAGTGCCCGCGGCGAAGATGTATCTCTTGTTGATGGCGTAATTGCAGCAGATGAAATTAGACGAAGCGCGATAGTGGAATTTGAAGCCTTAAAGGCCGAACAGAACGCTCTTTCAAAGAGCGTGGGATCTGCAAAGAGTGATGAGAAGGCAGCGCTTTTAGAAAAAGCAAAAGCTTTATCTGATGCAGTAAAAACGGCTGAAGTTAAGAAAAATTCGACAGAGGCAGAATATAAAAATATCGCGATGTCCCTTTCAAATATTGTCGACAAGGCAGCGCCAGTTGGCGGAGAGGCAGATTTCAAAGTATTAGAAGAGGTTGGCAGACCACGAGAGTTTAGTTTCACTCCAAAGGATCATGTTGAACTTGGCAAAATATTAGGAGCAATTGATGTAGAGCGGGCCGCCAAAGTCTCTGGCGCTCGTTTTTATTATTTAACCGGAGTAGGTGCGCTTTTAGAATTAGCACTCGTTAACTACGCAATTACCAGTGCTAGTAAAGCAGGCTTCATTCCAGTTATTCCCCCAGTTTTAGTTAAGCCTGCTGCAATGGAGGGGACTGGTTTTCTCGGGCAAGCCGCTGAGAATGTCTTTCACCTAAAAGATGAGGATTTCTATTTAGTTGGAACTAGCGAAGTTGCTCTAGCGGCTTTGCATATGGATGAGATATTAGATGCCAAATCTCTTCCAATTAGATATGCCGGCTACTCTCCATGTTTTCGTAAAGAGGCAGGCTCTTATGGAAAAGATACAAGGGGAATTATCAGAGTTCATCAGTTCGACAAGGTGGAGATGTTTTCATATTGCGCCTTGCAGGATGCAGAGGCAGAGCATCAAAAATTATTGAATTGGGAGAAAGACTTCTTAAACGCTATGGAAATTCCTTATCGAGTAATTGATGTTGCAACGGGGGATCTGGGCTCTAGCGCTAATCGGAAGTTTGATTGTGAGGCTTGGATTCCAACTCAAAACGCGTATAGAGAAGTAACCAGCACTTCTAATTGCAGTGATTTCCAAGCAAGAAGATTAAATATTCGAATTAAGACCGAGTCTGCAACAACTCCAGTAGCAACTCTTAATGGAACGCTAGTTGCGATTCCAAGAATGATTGTTGCAATTCTAGAAAATCACCAACAAAGTGATGGCTCAGTAATACTTCCCAAAGCTCTGCAAGGCCTTCTTGGTATGGAGCGATTCACTCCGGTGGCTAATTGAGCGAACTTAACCGCCGCCCTAAATTAATTGCAACAGATCTAGATGGCACCATCGTTGCTCACTACGGAAAAATCTCAGAGCGAACTAAGGCAGCATTTAATGCAGCCCATGATATGGGCGTTGAAATATTTTATGTGACAGGAAGACCCCCAAGATGGATGCCAGAGATTGCAAAGGTATTTCCTTTCGGTCACGGGATTTGCGCCAATGGCGCTCTGCTCTATGACATCCATAAGGAGCGAGTATTGGAAGAGTGGGCGATGCCTGTTGAAAATCAGATTGAGACAGTAAATCGCTTAAGGCGCAGTATTCCCGAGATCTCATTTGCCGTTGAGTGGCATAATTATTTTCTCCGCGAGAAGAAATACGTCCCTCGCTGGGATGTTGGCCAAGACAACGTTGGCGTTGATGACATTACAGAGATTATTGATAGCCCAGCAATAAAAATGATGGCTAGATGCTCAAACCAAGAACTTAGTTCAGATCAGATGTTAAGAATTGCGCAGCTAGAGTTAGAGGGAGTTGCCACAGTTACTCATTCAAATCCCCATGATTCACTTCTTGAAATAAACGCTCATGGAATTTCAAAAGGAGAAACACTTTCCAAGATTGCAGCCAGATATGGCATAAGCGCTGATGAAACTGTGGCCTTTGGCGATAATCCAAATGATTTTTCAATGCTTGCTTGGGCTTCTCGCTCTTGGGCTATGGCTGATGGTCATCCAGATGCTGTTAAACATGCCAAGTTTGTTGCAGAACCACATGAAGAAGATGGTGTTGCAAAAGAGATAGAGAGGCTATTGGAGTTACCTGAATGAACGCAGCTCTAGCAGTTCCACTCTGGCTTGATCTACTAACTGTTGGAATCGGCGCACTCCAAGGCGCACTCTTTGCAATTTTCTATAAACGCTTTGATCTAGTTGGAGTTATTTCAGTTGCCATACTTACAGGTCTTGGCGGCGGAATTTTGCGAGATTTATTACTTGCTGTTGGTAGACCTGCAGCAATGCAAGATAAATATATTCTTACCGCAATTGCATCTTGCTTAGTCGCAATACTTATTGGACGTTGGTATAAAAGAGCAAGTAGCGCAGTAGTCTTTTTAGATTCAGCAGCCATGTCTCTCTTTGCGGTTGCTGGAACTTATAAGGCAATCGTGAATGACACCTCTGAGTTAGTTGCAATATTGCTTGGGGTGTTAACTGCAGTAGGAGGCGGAGTACTGCGCGATGTAGTTTGCAGAATAACGCCACAGATTTTTACTGGCGGCCCTCTTTATGCCACAGCCTCTGCAATAGGAGCTACGCTTTTTGTATTACTTGAGAAGAGTTCACTTGATTTAAATGTTGCCCTCGTAATATCTGCAATAACGATTGTGGCAATTCAGATGGCATCGCTGCGCTTTCGAATTCACCTAAAGCCCGTCCTAGATTCATTGGATTTTGAAGACCCCTCTAAGTGAAGGTAAGTTTGCCGGCGGAGGGCTCGCATAGTGGCCTAGTGCACCGGTCTTGAAAACCGGCAAGGGAAACCTTCGTGGGTTCAAATCCCACGCCCTCCGCCACCTGCTACGCCTAACTCCTATCTTCTTGTGGGCGATTTCATAAGGCTCTGCCTAGCAGGATCTAGCCAACACAAGGAAAATAAGAAGGTAAGTCCCAATCAAGTTTTATCAGGAGGCGCAAAGTGGCTACAGGAGTTTTCTCTACAACTCGGGCCGCAATTAAAGAGCGCACTCTTCGAACTGATCGTTGGTGGTTACAACCATTAATTATTGTTGCAGTATTAATCTCATTTATTATCTATGCAACATTTCGCGCCTTTGAAAATAGGTATTACTTTGCAGAGCCTCTAATCTCACCTTTTTATTCTCCATGTCTTTCAACAGCATGCGTTGAAGGAGCTGCTCACTTTGGTACACCTATAGGCGCAGTCACTATCTTTGGCTTACTAATCTCTCCATCGTTATTTATTTTGATATTCCCACTAGGTTTTCGTTTAACTTGTTATTACTACCGTAAGTCCTATTACCGTTCTTTCTGGATGTCGCCACCTGCATGCGCAGTTGCAGAGCCTCACTCCAAATACACAGGGGAGACCAGAGCGCCACTGATTCTGCAAAATGGTCATAGATGGTTCTTCTATGCAGGCTTAGTTTTAAACGTAATTCTTACCTACGACGCAATCATTGCTTTTAAAAACCCAGAGGGTGAATGGGGCCATATGAGCGTTGGCACTTTAGTCCTGCTACTAAATGCTGCAATGCTCTGGCTATATTCAGCTTCTTGCCATACCTGCCGTCACACTATTGGCGGGCGACTTAAGAATTTCTCTAAACATCCGATTCGATACAAATTATGGAGTTGGGTTTCAGTTCTAAACCATAGCCACCCGACCTATGCCTGGATCTCACTATTTGTTGTGGCATTTACTGACTTTTACATCCGCCTGGTTGCCACTGGCACCATAACCAATTTCTACTTCTTCTAGGCCGTCGATGAATAACGATATTGAATTTAGTCGCTATAACTTCGATGTTGTAGTTATTGGCGCAGGTGGCGCAGGGCTTCGCGCAGCAGTTGAAGCCCGTCAGGCTGGTCTTCGCGTTGCAATCATCTGTAAATCACTCTTTGGCAAGGCTCATACCGTTATGGCAGAGGGCGGCGCAGCTGCTGCTATGGGTAACGTGAATGACAATGATGGTTGGAAAGTTCACTTTAGAGACACAATGCGCGGTGGAAAGTTTCTAAATAACTGGAGAATGGCTGAACTCCATGCAAAAGAATCTCCAGATCGCATCTGGGAGCTAGAGACCTGGGGCGCGTTATTTGATAGAACTAAAGATGGCCGTATTTCGCAGCGAAACTTCGGTGGCCATGAATATCCGCGCCTTGCACATGTCGGTGATAGAACAGGTCTTGAGTTAATTAGAACAATGCAGCAAAAAATTGTTTCCATGCAGCAGGCCGATGCTAAAGAGCATGGCGATGCAGAGAAGTATTTGAAAGTCTTTGCAGAGTTAACAATTACAGAGATATTAAAAGATGGAGAGAAAGTCTCTGGTTGCTATGGATACTGGCGAGAGACTGGCGATGAAGTTTTATTTGAAGCACCTGCTGTTGTTTTAGCAACTGGCGGAATTGGTAAGTCATTTAAAATTACATCCAACTCCTGGGAAGGAACTGGCGATGGCCACGCTCTAGCCCTTAAGGCAGGATCTGCTTTAGTGGATATGGAGTTTGTTCAATTTCATCCAACTGGAATGGTCTGGCCACCTTCTGTTAGAGGAATTTTAGTTACTGAATCTGTTCGCGGAGATGGTGGAGTGCTTACCAATAGCGAAGGTAAGCGCTTTATGTTCAATTACATTCCAGAGGTTTTCAAAGATAAATATGCTGATAACGAAGCAGAGGCTGATCGTTGGTATAAAGATCAGGAGAAAAATCGTCGCCCACCAGAGCTACTACCTAGAGATGAAGTAGCGCGCGCAATTAACTCTGAAGTTAAAGCAGGTCGTGGATCCCCAAGAGGCGGGGTTTATCTTGATGTTTCAAAGCGCCTACCAGCTGATGAAATTAAGCGTCGCCTGCCATCTATGTGGCATCAATTTAAAGAGTTAGCCGATGTTGATATCACTGAACAACCCATGGAAGTTGGTCCTACCTGTCACTATGTAATGGGTGGAGTAAAAGTTGATCCAGATACTGCCGCCGCTTATCAAGTTCCAGGATTGTTTGCTGCAGGCGAGGTTGCAGGCGGAATGCATGGCTCTAATCGTCTTGGTGGTAATTCACTTTCAGATCTTCTTGTTTTTGGAAGAAGAGCTGGCGCAGGTGCTGCTGAATATGTGAAGAAGTTAGCAAGTAATAGACCAGCAGTTAGCGATAAAGAGATTGCTAGAGCTCATAGCCATCTAAATGAGCCATTTACCCGCGATGGCAACGAGAATCCCTATGCGCTACATGATGAACTACAGAATGTGACGCAAGATTTAGTAGGAATTATCAGAAATGAGAAAGAACTCTCTGATGCTCTCGTAAAACTTGAATCCATTCGAAAAAGAGCTGCTCAGGTTAAAGCAAGTGGCGGGAGAGCATTTAACCCAGGCTTCCACCTAGCTTTAGATTTAGAGAACATGTTATTGGTTTCTGAATCAATTGCTCGTTCAGCACTTGCAAGACAAGAGTCAAGAGGTGGGCATACTCGCGATGATTATCCAAAGATGGATGCAAATTGGCGCACTATTAATCATTTGAGTAAGTGGAACGGAACGCAGGTTGAAATCGATCCTGCCAACTCCCAGATGCTTCCTACCGAGCTGATTGAGGTATTTGAGATGGATGAACTAAAGAAGTATTACACTGAAGCAGAGCTTGCGAAGGGTGGCAACTAATGTCTCGTAAAGTAAAGCTACGTATCTGGCGTGGTGATGCCAAGGAAGGCAAGCTAGAAGATGTCAGCGTTGAGGCCAATGAAGGTGAAGTAGTTCTTGATGTAATTCATCGAGTTCAAGGAACACAGATGCCAGATTTAGCGGTCCGTTGGAACTGTAAAGCTGGCAAGTGTGGCTCATGCTCTATGGAAATTAATGGAAAACCTCGCCTTGCCTGCATGACGCGCATGAATACATTTGCAGAAGATGAAACGATAACTGTCACTCCACTTAGAGCATTTCCAGTAATCCGCGATTTAGTTACAGATGTTTCCTACAACTATAGAAAAGCTATGGAGATTCCTTCATTTGCAGCGCCTGAGGATTTAAAGCCTGGGGAGTATCGGATGGCTCAAGTTGATGTGGAGCGAAGCCAAGAGTTTCGTAAATGTATTGAATGTTTCCTCTGCCAAGATACTTGCCATGTTATCCGCGACCATGAAGAAAATAAGAAGTCTTTTGCTGGCCCACGCTTCTTTATTCGAATTGCAGAGCTTGATATGCATCCACTTGATCGCCTTCGTAATCGCAAGCAAAAGGCTCAAGAAGAGCATGGTCTAGGAATGTGTAACATCACTAAGTGCTGCACTGAAGTTTGTCCAGAACACATCAAGATTACCGATAACGCCATCATCCCAATGAAGGAGCGAGTCGTGGATGTGAAATATGATCCAATTCGCTGGCTTGGTTCAAAGATTCGCAAGCGCGAGGGAATAGCTTAATGACCCTAATCAAGCGCTGGGCGATACTGGCGCTTGCTTTCTGGTTAACAACTTTTATTGTTTCAGGCATAGCGATTGAAGATGGTGCTTGGAATTACTTCTGGGTAGCGGCTCTCTTCGGAATAGTAAATACATTTCTTGGTGGTTTATTAAAGTTATTTACACTTCCTGCCGTGATACTAACTTTTGGCCTCTTTGTATTTGTAATTAATGCAGCAATGTTGACATTGGTAGATCGCTGGAGCGATGTTTTAACAATTGATAAATTCACATCAGCCTTAATCGGAGCCTTGATCATTAGCCTTATTTCAGGCCTTACCAATAAATTAGTCAACAAGGCTTAAACACCGGCGAATTGAAGCGCTTATTAGCAGTTGGCCTTGGGGGAGCGCTTGGCTCTCTACTTCGCTATTTGACTGTGTCAAAGGGTGACGAAATAGGACTCTTTTTAGTAAATGTATTTGGTGTTGCAGTCGCTGGTTTTGTAGCCTTTCGCCTATCTACTTCAGAGTTAGTTCGCCTAACTTTAATTCCAGGTTTTGCGGGTGGTCTTACAACCTTTTCATCAGTTGCAGTTATTCATGCAAGAGATAGTTCGCTACGCAGTATCACCTATTTCTTTGGCAGCGTCTTAGTGAGCCTGATGATTCTCTTTGCCATAAGACCTAAGGCGAAAATATGAGAGTTAGCTATTTCCTACTAGGTGCATTTATTGGCGCTCCAGTCAGATATGTAATTGTCGAATACTTAAAGAGCTATCTCAAATTCCCACTGGGAATATTGCTAGTTAATGTAATTGGCTCTTTTTTACTTGGCTTAATCCTTAAATCAGAGACGAACATCGCCTTTGCTTTGATGGGCTTTTCAGGGGCTCTTACTACCTGGTCGGCTTTTGCTATGGACTTGTTTGAGCAGGCTAAAAGGCGTGAGCAATTGCTCTTCTTACTAAATCTCTTTGGAAATTATGCACTAGCTCTTCTTGCTGCAGGCCTTGGCATCTGGATTGCGCAATAATATGACGGTGAAAAAAAGCGCACTACTTCTCACCCTCTCTCTATTGCTGGCCTCTTGCAGTAGCCAGGAAGAGGTTGTGGCCCCAGAGCTACCATCGGTTCCAAGTAATTGCGCAGATACAAAGGTTTTAGAATCAATATTGCCAAGAATTGCTGATGCAAAATACATTGAAACAGAGTGGGAGCCAGCAGAGGAAACTGATTTGTATGCTGCCTATAACGCTGGTGGTATTGCTTGCACCTATGGCCTACGAGAAGCTGAAGTTGGAGCAACAATTTTGTGGGCCCCTGATAATAAAACTCTCTTTTCAGAGCTAACTCCAAAATGGATTGGATTTGGTCAAAAAGAGATTGATCTTCCTGGGATAGAAGAAGAGGCAGCTTATTATTTAAGTGAAGGCATTGAGGGCCAGGGCGAGTATCACATCTGGTCAGTTAATTTATTGATAAACGGCTCATGGATCCAGGTTGGAGCAACATTTTTTAACGCACTGGAGGATGCGATTCCAGTAATAGAAGCAGCCATCGAATCCCTACGATCACCAAAACGTGCCGAAAAAGAAAAAATTACTGGCTGTTATTTGTCAGAGTTACCTAATGATCTTTATGTGTTTAACGTTCACTATCACGATAACAACACAATTTCTGCAGACTTTTATTACAAAAATATTAATGGTGAACCATCTAAAGGATTATTTCTTGGAACCTATACCAACGGCATAGTGCGAGGTTTCTATAGTTTGCCTACCAGTAATGGAACAAGTGAGCGAGAACTATTTCTAAAAGGCGATAAAAGTGGGTTTGTAACAGCAAGTGCAAAATCAGAAAAAAGTGGAAATGTTCAAAAGTATGTTAGACCGTTAGATATAACTTGGAGTGAGGATATTAAATACATTCCTGCAGATGAGTGCGAAGCCCTACTTAGAAGTTAAGGCTGCCATCCAAGCTTCAACTTCATCTGGATGAGAAGGCATAGCGCTACTTAAGTTTTCATAGCCATCTTTAGTTACTAAAACATCATCTTCAATTCTTACTCCAATTCCTCGATATTCTGCAGGAAATAACGTGTCATCGGGTTGGATATAAAGTCCTGGCTCAACAGTTAGGATGATTCCTTCTTTCAAAACACCTTCAGTATGAGCTTCTTTTCTAGCCTTTGCACAATCATGAACATCCATTCCGAGCATATGTCCTGTGCCATGCACGGTCCAGCGGCGATGAAGTCCTACATCTGGTTTGAGCGATTCTTGCGCTGGAATTGGAAGAACTCCCATCTCTTCAAGTCCTCTAGCGAGAACTTCGCTAGCTGCTACATGAAAGTCACGAAACTTTGCGCCAGGTTTTACCGCCCTCATTCCAGCTTTCTGTGCTTCATATACCAAGGTATAGATCTTGCGCTGGGCTGGAGTAAACCTGCCATTTATTGGAAAAGTTCTAGTGATATCAGCTGTAAATAAAGAGTCCATTTCAACTCCAGCATCAATTAGAAGCA
>Ga0247843_1005156_pt1 | contig 18522 bp, 14 predicted proteins | sample LaCruzMarch2017__FD_192420 | JGI IMG/M metagenome (GOLD analysis project Ga0247843, IMG submission 192420) | Freshwater microbial communities from meromictic Lake La Cruz, Castile-La Mancha, Spain - LaCruzMarch2017_8m | ecosystem: Environmental > Aquatic > Freshwater > Lake | place: Spain...
TATTTTTACTATCTTTTCTAAGGCAAATCCACATCCTAAAACCGAGTTGGAATATACTAATAAATTTACTTTATTGCTAGCTGTGGTTTTATCCGCACAGGCTACTGATATAGGTGTTAACAAGGCTACTAAAGAATTATTCAAGATTATTTCTGTTCCTGAAGACATCTTAAAACTTGGTGAAGATGGGTTAAAACATTATATCAAATCTATAGGGCTTTTTAATACTAAGGCTAAGAACATAATCAAATTAAGTCATCAGTTGGCAGAAAAGTATAATTCTATGGTTCCAGATAACATGAAAGATTTGGAATCATTGCCTGGGGTTGGTAGAAAAACTGCCAACGTAATTATGAATTGTGCATTTGGTATGCCGACTATAGCTGTTGATACCCATGTATTCCGCACGGCAAGAAGAATTGGTTTTTCTCATAGCACCACACCTGAAAAAGTGGAACAGGATTTATTGAAAGCAATTCCACAAAAATGGTTAAATCATGCCCATCATTGGCTAATTTTGCATGGCAGATATATCTGCAAAGCAAAAAGGCCATTATGTGAGAAATGCCCAATCAATATGTATTGTGAGTATTACAACAAAATTGCTCTGGTGTTAAGGTGAAGTTCTAGAGTTATCTTTTGGGCTGAATCCAGTTTGCACTGGAATCAAGTTCATTAGCAAAAGTCTTCTCAACTCCAAGGCCGGTGCTGCAGTGAATCAGCAACTGACTCAATTTCAGGTTTGTTTAGCTTGAGGGTAATAAAATATGAACCATTGCGTTTTAGATCTTCTCTGCTAAGTAATACTTCTTTATGATTTGGCCATTCAATTTTAATCTGGAAGTCATTGCTGTTAAGAGGGAAGTATAATTTATAATTTTTGCCAATAAAACATTGAACTTCTCCGCAATGAAATTCCTCTAAGTATTTTTTATGGGTGATGCTGATGATTTCATTGGTTTGCATTCGCGCATTAAAATAATCTTGCATAAAGTCTGATAATCTACGCTTACTTTCAGTTCTTACTAAATTACCATCGCTGCTGCGTAACAAAATTATACCGGTATGAGCATCTATTATTAAGTCTGGTTTAGGTGTGATCAATAATAAACCAATAGCAATAATAATTGGTATAACGCCAAAAAACGCCATTTTTGTTGCCATAAACATAGCCAAAACAAACCGATCACAAATAGCATTAAGGTTTCTATACTCATATTAGGTAACATCACTAATGCTTTAGGCAGGTGACTAATCCAGTTGGCTATGTAAACCAAAAACTCTATGCCATAATTTAAGATCCATAATGAAAGTTTTTCTAAACCAAAAAAAATAAAATGCAGGTTAGAGCAACTGACGGCATAATTATGAAAGAGGTAACAGGAGCAACTATTAAATTTGCTAACATCGAATAATTTGCATATTGGTTAAAATGATAAATTGCAAAAGGTGCTGTTGCTAGTCAGGCTATAAAAGTTGCTGCCAATGTGCCAAAAAAATAATGTTTGATTCGATCAAGATTGGTATATTCTGTGTTGCTTAAAAATTTTGCCAGGTAATATTCATATCCAGATACTAAAGCTATTACTGCTGCAAAAGACATTTGAAAGCTTGGATGAACTACAGATTCAGGACGAATTAGTAACATAATAAAGGCTGCTAAGCAAACAGATCGCAGGGCATATTCTTGACGATCTAATAAAACTGCTATAATCACGCACACCACCATAATATATGATCTTACGGCAGCAATTTGCATTCCGGAAATTAGTAGGTATCCCAAAGTAAATAATAAGGAAAAATATGCTGCAATTTTTTTGGTATCATATTCTTGGCATAAATAAACTGAGCAACTAAGTAAAAATCTTACGCAGAAAAAGCAGATTATTGATACCATAGATAGATGTAATCCTGATACTGATAAAATATGGGTAAGACCAGAAATACGCATGTCTAATAAAAGTGTTTTATCAATAGAACTTTGCTCTCCAATAATTAATGCTGCAGCAATATTGCCATTTTTATCTCCTAAGATATTTTTAATACGTTTTGAAAGATTGATTCGTAGATTGGAAATATAATTTTTCAATTTATTATTATTTTTTTTAATAATATAAACATTTGATTTGTTATAGCCGGTAACTCCAATTTGATCAAAGAAGCTTTGTCTAGAAAAATCATATCCGCCAGGCACAAATGGTTTACTTGCTGGACGTAAAGTTCCACTAAATTTAATATAGTCACCAATTTCTATTTCGTTTAACTTATTAACACCTTTAATTGTAATCTTGGCTTTCTTAGGAACTTTCTTATTATCAAAGTCACTAATATAAATTCGATCAAGTATAACTTGTGAGCCTTTTATTATAGGAGTTATGCTTAACACTCTGCCAGAAATTTTTGCTAATTTTATTTCACAATCTAATTTAGGAGACAAAACATCTATGGTTCGATAAGTTGCGCTTACTAATCCAATAGATAAACATAACAATAAAATTGGCAGCCATACAAAATTGCTATGACGAAATAGAATTATATTAACAAGAATTACTAGAGATATAATTATTTCAATATAAAGATTCGGTTCTGTAGGCAAAGAAAAATATAGAATAATGCCAAAGCAGAAAAAAGCTACTAACCATAAAACCCAGGATTTTTGGTCCAAGTAGAATTGTGCGATAATGAAATTATATAGTTCTTTAAACAATTATAATTTTATGACAACTGCTTACGATATGTTTCTTTATAAAATTTTAATGACACCAATGTTATTACTGCGAACACCATGATATACAAAGCCATAGAATCTTGTTTGCCAGTGACTTGTATTAACCATGTACCAATTAAAGGCGCAGAACCACCAAATATACCAGCACTAATATTATAAGATAATGCTACGCCAGTAAATCTTACCCTTGTTGGAAACATTTCTACTAAAGCTGCAGGAATTGGCCCCATATACATCCCAACTAACACAGCAAAGATTAGCTGAGAAATTAAAGCTTGTTCATATTCACCGTTAAGTAATAGCCAGAAGATAGGATAGATTAATATAATCATTGCATAGGTTGTATAAAGCATAATTGGTTTGCGACCATATTTATCAGAAAGCCAAGCAGAAAATGGCATTAATAACATTGCTAGGGTGATGCTAATCAGATTAACCGTTAAAGAATCAGTATATGAGTACCCTAAATTGGTAGACATGAAATTTTTAACAAAGATTGTGAAGGTATAAAATGGTACGGTAACTGTTAAATATAACCCTATAGCAACAAATAACTCTCTTGAATAAGTTTTTAGCACTTCACTTAAAGGTTGTTTTGAAAGAGAATTATGTGCTTTTGCTTGAAGATAAACAGGGCTTTCATGCAAGCTGATACGAACATATATACCGACGAGACCAATAAGCATCCCTAGTAAGAATGGGATTCTCCAGCCCCAAGATTCAAAAGCTGCCTCAGGCATTAACTTTGATATAGAAGTAGCAACTATAGAACCAAGTAACATACCAGCACATAAGCTAACCATACTTGCACTGCCAACTAATCCTCTTTTTTTCATTGGTGAGTATTCAACTAAGAATGCAATACATCCACTAAACTCACCTCCTATAGAAGCCCCTTGGAGTAATCTAATAATTATTAGCAAGATTGGTGCCCAGATCCCTATGCTTTCATATGTTGGTAATAGCCCGATACAGGCGGTTGGAATAGCCATCATTAAGATGGATGCAGAAAGAGATGTTCTACGACCATATTTATCGCCGATGTATCCAAATATTAAAGCACCAGCAGGGCGCATAATGAAGCCAGCAGCAAATGTTGCGTAAGTTGCAAGTGTTGCTAGATAAGGATCAGTTGTTGGGAAAAATAATTTACTAAGTATAACTACGAAATGTCCATATAACGCAAAATCATACCATTCAAGTGCGTTACCAATCATTCCAGAAATTATTACTTTTTTCATAAATTCTCCTATAACTTAAATAATTCTATTGGGACAAGTAACATAAGTATAAGTTATAATCAATTACTAAAAATCTATTTTATTCGAAATTTGGTTTGGCCATTAAAAAATTAGGCTCCAGTTCAAATTTTTTAAATAAATCTTCCAAGATTATGTCTGAGTTTATATCAGTACCTCTATGTACGCCATTAAGAAGCAGCAATGAATCAATGCCATACGAAGTAGCACCTTTTATATCTGTTGCTAGAGAGTCTCCTATAGCAATTATCTTGTTTTTAATAATGCCATTTTCTTTGATAACTGAGTCTAATGTATAATGATATAAAGGTGAGTACGGCTTACCATAATAATAAACCACTCCTCCAAGATCACTATACCTTTTCGCAAAAGTACCAGGAGTATAGCGCATGTTATCTCCATGTGAAGCAATCATATCTGGATTTATACAAAGAGCAGGAATATTGTTAGTAATTGCTTGTAGCATTTCCTTATCCCAATGTGCTAACTCACTTTCATTTTGCGCAAGCATAGAAAGAATAATGTAATTAGCACTAGAAATATCAGGTGCGTAATTCATATCTAGCCCTTCCAGTAAATCAGTATTGAAGTCACCACCTAAATTGTAGATTTTTTTATCTGGTCCGAACATTTTATCTATATTATGTTGGTAGCAAAAACGGAAAAAATCTCCGGAGGTTATAAGTTTTTCTGAATCTAGTATTATCAATCCCAGTGCGGCTAATTTTTTGGCAGTTATGCTAGATGGTCTTGGTGCATTGGATAGGAATATTATATGTTTTTTGAGTGATCTGAGATGATCAATAAATTTCACTGTTTGAAGATATAACTCAACACCATTATATACAACCCCCCATAAATCAAATACGAATAAATCATAATGATCAGATAGTTCATTGAATGATTTGATTTTGCAAGAGATCATTCTACAAATTTTTTAGCTTTGTAAGCTGTAATCCAGTCTTGTTTTAATTCTTGCAGATTTACCACGTAAGTTACGCATATAATATAATTTAGCTCTGCGTACTATGCCTCTTTTAACAAGTTCAATATTGGCTATTTTAGGAGAATAAAGCGGGAATATACGCTCAACACCTTCACCATGGCTGATTTTTCTAACTGTAAAGCTTGAACCCAAGCCACGATTTTTTCTACCAATACATAACCCTTCGTAAACCTGAACACGTTCTGTACTACCTTCGATAATTTTCACATGAACTTTAACAGTGTCTCCAGCAATAAATTTAGGAAATACTTTACCTTCGGAAAGTTTTGTAATTTGTTGTTGTTCGAATTGTTGTGCTAAGTTCATAAATAATCCTCAAATAGCATTAAATTTCAGTGATTGATTAAAATAAGCGATTTTAATCTAATTTTCAACTTAATTTATTGTTTTTCTTATACAACTTCCATAAATCAGGCCTACGCGTCTCTGTGTACTTTTCTGCTTGCTCCAAATTCCATTTTTTAATGTTTTCATGATGGCCACTAAGTAAAATATCAGGTACTGCTCTATTTTTCCAGGAGATAGGTTTGGTATATTGAGGATACTCTAATAGATTACGGTAGGTTTTTTCTTGTGATTTATTTAATTCACTGCCAAAACTTTCTTCAGTAAATACTGAACTATCAGAAAGAACTCCTGGTAATAGTCTAATACAGCTATCGAGAAAAACGTAAGCCGCAATCTCACCCCCTGTTAAAATATAGTCGCCGATGCTTATTTCTTTAATGCTATAGTGATCTATAACTCTTTGGTCTATACCTTCAAACCTACCGCAAATTATTATTAGTTTATTTTGCTTCTTAGAAAATTTTTCACTTAGTCTTTGCGTTAGCTTCTCACCACGGGGAGACATGTAAATTACTGTAAAATCGTCTGAACCAGCTTTAGCATAATCAATTGCATCGGCAATAATATCGGGTCTTAAAATCATGCCGGTTCCACCACCAACAATTGGTCCGTCAACAGTACGGTGCTTGTCTGAAGCAAAACTTCTTATATCAATTGTTTCTAATGACCATATCTTGTTCTTTAGCGCTCTTCCAGTTATGGATAAATCTAACGGACCAGGAAATAATTCTGGGAACAAGGTAAGAATCTTGACTTGTAGTAATTTTGACATGAATTAACAGTTACCTGATGTAAGAGAAAGGTTGTATGGGCTTATATTAAAGTTCTCTAATGCTGATAACCATTTATCTTGATTGCTTGTTTCAAAGATAGTTTGATTGTTTGAAGGTAATACAAACCAGTGATTATCCTTTATTTCTTGTTCTAATTGGCCAGGAGTCCAACTACAATACCCCAAAGCTAATAAACTCATTTTTGGTCCCTTTCCTTGAACTATCTTTTGTAAAACTTGCAAGTCTGAACTAATCTCTATTTTATCATTATCAGTTTCGCGATCATTTGAGTGTAAAATGAGAGCTTTAGAAATATCAACCGGACCTCCTAAATAAGTATCAATATTACTCAAACTCAGTGATTTTTCTTCAGCATTTTCATGGATTTTAACATAGAATGTGGTTTCTTTATTAGTTATAGGTTGGTTAATCAATATGCCAAGTGTGCCTTGAGGGGTATTTTGTACAATATAAATTACGGACTTATGGAAATACGACTCTTTATCAATCAAAGGACTGGCTGCTAGAAGTCTACCTGTAAAATCAACAATATGTTGAATATGTTTATTTTTTTTCATCATCATCCCCTATTGTTTAGAAGTGATATAGTTATTATAAAGGATTTTTTAAAGTAAGGTAATTAAAAATTTGCTTATTTAATAATTGAATTATATCATTCAAAGATAAAAGACCTTCAGGCTTGAGCATGTTAAACACAAATATCTTTCGCTACCTAATTGTTATTTTTTCTCTATTTTTGACAGTAAAAGGTTATTGTCAAATCGAGGATAGGATTGAGGAAAAGCAATATAGTATTAATTACTCTATCGATAGTTATGACGATAAGAAAAAGCATCTAATTTCTCATTTGAACATTCATCTAAAACAAAAAATTAAGATTTTTGTTAAAAACCACGCTAATGAGGGGCCTCAAAGTAGGGTTGCATTAGAAAATAAACGTAATATCAATTCGGTTGAAATCAAATGGCCGACGCCTAAAAAATCAACAAATGATGCTTTTTATTATACAGAAGATTTAAATATACCTATTTTAATTAATCTTATAGATCCAAATTCCAACACTGAGTTTGACCTAAATATTTTAATAGCTGTGTGTGATAAATTTTGTTCTCAGAAATCCTATATGTTGCATTTTAATATTCCAGCCTCATTAAACTCAGGTGTAAGTTCTAATGTGCATTTATTTGAAATGTTGGTTATCGCATTTGTCGGTGGTATAGTATTAAATTTTATGCCTTGTGTATTACCGGTTCTATCAATAAAATTATTATCAATAATAAATGCTAGACAGCAGACTAGACAAAAAATCAGGCATCATTTTCTAGCTACTATTTTTGGTATCATCACATTATTTTTAATTTTTGCTTCAATTGCTCACTTATTAAAAGCAGGTGGCGAATATGTTGGTCTTGGTTTAAACTTTCAACAACCTCAATTTGTAACATTTTTGGTCTTAAGCTTAATATTTTTTGCTTGTAATTTAGATGAGAAAATCACTATATCTTTACCAACCTCGTTAAGTGCTATTTTGAGTAAATATTCAAATGAAAGTAAGATAGTTGGAAGTTTTTTATCAGGCGCATTTGCTACGTTAATAGCTACCTCCTGTACTGCTCCTTTTGTTGGTTCAGCCCTAAGTTTTTCATTGCTTTATGGAAAGATAGAAATTTACTCTATTTTCTTTTGTCTTGCTTTAGGAATGTCTTTGCCATACATAATTCTAGCGGTCAATCCAGGTTTAATAAAACACATGCCTAAGCAAGGAAAATGGATTTTATTGCTTAAAAAATTTCTAGCAATATTAGTTTATCTAACTGTGTTATGGCTAATATTTATAATATCAAATTTATTAGATACAAAAGCTGCAGTAATTTTGTTTATGCTTTCTTTACTGCTTAAATTTTTTCTTGAAAATAAGCAAGGCCTACTTAAATATGGACTAATCAAAATAATAGTTTGTGTATTAATAATAACTGGCGGATTTTTTCTTCCAAAACTTACGTATAAAGATGATACTTTACGTCAAGAAGAGGTATTATCTGTGTGGAAAAAATTTACTTTAAAGAAGTTAAATGAATATATAGCTGCGGGTAAGATAGTTTTGGTTGATGTTTCTGCCGATTGGTGTGTTACTTGTAAATACAATAAATTTGTAGTTCTGGATAATGAGTATATGCTTTCATATTACAAAAAACATAATATTATTGTAATGCGTGCTGATTATACTTCAATGAATAAAGAAGTTAGTGATTACCTTGAAAGTTATAATAGACGGGGGATACCATTTGATGTGATATATAGTAAGAAATATCCTCGTGGAATAATTTTGCCCACAATATTAAAAACTAGTGATGTTATAGGTGGATTTGATAAGGCAAGGACTAAGTAGAAAAGGAGTTACCACAGCCACATTTACTTGAGGCATTAGGATTTTTAATTAAGAACTCAGCAGAGCCAAGGGTTTCTATGTAATCAATTACAGCATTTTTCATGAATTCAGCAGACATATTGTCAATTAAGACTGTAGCACCATTTTTCTCTAGCACTATATCATCTGAGTTAGTATCTTGTACAAAATCATATTGATATTGAAAACCAGAACAGCCACCAGCATTAACAGAAATTCTTAGTTTTTTGTTTAAAGATTCTTTGCTTGTCAGCTCATTAATTTTGCTGGCTGCATTGTCGCTAAGTGTGATACTAGTAGTATTTGTGTTGTCCATGATATTATATTATATATACTTATAGTTGTGATTATATATTTTAACTTAAAAAAAGCAAGGAATGGAAAGATACTTAGCCCCATATGCTTCTGACCCAAAATTTTCTAAAGGAAGATTACATGAGGAAGAAGGTACGTTTAGAAATGTATTTCAGCGTGATTTAAACAGGGTTACTCACTCAGCTGCGTTTAGAAGATTGGTGTATAAAACTCAGGTGTTTGTTAATGACACTGGTGATCACTACCGTACTAGACTAACACATTCGTTGGAAGTTGCTCAGATTTCTAAAGTGATTGCGGTTGAATTGGGTTTGTCAATAGAGCTTACAGAATGTCTTAGTCTTGCTCATGATCTGGGCCATCCGCCTTTTGGTCACGCTGGTGAGGATGCATTAAATAAAAAATTAGTTGATTATGGAGGATTTGATCATAATGCATACACTCTTAAATTGTTAACGCAATTAGAAGAGAGGTATATCAAATTTAATGGTTTAAACTTAACCATCGAAACTTTAGATGGCATAGCTAAGCATAATGGTCCTCTATCTGGTAAATATTTAATTAATAAAAAGCCTTCTAAGTTAATAGTAGAGTATGCAGAAAATCATGGTATCAAACTTGAAACTTTTCCTTCATTAGAGGCTCAAGTCGCAGGCATTGCTGACGATATTGCGTATAATAGTCATGATCTGGAGGATGGACTAAAAGCAGGGCTTTTTACTATTGATGATATTTATAATTCTGACCTCATCAATGATATCATTGATGAGGTCAGAATTATTCAAAAAGATGCTGAGAACCAGCGGGTAATACACGAAGTTATACGTAGATTGATTAATCAGATGGTGATTGATGTTTTAACCCAATCCAGAAATAATATCGATTCAATGAAGGTTAAAACTTTGAAAGATGTTCAAGATGCACCTAAGATAATTATTGAGTTTTCTGAAGCAATGCAGGAAAAAGTATCAAAATTAAGGAATTATCTAAAAGATAATATGTATATGCACTATACTGTTAATAGAATGACTTTTAAGGCAAGAAAAGTTGTTAAAGAATTATTTGATGTGTTTTTTGAGAATCCTGGATGCTTACCAGATAAATGGCTAAGTAAAATTAGTGAGAATAAAAAAAATCTGCCAATAATTATCGCAGATTATATAGCTGGGATGACAGACAGATATGCAATGAAAGAGCATGAGGTTTTGTGTAATTTCTAGAATCGTTTTATAATATCTGGATTAACTGGTTTGTTACTTAATCTTATTTCGTAATGTAAATGATCACCAGAACTGTGACCGGTATTTCCTTGTATACCAATTTTTTCACCTAGAAGTACATAATTTCCTTTGTGAACAGCAATTTTTTGTAAATGTGCATAGCAAGTACTTATATTTTTCCCATGATCAATAATAACGATATTACCATAACCATTCATTCTTCCAGCATATGTTACTATTCCAGCTGCGCTAGTAAATACATCTGAGGATTTGCTGGCAGCTAAATCAATTCCGCTATGCATCTTCTTGCTTTTTAAAAAAGATCCAGCTCTCATTCGATATCTATCTGTGACTTTGTATTGAGCTAATGGACTAGTTAATGGTAGTCTTTCTATAACTGTATTGATCTTTTGAAGGATCTCTAATTTATCTTTCAGGCTCATGGAATCTAGCTTTTTACCATATTTCTTTAGATAAGTAGCCATTTTAGTCATTGTGATTGCCAATTGATGGTGACGTTTAAGTTTGTGAGCTTTTAGACGTTGGTCTAATCCTAAAATGAAAGCTGTGAGTTCTTTAATTTTGCGTGTAGCATTTTCGTTTAGAGTTTTAGAAGATTTTTGTTGATTCAGGGTTTTGTATATTACCTTTTGTTGCAACATAGTCATCAAGTGCAGAAATTTTTCTTTACTCATATCTGTTGAAATTAAATATAAATAAAGGCCACTAACTTGTGCACCTCCCCTAGATGGATAGATGTTATTTTTATAATTTAAGTTTAACAAATCAAACACTAGTATGGTGTGACCATATCTAAAGTGAGTTGAGGTGCTAATTTGACTTTCTAAATTCTCAATAGGGGCACTTCGATTATATTTGCTTATAAATGATGATGGCTCCCTACTCGCACAGGAACAAAGAATTAGTGACGCTAACAATAATATTATTTTCATGTTGTTGGTTATTTATTTAAGGAATGATTGGTGTGCAACACTAGCTCATCAATTATCTCTTGCACGGATTGTTCAGATTTTACCATGCCAACACTTTGCCCTGCCATTACAGAACCATACTCGATATCGCCATCAATAACTGCTTTCTTTAATGCACCTGCCCAGAATTTTTCTATTTTAAGCTGTGCTTCTTCTTTGGAAATGATGTTATTTCTGTAATCGTTAATAGTGGTCAGTTGTATTTTTATAAATTCATCAGAGGCTTTATTTGCTAGAGCTCTTACCGGAATGACGTGAAATTCTGGATCAATTTGTACAGAAGAAACTGCATCCCTAGCAGCGGCATTAATAAATGCTTTTTTAAAATTAGGGTGAGCTATTGATTCATAAGAACATACGAATCTTGTTCCTAGCTGGCATCCAGAAGCACCCATCCTCAAATAGCTAGCGATCATTTCTCCACAGCCAATTCCTCCAGCTACAAATATTGGTATCTCAGTTATATTTGGTAAAATTTCTTGAGCAAGTACAGATGTTGAAACTGGTCCTATATGACCACCAGCCTCCATGCCTTCAATAACTAAAGCATCGGCACCCATTTGCATTAGTCTTTTTGCTAAAGATAGGGCAGGTGCAAAACATAAAACTTTTATACCATGATTTTTTAATTTAGTAATGCTATGAGATTTAGGTAATCCGCCTGCTAAAACAACATGAGATGCATTATTATTAATACAAATTTGTATTAATTCTTCTATTTGGGGATGCATGGTAATTAAATTTACCCCAAAACTTTTAGAGGTTTTTGTTCGTGTTAATTTTATTTCTTTATCTAGTAGCTCTGGGCCCATTGATCCGCAAGCAATAACACCAAAGCCACCGGCGTTAGAAATTGCTGAAACTAAGCTGTGTTCAGATACCCAAGACATAGCACCACACATAATAGAATGTTCGGCATGCAGAAATTCAGCGCCTATTTTCCAAAGTTCTGTTGAATTCTTCTTAGTCATTTTTAACTATCTAACTTAAATGTGCTATGCAGTGTTCTTACTGCAAGTTCCATATATTCTTCAGCTATTAACACACTAATTTTAATCTCAGATGTAGAAATTACAATAATTTCTATAGATTTATCAGCTAAAGCCTTAAACATTTCTTGAGCAACGCCAGCGCTAGATAGCATCCCCACTCCTATAACTGACACTTTAGACACATTTGGGTCAGCATCTAGGTCAGAATATTTAAGTATAGATTTATTTTTTTCTAAAATAGAAACTAGTTTATGGAAATCAGCCTTGCCTGAAGTGAAGGTGATATCAATATTTCTGCCTTTATTACTACTATTTTGCACAATCATATCAATATTAATTCCATGTTCAGCTAGCAAGGAAAAAATAGCAGTTACACCGATGGTTTTTGGTAATCCTGATAACGTAATTCTTGCTTCATCACTAGTGCAAGTAACTGCAGTAACTAATCTTTGTTCCATTTGTTTATCCTCATTTGTAAGAATTGTTCCAGAATCTTCATTAAAACTTGATAGTACCCTAACCAAAACATGGTGTTTCATTGCCATGATTACTGACCTGGTATGTAATACTTTTGCACCTAAGGATGCTAGTTCTAGCATTTCTTCATATGAAATTTTATCTAACTTTGAAGCAGTGCTAACTATACGAGGGTCAGCTGTGAATATACCATCAACATCGGTATAAATATCACATCTTTCTGCTTTTAACGCTGCTGCTATTGCAACTGCTGTTGTATCTGATCCACCACGGCCAATTGTCGTAATACGTCCGTTACTTGTGACTGCTTGAAAACCGGCGATCACCGGAATAATATCTAAATTAAGAGCTTCTTGTATTTTATCAGTATTAATTTCTAATATATTAGCTTTGGAATGAGTATTGTCGGTAATTGTAGGAATCTGCCATCCCAACCAAGAACGGGCTTTCACTTGATACGATTGCAAAATTAATGCTAACAATGCCGAGGATATTTGCTCTCCTGTTGAAAGTATAGAATCATATTCGGCAAGTTTTTCATTGTCATCTAAAGATGATGCTTTTTTAGCCAAGTCAACCAAGCTATTAGTAACTGTTGCCATTGCTGAGACCACTACTACCACTTGATAGCCGTTAGCTCTTTCTTTCATTACTAATTTTGCAACATTTTTAATGCGCTCAAGATCTGCAACAGAAGTGCCACCAAATTTTTTTACAATAATTGCCATAATGATATTTTTTAAAGTAAAAACTAACCTAAGTAGTTACATGAAAGCTATAGATTTAGCAATGTTAATTTTAATAGCAGATTGTTCAGGATGCTGGTATTGAGGTCAGGTTTTAGTATTTGAATACCGTGTAATAGGATGTTTTAGGTGAGTTACTTAATTTTCTTACTACTTTACCATTGTATCATTTTAATGTATATTAATAACTTGGTTTTATTATAGAGTAGGGAGTGTGCTCTGGTTCGTATTGCCAATTTTGTTGTTTTGTAATTATGAGTTTAGAGTTAACTAAAATTATGTTTAATCAGTTGTTAAGAATATTGTGGCCTATAGAAAGACACGAATTAAAGAAATTCTTGCCTATGGCTCTTATGATGGTTTGTATTTTATTTAATTACAATTGTTTACGTTCTCTAAAAGATGCTTTGGTGGTTCCTAATATTGGCGCTGAAGTTATTAGCTTTATCAAGTTGTACTGTGTAGTGCCTGCGGCGATTGCTTTGATGTTGCTCTATTCGAAGCTTACTAACGTAATTTCTCAACAAAAAATATTTGTTTATTTTGCATTATTCTTTTTAATATGGTTTATGGTTTTTGCTTTTTTATTATATCCAAAAGCGGTTTCCATACATCCAGATCCGGAAATGATTGCTCAATTAATTAATCACACACTAGACTTTAAAGTGTTTCAACTAAATCTTCTACATTTTAAATGGTTCTTTTTAATATACAGCAAATGGTCATTTGCTGTTTTCTATGTTCTTGCTGAACTGTGGGGATCAGCAATGTTATCATTGCTATTTTGGCAGTTTGCCAACCATATTACTAAGACTACTGAAGCAAAAAGATTTTACCCAATGTTTGGTTTTATTGGAAATATAGGATTAGTGATCGCTGGAAGCTTAGTGAAATATTTATTTGCGCTTAGAGAGGAATCTGATGTTATTGCGAGCGCAGATGTTTCTGATTCTTTTGTTGGAGTACAATCCTTGCTAAGCCTAATGAGTGGCTCTGTAGTGTTAATTATTGGGATTTATTACTATATTCAAAGATATGTTTTAACAGATCCTCGTTATTTTGTAGATGCTGATATTAAAAGTACAAAACCTAAAGATAAATTATCATTAATTGAGAGCTTTAAAGTCATATTTTCTTCAAAATATTTAGGGCATATCGCTATATTACTTTTAGCATATGGTATTACAATTAACCTAGTTGAAGGACCTTGGAAAGCAAAAGTTAGAGAACTTTATCCAGACACTAATAATTATGCCCATTTTATGGGTACGCTTGCTCAATACACAGGTATTGCATCAATGATAGCAATGATTGTTGGCGCTAACATATTACTAAGATTTAACTGGTTTGTTGGGGCTATTATTACTCCAGTAGTTTTATGTATTACTGGTGTTGGATTTTTTGTTTTTATAGTTTTCTATAATGATCAAGTTGATGGTGCATTATCTTTAATTGCACTAAATCCTTTGGTACTGGCAGTGCTATTTGGTTTTGCTCAAAATGTTTTGAGTAAGGCAACTAAGTATTCTTTTTTTGATCCCACTAAAGAGATGTCGTATATTCCAATTGATAATGAGTTGAAAACTAAAGGTAAAGCTGCTGTAGATATCGTTGGTGCGCGTGTTGCTAAATCTGGGGGAGCATTAATTCAGTCTGCTATATTTCTTATTTTTCCAGCGGCAACATTTATTAGCATATCACCATATTTGATGATAATATTTATTATTGTCTCATTAATCTGGATCGTTAACGTGAAGTTGTTGTATAAAGAATATACGAAATTCTTAGTTAAGTCTTCCTGACGCTATCATAAATATTTCTACATTTTGATAAATGTAATTTTAGTATAATCATTCTTTTTATGTTATACTAATATTGAAATCATATTAGTGGTATAAGTATGTTGTGGAGAATATACTTCTCTTTCTTAATTTTAATTTTTTATCATAGTGCTTCCTTTGCATTTGGCCAAGTTTCTGCTGGGGTTGAGGTTATCACACCTAAATCACAAGAAATTTATGGGAAAGTGCATTCTGCTGGCATTATTAATTCCCCTGAATCTGTTTATTTATTAGCTGAATCTGTTGGGAAAATTATACATATATATTTTAATAATGGGGGAGCAGTTAGGACAGGTGATGTGTTGGCTCAAATTGATGATCAGGTTGCCCAGGCAAATCTTTCAATAGCAGTGGCAAATTTGAATTTGGCTCAATTGAAATCTGATAGAGCAAATAAATTACTAAAAGTAAATGCCGCCTCTCAAGCAAATTTGGATCAGGCAATGGCTGAGTTAACTCTAGCAAAGTCAGAACTCCTTAAAAAACGCGACGAGTTAGAAAAAACAAAAGTAATTGCGCCATTTGATGGAATTATCGGTTTTAAGTTAAAGCAAGAATATGAAATGGTTAATGTTGGAGATAAAATTTTTCGGCTAGAGCAATTTAATCCATTGGAAGTAGAGTTTAATTTGCCGCGTAATTTTCATCGTATGATAAAAGCTGGTGATAAAGTTGAATATAAAATTGATGCTGGTGCCAATACTAAGGGTCAAATTATTGCCGTAAGTGAAGTTATTAATCCAGAAGACGAAAGCTTTAGCGTTAGAGCTTCAGTAATTAATGCCGGAAATAAGTTTATTCCAGGGATGTTTACTTCTATTGATGTTATTACTGATTTACATCAGGCATTAATTGTTCCGCAGCAGGCTGTAGTTTCTACTGAAAAAGGCTCAGTATTATTTAAGCTTCAAGATGGGAAAATACACTCAGTTCCAATATTAAAGGGCGTTGATTTTGGTGATATGGTTGAGGTTAAATCAGGTATTTCTGCAACTGATCAAATAGTTATTTCTGGTCAAATGAAGTTACATGAAGGCATGGAAGCACATCCATTATCTGTAGAAGAGAAAAAATGAATATCTGCGAGTTATGCATCAAACGCCCTATATTTGCTAGTGTACTCAGCATTTTTATTGTGCTGATTGGTTTAGTTTCATATAGCAAACTTAGTACTAAAGAATATCCAGATATAGAAAGCCCAGTGGTTACAGTGGAGTGTGAGTATAAGGGGGCTAGCCCCTACCTTATTGAAACTGCAATTACTAATATTGTTGAAGATGGTTTGGTGGGTCTTGAAGGTATTGAAACTATTACTTCGATAAGTGGTTGGGGAACGGCTCAGATTGTTGTTAATTTTACTTTAGAAACTAATTTAGATGTTGCGATAAATGACGTGCGGGCAAAAATTGCTGCGATTGCTGGTCTTTTGCCAAAAGATATGGATCCACCGATAGTAAGTAAGATGAACAATGCCTCTAGGCCTATTGTTTATTTAGCATTATACAGCGATCAAATGAATATTGCGGAAATAACGGAATTTGCTAAACGTTTTATAACAAAGAAATTAGAGGTTTTAAGTGGTGTTTCTAAAGTAGAAATTTATGCAGGGCAAGATTATAAGATACAAATTGATTCCAAGCCGGATCTATTAAAATTGCATAATGTATCTATAGCTGATATTAGGTCAGCAGTAGAAAGTCAAAACCAAAATTACCCTATAGGATCTCTTGATGGCGGCAACGTTAAGATGTCTTTGATGATGAATTTGGATATGTCTGATGTAGAAGAGTTTAGAAATATCATTATAAAAAAGAACGATAATTATTTGCTACGACTAAAGGAGATAGCAAATGTAACTCTTGGAGCGACAGGTAAAGATAGCCTTAGTAGGTATAATGGCAATAATGCAATTATAATTGCGGTGTCTAAGCAGCCACAGTCTAACCCTGTAGATATTTCTGTTCTTGTGCAAAAAGAATTGGAATCAATTGTCGATATTTTACCAGATGCTCTTAGCATTAAGGTTGGATTTGATAATGCGAAATTCATCAACGCATCTATAAGGGCTATATATTTTACTATATTTGAAGCAATTGCTTTAGTTGTGATAGTGATACTGATTTTCTTGCAATCTTTCAAAGCTGCTTTGATTCCTATTATTACTATTCCGATTTCTCTAATTGGGACTTTTGCTTTGATGCTGATGTTTGGTTTTAGTATCAATAATTTTACATTACTTGCAATGATTTTAGCGATTGGTTTAGTAGTTGATGATGCGGTGGTGATGATGGAAAATATTTATCGGTATGTTGAGCAAGGTCTAAAACCTATGGAAGCAGCGATATGTGGCTCTAGGGAAATAATGTTCGCAGTAATAACGATGACCATTACGTTAGTGGCGGTTTTCTTGCCTGTAGGATTTATGAATGACTTTATTGGAAAGTTCTTTAATGAATTTGCCTGGACATTGGCTTTCAGTGTGGTGATTTCAGGATTTATATCACTTACTTTATCACCAATGATGTCTAGCTTAATTCTTAGTAAAAATGATGTAGAGAATAAATTTTTTAATTATTGTAATTACTTAATTAACCAGATGCATGATCGTTATCATACCTTGTTAGTTAAGGTTATAGTTTTACAAAAATATTTGGTTTATTTATTAGTTGGTATTGTTGCTATTGGTATAGGCTTATCGCTTTTTCTTAGGCAGGAATTACTACCATTAGAAGACAGAGGATATTTATTTATACCATCACAGGCACCACTAGGCTCTAGTTTTGAATATAATAAGAAATATTTTGGAGAGTTAGAGGGGATTTTATCTGGCAATAAATATATAAGCAATTACTTTTCGTTTATAGGACCTGATCAGCTTTTTACGTTTGTTGATCTGAAGCCTTGGGATCAAAGATCAGCTAGTCAAATGGAGGTAGCAAATATATTGAATCAGAAGGTTACAGCAATACCAGGCATTAGGGCTTTCGCAGTTAATCCCCCATCTTTAGATACTGGTCATGATAATCCAGTGCAAATTGTTTTAAGAGGGTATGTTGAGTTTAACAAATTAGAGCAATTAGCAGAAAAAATTATGATTAAAATGCGCCAAAATTCAATATTTTTGAATGTAGATAAGGATATCAAACTGAATAGCCCAGCATTGAAATTAGATCTTAACCGTGATAAAGCTTCATTTTATGATGTTGATATTTCTAGTATCGTTAAGGTTCTTCAAGAATATTTTGTAGAAGGTAAAATTGAAAATGGCTTTAAGAAAGATGGTGAATTATATGACGTGGATATTAGTCTTGCAGATAGCGATAAAGCAAATGCTAATGCGCTGGAGAAAGTTTATATTGCCAACAATAAAGGTAAAATGATTCCTTTACTATCACTG
>Ga0247843_1005157_pt1 | contig 18521 bp, 18 predicted proteins | sample LaCruzMarch2017__FD_192420 | JGI IMG/M metagenome (GOLD analysis project Ga0247843, IMG submission 192420) | Freshwater microbial communities from meromictic Lake La Cruz, Castile-La Mancha, Spain - LaCruzMarch2017_8m | ecosystem: Environmental > Aquatic > Freshwater > Lake | place: Spain...
ATTGGAACCCTACTACTCCTAAAAGAGCCTGTTTCTAGGCTTCTTGGCATACTTCCTAGAACCTGTCGCCATCCACCATCTCCACAACTGTCGTTTAAATTCTAGGATTTAAGCCGGACAGCAGTGAAAGGAAATCCAATCCTTACAGAGAAGGCTTTTAGGTATGAATGAAATCATAGATGGAAAAACGAAGCCATTTATACGCAATGAAGATCGAACCACCCAATTCAAGAACAAATAATGGCTATTCAGTTTCATTTTACTTCTCAGTTTGAGGAGAGACGTTCTCAAATCGAGGAACATCTATTCTATTCTGTCTTAGAGATCGAAAAAGATACCGTTCTAGCTCTCCGGTCCGTCGACTTTTTTCTAAAGCTATAGACCATCTAACAGAAACACTAGAGCAGATTTATCAAACGCCAAATCCGAAAGACTTCTTCGGAGAAAAGTCGTTTCCTATTAGGCAGGGTCGCTATCGTATTTATTTCAAAGTTTTCGCAAACTCTGAAAAAGGATTTGTTATCACGCTGCTCGATATTGACGACAACACACAATCCAACTTAGATCGTTTCCCTGCCCATAAAATGATTTCGTTTGACGACGATTCTTAAAAAGATTTACAGGGATACCGGAAGCTCAGAAGCGTATTGTCTGCCACTTGCCCGCTAAAATTTTATTGATGGGCAAACTCTGTTTTTTCTAAACGGAACAAAGGGTAGTCTAACTAATCTAGCTCCAGTAGGTCCATGGAAGTACGTTTAGGCCATTTTTCTTCAGTTCAATCCCTTCGCGCGGTACGGTTAGGATAGCACGCTGACAACCGATTTTTTTCATCGCTGCCAATAGAGGACGTTCGTCGTAGGCCTGGGATGAAACTTTAGAGACAGACACCTTTAGGATCGTATCGCCCCAGACTAGATCCACGGGCGCACCTCGGCTCGTTTTATAGTAAACGGGTTGGATACGGATGCCCGAGTATTCGTTCGTTGCAGAAATTTCGTTCATCAAAAACACGCGCGCAAAAGAAAGAGCCGCTCCCTCGCCATTTTTCTTTTCCATAAGCTCCCCACAAAGCCCAGAGTCTGTGGGCATCCACACCTCATGGCCTACACCCGCCTCGTGACAAGCGATTTTTCGTACCAGAAATATATCTGCAAACGCCTGCAAGTAGCGGCGCAATTTCCTAGACTCTTGCTTGAAGTGAGACAACGTTGGGAACTCACCTTCCCGCAACGCCTGGCCCATTTGCCGAAGTATCGACCAAGCAAGCTCCGGATCATAGGCGGAACCATAAGCGCGAGCCGCATCTCTAAAAACCGAGGTTTCAAGCCACGCCTTAAAATAGTGCTCGCGATGTATTGTTTCCCTAGTAAAAAGCGGCACCGGCAAACCACCTAACGAGACCTGTGGCATCAAATCTTCCATTTTGAATCGCGGTTTAAGCCCGTGAAAGGGCTGGGCGCGTGCACTTTGAAATTCCTTAGAAAAGGCCTCAGAAAGCGTAAATGGATGCAAATTTAAAAGCGCAATTCTGCCGGTCAGAGACTCACGAATACCTATTTTCGAACTAAACTGGGAAGAACCCGTAAGAAAATAGGATCCAGGTAGCCTTTTCTTATCCACTGCAAATTTTATTGCATCAAAAAGGATCGGTGCTTTTTGAACCTCATCAATAACTAGAGGAATACCCTGTTTGGATAAAAAATTTTTAGCCGATAGCTTGATCTCGTCGGCGACGTCCTCGTCGTCTAAAGTGACTTGATTGTGAAGGCCTAGAAAATTTTTAAACAACGTACTCTTTCCGCTTTGCCTCAGGCCTAGAACGCCAACCACCGGCCAGAAGCTTGAAAGATTTGAGAGTTGGTCTAAAATATGCCTTTTTCTTACATGAGCCATTGAAAGTAGTGTATAAAAACGTGTTTTATATGTCAAATATATACACTACTTGTTAATAAACCGCCTGAGATTGCCCGAATCGAAGATTGGGATCCGTCCCAATATTCTCGTACAAGTGGGACCCAAGGGTTCGGTTCCACGTTCTTAAAGTGGGGTTCTTTCATTCATCATCTGAAGAAAAACTATCTAGTTTGTGCATTGGGTAGATATCTAGATTCTGTTCTCGGCTATCAATTATACGCTTTGAAATGGAATGCGCAGTTGAGTTTCTTCCGGACTTCGGATGGACTGTCACCTACGTTGCCCGCTGTCTCCGCAAGAAATTTAAAAGGACCGCGCACTTAGTGTACGCGGTCCTTTCTGCTGAATTCATCTTTGAAAAACCATTCAACTCTTTAAGGCAATTGTTTGAATCATAGGTCAAACTAATTACTTACTGGGTAACATCATCTGGTTTTACTTCCTCTTTTTTAAAGCCGCACGTTTTACATCCTGAGCAAAACTTAGGTGTTCCCGGCCCGTTTGAACTTGTTGTACATTGACAATCCCCCTTGCAAACCCATTTGAATACTGGAGCTGAGGCTGGATTAATCGGATCATAGAACACGTGCTCTCCTGGGGCGGCCTCAATATAATTTTCCGAATTCTTAATCGTTAGAACACGGCCATTCTCGGTCACAGAGTAGTCGGCAGTGACGTCGTCCGGTTGAAACACTTGTCCACCAGAACTTGTACAATCAGCATTCGCGCGACTGGCAATGCCTAAAACACATAACGTAAACATCATTAGTATTATTTTTTTCATAAGTATCTCCTGTTAATTCTTACTGGCGGTTTGTTTGTATAGGGTCCAGGGTTTGCATCCTGAGCAACTCCCTTTATCTGAACATGACAGTATTTGACCGCCCGCTCTAATCGTGGGCTGCGGACAAGAGTCACCAGAATTACACATACCCCTACAAGTATACCCTGTCACAACGAGGGTCTTGTTGTTTTTAAAGATGACTGTACCTGGCTCGGATCCACTGGTGACTTCGTATTTAGAGGGATCAAACTTTATGAAATTACTCATCCTAAACAATCCGTCCTCAACGCGGTATTTTCCTTCTGGAACGACGCTGCTCGCGTCACTCTCACTACCACCACCACACGTAGTACTGGCAGCAGTAGCTTCCTCTAACTGTACTTGGGGTGCCGCCTCTTCTGATGATGTAAAAAAATCAAGAAAGCCAGCTTCAGCATGTGCGCTTATTCCAAGAACACACACGCAGACCAATATTTTCTTCATATATCCTTACCTTTCTGTATCGCTGACAATATGCGAGCGAACTCACGTGCATTATTACACTTACTATATGTATCGGGGGGGGGTAAAACTTTAGGGTTATTTACTTTTTATGTAAAATTTATTCTGAGGTACGCTATCAGTGATAGGAAAGGCTTGCTCGCTAAGTTTTCTTAGACGGTATCAAGCCCTAACTAAACCACATACGTAGCGATACGAGCATCAGAAACACTGCAAAACTTTTCCTAAGGACTATAGGTGAAATACCGGATGCGATACGCGCGCCGAAATAGGCGCCGACAAAAATTCCAAGAGCAAGCAGAAGACCAAATTTTATATTCTCTGCATTTATTTTTCCGGCGCGGTAGTACTCAAGCACACCAAGAAAACCTACTGGAAGTAGAAGCGCCACTAAAGAGGTACCAGTTGCTGTGATCTGCGAGTAGCCAAGCAGCAATACTAACGTGGGCACGAGGATAATGCCGCCACCGATCCCAAAGAGCCCAGAGCAAATACCCGTGGCTACTCCTATAGAGAGCATCAAGGCGATCTGTGAGTAGGGAATCACTTGAAATTCTCCTTTAAAGATTCTTTCAACAGCTTTGGTGCCGGAGCATTAAACGCTTCTGCTTCCGCTATAAATTCCTGACGGCTTTGCGTAAGCGAGCTATTGATTTTTAGCTGTGTGGCCCACGAAGATGCCCTTCCATCTTTAGGGTCGTGACCCGGGAGTACAATAGCGTTTGGAAGGATGCATTCCTTAAGGTGATTGACACTATCAAAGTGCGCGCCCGCATCTCCGCCTGGGAGATCATCCCTCCCCACATCTCCGTATAAAACGGTATCTCCACCAAACAAATAAGGACCCCATAGTACTGTAATGGAATCTTGAGTGTGTCCGGGAGTTAGAAAAATCTTTAAAGGCCCAGCATGTGTCGGGATCTCAGTCTCACGGCTAACTCGAATATCAACGCGCCTACTTGGGCTGCGCTCGTGCATAAGGAGTGGAGCTTTCAGATCTTTCGCGAGCTTAGATGCTATTGAAATATGATCCGCATGAGTGTGAGTGTCGATGATAGCTAACCACAGATAATTCGGTAATGTAGCCACAATAGAATGATAGGCGTGATCATCAGTATCTTTCGGATCCACTATAATGGCTTCACGAGTATTCGTATTCCAAGCTACATAAGATTGGCAGTTTTCACTTTGAATGACTCTTAGCTCCCAATGGTTTTCTGGGGTGATCTCACCTTTCAGTAGAATATCTTGAAGCGCCTTTATCTGAGTCATTTCTACTTCGTCCGATTCCAAGGCATTTTGGACAGAAACTCAGCCATTCCGCAGTATCCTGTGGCACCCGCAAAACAAAGTCCTGCACCCATGAAGGCTGTTACGAATATAAAGTTAATATGGCTTGTATAAGCAAGTATGGAGGTGACGAGGATCATGCCGCCAGAGATGAGCTGCACTTGACGAAGTATGGGAAGGTGAAAAGCCTTTTTCACAACAGTAGGATTTCCTTTTTCTTTCCAGTCAAGGATTCCACCAGGTATGACTTCGCACACGAGATCGTCCCCTAAGCCCATTGATTTGATTTGATCTTTTGCGAGCCCAGCACGCTTGCCACTTCGGCACATAATGTGAACTTCTTGTCCTTTGAGTTCACTCAGTATCTTAGGTGCAATCGCTGCAAACTGAGACAGCGGAACGTGTAGTGATCCCTTCACGTGCTCGGCTTCAAATTCATCTTTTTCTCTGACATCAATAATGACTTTGCTCATGTATAAACCCTTCTCAGTTTTAGGTTCTAAAACTTTTTATCTAAAAAGTACTCGCATCAATAACGAAACGATACTTTACATCCCCTTTAATGGTGCGCTCGAATGCCTCATTGATCTGACTTGCTTTAATCACTTCAACCTCTGGGAACACTTTATGTTTGAAACAATAGTTTAACATTTCCTGTGTTTCTTTAATACCGCCGATCAACGAACCTGTGAGCTTCTTACGACCCGCAATGAGAGAAAATGCTGCTACAGGTGCTGGTTCTGTGGGAACACCTACTAAGACCATAGCGCCGTCACGTTTAAGCAGGTTTAGGTAAGCATTGAGATCATGAGATGCAGACACTGCATCTAGAATAAAATCTAAAGTCCCAGCGAGCTTCTCGAAATTTTTTGGATCTTTACTGAAGACGAAGTTTTTCGCGCCTAATTTTTTTGCATCCTTTTCCTTCTGCGGTGAAGTACTGAACACCGTTACTTCTGCACCCACGGACTTTGCTATTTTAACCGCCATATGACCAAGGCCTCCTAGGCCTACTACGCCCACTTTGCTACCTTTTTTAATACCGTAGCGCTTGAGTGGTGAGTAGGTCGTGATTCCTGCGCAAAGAAGGGGAGCGACTTTTTCCAAGGGAGCGTTTCTGGGAATCTTAAGCGCGTATTTCTGATCCACAACAATCAAAGTGCTATAGCCTCCGTAGGTGGGAGTTTTGCCGTCCATTTCGGTGCCATTATAGGTGAAGGCGCAGTGTTTTTCGCAGAACTGTTCTTCATGTGATTTACAAGAAGAGCATTTTCTACAGGAATCCACAAAACACCCGACTCCAGCAATGTCACCTGATTTAAACTTCTTTACACTACGGCCAACTTTAGTAACCCGACCTACGATTTCATGGCCAGGAACCATAGGAAACATCGCCCCTCCCCACTCATCTCTTGCTTGATGGATATCGGAGTGACAGATGCCCGAGTATAGGATCTCGATTTGGACATCGTTTGTCCCTACGTTTCTTCTACTGAACTCAAAGGGTTCTAAAGGAGTTTTTGGGTTTTTTGCGGCGTAGCCTTTTATGGTTGTCATTTAAACTGCTTTTACCCCTCCTTGGTCGGTCTTACGAGTAAAAACAGTCGCTAAGGCAAAGGTGGAAGATTTAGCACTCGGACTTCGGTTATAAAGCCCACTTGTCAACCTACTTAAACTTTGATACCCCCGGCGTCGCTAGGAATGAACCCGGCAAGAAGTGAGAAATAGATCATGAAACAAATCCTAAAAATAGTGGCAATTGCATATACAACTCTTTCAGTTAGCGCGGTTTTTGCTCAGGATTCGCAGCTAGGGCCCGAGAAATATAACCTTAGTTGTCATGTTCGAGAGCAAATGAATAAAAAAGAGGAAGTCATTTTTTCTAAAACCGAATTTGTAGAAATTCCAATTCGTGATGGAAGTAAGCTTTCAGATATGGAAGACGCCTCTGATAGTAAAAATCAGGAATTTGATGTTTCCATCATTTCAAATAGGTCTGGCCTAGTGGTTAAATTGAAAGCAAATTTGTCGGTCACTCGGCGAGTGATCCGCTTTAACGGCTTAAACCGAGTTTCTCGGTTCACCTCAGTTAACTTTTCGGCCGAGTTACCAAGTACAGGTGTAACCCTCAAGGATACATCCGCTCTATTAAACCCCTTTGAAGCCAATCAATTCGGAGACGTAGGCTCCACCGGCGCTAGTTTATATTTTAAGGGGTTAAATACCCAACTAGGCGTCTACTGCGGTATTGACCGTCCGCAGGACTAATGAGGCGCATAGATCTGAGATTGTTTTTTCGTGACTCATTGTGAAAGTCTGTGTAAATAAAATCTATTTATGAAACCTCAGACGATCTTAGATCTAGTTGGGCATAGTCCAATCATACAGTTTCAGAATATGCCCGAGTTTAAGAAGTTCCGCTTAGAGGATACGCAGTGTTTTTTTAAACTCGAATACTTTAACCCCCTTCAATCTGTCAAAGACCGAATTGCTAAAGCGATGATCGAGTCGGCAGAGCAAACAGGCCAGCTTAGGCCCGGGATGTCTATTATAGAGCCTACTTCCGGCAACACAGGAGTAGGCCTTGCATTTGTAGCTGCCGCTAAGGGCTATAAGATCACGCTTGTCATGCCCGAGACGATGTCCATGGAGAGACGGATCTTGCTCCTGATGTTAGGCGCTGAGTTGATTCTCACTCCAGGCCCGCTTGGAATGAAAGGAGCGATCGCAAAAGCAGAAGCTATTTTTGCAGTGACTTCAAACTGCTACATGCCTAGACAATTTTCTAATCCAGCAAACCCAGAGGTTCACTACCTGACCACCGGCCCAGAAATTTGGACGGACACCCATGGCACAATAGACATACTGATCGCAGGCGTCGGTACCGGAGGAACGCTTTCTGGGGCGGGAAGGTACTTGAGAGAAAAAAATCCGAAACTTCAGATCGTCGCTCTAGAACCCACGGAATCTCCCGTGATTTCTGGAGGCCAACCTAGTCCGCATAAGATACAAGGTATAGGAGCGGGATTTATCCCAGACAATCTAGACGAGTCCCTGATTACTTCGATTGCAACCTCTCAGCGAGTGATCAGAGAAGAAGGCGTTCCTACTGGTATTAGCTCAGGCGCTGCTGTCATGGCTGCAATTAGGGTAGCGTCTAATCCGTTAAACAAAGGCAAAACCATTGTAACTGTTCTGGCGTCGGCCACAGAAAGATATCTCTCTAGTATGTTAGGAGAAGAAGCGAGAAACAAAGCAATCGCGCTTAAGGTCACAGAAGTTTAAGCAGAGCACACTTCGCGTGTGCTTAGGATCTTTCAAAAATCTCTTTAGCTAAAATAAGTCTCTGAATCTGCGAAGTGCCTTCGTAAATTTGATAAATTTTTGCATCTCTCATCAGTTTCTCTACCGGATACTCTTCACTGTAACCGTAGCCCCCGAAAATTTGAACCGCATCCGTTGCCACCTTGTTTGCCATATCCGCTGCAAAAGCTTTAGCCATGGCAGCAAACTTCGTATTCCTGACACCTGAATCGATCATTTCGGCACTTCTCCAAACAAGAAGTCTTGCAGCCTCTATATTCATCGCCATATCGGCGATCATAAAGTTTACCGCTTGAAACGTTGAGATAGTGGTTCCGAATGCTTTTCGTGTTTGCGCGTACTGAATGGCTTCATCCATGGCACGCTTGGCAAGTCCTACGGCTCCGGCAGCTACAGCGGGCCTAGTATGGTCAAAGGCAGACATCGCGATCTTAAAACCTTCGCCCTCTTTACCTAATAAATAACGCTTCGGAATACGTACGTTTTCAAACGTAATTCCGCGCGTATCGCTGGCTCTTTGTCCCATGTTCCATTCTTTTTTGCCTACTGCGATTCCGGGAGCACTTGCTGGCACGAGAAATCCACTCATGCCTTTGTGTTTTAACGAAGGGTCCGTGTAAGCAAGGACGAAGTACCATGAAGCCACACTTCCGTTTGTGATCCACATCTTTGAACCATTGATCAGGTAATCATCGCCGTCTTTTTTTGCAATCGTACGAATTCCGCTCACATCAGAGCCGGCGCCTGGTTCGGTCACACAATAGGCTGCAAACTTAGGTGCGCTTGTGAGTTGTCCTAAGAACTCATCTTTCTGTTCTTTATTACCAGCCACGATGACTGGAGCAGCAGCCAGGGTATTTGCTTCCATTGCGGTACAGATGCCAGTACACCCGTAAGCGAGTTCTTCTGCGATTAAACATCCTTCGAGAACGCCTAAGCCTAGGCCATTTTGTTCTTCTGGAATATGAGTATTCATGAGTCCAAGCGCCCAGGCTTTCTCGGCAATCTCCTTTGGGTAATCGCCTGTTTTGTCGTGATGAGCTGCTTTAGGGAGAATTTCCTCTTTAGCAAATTTGCGAGCGAGTTCTTGGAGGGACTGTTGTTCTTCGGATAAGGAGAATTGGATCATATGAGAGAGAGCATAAATACGGATGCGTGTTCTAGGCTATGGAAAATTGCACGTAAGGCGATGTTTCTACTAGACGCCGAGAAAGCGCATCAGCTTGGTACGATTGGTATTCGGTTAGGAATAGGGGCGCTAAGGGACGAAGCTCTTTCGTATCAGCCAAGAAAAGTCTTCGGAATAGATTTTTTAAACAGCATTGGTTTAGCGGCAGGATTTGATAAGGACGGCGATCTTATCGAGCAGATTTCTCGCTACGGCTTTGGGTCTATCGAGATTGGTTCGGTTACACCGCTTCCTCAGCCCGGCAATCCTAAGCCGCGAATGTATAGAGTCACACACGAGGCAGGACTTTGGAATGCGATGGGTTTTAATAGTCGAGGCATGAACTATGTGAGATCTCGCCTTGAAGAAGTGAGAGCTAGGCAGAGTTTGCCAACTTTCTTTCGTATTGGGGTGAATCTGGGAAAAAATAAAGACACTCCGATCAAGGACGCTGGGAAGGACTATGCGAAAGTCGCAAAATCGTTGGCCCATCTGTCAGATTACCTAGTGATCAATATAAGCTCGCCTAACACGCCAGCACTGAGAGACCTTCAAACCCCCTCTTATATAAGAGAGCTTGTCGAGGGCGTGAAGAATGAATCTAAAGACAAGCCCGTGCTTGTGAAAGTGGCGCCAGAGATAACGGGCGATGCACTTTCTGAACTTCTACACGCTGGAGACAAGGCCGGTGTCGATGGCTGGGTTCTCACGAACACACTTGCGGTCAAACCACCGCACGGTGCTCACACTCAGATGGAAGTTGGTGGACTCAGTGGCGGGCCGCTAAGAGAAATTTCTTTCCAGAGACTCTGCGAGGCTAGGTTGCTGACATTAAAGCCCATCATCTCTGTCGGAGGCGTGGGTGGTGCTGAAGAAATAAAGCGTCGAGTATCTAACGGTGCGTCACTTGTTCAGTTTTACTCTGCATGGGTGTATCAGGGGCCAGATGTTGTGACGAGGATGTTAACGGAGCTGTCGCATGACATTGACTAACGAAGTGACTATTCATCACCCCATAAAACACAAAAGCCCTGAATCTCAAAGATCCAGGGCTCTCAATTCAAAATCGCTTAAAAACTACTTCTTTTTCTTAGCGGTTTTTTTCTTAGCGACTTTTTTCTTAGCTGCTTTTTTCTTTGCTGCCATATTATTTCCTCCGGTTGAGCCACTCAGAATTGAGTGCGCTACTGTTAATATGGTAACCCGATTAAATTGTATGGCAAGGGGTGAACTGCATTTTTTTTCATTTTTTTATTGCCATTCATTTTTTGAAGGGCACGAGTGACTGATATGGAGAATGAAAGCAATCATCTGAGAGCACGGGAACTACGAAAAAGAAAGCGTGAGCGAATCGCGATTTATGCGCTCATTGTTTTGTTTTTCGCACTTCTCTTCGTTGAAATTCGTATTGGAAGCGTCTCAAGCAGCCTTCCTTTTGTGAATTCGATCTTTTTTTTCGGTCTGATGAATCTAAATATCATCATTTTGACCTTTCTATTGTGGTTGGTGGTTCGAAATGTTGGAAAAATGGTGCTTGAGAGGAGGAGAAACGTTCTCGGATCCAAGTTAAAAACGAAACTTGTTATTTCCTTCTTGGGGTTTTCAATTTTCCCAACGCTCGTGCTGTTTGTGATTTCCGCACTTTATATAAATACGAGTTTTGATAAGTGGTTTTCCCTGAAAATTCAAAATACCCTGCAAGCGGCCCTAGATATTACGCGAGGTTACTATCGAAGCGCCGATGAACAATCGAATCATTTTGCCAATTATTTATCAAACGCTCTCGGGAAGCGTCAGCGGAGCGGACTTTCGATTGATCCCTCAGCTATTCAGAACTATCTCCATCAAGAACGAGCTACACTCGCTCTCGATTACATAGAGTACTACGCTGATCCTCTCTCAAGGCCAATCGTGAGCGCAAACCCTGGGCTTTCAGAGCTATTTGAGTTCTCTAGGTTGTCGCTGAGATCCTTGGATCAAGTGCAGCTTGGAAAGCCCCTCACTCTGCTAGAGCATGTCGGCGCTGGAGACTTGGTGAGAGTAGCTGTTCCGATTCGAAGTGTGGGGGGGGCTGCGCGTGGAATAGTGTGTGTGAGCAAGTATATTCCTATCACTCTAGCAAACAAGGTCGATGAAATCGCGATGGTGATCGGTGACTATAAAGACATCAATCCACTAAAATACCCGGTCAAAACAGCCTATTTGCTGATACTCGTTCTAGTTACTCTAGGGCTTATTTTTCTAGCGATCTGGGGAGGGATTTACTTAGCGAGAGAACTCACAGTGCCAGTGGAGCGACTGGTGCGAGGAGCAGAAGCGGTCAGTTCGGGTGACTTAGATTTTGAGATACAATCTCAGGGCGCCCAAGATGAAATCGCTGTGCTCGTGGATCGATTTAACGTCATGACGAGAGATCTACGAGAGAACCGCAAGCAGCTCTATGCTGCTACTGCGGACATCGAGAAACAACGAAACGAACTCAAAGCGATTCTTGCCAATATCGGCACTGGGGTTCTTGCGCTTGATCCCCTTGGAGTTGTTACGACCTTAAATAGTGCGGGGTCTAAGATTTTAAATGTGGAATCGGATAAAGCCGTGGGGCTTACGTTTGATACTGTCTTTGTTGATCATCTAGAGTCTTTTTCATCCGCCCTACGGGACGCCATGAAAAATCCCTCCACTGAAGGTACCCAACTCCAATTTAAAGTGGGCGATGTGTTAAAGGTCGTATCATTAGCAGCTTCAAGAGTGCCGAGTGGGATCGTGGTCGTTTTAGATGACATTACAGATCTTGTGAGGGGTCAGAGAGAGATGGCGTGGCGAGAGGTCGCACGACGGGTGGCCCATGAGATTAAAAACCCGCTCACACCGATTAAACTCTCAGCGCAAAGGCTGCAGCGAAGACTATCGGATCTTGCAGGTAAAGAAGGACAGATCTTAAGAGAATGCACTGAGGTGATTATTCAGCACACGGACGAGCTAAAAGAGCTAGCCAATGAGTTTTCTAATTTTGCCAGAATGCCTGAAGTGAACACGAGTAGAGGAAGCTTGAGAGAAATATGTAAATCTGTGTTTACGCTTTATCAACAAGCCCATCCTCGCATCGAATGGAGATTTACAGATGATGTCGCAATGCCCGAGTTTGATTTTGATAAAGATCAGTTAAGGCGCGTGCTCATCAATATTATCGATAATGCGGTGGCAGCCATGGCTGATCAGAAGAAACCTGCATCCCTTCATGTTGCGCTACATTTTCACCAGGACCTAAAGATAGCAGCCCTAGAAGTGTCTGATACCGGCCCCGGCATGAGCGATGAAACCTTAGAGAGAATTTTTGAGCCAAACTTTTCTACAAAGATCGGTGGTATGGGTTTGGGACTTGCGATTGTGAAAAGAATCATCACTGATCACAATGGCTTTGTAAGGGTTCATAGCGAAGAAGGGAAGGGGACCTCTTTTTCTATTGAGCTACCCACCTCCACAAAAACCAATTATATGAAGACCTAGATGAAACACACGATTTTAGTCGTAGATGATGAACACTCGATTAGGCGCTCCGTATCGGCCATCCTTGCAGAGGAAGGGTACGAGGTTAAAGACGCGGCCTCTGGGCGGGCGGCGCTTGAAATTTTAAAAAACGAAATCATCCATGCCATACTTTTAGATATCTGGATGCCAGAGATGGATGGTTTAGAGACCTTAAAGCGTATTCAGGTCCTATCCCCTGAGACGTTAGTCATTATGATGTCAGGGCATGGAACGATTGAAACCGCAGTAAAAGCCACCAAGTTAGGCGCATTTGATTTTCTTGAGAAACCCCCCTCTTTAGAGAAACTGCTGGTTGTCCTGCAAAATGGCCTCCACGCCTATCAATTGAAAAAGGATAATGACTCTTTAAGAAAACAGATCCGAAGCTCACACCGTATGGTTGGCGACAGCCCTGCGATGGCCAGTATTCATGAACTCATTCAGCGAGTGGCTCCCACAACCGGCTCGGTACTGATTACCGGTGAGAATGGCACCGGTAAGGAAATGATTGCCCATCTCATTCACTCCCTCTCACCGAGATTCGGGAAGCAAATGGTTGCTGTTAATTGCGCTGCTATTCCAGAGGAGCTAATTGAGAGCGAGTTGTTTGGACATGAAAGAGGAGCTTTCACAGGCGCAAATCAAATGCGGCGCGGAAAATTCGATCTCGCCGATGGCGGTACGATTTTCTTAGATGAAATCGGGGATATGTCGCTTCGAACCCAAGCGAAAGTGCTTAGAATACTTCAGGAGCAGAAGTTTGAGCGCGTGGGGGGGAATCAAACTTATTCGGTAGATGTGCGTATTGTCGCAGCGACCAACAAGGATCTAAAACAGGAAATTGCAAAAGGACTCTTTCGTGAGGATTTATTTTACAGACTCAATGTGATTCCATTTCATCTTCCACCCCTTAGAGATCGCAAAGAGGACATTGCCCCACTTTGTCAGCATTTTATCGAGGATTTCTCGGTCTCCCATGGAAGAGTCATTCGAAAGTTAGAACAAGACACCGTGGCTGTTCTGAAAGAGTACCTTTGGCCAGGAAATGTGAGAGAGCTTAAGAATCTCATGGAAAGACTGGTGATTTTGTCTTCACCGACTGAAAGCGGACCTTACATTTCTGTAGATGAGGTGGTGAAAAACATAGGTGCGGATCTCATCGCAAAGGAATCTGATCAGGGATTATCATCAGCCGGAGTTCCGCAGGTCGTGAAGGATCTCAAGGAGAACACAAGAACTCAGGTTGGGCGCAACTTGAGAGAGGCGCGCTCGGACTTTGAGCGGGATTTTATTTTGGAAACGCTCCGGTCTGCAGAGTGGAATGTGTCCAAAGCTGCCCAAATATTGGGAATCGAGCGAAGTCATTTACACAAAAAAATTAAGTCTTACGGGATCGAAAACGATAAGCTAGACGGTTAGTGGTTCCCCGGTAGAGCCCTTGTTATCTGACTTAAGTAAAAGACTTTATCACTAGAGTTTGAGCGTTGTTTATGCCAATGATCGGGACTCAAATGAGCACTAAAATCACCCCTAGAAGCGAAGACTTTTCTCAATGGTATCACGACGTCATTTCGGCCGCGAAACTTGCGGACTATTCCCCCGTGAAGGGCTGTATGGTGATACGTCCCAACGGGTACGCTATTTGGGAGCGAATACAGCGGGAGTTAGATGCGCGAATCAAAGCCACAGGTGCTAGAAACGCTTATTTTCCGCTCTTTATTCCAGAAAGTTTTCTAAAAAAAGAGGCGGAGCATGTGGAAGGGTTTGCGCCTGAGTGCGCTGTGGTCACCCATGCCGGTGGCAAGCTCCTAGAGGAGCCACTCGTTGTAAGGCCTACTTCTGAGACGATTATCAATTCGATGTTTGCAAAATGGATTCAATCCTACCGAGATCTACCGATGATGGTGAACCAGTGGGCCAACGTGGTGAGGTGGGAAATGAGAACCCGTTTGTTTCTACGAACGACAGAGTTCCTATGGCAAGAAGGTCATACCTGTCACTCAACTGCTGAAGAGGCTGAACTAGAAACCAGGACCATGCTGCAAGTTTACCGAAAGTTCAGCGAAGATATTCTAGCAATGCCGGTTGATATTGGAAGGAAATCTGATGCAGAGAGATTTGCAGGCGCCCTTCGCACCTATTGTATAGAAGCTATGATGCAGGATAAAAAAGCTTTGCAAGCAGGCACATCTCATAATCTCTCTACTAAGTTTGCTGAGGCATTTGAGACAAAATTCTTGGACAAAGACTCTGTCTCCAGGCACGTACACCAGACCTCGTGGGGAGTGTCCACGAGACTGATTGGTGGGGTGATCATGACGCATTCAGATGATAAAGGACTTGTCCTACCTCCAACGCTCGCGTTTTCTCACGGGGTGGTTATACCCATCTTAGGGAAGGCCGAGACAAGAGAGCGCGTCCTAAAGGCAGGTGCAGATATAGTAGCGCGACTACAAGAAGATCCTAGGGCTAAAACGCTTGGATATCCGTTGCAGGTTAGTATGGACGCCGATGAGACCAAGCAGCCAGGTTGGAAGTACTTTGAGTATGAGGCCACTGGAAATTGTATCCGAATTGAAGTCGGACCTAGGGACCTGGATGCTGGAAAGTTGATGATCGTGAGACGAGACCTTGGTGTAAAGGAGGCCATTCCGATGGAGAGTTTACCAGACGTTTTTTTTGGAATGCTCACCCAAATGCAGAGTGACCTTACTCGTAAAGCGGAAGAGTTTAAAAAAGAACACACTTATACCGTGGCTAGCTATGAGGAGCTTAAAGAGCGTATTGAGCAGGGTGGTTTTTTTGTTGCTGCTTGGGATCAGGATCCTGCGATCGAACAAAAAATCAAGCAAGAGACAAAGGCAACCATCAGGTGTCTGCCGCTTACTGCGTCCTATGAGTTAACCCCGCACGACGGGCCCGCGCTTATTTCTGGCAAAACAGGGCCTGGGGTTGTGAAAGCGATCTTCGCTCGTAGTTACTGAAGTTTAACGGGTTTCATACGTCAATATAGGTCTCTTTCTTGGGTGGAGTTATATCCACCCGTTATGAGTTTTGACCAAACAACACTGACAGTGTGATATAGCCAAGTATTCGGATAAAAATAGATATTTCTGACAAAATTACATGTAACCGTGATCTCATTCAGGTATTTCGAGGTCCTAGGTAGTGTGGAAAATCGAGCCTTATCTTAAAGCTCGATGAAGCTCAATATGCGCCAAACTTGTTTCCCTCATTGAAAAGACGCGCAGACCTCTACAAACGATCTGGCCAAAAAGGCAAAACTATTTTTAGAATCACGGGTTCAAATCAAATTATTTTAGATAAAACCGTTAAGGAAAGCCTGGCCGGCAGAGCTAGCTTTTATAATTTAAACACTCTCTCCGTTTCCGAAGTGATCCATTCGCTACCCGGGGTTTCTATACAAGACATTATTTTTCACGGAGGGTGGCCAGAGCTTTATGCGAACGGACTTCGAAGTCCGGTGAAGTACCTTAACGACTACATTGCAAGTGTTATTGAAAAAGACATTGTAATGTCTGCAGGAATTCAGAAGGGCAGAGAATTTCTGATGTTCGTCAGATTACTTGCTGGTCGTTCGGATACTATCTTAGAGTTCTCAAGCTTAGGAAGAGAATTAGGAGTCAACGCTCAAACCTTAAAGGACTGGACCTCTTCGCTAGAACGCATGAACTATATTGCGCTCGTTCCTTCTTATTCAAATAATCTTACTAAAAGACTAACGAAATTTGCTAAAATTTTCTTTATCGAAACTGGACTAGCCTGCTGGTGTCAAAGGTATTTAAAGGCAACTTACCTGAGCGCATTTTATGCCATCAGAATGGAGATAAAGTCGTAGGTGTCAACGTACCCATATCTAAACTTAAGAATTTTCTGATAGAAAAATTCGCTGTCTAAGTGTCTTTAGGTCGGCACTCCGTCTTAATGCGCTATTCTTACCTAGCTGAACGCGATTTCTTCATAATCTTCTCCGCAAATTTCTAATCCATTCCAATAACTTACACAAACTGTAAATAACCCTAAAGTTTTAACTCCCCCCCCACCCAACCCGATAAATAACATAAGTGTAATAATGCACGAGATATGTGTGTGCTCTTCGGGAGCTCACCGAAAGGATATGAGGAAGTACGTATATGAATAAATATTTACTGTGTATGTTGGCGCTCGGAATGAGTGCGACAGCGAATGCTGGGTTTTTTGATTTTTTGTCGACCTCGCAACAGACCACTGAAGAGGTGGAACCATCTGAAGGGGTAAAAGTCTGTGAGTTAGTGAGTGGCGGCAAAGACCACCCGGTTTATGTTGTGAAACTTAATGGAGAGACTATTAATGTCACGGATGAGGCTTGTGAGTTGCGGGCAAGCTTTAAGAACGAAGTGCCTTTCGACAAAGTAAAGGGAGAGGAGCGCTCAAGGATCTTAGTTTATGATCAATCCACCGGGCGACGCATGGATTTCGAAACCGCGCGGAAGCTGAAATTAAACCCAGACAACCTAGAGCTAGTGATGGAGCGAGAGGGAACATTAGTCGACATTAGCGATCCTGGTTCCCAGGCAGAGGGATGCGTTCAAACGGAGCCTGTTTGTACGGCCATTGAGCGATGCGGGATGCTAAACCAAAGTACTACTGTACATTGCTACACCTATGTTACTTGCACCGGGCATCCACCAATGCGCGTAGAATCTGAAAACTGTATCTCTCTTTAACATTATAAAAAAAAGGAAATATAATTATGAAAAAATATAATACTCGAATGTTTGCGGTCTGTTCAATCTTGATTTCAGTCAATACTGCGGAGGCTTTGGAATTAGCAGATTCAAAACCTGTTTCCAGCTACCGGCGTAGGATCGCAAACTTCAAGCTTAATGCCTATCAGGTAAAACGACTGAAGTTGCCAACCTCAAAACCGATGGTCGTTGAAGTAGGGACAAACAAAAGAATGACGCTAGAGGAATTTTCGACCGTAATCGCTGATGACGCGAAGAAAAAAGGACTACCTTCTCCCTCTGCAGAAATATTTTCGAAACACGTATTGCTACCTTCTGAATCAGGAACTTTTATCGATCCAACAGATCCAGGATATCAAGCTATGGCCTGTACGGCCACTCAAACGTGCGACAAAATTGGAGAATGTCGTGATTGGCATATTATAGAATGCACAACCACCGTTGTCTGCGGTGATTGGAGAACAGTAGTTAGGTCGAATAACGCTAGTGAATGCAATAGCCGTTAAAACGAGGTAGTAAACAAGTTCACCAGGTCCTGTTTCGAAAAACGCTAAACAGGACCTGGCGCACATTTGCAAAAGTCAAACACTGTGATCTACATAAAGACAATTAAGGAGATAGCAACTCAAAGCCCGTTTTTATCATACTTCCAGTCATGCTCTGAACGTATGAGGAAAAATGGCCCCTTCATGTGATAGGTGAGTAAGAGGGCTAAGAACTCTTACTTTCCGCAGACTCCGCTTTGTTCCGCTTAAATACACCTAAGATGCACACTCATCGCGACCACTTTTTAAATTACTGCGGCTAGAGGTGCAATGAGGACACGCGGAGACACCGCGCGATAAGTGCGCGTATCTTGAGTATGAAGCAGTAATACTTTACCTGTTGGGTGAGCCGCGAGAAAACTCTGAATCGATCCGCTGTGGCTTCGAACTTCTTCCGGGTCTAACATCGGCAAAACGCCAATCAAAGAATTGTTAAAACTGTAAACTAATGGAAAATAGACTTCAAATATCGTTCTCTTAAGTGTGGCATTCTAATTACAAAAATAACATGTCCTGCTCTTTTTGTAATTAGAATTCAGGCAAATTCGACATACTAAAAATAATGACTTTGACTTAATGAACGGATCAGAAAATATGACCTACTCAGTAGGCAGCAAATACGTGAAATCTCTGAATCAACATATTTTCTTCACAATCCTCCCCTCAGTTTCCCGATCCATTCCAATAACTTACACAAATTTTAAATAACCCTAAAG
>Ga0247843_1005158_pt1 | contig 18520 bp, 17 predicted proteins | sample LaCruzMarch2017__FD_192420 | JGI IMG/M metagenome (GOLD analysis project Ga0247843, IMG submission 192420) | Freshwater microbial communities from meromictic Lake La Cruz, Castile-La Mancha, Spain - LaCruzMarch2017_8m | ecosystem: Environmental > Aquatic > Freshwater > Lake | place: Spain...
GACATTTGACGACATGTCGGGGGATTCCCGACATGTCGGTAATTTTGTGATTGTTGTTTGAGCTCAAACACAAAAACTCTATGATAGCTAAGGTACCCGTATGTTTGGGCTGATTTGTACTTGTCGGTAGTAATTGATATAAATTGGGTATGTCGGGGCCTCTTCTGTGTCGCAACGACACGCAATGTCGGCCAAGATTTGGCGACATTTGGCGATGCCGACGTCGGCGACATGTGGAGCTAAGGTTGACAACGACGACATCGAAGAAGACCTGGAGGAGGAGGAGGAAGAAGAAGAAGAGATGGCTCTCACCTGCTGCAGCAGCAGACCGGGGTTAGGGGGTCCACCCCAAGGCTCCCGCCAGGGGATCTTTTTTTTTGGCGGGAGGTCACCAAAATAGTTTCCCGCGAAGGTCATTAGAATCAGAATCGCCGATCCCCTCTCACACAGATGATGGGCAGACCACGCCCGGCGCACGAATTACATCCTCTTTAACGTGGGAATTGGTACATGTCTCGGCCGGCGCATCATCCTAGTAGAGAGATTTTAAACCCCGGGCGCACACGCCATTTTCCGGTGTGGGCGCGAAACTGGCGCAATTTTGCTGCGCTGATTTCACGCCAGCCTCGGCGCGCCGATGACCGGCGCCGCGACCACGCCGAGGTGTTTAAAATCCCTCTAGTTGGTGCGCTTGCGCCTACGTTGGCGAGTAGTCCTTGTGTTCATCACCGACAGAGATGGGATTTTCACGTCCTCGGGTCCTTACGACTGCAATTGCTCCACCCAGCCACATCCCTCAGCCACGTGCCAACATGGCATCAATCATTCCCCCAACACCATACCATTGAATAGTACGAACGGTCTTAGCGCCCATGGAAGATTGGCCGCATAATTCGTCAACAACTGAAGGTATTATGGTGAGGCCGTTTGTGCTGGTATTGTCAATTGAGAGCGACTGCTCCTATAAAATATTAAGAATCATCACACAACAATCAACTTATATCATAATAAGTGCAGGGAGATGTTAGCCGGCGGGTGGGGGGCCAGGGGGAGGAGTGGAATACATTATGGATGGGGTGGAAGTACTAATCCACCCTACTCAACAATCAACTATTTGTTGGAAGTGGCTGGAATATAGGTCATGTATTAATGAAGAGAAGTGTGGCCGACTGAGAGGATAGTAGAGTAGTAGTGATGGAAGATTAATGTCACTTAAGGTAGACACAACAATCAAACTTGACAAGGGGGATGGATATCAACAAGGTCGAGGTGTAAGGTGAATGTCACGTAAGGTAGACACAACAACCAAACTTGAAGAGGAGAGGACGGATATCAACGAGGTTGAAGGTGGAAGGTGAATGTCATGTATGGTATACACAACAATCAAACTTCACAAGGAGAGGATTGATATCAACAAGGTCAAAGGTGGAAGGTGAATGTCACGTACAATACAAGAGGATGTGGGATGATGGATGTACAACGGCAAGAGAGACAAGGGTAAGGAATTACGCAGTTGGAGGATTATTAGTAGCAGAAATAACATGATATCATTTTAGCATGCAGTAATGTTGTGTTAGTAATAGTTAATAGTATTAGTACTCTATTATGGTAGTAGCAGGTGTAAAGTACTAAGTAGCAGTAGATGTACTGTATTCTAATTCATTCGTCATCACCACAATTGTTATCCTCTGTTAAACAAATCACCACCATCATTTGTAATTCATCGCCTTGATGTTATGTGTTACACAAGCAATATACCATTTCTATGTTGAGGAGCAGAATCATCGTTATCCCTTTGCCATTATCGTCCGTTGTGTATTGGTTTATAAAGTAATCAAAACAACTTGCATCTATATATATTTAATTGATAGTATTTGTATCAGTGGTTTGAGGGCCATATTTACAGCATACCATTGCTTTCCTTGCTTTCACCTCACACCAAACTTGGCCAAGGCTATTGTGATGATAGTGGAGTAAGGGCACACTCATATGATTGCCCACCTCATATTAAGTCTATGTCAAGATCTGGTATGAGTTTGAATTGGATGAGAGGACCCTATCATTACATATCAGTATGATACATGTCAAAAATCTACACTCTCTCCTCTCCAAACCTGCCACTCAGGGAGATACCTGTGGAGTAAGGACACAATCATATGACTGCCCACCACATATAAAGTAGTATGCCAAACATCTTTTATATGTATGAATTGGATCTTGTATTAGTATGAAGGGGATGGGAGGTCCCAATCATATCCTACAGCATGTCCCCAGTGAGAACCCTACTGAGTATCCTACGACCCAGCCCACCCCTTTAGAGTGATGGTATGGTATGGTGTTGTGGCATTATGACTGCCAGCCATGGTAGAAGGCTTTTAAACTCTTTCTATAGGTATAATGATGAAGTGCACCCAGTCTGAATGGTTCAAAGCCTTGACTTGGTCATGGTGGTGTGATTTGTACCCAGATAGGGGCACCAGGCCAACACATGGCGGTGATGTACTATGGCGAGATAATGAACCCATATGCCTATTCACAGCAATAGAATGTGATGGAATACCTTCAATATATCTAATATAAGTGTGAGAGTGTTTCTGAAGTGGTCCAAGGCCACTGCCATAGCAACTCACACCATTTGTACCCAGCTGGGTGCTGGGATTTGGGTTCAGCCACCTCACCCAAAAACAGTGTATATATGTCAATATTATGGCTTCACCACAATGAAAATGTTATTTTGTTGACTAATCATACTTATTAACATTATATTAATGATTGATAATGATCGAAGTACCATTATTGAGGCACCGGAGGTATATAAGTCCATCCCCACTCACTCCCCGAGTTAAAACCAACGACAAAATGTACTAGGAAAAAAATGTCGACTTTGACACCTTTGATGTACATGTTATGGTCAATTATATTGAACAAAACTTGCAGGAAATAATATTCGGACGTTTTGGAGTAGGTTTGATCACTCAGAAACAATTTTGGGACCATTAAAAAAAATGACATTCCTGGGGCCTGCAGCTGGTAGCTGGTCCGGGTGCTGCTGGCCCTGCAGCTCGATGCTCTCCACCACGAGCTGGTGCTGGTGGTGTTAACGCATTTGTCGCTGGCATGGCTAATATTCAGGTGACAGACCCTCCTGTTGATAGAGGCTGCACTACTGGTCCTCGTACTGTGATTGGGACCTTCCTTATCCCCAACACTCACAACTCACGAGACAGATATCATTTTGCAAGTATCCGCTGACGGATTGTATGCAGAGCTCTCTTACCGAGTTCCTCCCATGTTCTTGTATTTGGTCGATCGTTTTGCTCAAGAAGTAGGTGCAAACCACCCCGATGCACCCGTTACATGGCTGCCCTACGTGAGGTGGAGAATCTCATGTTGCAGATCGAAATAACATCTGCACCATTGTGCAACGTCGTCGCCTCCCATTTCCCTGCATCCAGAATCCAGTCCTCGACTTCCTCTATTTGGATGAAGGCTTGCAGTCAGGCATGACTACAGTCTTGACGGTGACCTTTGACTTTGAAAGTCAGGAGCGGGTACGGACGGCAATCAATTATGGCTCCGGCAATCAATATGGCTCCCATCGAATCATCGTTCGTAACCCTTCTCATGGCTGGTGGGGGTGCGGCGGCTGGTGCGGGTGTACCCCTTGGCGGCAACCCAATCAACAATGGCCTCTATGCTGCTGAAAAAGTGCAGCGCCAAGCTCGTGATGCTGCTCGTCGCCAGCAGGATCAGGCTCCTTGTGGGCATTAGAGGTCAATTAGTTTTGCATTTCATATCGCAGAGGCAAGTTTGAACATTGATATACATGATTTTATAACAATAAGTAAAACTTTTACACTCAGGTAAGTTTCCCTCGCCTTCTAATGATACGGAGTAATTGCCAGCCACTCTGATCAATCGATAACTATATCACAAAAATTAAATGATGATAATATTATTAAGTAGTCCAACGATTAATGCACGTGTTGGGTCATTAAGCTTAGCATGGGATCGAAAGTTGGGTGAGAATCAAAGTGTAAAAACGATTGTACATCCAAATCGTAGAGATTTGGCGTGGACTGCCAATGTCAATTTTCCAATGGATAGTACTATTAATGTTTACGACGTGCAACGGTACAAGTTAAACATGATATCAAGTTTTAATCACACAACGTGGATTTATAATGTTGTGTGATGAGTGTGGGAGAGGAACATGAGGCCAAGGGGGTGAAAAGGGGGGGTGTGGATAATATTTAACATCGAATAAAGAATGGGTAAAGCAGTGAAGAAAGGGCTAGGGAATTGAGAGGGACATGCTAATTGGAAGAGCAAAAGATTATCTGAAAGATGTTTTAGTAGTAGCTACGCTATTATTTCTATCTGTTTATTGAATATAAATATATAATTATCGAATCCCCTTTTATTTTTTTGTGTCAATCTTCTTTCGAATATGCAATAGATTTTCTTTTCATCATCATCTTCCTCCTCCTCTGGCAATATGTATCATCATCCCCCAAAATACATGTCTCGAAATTTCTCTGTGTCGTTCTAGCCCCCGGTTTTTTAGACTCCATCAATTGACGTTGGGTCAGCACTAGGCATACCTTCTATTGGGCAATCAAAGGGACTCCATTTTTGGTATGAATTGCAGTCAAATTCACACCCAATGGCAAAAGCATGAAAGTCTTCGCCTCTGGATCCATTTGACATAGATACTCATCCTTCGTGGCAAGATCAAAGTCTTCATCGTCAATGGCATGGATTACAAACATGATACGGCGTTGCGACGTGGCCGTTTGCTTATCGGCGACATACCGTGTCGCAAGGAAGTTCATTAGCTCATAAGTATCCATGGCATCTCCTCGATTTACATTCAAGGCAAAGAATTCGCGCTTATGTGGGTGCAGCCCGACTGAGTATAAAAAACCAACATCCTCATCCGGTGAAAAGACGGCAAGTATTGTATGACCATTAGCAGGAGGAGCACGTATTTTATCTTCATGTAATTTGACCTCAAATACACTTTCCGATAACAATTCAGTTATACTCTTTCCTAGTGATGTATTAATTGAGAGATGATAGGTGGATGGACTCTCTTCTAGATTTCCCATTGTTAGTTGACCATCTAGATTTTTCATACCCAGGAGCCAGCACTTGGCAAATGTCTTTTTGGACGACAAGAAGACAAAAGCCGCCGCAGTCCGTCCCTCCTTTTGATACCATCCACCCACTCCATAGCGTTCCATACAGGTATTGATCGATTCTCCTTGGTCATTGGTCTCAATATCATCCCAGTAGTAGTATTGCCACTCTGTTTGCAAGTGTAGCTTGTGTAGAACTCCACGCCGATTAGGATCACGTACCAATATAATTTCATTTGGTGTAAGATTAATATCCCAATCAACCACCCAATCATCAATGTGATCCATGGCATCATCCAATGGTACACGCACAAGATTCATATGCCCCGAATTATTGTTCCTGCCGGCGCTACTGTTGGTCGGATCAAAACGAAGAAAGCAGCCTTGATCACGCCACTTCGTCAAGATTGAATTTATCAACTCACTGTCATTGGCATTCCGAGATTCAGTTTCTGTAGGTTCAACATTATGTTCGTGCTTATCATCATCTACTTTCGCTTGCTTTGGACTACCCTCCTCCATCACCTGCGGTGGATTCTTATACATGTCTGGTGGTGGAATACTATCTACCTCTCGATAAACATTGCGTGTGGTATTCATTGCTCGTTGGAGTAAAACAAGATTATGCATCTGAATCGACAGCAGCTTACGTTCACCATAGTAGTAGAAATGTACGCCACACCGGCGGGGTTCTGAGGATTCCTCCTTGGATTGAAAGTCAACGACGATCCCATGCAATCCATTATACTGCGAAGACGAAACTAGTCCATCAAGTCGAACTTTATCACCGGGGACGATGGATGCCGCGATTGCGGTGCCAATGTTACGAGCAGCGGCCATTGTCCTGTAGTAGAATCTGCTTGGCGGACCTAATCCGGCTCTTTCCTCTCTTTATGGGGAGAATGAAGGCTCTCAGTTATTTTCATAATGGACTATCTTCTTGGCGATGCGACGACCTACTGCTGCGCCGAGTGCGGCGTTGATGGGGTATCTCTCTGAAGACGTGTAAGTCGTGTATGCTAGTCAGGTATTTTGACGCTGAATGCCAAAGGAAGCATGGGCGAAGCATAAAAACGAATGTAAAATACCTGCTGCCTTGCTACGATGAGGCTCTCTTCAAGGACCCGCCGCCGAAGGAGGAATGTCCCATTTGCTTCATACCAATGCTGATTAAATCGATATGTTGTGTCACGCTTCCCCCCGCAACTATATTTTCCGTACCAGTGCAACCTAAAGAAAATTGCATAAGATGGCAGAATTTGGCAGTCCAGAGCTACAGGCTACAGATGCTCCGGTTGGTAGTCTTCACTGTACGGAAGCTCGGCAAGGGATTGGTTGTCTTCCACTCTACTACTTTCGCTGATAAAAAAGAGTCGCACGATATAATCCTCACTAAAAATACTCTACTTTAAGTCTCTAATGACATGTTAACCTAATATTTTCTATTGATTGATGATAGTAGATGCTGGTGATAGAGATTCAATCAAATTTGGTATGTGGAATAGGTCACCTAAATTGGGGCACACCTCTCGAAGTATCCGTCCAGCACTCTCAACATTCTCTCTCTCCATCTCAAAGTGAGTAGCAGTTGCACTAAGGATATTGGCCTCAAACTTCCAACGACTCATCTGTTGTGGCAGCAGTATAGAAAGAGACGTTGGATCAGCAACACCAGACCCCCTGATGGAAGGAGCAGAACGGTGGAGACTACTAATGGCATAAATTATTGACGCATACGCCACAACACTGGGCCTGTATACAAGACAAAGAGCTGGAATTGATACCGATAGCTCACAGAGATATTTGGCACAGTCATACACATAGATTGACAGTCCATCTTCTACTGCTATCATGGTATTATCTCCACTGCTATTGGGAAAGCTCGCGATAGAAGTAGAGGTTGGAGAAGGTTCAGCGGTTACAGAAACACTTCTACCATACGTCGCAATATTGGATGGACGTACAGAAGAAGAAACGGAGTTAAAACTTCGTGGGAGGTAGACAAGGAGAGAATCAATGATCGATCCTGATGATACTACTGGATTGACATGCCAATCTAGCGTTGTGAGTAGATCTCGCTCACATTCCTCAATCTCATCTGGCTCAAACTGATTCCTAGATATGGAGGCACATATCGCAAGGCTAAACTTGACTCGATTCCAAACTTGACGGTCTCCTACATCTTCTTCTTCTATGGTGGTACTACTGCCACCTTCTGTTGCTGTTGTCGTCTCCGTTGGATTCGGGTTACCAAACGGCAATCGTCGACCGATGGGATCTTGACGACTCTCACCATGAAGCTTAACTGCCACATACAATCCAGTAAGTGCGACGAGTTGGAACTTACGTCTTGTTACTGGTACTCTTACATCGTCTCCTACTCCATTGAAGGTAATGGTAAAGTACCTATCAACATAGAAGAGAGCAATACCGACGACCTCCCTATTCAGACGAAAGTAGTCACAAATGTCATACATCCACTCGCATGTTCGTCGACGACAGCGTTCAGTCACTCCTTGATCGCCCGATTGTCGCAGAGGTGCGGTCGTGTTGTTCGCGGAGGCAAGTAGGAGTGCCGAGGAATGAAGGTAGTCCGGTTGGACGTGGTAGTGTACAGAGGACTCGGTCGCGAGCATATCATGTATCCGATGGGAGGACGGATCGTAGTCTGCCTCTTCATCGACCGATGGTGATGATGATGGTGTTGACGATGATATTGACATTGCAGAGGACGAAGGTGACATCGCTGCTGAAGGCGACACTGGTGATGACATGGTTGATGATGGTGGAGACGAGACTATATTATTATCAGTGCCAGCGATAGAACCTGGAGTAAATGGCAGCACCAAGCCTTTGCAGTAGTCGCTGACCGTAATATCTTGTCTTGAATAGGGATTTAAATTCTCCATCTGCACCAAAACGCGAGACGCGGAAGTTTGGTGATGATCGATTGATTCACACACAACTTAACGCAGGCTCAATAGCGACCACATGCATCATTCTGCGACGACATTTTGAAAGAAATTTAAAGCGATTTAATGTTGTTTTGCAGCGGTTACTGTATGATACTGGTTGATTACGATAATTTGTTTCGGTGGGCGATGGCCGAACTTGCCTTCGTTTCGTTAAGCTGTTTAGTGAGATCGATTGATTCCCCAAAGAGAAACAGGCTAATGTTCTAGATTCAACTATTTTGGAAAGTATCGTAATTTAAACTGATTTTAATGTTGCTTACAGCGGATTACGTATGAATTCTGGTAACTTCCGATCGGTGGGCGATGGCCCTTCGTTTCGGATCTAAAGTAAAAGAAGATTTGATTTGCGGCGTTGGAACGGGGCTCGTCCGTCCTTGCGAATCCATCGATCTCTTCCCACTCCTCTAGAGAGAGACATTTAGGGTCATTTTCGCATGATACCAAGTACGATACGTAGATATCTACCTTCCTCATCCAAAAAGTAAAACTCACTTCATCATATCATCATCATCATCATCATCATCTTTTATTATGGAGGTATTTAAAGTTGTTTGTAGTAGTCGCAGCGGGAAAAGGCTACCTCACCCACTATTATTTTGTCGACCACGAGAATCACTAAGAACACGGATCGACAGCAGAAGCTTCACTACATTTTTTATTCCATGCCAATCTCATTATACGCAGCAGCAAAAACACAAACAAGATAATTTTGTAATCCGAGGAACAATACCATCCATGTGCCAAGGTAGTGATATGGAGCTACGAGTTGGACAGTATGCTGAGCTACATCGTAAATATACTCAAGCTGATGTAAATGCATTCTGTGAAGTAAGTGGTGATTACAATCCGGTGCATTATTCCCTTCCTGTATGCGATATCAGAAACGTCGACACAAACACTCACGATTATCACTCACAACAATATCAACAATTGCAACCGTATCCAAGAAGTATCGTTCATGGTGTTCTACTAACATCAATCTTCTCGACCATATTTGGTACATTAATACCAGGATGTATGTACCGTAGGCAATCATTCAAGTTTTATCATCCCGTGTATGTAGACGAAGAGGTCTTTGGACGTGTGATCGTGACAAGACTGCGGCAAATAAACACTCGAGATAGTAATGATGATGAAGATATTGGTTATGGGGGTGGTGTGCTTTGCAAATGCGACACTACCATTTACAAAAAGGTTCTTCCGTGCAATATCAACAGTAATAATAACGAGACTGCGGATATTTTGTGCATAGACGGAGAGGCCCAAGTTTGGATCCCGAACAGTGCGCTGAAAGACGATTGAATTATAAAATTACTTACACTCTTGCAAGATTGTAGTAACAAATTTTATGTAATTATCGAACAAATTGGTATTTACACTATTATATAGATTTTGCCATTGATAATGTCTCAAACATATATATATTACTTCAAATTTTACTCAACCGAGTTTTACACGTTTTGGTCGCATCATTATTGATACAATAACGATCCTGGCACAGAACCGAGCCACTGCCGAATTAAAGACATATCCGATGCCAAGACTTGCTCCAATGATATTTATGATGGTAGCAGCGTACATAGCACTATAATTACCGGAAGTAAAGCTAGAATATGCTTGTATTAACTTTTGATCCGTGATAATATTCAATGAGAAGAACCAACGCTTCAATCGATGTAGCAATCGAGCATCGTCGTCGATAGAATCATACTCATTAAAGCAATGTACCGCGTTCTCCAAATCACGTTGCAAATTAGCAATAGAATTGTGCGTCGTTTGTCCTTCGTCATCATCATGGTCGTAATCAATGAAATTTTTGATATCGGATTGAATATCATTGTCATCCATTGATATGATAGATTCAAGTAGCCTGTCGGCCATTCTCTCATTAATGTCCATTTCCTTGGTCGTCAGTGTCATCGTGATGTCTCCTTCATCATACCTTAGCACTCGACCAATTTCCATATTCTTGTCGAGGATTAAGATATCGTCGTCCGCCGCTATTCGTGAAATATTCATTTGAACTCCGCTCCGTTGTAATGCCGACACGAGCAACTCTGCACTTTGTGGCAAGTATTGAATCTTTCGACTCGGCCCATCATCCTCCGATGGAGATACCATAAACATCTCCATCAACGGCAGCGGAGAGCATGGTTCCCCGACGACTTTCACCATGATAAGGCAACGCTACGCTATGCTACTGTGGCTGTGGGGATTTGAAAGTTCCCACCAACACGATTCTTTTCTCTCCTGTTCCGTATGTACATACTATTTTATCTAGATAACCCAATCCCACATCACTATAGGTACATCAACATTACTCAAACCAAATGGTATACTGTTCATATCTGAAATCATATGGCTTGGAAATACTTGTAGCTTGCGGCAGAGTATGTAACCGGGTAGGTACCACGGGGGACACATCATTGGACTCAGTTTCGTAGTCCTGATGAGGTATGCCGGATGATCATGATGACTGAAACAGCAAATTTTAGTATGAAACCAATAAGAATTAGTGGGATGGTGCCCAGGCCTCCATATTTCAATATGGATTGGTCACTTAGTGACATTGATGCTGATATTAATTGGATTGTTGCATATCAGAAGAAAAAAAAAAAGTAATATTTATAGACAACATGAGACATGAGTTGTCCCACTAGACTTATTACCTACAATGAAGTCCATTACTGCCTCCTTCAGTAAGGCACAGTTCTTGGACTTGCAGGGTAGAGAAGATGCTCCATTACATTCTCAATCATGAAAGCTGTACCTTCCACAAAACAGGCTTCCAAAGCCATGACAGTGCACGGTATGCTTCGCCCGTTCTTGATGATAACCAGGCAGAGGTGTCTCCATATGAGTATGGGCTGATGCGGTAATAGGAGCGTCCATGATCTGGATATTCATTTGAGCAAACATTCCAAATCAATGCAGAAGTCAAATGAGTTCAAATGTATCAAAAATATCCAGCTCCACCATGGCTCGCACCAAGCAAGGCCCCCGCAAATCCACCGGAGGCAAGGCCCCCCGCAAGCAGGTAGTGTGGAAGGATGATGATGATGAACCTTTTGGATTTACGCCGGTTTTTATGAAGGGGACCATTTTCGAAAATCCGTCGACGTGCAAAACAATTCAAGAGGCATTCCTGGATGTGAAATATTCCGACATTGTATTCGAGGTCGGGGGTGATCAGAGAAAGGACAATGCCATGAAGGTGACCAAGACTATGCCAGTTACATTTCCAGATCATCGTGTCATCGTGTCGAATTCCTCAAGTGTATTTGCTGACCTATGTGAATCACATGGCGACGGGACAACTCCAATCGAAATCAATGACGTGACACCTGATGTATTTCGTCTCCTATTGAGCTACATGTATGGAGGGAAAGTTCCACATGATGATATGAAGTCACATGTTTGGGATATTATTAAGGCTGCTGATAAGTACGGAGTCATCAATCTGAAGCTTGAGGCAGAAGCATATGTTGTGAAAGGTATAACTTTCACGATTGAGAATGTGAAGGAGCTATTAATCTACGCTGAGTCGAATAACCTTGCCTTACTCAAAGAGGCTGCAATGGATTACATCGTGGAGAACAAGGCTAATGTCATTGAGAAGCTGTCTTTCACTGACGCCCCTGGAACTTTGCTAAATGATATGTTGGCAGCATGTGTGAGGAGTGAGACGAAGGATGGGACTGCAAGACGCAGTGAGAATGATTTTTCGTTCATGCGTGTTAGTTTACTACGCAGGAAGGCTCACGAGAGGGGGTTGAATGTGGATGGATCGAGAGAGATGCTAATTGCAGCCCTCAAGAGGGCCTAATGTGATCGTTCCATGATTGTTCCCTTTCTATTTTGCATACAACACACAACACTTATCATTTTACGGTGGCAGGCGGCATGCATACTATTTAGCCATTACAATAGCTATGTAAATATACACAACACCAAAACAAGCAACTCACACATCAATTCAACTATCTTACATCTAACAAAGAGACATGGATTTTGAATGCAATTCTAACTCTCACTCACAGCCTCTCCCTCTCTACACAGCCCCCCCCCCCCCACACACACACACCCCTCCCCCAACGTAGCGTCATAAAAATTATCGCGGTACTTTGTCCATCCTCCTGGAACGATGCTATGTGTTCTTTGGCTCAAGGACAAACATTTTAAGTGGTTTGACAACTCCCACACCCAGACATCCCCTAAAGGTATCTTTGACGGATAAAGAGAAGTTTTGTTTTTATCGATTTTTTTTATAATTCTATTTTTTTAATACTGTGATGGGTGTATGAATCGATTAAAGGGAATAGAATTCCCTTTCCGCCGGAGCAGCGTCCGGACAGTGAAGTTGGCAGGAGAAGCCATCACCCCTAGTATTCCTCCTCGTCCTCCCCATTCCTCGCAGCACTATCACTGTATATACCCCCCCTCACGACAATGCCCAAACGTTTGCGTTCCTCCTCAATCTCTCTACTGGGTCGTTCGTACCGTATCGCGCCAGTCTCAGATAACCACTCCTGTAATCTACCAGTATGCCACTCGTCCGGCTTCTTACTGTTCAATGCCAACCCCTCAAAGCCAGTTAATCGTCCAATCTCTTTCCCCAACTCAAATACAAATAATGATGGCAATGTTTGTATCTTAAGCTTGGCCACGAAGAATGGACTTTTGGCTGCATCGATACGTAAAAACTTGGCTTCCATATGCCCCTGTGCAATAATGGACAAATGATAATCCATAATCTTACACCGTTCAAAGTCGTCATGATAATAATGTACAATAACGAAGCGTGATGATCCTGTACATTCCGGCAAGAATTCATCCTGTGTTATCGTTCGGAGTGATCCATGCCCTAATGATATATGTTCGGCACGTTGAGATAATTCATTTTTAATCTCAGCTATACGTGCACGACGTATAGCGTCAAGCTCGTCATTGGCATCATCATCATCAAGTAGATGATCAAATTCATCATCACCATCCGAGTTGTTGTTGTCGTTGGACGAACCATCATCTCCACCGTCATTGTTGGCACGACCATTATCATCATCCTCGGTATTATAACTAAATTTCATTCGACGGATTGATTCCTTTTCACGTACAATATGTGTATTCCTCTCATTTTGTTCTTGTTCCGAAATCTGTGCGTTATTCTCTCGCATCGCCCTCGCACGACGTTGCTGCTCATCATGTATGGCCCTATACGCAGCACCCGTCGGTGCTCTATCCACATCATCCACCTCATTTGTCCCAGTCCGGTGCTTCTCCTTGAGTTGGTCCATAGCCTTGGCTAATCGTTTTTGGACATTATCGGCCACTTCCTTTTGTAACTCGGTGTCATTATCATCCGTCAGGCCCGAGAATGGATCAGCGAGTGGTGCTAATGGATTCGAGGCAACGAATTTCGCTGCCTTCGAATTGCCAATGGGATTTTGATTCGATGTCATTGTTTTTTGGGTTTTGTAATAGATGGATCGAGTGATTTGGAGGTGTGATGGTGGCGTGGTACGTGCGAATGCCGGGGGAATGCCCCCCGGACCCCCCCTCTGTTGGTGTGAAGTTGTGGGGAATGCCCTCTATTAAATTATTTGCATCCCAGTGTAAACTGTTAGCGAAAGCCCCTGGGAACTACTCTACTAGGAATACTATTGCTTAAAACCACAAATGACCTCATGTCCTCCCCTTGTCAACCCTCCAAACAATAAGGCCTGATGATTCTGCCATTGAGGTCTCTGGGAAAAGTAACTGCACAACCATTAAATGCAGTGTTGCAAACGTCTATGACAGAATGTGGGATGTCAACATGGAGCAACGAGCTGCATTTTAAAAATGCCCTATCTCCAATTTGTTAAGACCCTCGTGAAGTACTACTCTAACTAATGCGGTGCACCCATTAAATGCAAAATCATCAATGGAAGTTATGGATGGTGGAATTTCGATGCGAGACAAAGAGCTGCAACCACTAAATGCAGTACTTCCAATCCTTTGAAGAAAGCCATCTTTAAGTACAACTTTTCTAATCCTTTGCACTCACAAAATGCTTTGTCTCCAATGGAAGTTACTGTAGCTGGGATGACAATATGAACCAACGATTTGCATCCTGAGAATGCATTGGCTCCAATACTTCGAAGACCATCGTGAAGTACAACCTCTACTAATGCGGTGTAATAATAAAATGAATTATTGTATACTCCCAACCGAATAATGAATAAGGACATGAGTCACAGTCTTTGGGACCAGTCCTAAAGACTTATTACTGTAAAGGAAGTGTCGGAGATCTATGTAGGAATCGTACTGCAGAAAATCCCGTTTTGAGCACTGAAAAAAAAAACAATTGATTTGGAATTTGTAGTAGCTTATTATTTCCTATTTTGAAATCCACCCCAATAATTTCCTGCTCCTGCTGCTCCTGCTGCTCCTGCTGCTCCTGCTGCTGCTGCTGCTGCTGCTGTGGATTTTGATGCTGTTGATAATCGTTGATGCTAGAGGTAGATACTGCTGAAGGTACTATTGCTACTGCTGCGCTTGATAAATGTGAAATCTTTCAACCATTCCTTTTCCAAATAAGGTTCCTTGTACAGCATGTGAAGTAAGCATCTGTTATTGTTTTGTAGTATCATCATCAGTTGGTGGTAGTAGTTTGACGTAATAGTAATGATCTCCTACTCTCATGAGTGGGAGGGGTTCTCCATTCTTCCCAGCTCCCGCCGTGTACCCCAACCACAATCCAATGGCACATGATTACGACAAAAGTTGATCAATCGCACCAAGTAATGGCTAAAGGAGCAAATAGAAATGAACTAGGATAGAAAACAAACAAATTAGGACGTGAATTTATCAACTAGCTCACTGGTATTCAATATGAAGTTCCTGCTGCAATCAAGCAATTGATTAGACAAGTAAAAAAACCGGGCCGTCAAACAAAATTTCAAAATGTACGATTAGCCAAATAATAGTGTATCCCAATCCCATACTGTCAAATGTGCTTTCGTTTCTTTGCCCAGAAGTCAGTAAGCTTAGTTTGATTCACCTTCAGCTTTTTCTCATGCAAATCCAAAAGAGTGTTACAGATTATTGAGCTGTCGCCAAACAGGATTGTCAAATTTTCGTTTGTTGCAAGACCAGCATTGAATAGGGTCTCGATAACATCAGTCACATCAGGCAAACATCTTGAGATCGATTTGATTTGGTCAATGTAATTGTGTCTGTCAACTTTCCCTGGCGTGAGGCTCATAATTTCACTTCGATTCATTGGTGGAGGACGAGTCCGGCGAAACCTGCTTCCTTCGGGGAGCTTTTCCAACAAGTCGGCCATTCTCGTTGAGAGACCCGTTGAGAGATTGAGATAGTAGAAACCCTGGGCGATCTTTCTCTCAATTATTAAAGCTTCCAATATAGTGTAACCGAAATCAAATGGATCCTCCACGTGTTCATAATCGAGTCCATAATCAACAAAGTCAATGAAATCATTGAAGTCGAAGAGATTCTGTTGGCAGATTTCCATCGCATCCCTCACAAAACGTGTGAAGATAAACTCAGGGCTGACAGTTGTGTTAGTGAAATAGGTACCCCACCAACCACTGATCATGTCCATGTTGACGGCGTCATATCCGGCTATATCGTTCAATTTGGCAAATGCATCTTCCAAATATGGTGAAACCATGTCCAATAAACGCATATGTTCTCTTTCGTAGCACACAAGAGTCTCTTCCCACAATTCCCACAAGGTTGTGCTGGACTGCATTATTAAAGCTCTTGGTGAATTGTCGTAAATTAGAGGGCGAGATATTTTTTTCGTGGTATCAAGCAGAGAGGACTCTACAAGCTGCTTCATTTGTTGAAAGTCGCCGCTATTGAAATAGAATTCAGAACAGCCAGTAAACTTGTCAGAATAACCATGAAGCTTGCCAAAAGCATCGGATGCCTTACATCCAACAAAAATCTGCATTATCTCAAGTGCTTGATTCTTGTACCAGTCTGCCTCGAATGTAATCCATTCTCTGTCTAAACCAAGAAACTCCCCAATCGTTGCTACACAATCATGGCTGCTCAGAAATTGGCTGTCAACCCAAATGAGCACTTTCATGATCTCGTGCATCACTTGCTTCAAGAGATACATATGATTCAGTGCTACCGCTGGAAAACTAGCGTGGTGAATTTGGCGCATATTTCCGTCGAAGAACGATTTGGATATGTCTTCCGCATCTCGAGCCCAATTCAAGCCATACTGATAGTGGTGCCGATAGGGTAAACAAGTAGTCTGTTCCCCATTGTATGTATAGAAGCAGCATGTATCATACAATTCTTGGAACCTCCCCGTAATTAAATAAAGATTCATTAAAATTTCTTTCCTCGGAATCAACCCCTCTACATGAGAATAATAGCTGTCGTATTTGTCTATAATGAATAGCTGTTCACAATGTGATATTGCAGCATTGAGTGCTAATTCATTTTGTTTCATTTTACCATCTCCGTCAGTCCTGGCAATACCTTCCTCCAATAGCTGTTCAATCAATCGTTGCCGTAAAAGAAAGTAATCTTTCCAACAGGACTTCGATCCTTCACCAATTGCATACTCAGATTGTGCGTCGAAAAAATCGCACCCATACGAGTCCACAAACAGGCCCACAAATGCCTTGACATCCTCTCAACTAACCTACCCCTGCTCTCAACTCGTATGTGCTTATAGATCATTTTTTTTGTATCTCTAATATCATCACATCGTGCTTTGTGCTGTGGATAATCTTCCTGACTGCATTCTTCTGAGCAATAGTCGCATATTCTACATGCACATTTGCATACATCATAGTACGATGTGCGGTTTCCAGAGGGGAGGTGCACGATTACCTCGGGATGGATTCGGCAGTTTACGCAACAATGGACTGCGTTATGAAGATGTTGATCAAGGTATCCTTTGTCACGGTCATTGTTAGAGTGAATTTTTGGACGAAGCGCCCTACGAATATCACGGATGTGCGGTTCACCATATTCACCATCCATGATGACGGGTTGGCAACCTTTTGGCAACCGCATTTATCGAAGTAGGAACAATGACGGTTGGAGATAAAATAAAGAGGTGGAAAGCCAAGAGGGCGGGAACTCCTCCCTCCCCAAGAAAATGGCGTCCTCAACATCGCCCGACAACAATGGCAACACGTCGTCGTCGCTCGCACTTCCGGGCACCGGATGGACGAATGGTGCACTTCTTCCCCCCGCCACATCGCAATTCAGCTTACACCCATACACCCGCCCTGGACGTCTAGAATTATACACGGAGCATCGTCGTATGATAAATTTATCATCGACGTGGTCGCGTATTGGCGCGGAGACGACCGAATTCGGACGCGGCGATCATTGTAATTCGAATAGCGGAACATCGCTGCTATCCACATCTGACCCGAATGAGGAAGGAAGGACGGTACGTGCACTCGTCGCACAATTATGCGAAAAGTTTTACGAACAGGGTTGGGCCACGGGTACCGGTGGAGGTGTCTCTATCCGTATTGGCGGACCGACGGATGATAATGACAATCATCGTCCATATCGTGTCTTCGTGGCACCCTCAGGTGTGATGAAAGAGGATATTATTGGTGATGATATATTTGAATTGGATATGGATATGAATATAGTACACGAACCAATTAGTAATCCAAATTTACGCTTAAGCGCATGTACTCCATTATGGTACATGGTATATAAACATCGACCGAAGGTCATGTGCGTTATACATACACATTCGATGCATGCCCAATTGGCTACATTACTGGATGGTAGTGAATGCAGTTCTGTATTGAAAGTTACGCATTTGGAAATGTTAAAGGGAGTGGGCAATCATGCCTACGATGACATACTTGAAATACCCATCATTGACAATCGTCCTACCGAGGACTTATTGGCCGATCAATTAGAATTGGCATTAGTCAAGTATCCAAAGTGTAATGCAGTACTAGTCCGACGACATGGGGTCTACGTATGGGGAGATAGCTGGGAGCAGGCCAAGGCTCAATGTGAGAGTTTTGATTATCTATTTGAAAGTGCTGTCAAGATGAAGGGGCTTGGGTTAGATTGTGGTATCGTGCCAATAAGTGGGACATATCATGTCAAGAGGAAGGGGGGGGAGGAGGAGGAGGAGGAGACTCTGCCACCGACCAAGAAATTGAAAATAGCGCCAGCATTTAATGCATCAAGTGCAACCAATAATGATATCGATATGAACTGTGCTGGCACGTCAATTCCACTAGTACCACGAGATGCAAAGATATTATTACTTGACATTGAAGGCACGACTACGTCTATATCATTTGTGAAGGATGCGCTCTTCCCATACGTGTTGAACAATTTGGACCGTTACATTGAAACAATGATGGATCACCATAAATTATTTTGCGCTTT
>Ga0247843_1005162_pt1 | contig 18507 bp, 15 predicted proteins | sample LaCruzMarch2017__FD_192420 | JGI IMG/M metagenome (GOLD analysis project Ga0247843, IMG submission 192420) | Freshwater microbial communities from meromictic Lake La Cruz, Castile-La Mancha, Spain - LaCruzMarch2017_8m | ecosystem: Environmental > Aquatic > Freshwater > Lake | place: Spain...
ATCGATCAAGAGCGGCTGCGTCGTCATCACCAGATATTACGTTGCTGTGTAAAATTTGGATACAACATTATTACATAGCAACGTAAAATTCGGACGCGCCGATGGGGTTTATGCTGACCTTCTCAGGGCGCGCGAGCCGTCGCCACCTCGAAGGCCGCCCGCGCGTCGAAAGGCTGCGCGAGGGCTTCAAGGTGCTCGTACATCGTCGCGAGGTAGAGCCCAAGCGCGAGGAAGCCCGGGTCGATGGTCGATCCCGTCGCCTGGCAGCGGACGAACACCTCTTGAAACTTCTGCTGAAAGTCGCGGAGCGTGAAGACGACCTCCCGCTGCTGGCCCTCTCCAAACTGTGCTCGGAGTGCCTCTTCGGCCCTGGCGAGCCCCAGGGCGGAAAGGCCCTCCCGGAACTGTCGATCGTCTCCGTTGTAGAAGCCACGGTAGAGCGCTCGGACCGCGCCACGAAACGCCGGGCTCCACTCTGCCAGCGCGCCGCTCGGCGACCACAGGAGCGCGCCGTCGCTCGCCTCTGGCTGGGTGAAGCGCTCCTGTCGGAGGTCGAGCAGCGTCAGTCCGTCGTCGAAGATCTGATGGAAATAGAGCTCGAGGATGCGTTGCCCACGGACACGCACCGCCGCGGCGTCCATCGACTTCGGAGGCAGAGCGGCGCGCTTCGCGGCCGTCACCTCGATGGGGAGCCTCGCACTGGCGAGCGAAGCACTCCGCCGCGCGACCGCGCGCTCGAATGTGTCGGCGTTGCGATACAGCGCCGCGAGCCGTCGGAGCTCGGCCAGGAGCGGCCCCGCCGGTACAACACGAAAGAACGAGGGCGATAGCAGATCAAGGAAGGGCTTCCACTCCGTCTGCTTGATCAGTGCCCAGAACACCAAACGGACGGGACCACCATCGCATCCCTGCCGTCAAGCACGTCCATCGCCGGGCGCCGCATGCGTCACGGCGGGATCGTTCGCCAGGCCCGCTACGACGATCAGACGCCCCGGCGCGCGCAGGGCGCCGATGCTCGCCGCCTGGATTTTGACGACCGTTCGCCAGACTGTGAGGCCAAGGCGGCGGCCCGGGAGCTTCTGCCAGCGCTCGCGGTTAAGCGTACAACGGATCATATCCATTGACGCGATTTTCGGCCATGCGTCGAAGCTCGCGCAGACCTCACCCCCGCGGCCGCGATGCCCCTCTCCATGAATGGTTCACTCCGGCACACAAGTCGGTCGGAGCCTTGAATTCTAGGGATTCTGAACGACCTTTCGGCCCCCTCTCCGGACCGGGGTTTGGCGTTCGCCTGCACCCCGGGCAAGCGAGCGCGGGCGCCCGCTTCGCGGGCTGTCGGACCTGCACACGATGCGCCTTCCGAAGCGTTGAACGCTCTGGCCGGGAGGTCGATGGAGTTCCTGTTCGACAGCCCGCGGAGCGGGCGCCCGCGCTCGCTTGCCCGGGGTGCAGGCGAACGCCAAACCCCGGTCCGCAGGTTGGGCGAACGCCGCGGGTGCCCCCAGGAGACGCAAGAAAACAAGCCGTTCTGAGAATTGTGTCCCGAAGTGAACCATTCATGGAGAGGGGCATCGCGGCCGCGGGGGTGAGGTCTGCGCGAGCTTCGACGCATGGCCGGGAGTTCAACGAGAAGCCGCAGACGCCGCCGGGGTTCATCAACGGCGGGTGCTTCGTGTTCGACGCGAAGCGCATCTGGGACCAGACCTGCCGGCGAGCCCCGCGACGCTCCTCGAGCAGGAGCCGCTGCGGCGCCTCGCGCCCGAGGGTCAGCCCGTGGCCTACGAGCACCAGGGCTACGGGCAGCCGATGGACACGCTGCGCGAGCACACCCTGCTCAACGAACTCTGGTCGAGCGGGCGCGCGCCCTGGGAGAGCTGGGACGACCCCACGGGCTGAAGGGCGTCGGTGTGCGCCACGGCTGGTTCGGCGCCGAGCGCGTGCTACCCCCTCCCGCCATGACACCCGACGAAGACGTCTCCCGCCTGCTCGAGACGCACCTCACCCCCGAGGCGCGGTCAGCGCTGGGCGGACCTCCGGGCGAGCTCGTCGCCTTCGCCCGCGAGGTAGCTCCCGGCGTCTTCGCGCTGCCCCTGCTGACGCCCGCGCACTGCGCCCGCCTGCGCGCCGAGCTGCATCGCCGGGAGCGCGTCGCTCGGCTCGCCGGGAGCACCCTCCAGCGCCCCAACTCGATGAACCGCGACGGCGTGATGCTCGACGAGGTCGGCTTCGGCGCGCTGCTCGACGACCTCCTCGCGCGCGTCGGTGCGCCGCTCGGACGCGCCCTCTTCGCGCATGTCGGCGGCGAGTCGCTCGACCACCGCCACGGGTTCACCGTCGAGTACTCGCCCGCGCGCGACCGCGACCTTTCGCTGCACATCGACGACGCCGAGGTGACGCTCAACCTCTGCCTCGGTGACGCCTTCGAGGGTGGCGCGCTCGCGGTGGTCGGCCACCGCTGCCTCGCGCATGCCGACACGCCCCTGCTCGCGGGCGAGGACGCCGTCGTCGAGCACGAGGTCGGCACGGTGCTCGTGCACGCGGGCGCGCTGCGCCACCACGCGGAGGGCGTCACCGATGGCCACCGCGTAAACCTCGTCGTGTGGTGCCAGAGTGCGCGCTTCCGGCGGACGAACGGCGCGCCCGCACGCTGCGGTGCGTGGTGCGCGCGGCACAGCGCTTGAGCCGACGAAGGCCCGCGGCGCGGGCGTCCGGGTGACCCCTTCGGACAGAGTGCGCGCCGTGTCCCCCCGCCCGCCCCCACTCTCGCTCGTCGTCGGCCTCGCACTCGCCTCGGGCTGCCGCCACCGCCGCGGCAACGCTCTGGACGGTGAACGACTCGATGCAAAGTCCGCGGAGCGGACTTGCGGTGTGCTGCCCGATGTCCGCAACGTTGCCGCGTACTTCAGTGCGCGGCGACGGGCGCGGTGCCCCAGAGGGACGCCTACTCCGAACTCCAGGCGCGACATCGGCCCTTGACGGCGGTCCGACCCTTGGATTGGGATGGTCGGAAGCGGATGAGTGACGACTCACGGACGATGCTCGGGCCCGGAGAGATGTTCGGTGCATACCGCATCGAGCGCGAGCTCGGGCGCGGCGGCATGGGCGCGGTCTTCGAGGCGACGCACCTCGCGCTGCGCAAGCGCGTGGCCATCAAGGTGATGCTCGGCCCCGCGCTCGCCGACCCGACGATGGTGCAGCGCTTCGTGCGCGAGGGGGAGAGCGCGGCGCGCATCCGGCACGAGCACATCGTCGACGTCACCGACGTCGGTGCGCACGAGGGGCTCCCGTACCTGGTGATGGAGTTTCTCGACGGCGAGGCGCTCGCGAACCTCATCGACCGCGAGGCGCCGCTCAGCGCCCGGCGCGTGGCCGACCTGATGCTGCCCATCTGCGCGGCGCTCGCGGCGGCGCACGAGGCCGGCGTGGTGCACCGCGACCTCAAGCCCGACAACATCTTCCTTGCGCGCTCGCGCCGCGGCGACGTGGTGCCGAAGCTCGTGGACTTCGGCATCTCGCGCCTCGACGCGGTGGACGACGACGAGGCCCGCCGGCTCACCGGGTCGGCGGTGATCATGGGCACGCCCTGCTACATGGCGCCGGAGCAGGCGCGCGGCGCGAAGCACGTCGACGCGCTCAGCGACCAGTACTCCCTCGGCGTGGTGCTTTTCGAGTGCGCCACGGCGCAGAACCCCTTCCTCCGCGAGTCGCTCTTCGGAATCATGTCCGCCATCCTGACCGAGCAGGTGCCGCGGCCGACGGCGCTGTATCCGCCGACGGAGGCGGGCCTCGACGCCGTCATCGCCCGCGCCATGAGCCGCGAGCGCGGCGCCCGCTTCCCCGACATGCGCGCGCTCGGCGCGGCGCTGCTCCCGTTCGCTACGCCCGACGTCGCCCGCCACTGGGAGCGCGACTTCGCCCCGTCCGCCGTCCCCGCGGCGCTGCCGATCGACCTCCGCGCGACCGAGCGTCCGCCCGGCGCGGCCACGCAGGCGCCCGGCGCGGCCACCCAGGTGCCCGTCGCGGCCGCGCCGTCTCCCGCCGTCGCCACGCTGAGCTACGGCATGCCCGATCCCGCCGCCGTGGTCGCCGCGCCCACCCCAACGCCTGCGCGTCCGGCCATTCCGCGCTGGGCGATCGGCGTCGCGGTCGCGTTCGTGGGTGCCCTCGTCGCCGCGCTCGCGCTCCCTCGCCCGTCGACCGCGCCCCGTGAATTGGGCGCTGCACAGCTCCCGGACGCCCGCGCACAGCTCCCGGACGCCCGCGCACAGCTCCCGGACGCCCGCGCACAGCTCCCGGACGCCCGCGCACAGCTCCCGGACGCCCGCGCACAGCTCCCCGTCGCGCCGCCGGTCGTCGATGCGGCGCCCCCGGGACGTTCGCGTACGCATCGCAGCCACGCGGCACCGGCCGCGACCACCGCGCCGACCACGACCGCCCCGGCGACCACCGCCCCGACCAACCCCGCGCGACCGGCAGGAAACTCCGAATGGCAGATCCGAACCAACTTCTGAGGCGGCGCGTCGTCGGGTCGGCGCTGGCCGCGGCGACCGTGCTGGGGCTCGTCGGCGAGGCGCGCGCGCAGACCACCGAGGCGACCCCGACGCCCGCGGCGCTCGACGGGGCGCGCGAGGAATTCCAGCGCGGCGTGACGCTCTCGCAGACGCAGCGGTGGTCCGAGGCGGTGGAGGCGTTTCGGCGCTCGCGCGCCCTCGTCGACCGGCCGCGCTCGGCCTTCAACATGGCCCTCGCACTGCAGCATCTCGGGCGCATGCGCGAGGCGCGACAGGCGCTGCACCAGTGCCTCGCGATGCCCGAGACCGGCGCCGACGCGGGGCTCCAGCGCGACGCCGAGGCGCTGCTCGCGGCGGTGCGCGCCGCCGTCGGAACGCTCTACCTCGCGGTCGCGCCGGCGGTGGCCGAGGCGCGCATCGACGGGGAGCGGCAGCTCGGCGAGGGCGGCACGCGCACGCTCGACCTCGACCCGGGGAGACACGTGGTGAGCCTCGCGGCGGAGGGGCTGTCGACGCAGGAGTTCATCCTGCAGGTGGCGCCCGGCGAGCGGGTGGTGCGACGCGTCGACCTCGCGACGCGACCCGCGCGGGTGCGGGTGCTGCCGTCCGTGGCGGACGCGACGGTGAGCCTCGACGACGACGTGGTCGGCCGCGGGCGCAGCGTGGAGTGGACCGGTCCGCCCGGCACGCATCGGCTGCGCGTGGAGGCGCCGGGGTATGTTCCGCAGCGGCGGCCGATCAGCGTCGGGCCGGGGGAGAGCGCGCAGGTGTTGATCGAGCTGGAGCGCGACCGAACGCTGGCGCGCAACCCGTGGTTCTGGACCGGCCTCGGGGTGGGCGTGGCGGCGGTGGTCACCGTGGTCGCGCTGCTGGTGGTGACGACCACCGACGCGCCGGACGGCGGCACGACGGCGCAGGTGTTCCAGGCGGGGCGGGTGACGTGGTGAGGCGCGCGGTCGCAACCGTGGCGGCGCTCGCGGCGCTGGGCGGCGGGTGCCGGTCGCAGCCGGCCACGCAGCTCCTCGTGGTGGTGGGCACCAACATCCCCGTCGGCTCGTCGCTGCAGACCATCGAGATCGAGATCCGCGACGCCGCGGGCAACCAGATCCTCGGCCAGCGCACCATCAACGTCAGCAGCACGCCGATGCCGCCGCTCACCGTGGCGATGCCGTTCTCCTTCGGGGTGGTGCCCGAAGGCGGCGACGCCACCCGTCGGCTGCGGCTCATCGCGCGCGGTCGCTTCCGCGAGACGATGCTGCGCGACCGCGTGGTGCTCACCGCGATCACCGGCTTCGTCGAACGCCAGAAGCTCCTGCTGCCGATGCTGCTCGATCAGCGCTGCGTCGACGCGCCGAGCTGCGCCGACGGGTTCACCTGCATCGACGGAACGTGCCAGACCGCGCAGGTCGATCCGCGCACGCTGCGGCCGGCCGACCCCGACGCGCCGATCTCCCTGTTGAGCCTCTTCGACGCCGCGACCGCGGACGTCACCGCGGACGTCAGCGCAGACGTCACCGCAGACGCCGCCACGGTCGACGATGCCGCTGTCGATGCGCCCTCGATCGACGCTCCGGTCGCCGTCGATGTCCCGACCGTCGATGTCCCGACCGTCGATGTCCCGACCGTCGATGTGCCCACGATGGACGCTCCGGTCGTGGTCGATGTCCCGACCGTCGATGTCCCGACCGTCGATGTCCCGACGACGGGCGTGCGCCTCGTGTCGCCGTTGACCAGCACCGAGCTGATGAACGGCCGCCCGTCGCTGCGCTGGACCGGCTCCATCGCCGCCGGCTCGCGGGTGTCGCTGGTGTTCTGCCGCGCCCGAGACTGTTCGGGCATGACGCGCACGATCCCGGTCACGAACCGGCCGTCGGGCGCGGAGTGGGCCTTCCTGTCGGCGCCCGGCGAGGGGCTCCCCGCGGGCCCGTGGTGGTGGAGCCTCCACGTCGACGGTCGCGCGGTCACCGACACGTGGTGGTTCAACGTGCCGACCGGGCGAGCCTCGACGCTGGGCGGCGGCGCGCCGTGGCGCAACCTCGCCGACCCCGACGCCGACGGCCGCGTGGCGATGCTGGTCGGCGGGCCGCTCATCGATGGCGTGGGCGGGGTTGTGTTCGACGCCGAGGCCGCGCTGGTCGCGCCCGGGAGACCGGGCGGGTTCGTCTATCGGCTGCGCGGCCCCGCGGGCGGACCGTCGCCGCGATACGCCTCGAGCGTGACCGTCGCGGGGGACCTCGACGGCGACGGTCGCACGGACTTCGCGGTCGCGGAGACGGGCCAGGCCGTGCACGTGTACCGAAGCCCGCTGCCGGGCGATCCGCGCTCCACCGCGGGCGTGGTCTCGCTGCGCGACGTCACGGGCACGGAGTTCGGCACGGCCGTGGCGGGCGTCGGCGACCTGCAGCGCGACGGGTACGCCGACCTCGCCGTGTCGACGCAGACCGGCACCGGCAGCGGGCTCGTCTGGGTGTACCGCGGCGGGCGCGGCGGCGTGTCGGGCGCGGCCCGCGACCCGCTGATGCCGTCCGAACCGGTGGGCGCGCGCTACGGTCGCAGCCTCGCGGGGGCCGGGGACTTCAACGGCGACGATCGCTCGGACGTCATCGTGGGCGACCCCGACAACCGGCGCGCGTACCTGTTCGTCGGGGGTCTGCGCCCGGTGATCACGATCGGTCCGCCGCCGATGTGGAGCGGTACGTTCGGCGACGAGGTCGCGGGCGTCGGCGACGTCAACGGCGACGGCTTCGGCGACGTGATCGTGACGGGCGACACGGCCGCGGTGGTGTTCTTTGGCAACGACGCCGGCGTGCTCGCGGGCTTCACGCGACCCCTGCTCGCCAGCGCGATGTGTCCTACCGGACTCAACGGCAGCGGCGCGCTCACCGCGGCGGGCGCCGGTGACGTCAACGGCGACGGCTTCGACGACGTGATCGTCGCGCGGCAGGGTGTGTGCGCGGCGGTGTTCGGGGGCGGCGCGACGGCTGGAGTGATGACTGCGCTGACGGCCATTCCGACGGGGCCGTCGGAGGGTCGCTTCGCGGCGGCGGTGGCGGGCGTCGGCGACCTCGACGGCGATGGGCTCGCCGACTTTGCCGTCGGCGTCCCCTCGAGCGTGACCGGGACGCCACCGCCCGGAACGGTGCGCGTGTGGTGGGGCCGCGCGATGTGGCCCGCGGCGGCCGGCGCGCCCTCGTGGGAGCCGCCCGGATCGAACCCCGGCTTCGGGCTGCGCCTCGGGCGGTGACCGTGCGCGCTTGACCCGCGCGACCGCGACGCCTCACCTTCGCGCGGACCGTGGCCATGCGCTGACGCGCGCGGCGGTGAAGCTCTCCCTGCGGGCGTCGGTCGAGTGCGCGGGCCTCACGCTCCGCGTCGATCCGCATCTCCTTCGCCACGCGTTCGCCACGCACCTGCTCGAGATCGGCACCGACCTGCGCACCGTGCAGATCCTGTTGGGGCATCGCTCGCTCCAGAGCACGACCCGCGACACGCACCTCTCCGAGGTGCGCCGCGCGACGCTCCGCAGCCCGCTCGACCTGCTCAACACCGAGGAGGGCAAGCACCTCGGGTAGCGGCCCGTGGGGGCCGCCGTCGACGGCCCCGAGCGCCCGCGTGACGACATCGCCACGCGGGTGCAGATGGGCGACATCGTGCGCGTCTTCGCCGACGCGCTGCGGGAGACCTCTGCGCTCACGAGCGCGCAACCCGAGGTGCTCGTGGCGCTCGCCCGCTGCCGCACCGCCGCCCTCGGCGGCCACCTCGCGGTGTGCGGCGCCTGCGGCCACGCGACGCCGGTCTACCACTCGTGCCGCAACCGGCACTGCCCGACGTGCCAGGATCTCGACCAGCACCGCTGGCTCGAAGCTCGCCGCGAGCGGATCCTCCCGACGCGCTACTTCCACGTCGTCTTCACGCTCCCGGAGGCGCTGCGGGCGATCGTCCGGTACAACCGCGAGGCCCTCTTCGCGATGCTCTTCCGGGCCGCGTCGCAGACGCTGCGGGCGTTGGCGCGCGACCCCCGGCGCCTGGGCGCGCTGCCCGCCATCACGATGGGGCTGCGCACCGTAGACGCGGGAGCTGCTCTTCCATCCCCACCTCCACGCGGTGGTGAGCGCGGGCGGCCTCTCGCCCGACGGCACTCATTGGGTGTCGACGAAGGGCGACGACCTCTTCCCGGTGAAGGTGCTGGCGAAGCTCTTCCGCGGGTATGCTGCGCGCGGCGCTGATCGAGGACCTCGTCTCGGGCGCCCTCACGCTGCTGCCGAGCAGCGCGCCCGACGTGCTCGATCAGCTCCGCACGGCGCTGTACGGTACGGCGTGACCTTCGCCACGAAGGACGGCGGGCAGTGCACGCTGCCGGGCGTCGAGTTTCTCCGTGCGCGCGCCGCGTGCGCCGCCGCTACCCATCGGCTCCACGGTGGATCTCGGGTCACCCATCCGGAGCCCTCACGAGGTCGCGCCGGCAGGTCGCGGTCGTTGGGGGCGTGGCCGGCTGCACCGCCGCGGATGCACGCGCGGGCCGATGGCCAACCCTCTTGCCACATCGACGACTGCCGGCCGCCCGGAGGCTCCGCGGCTTCGTTCAACCGCGCCTTGGCGAAGCGCCCGAGGCCTCGCGGCGGGCTGTCACCCGACCGCGATGGCGCTTCACCCAATCGCTATCTCTTTCGGTAACTGCGGCGGATTCGTGCCAGAAGGGCTGGGGCGTTGGATCGCCGATCTCCAGGCAGACGACGGCACGGGGACTGCGGTAAATTTCGAAGACATCAAAGTTGGTGGGCTATCTTCGACAGCCAGCAAAGCCATCGACGGCAAGTACGATCCAGAAAAGGTGCTAAGCAGGAGTTTATAGGTCTGGCCATGCGTCGAAGCTCGCGCAGACCTCACCCCCGCTGCCGCGCGCCCCTCTCCATGAATGTAGAGGGGCTCCTGGGGGGGCTGCGTTTCACGATGAGCTGTCAGGTGATCGCAGCTCCTCTCCATTCATGGAGAGGGGCGCGCGGCAGCGGGGGTGAGGTCTGCGCGAGCTTCGACGCATGGCCATAAGTCTTTCCCCATCGCCGTGCAGATCCGCGTCGGTCTGCGGCGTTGCTTCTCCCTTGCGCGCCGCCAGCACGCGGCGGTCGAAGCGCCTTGCAGACCTCGCGTCTCTTTCGGCGATGGGAAAAGACTTATGAACCCATGCTTGGCCAGCTTCGCAGCCGTAGTGCCTTGCGATAAGCCGGAATGTCTTGTTTTTAAAGGCCTTCGTGAGCCGCAGGTCGTAAAAGGGGCCTTTGGATATCAAACATCAGGCTGGAGTGCCGTGCCGTGCCGTGCGGAATGAAGATTATTGCTCGTATCTCATTGAAATCGTGTAATAACATTGGGATGGCAGAGCGGGCGCGAACCACAGTTGTTGTCGTAGGGGGAGGGCTTTCCGGGCTTTATGCAGCCCGGCTCCTGGCTGTTGCCGGGATCGAATTCCAACTCCTGGAAGCCAGAAATCGCTTCGGCGGCCGCATCCTGTCAGTGAACGGCAAGGGGGATCCCGCGCCTGAGGGTTACGATCTCGGGCCGTCGTGGTTTTGGCCGGGGACGCACCCGCGAATGGCCCGAATCGTGGACGAGCTTGGGCTGCGTGCCTTTGCGCAGCATTCGGAAGGTGACGTCGAGGTCGAGCGATCGCGCTTCGAGGCGCCACAGCGCTTTCCCACGATGCGGCAGGAACCCCAGTCCATGCGGTTTGAAGGCGGAACCGGCGCCTTCGTCTCGGCGCTCGTGAGGGCCTTGCCAGCAGATGGGCTACGTCTCGGCGCCCGGGTCACGCGCGTCGCGATGCGGGATGGCGGCCTCGCAGTTTTCTTCAACGAGGACGGTTCAGAGGCAGAAATTGATGCTGATCAGGTCATCCTCGCGTTGCCCCCGCGGCTTCTGGCTGCAACGGTTGATTTCGCGCCCACGCTCGACCAGGAGACGCGGCAGCTCTGGCGCCGGACAGCCACATGGATGGCGCCGCATGCGAAGTTCTTCGCCCTTTACGAGCGTCCGTTCTGGCGGCAGTCCGGCCTGTCCGGCACGGCGCAGAGCGGGTTAGGGCCCCTGATGGAAATTCACGATGCGACCCTGGCATCTGGTCCGGCTGCCTTGTTCGGCTTCGTCGGGCTGGATCATGTGCAGCGGACGGCGGTCGGCGAGGAGAGCCTCGTGCGGGCCGCCGTCGCACAGCTCGTGCGCCTATTCGGCCCGATGGCCGGCGCGCCGCAGGCGACCCTGTTCAAGGACTGGACGGCAGACGGACTCACCGCGACGCAGGCCGATGCGCAGGTGGAAGGGCATCCGTTGCCCCACCCCGGTCCCTGGATATCAGGGGATTGGGCCGACCGTATGTCCCTCGCCGGCAGCGAGACGAGCGCTACCGCTCCGGGCTATCTCGCCGGTGCCCTTGACGCTGCCGAGCGCGCGGTCAAGGAGACGATCTCGCGTCTCTGATCCAGCGGAGCTCTCCAGCGGCCACGCCGGGAGCTCACGACGACCCACCAGCAACTACGAAGATCGCATACAAGGGAATTGGACTACGCTGCTTCGCAGCAGGCCGGACGCGATACGATGCGCCCTGCAGCTGCCCGATGCGCCTCCCTGAACACCCGTCGAAGCCGCGCCTCGCTCGGGACCGATTCATCGGGAAACAAGGGCCTCGTCTAATTTTCCCCATAGACGTTCTGGACTGACGACATCGCGGAGGCTCCGCGGCTGTCGTCGCGCTCCTGCTCGTCAACGCCAACACCGCCCCGGCACCCGCTCCGCCGCCGAGGCAGGCCGCCTACGTCGCGCCGCGATACGTGCCGCGCAGGATCATCGGTCAACGGCGACCTTCCACCGCCGGCGGCCGGCTACCGGTGGTGCAAGGTCAACACGCGGGAGGTCGGCGAGATCGACGAGGGGCGGACCTGCGCGGAAGCCGGGTTCGCGGACGCCTACGAGCCCACGCCGCAGGCGCCGTACGTGAGGATCCCGAACATCCGCTGCCGGGCCTCGCGTGGCGAGGTCGTGGAAATGTCCGCGGGCCAGTCGATGCGCGCCCGCTTCGTCGGCGCCGCCCGCCGACGCCCTCCCGCTCGGCGTCCGGCGACGCCCAGCGATGCCCCGTGGCGGTTGCGGGCGGCGGCCGGTCGCGGGCACCCTCCGCGGATGCCCCATGTGCCGTTTCACCTCCGCGCGCAGGCCCACGCGGCGCGCGCCCTCCTGAAGTTGCCGCGCCCGGTGCTGGTGCGGCTCTCCGGGGGGCGCAGCGTCGAGCGCGACGGCTGCGTCCTCGATGAGCAGCTGCAGTTCATGCTGTCGATGGCCGAGCGCCTCGGGCGCGGGATCTCCGACCCGACGCTCCCGCTCGCCGAGCGCCGCCGCGGGATGGACCTCGACGCCGTGGTCTTCGCCCCTACGCCGCCGCCGCTCGCGGAGGTGCGCGACGAGCGCGTGAGCGAGCGGGTGAGGGTGCGCATCTACCGCCCGCACGGGGTCGCGCGGCCCGCGCCCGCGCTGGTGTACCTGCACGGCGGCGGCTTCGTGCTCGGCGGCCTCGAGTCGCACGACCCGGTGTGCCGCGCGCTCGCCCACGACGCCGGCTGCGTGGTGGTCTCGGTGGACTACCGCCTCGCGCCCGAGCACCCCTATCCCGCCGCGGCCGACGACGCCACGGAGGCCTTCCGCTGGGTGGTCGCCGAGGCGGCGCGGCTGGGCGTCGACCCGGCGCGCGTGGCCGTGGGCGGCGACAGCGCGGGCGGCAACCTCGCGGCGGTGGTGGCGCTCGACACGCGCGACGACGAGCACCCGCCGTGCCTCCAGGCGCTGATCTACCCCGCGGTCGACCAGACGATGTCGTTCCCTTCGCTGAAGATCATGGAGCGGGGCTTCCTGCTCGACCTCGCGACCATCCAGTGGTTTCGCGCGCAGTACGCGCCCGACCCGGCGGACTGGACGAAGCCGCGCGCGTCACCGTGGTTCGCCGACGTGAAGTCCGTGGCCCCGGCGCTGGTGCAGACCGCGGGCTTCGACCCGCTGCGCGACGAGGGCGAAGGCTACGCCACGAAGCTGCGCGACGGGGGCGTGGCGGTGACGGCGCGGCGCTACCGCAGCATGGTGCACGGGTACATCAGCATCACCGGGTCGATCGTCGGGGCGCGCGAGCCGTGGGACGACCTGGTCGCGGGTCTGCGGAGGGCGTTCCGATGAGCAAGGTGATCCCGCTGGCGCGGGGGGCGAAGGTCGTGGTGATGACCGGCGCGGGCATCAGCGCCGAGAGCGGGATCCGCACCTTCCGCGACGGCAACGGCCTCTGGGAGGAGCACCGGGTGGAGGACGTCGCCTCGCCCGAGGGCTGGGAGCGCGACCCCGCGCTGGTGTGGCGCTTCTACTCCGAGCGGCGGGCGCAGGCGCTCACGGTGCAGCCCAACCCGGCGCACCGGGCGCTCGCGGCGCTCGAAGCACACCTCGGGGACGACCTCTACCTCGCGACGCAGAACGTCGACCCGCTGCACGAGGCGGCCGGGTCGAAGCGGGTGGTCCACGTGCACGGCGAGCTGATGAAGAGCCGCTGCGAGGACGAGTCGTGCACCACCGGGCCCTTCGACGACACCAACCTGTACTTCGGCGAGCTGCCGCGCTGCCGGTGTGGTGCGCGGGTGCGGCCGCACATCGTGTGGTTCGGCGAGGTGCCCTTCGAGATGCACGCGGTGAAGCGCCGGGTGCAGGCCTGCGATTGGTTCGTGACCGTCGGGAGCTCGGGGGTGGTGTACCCGGCCGCCGGGCTGGTGCGCGAGGTGACGTACCGGCAGTCCATGGGGGAGGCGGTGCGCTCGGTGTACGTGGGGCTCGAAGCGCCCGCCAACGCCGACGCCTTCAACGAAGTGGTGATCGGGAAGGCGGGCGAGGTGCTGCCGGGCCTGTTCGCGCCGGTGTAAGAGCCGGGGGCGCTGGCCTAGGATCAGCGCCATGCACATCGCCGATCGCCACGGTCTGATTCGCGTGCAGGGCGCGCGCGTGAACAACCTCAAGGACGTCAGCGTGGTGCTCCCGAAGCGGCGGCTGACGGTGTTCACCGGCGTCTCCGGGTCGGGCAAGAGCTCGCTGGTGTTCGGCACCATCGCGGCGGAGTCGCAGCGGCTCATCAACGAGACCTACAGCGCGTTCGTGCAGGGCTTCATGCCGACGCTGGCGCGCCCGGAGGTCGACCTGCTGGAGGGATTGACCACGGCGATCATCGTCGACCAGGAGCGGATGGGCGCCAACTCGCGCTCCACCGTCGGCACCGTCACGGACGCCAACGCGCTGCTGCGGATCGTCTTCAGCCGGCTCGGCAAGCCGCACATCGGCTCCGCGCAGGCGTTCTCCTTCAACGTCGCCTCGGCCCACGGCGTCGGGGCGCTCACGGTCGAGCGGGGTTCGAGCAAGGCCGTGAAGCGGAGCTTCTCCATCACCGGCGGCATGTGCCCGCGATGCGAGGGCGTAGGGTCGGTCACCGACTTCGACCTCTCCCAGCTCTACGACGACAGCAGGTCGCTCAACGAGGGGGCGCTCACGATCCCGGGCTACAGCATGGAGGGCTGGTACGGCCGCATCTTCAAGGGCTGCGGCTTCTTCGACCCCGACAAGCCCATCCGCAAGTTCACCAGGAAGGAACTCCACGCCCTGCTCCACAAGGAGCCGACGAAGATCAAGGTCGACCACGTCAACCTGACCTACACGGGGCTCATCCCGCAGATCCAGAAGTCCTTCCTGTCCAAGGACGTCGACGCGATGCAGCCGCACATCCGCGCCTTCGTGGAGCGCGCGGTCACCTTCACCACCTGCCCCGAGTGCGACGGCACCCGGCTCAACGCGGGCGCCCGCTCCTCCAGGATCAAGAAGATCAACATCGCCGAGGCCTGCGCGATGCAGATCAGCGACCTCGCCGCGTGGGTCGGCGGCCTCGACGAGCCCTCGGTCGCGCCGCTGCTCGCGTCGCTGCGCCACACCCTCGACGCCTTCGTGGAGATCGGCCTCGGGTACCTCTCGCTCGACCGCTCGTCGGCGTCGCTGTCGGGCGGCGAGGCGCAGCGCACCAAGATGATCCGCCACCTGGGGTCGTCGCTCACGGACGTCACCTACGTCTTCGACGAGCCCACGATCGGGCTGCACCCGCACGACATCCAGCGCATGAACGAGCTGCTGCTGCGGCTGCGCGACAAGGGCAACACCGTGCTCGTCGTGGAGCACAAGCCCGAGGCGATCGCGATCGCCGATCACGTCGTCGACCTCGGCCCCGGCGCGGGCGCGGCCGGCGGCGAGGTGGTCTTCGCGGGCACCGTCGAGGGGCTGCGGGCCAGCGGCACGCTGACCGGGCGGCACCTGGACGACCGGGCCTCGCTCAAGGCCCGGGTGCGCGCGCCGTCGGGCGTGATGAAGGTGCGCGGCGCCCGCGCCCACAACCTGAAGAACGTCAGCGTGGACATTCCCCTGGGCGTGCTGGTGGTGGTCACCGGCGTGGCCGGGTCGGGGAAGAGCTCGCTGATTCGCGGCTCGGTGTCGGGCAAGGAGGCAGTGGTGTCCGTCGACCAGGGCGCGATCCGCGGCTCGCGGCGCAGCAACCCGGCGACGTACACCGGGCTGCTCGACCCGATCCGCAGCGCGTTCGCGAAGGCCAACGGCGTGAAGCCCGCGCTCTTCAGCGCCAACTCCGAGGGCGCGTGCCCCCACTGCAACGGCGCCGGGGTGATCTACACCGACCTCGCGATGATGGCCGGCGTCGCCACCCCCTGCGAGGTCTGCGAGGGCAGGCGCTTCCAGGCCTCGGTGCTGGCGTACCGACTCGGCGGCCGCGACATCAGCGAGGTGCTCGCGATGTCGGTCGACGAGGCCAAGGGGTTCTTCGGCGCGGGCGAGGCGCGCACGCCGGCCGCGCACGCCATCCTCGACCGGCTCGCCGACGTGGGCCTCGGGTACCTCAGCCTCGGCCAGGCCCTCACCACGCTCTCCGGCGGCGAGCGGCAGCGGCTCAAGCTGGCCACGCAGATGGCCGAGAAGGGCAGCGTCTACGTCCTCGACGAGCCGACCACCGGGCTCCACCTCGCCGACGTCCAGCGGCTGCTCGGCCTGCTCGACCGCCTCGTCGACGGTGGCAGGTCGGTCATCGTCATCGAGCACCACCAGGCGGTCATGGCGCACGCCGACTGGATCATCGACCTCGGCCCCGGCGCCGGCCACGACGGCGGCCGGATCGTCTACGAGGGCACCCCCGCCGACCTCGTCGCCGCCCGCTCCACCCTCACCGGCGAGCACCTCGCGGCCTACGTCGGCGCCGCACCGGCCCGCTCGCAGACACCCTGATCGCGGGCCCGGTGCAGCCTCCCGATCAGGTGCCGCAGAAGGTCTCGCGGACGCGCTCGGCCGGCCGCGGCGGCGCGCGCAGGTGCTCGTACTCGGGCTGCTCGTCGTAGGGGCGTTCGAGCGCGAGCACCAGCGTCTCGAAGGGCCCGAAGTCGTCGCGGCGGACGGCGGCCTCGATGGCCTCCTCGACCCGGTGGTTGCGCGGGATGATCGCGGGGTTGGCCCGACGCATCGCCGCCGCCCGCTCGTCGGGTGCGACGCCGTCGGCGCCAAGCCGCTGGCGCCACGCGGCCGCCCACTCGCGCCAGGCGCCCGGCTCGGTGAAGAGCGCTGCGAGCCCGTCGTCGGCCGCGTCGCTCGCCGCTGCGTCGCAGAGCCCTCGGAAGAACACCGTGAAGTCGACGCCGTTGGCGGCCATGCGCGCCAGGAGGTCGCTCGCGAGGGTGAGGTCGGCCGGGTCGTCGCCGGTCAGGCCGAGCTTGGCGCGCATCACGCGCCCGTACGCCGCCCCGAAGAGCGCGGGGAAGCGCTCGAGGCGCCCGGTCGCGGCGGCGACGGCGCGCTCCTCGTTGTCGTCCATCAGCGGCAGCAGGGACTCGGCGAGGCGGGCGAGGTTCCACTGCGCGATGTTGGGCTGGCTGGCGAAGGCGTAGCGCCCGCCGCGGTCGATGGAGCTGAACTTCTTCCGCGGGTCGTACTCGTCGAGGAAGGCGCAGGGCCCGTAGTCGATGGTCTCGCCCGAGACCGAGGTGTTGTCGGTGTTCATCACCCCGTGCACGAAGCCGACGCCGAGCCAGCGGGCGACCAGCTCGGCCTGCGCGGCGACCACGCGCTCGACCAGCGCCAGGGCGTCGTTGCCGCTCCCCACGGCGTCGGGGTAGTGCCGCGCGAGCGCGTAGGCGGCGAGGGTCTCGAGGGCCTCGCGGTCGTCGCGCGCGGCGAAGAACTCGAAGGTGCCCACGCGGATGTGGCTCGCCGCGACCCGGGTGAGCACCGCCCCCGGGAGCATCTCGTCGCGGGCCACCGCGGCGCCCGTCGTCACCGCGGCGAGGGCGCGCGTCGTCGGCACGCCGAGCGCCGCCATGGCCTCGCTGACCAGGTACTCGCGCAGCACGGGGCCGAGCGCCGCGCGCCCGTCGCCGCCGCGGGAGAACGGCGTGCGCCCGGCTCCCTTGAGCTGGACGTCGCGTCGGCGGCCGTCCTTCCCGACGAGCTCGCCCAGCAGGATCGCCCGGCCGTCGCCGAGCTGCGGCGAGAAGCCGCCGAACTGGTGACCCGCGTAGGCGAGGGCGATGGGCTCGGCGCCCTCCGGGACGGCGTTGCCCGACAGCAGCTGCGCCCCATCGGGCGAAGCGAGCGCGTCGGGGTCGAGCCCCAGGAGCTCGGCGAGCCCGCGGTTGACCCTCAGCACCCGGGGCGCGGGCACCTTCGTCGGGAGCACCCGCGCGAAGAAGCGTGCAGGGAGCCGTGCGTACGAGTTGTCGAATCCGAACCTGATCATCGAGGGCCCATAGCGCCCTCGGCGTCGGGCGTCACGCACCGCCCGGCCGCGGCGGCATCTCCCGCCCCGTTGACGCCGCTCGCCCGTTGCCCGTATCAGCCCGGGCCATGCAGAAGCTGGCGCTCGCTGGGAAGTACACCCTCGTCACCGGGGCGTCGTCGGGCCTCGGGCTCGAGATGGCCCGCATCGTCGCGCGCGACCACCGCGGGCACCTGGTGCTGGTCGCCCGCCGGCTCGATCGCCTCGAGGCGCTCGCGACCGAACTCCGGGCGGCGTACGGCGTCGAGGTCGAGTGCATCCAGGCCGACATGACCCGGCGCGAGGACGTCACCCGCACCTTCGAGGAGGCCACGCGGGGGAGGGTGATCCACGCCGCGATCCTCAACGCGGGCGTCACGTACTTCGGCCGCGGGCTCGAGCACGGCTTCGAGGACTTCTCCGCCATGCTCGCGACCAACGTCACGAGCGTGGTGTGGCTCACGCAGCGCTTCGCCCAGCACATCCTCACGGAGAGCCCCGGCGGCGGCGTGATGATCGTCTCCAGCGTCGCGGGCACCACGGCGACGCCCTTCCAGGCGGCGTACTCGGGCACGAAGGCCTTTCTCAACAACTTCGGCATGGCGCTCGGCGAGGAGCTGGTGGGCGAGCCCGTGTCGGTGACCGTGTTCGTCCCGGGCGGCATCGCCACGGAGATGGGCGAGAGGTCGGGCACCGCGCGGAAGTTCAAGAAGGGCGACGTCGGGATGATGGACGCCGACGTCTGCGCCCGCCGCGCCGTCCGCGGGCTCTTGCGGCGTGAGCGCTTCGTCATCCCCGGGGCGCTCAACGTCCTCAACGACCTCCTGCTGCGCTTCACCCCGCGTGGTCTGGCGTCGGCGATGGCCGCGCGCATCTACCGCGACGCCCTGCCGCCGAAGCCCTGACCCAAAGGCGACAGGGGCCGCCGTCGCCTGGACGGGGCCCCTGCCTATGGGGGGAATCAACGATCGGTGGGAGCGATCAGGCGTTGTTGCGGACCCGCAGGACGGCGAGCTCGTTGAGGTAGCACTCGAGGTTGGTGTACCCGGCGACGCCGGTCATGGAGACGGAGACGGCGGTGCCGTTGTGGTCGGCCACGGCGGGGTTGAGGCCGTGGGCGCGCTCCCAGGCGTC
>Ga0247843_1005165_pt1 | contig 18493 bp, 14 predicted proteins | sample LaCruzMarch2017__FD_192420 | JGI IMG/M metagenome (GOLD analysis project Ga0247843, IMG submission 192420) | Freshwater microbial communities from meromictic Lake La Cruz, Castile-La Mancha, Spain - LaCruzMarch2017_8m | ecosystem: Environmental > Aquatic > Freshwater > Lake | place: Spain...
CTATCCCAACGCGTTCTTCGAGAATCTCGGGCTAATCTCTCTATACGCCTTAGCCCGTGCCGATCGCACCAGTCCCGCCGCAAGCGGGTGACTCACCGACTGGAGAGCCGGATGCGGGAAATCCGCCCGTCCGGTTCGGAGGGAGGGGTGGTCGACAACGGCCATCCCTACCCCTATACCAGCCCGGGGTGAAACCCCGGGTATGGTAAACAAGCGACCGACGCGTTCTGAAGGAACGCCGCATAACCCGGCACCGCCCATTGGCGCATTCGTGAGAATGACGGAAATAGGGACAGGCTCCGTGGGCGCGTTGTGGTAAGTCCAGCCTTGCTGATCCGTCGGGTTTTTGGGGACCGTTCGCACGTCATGCCTCCCAAAGCGTTGATCACCGGCATCACGGGTCAGGACGGTTCCTACCTGACGGAATGGCTTCTGGGCCGCGGATACGAAGTCCACGGGGTTGTGCGTCGAACTAGTTCTCTGGAGCGCTCCCGCCTGAGTCACCTTTATGTCGACGCTGCGGTGTACGGACAGTCGCTGCACCTCCATTACGCCGATCTGGATGACCCCACCACCCTGAGGCGCGTCTTGCTGCGAGTGGCTCCGGATGAGTTGTATCATCTGGCCGGCCAAAGCCATGTGGGGCTGAGTTTCGACATCCCGGAGTCCACCTGTGAGATGACTGCCATGGGGACGTTGCGGTTGCTGGAGATGGTCCGGGATCTGTCTAAGCCAGTCCGCTTGTTCCATGCCGGTTCGAGCGAAATGTTCGGACGCCCGGCAGTTTCGCCTCAGAATGAAGACACGCCGTTCTTACCGGTCAGTCCCTACGGTGCGGCCAAGGTGTTCGCCACACAAATGGTCCGCATTTACCGCGAGGCGCACGGCCTCTACGCGGTGAACGGCATCCTCTACAACCACGAGTCGCCGCGGCGCGGTGAGAACTTTGTCACTCGCAAGATTTGCCGGGCGGCGGCCGCCATCCGCGATGGCCGCCAGAAGGAGTTGTCGCTAGGTGATACCTCCGCGCGGCGCGATTGGGGGGATGCCCGCGACTACGTGCGGGGTATGTGGCTGAGCCTGCAGCAAGACACGCCGCGCGATTATCTCTTCGCCAGCGGAATTCTCCATTCGGTCCAGGATGTGGTGGAAGTGGCCTTTGCTTCGGTGGGTTTGGATTGGCGACAGCACGTGCGGCAAGATCCCCGGTTCATGCGACCGGCCGAGCCGACGAATTTGGTGGGAGATGCCTCTCGGGCCCGTGCAATTCTGGGTTGGAAGCCCGAGATCGGGTTCGAGCAACTCATCACCGAAATGACTAGCGCCGAACGGACTCAGTCCGGGTCTGCCGCCTGATTTTTCGGGCGCTTGGCAGGGCGTGACTTTGCAGTGCGGACTTCGGTAACTTTCGGGGATGCGATTCTCCCCGTGGCTGCGATTGAGTCTGGGCGTCCTGTCTTTGCTGCTGGCCCGGGAGGGCGTGGCCTTGCCCAGCGAAGGGCTCTTCTCGAAGACCAACCTCTTGGCGTGGTGCATCGTGCCCTTCGACTCCCAAAAACGGGGGCCCGAGGCACGGGCTGAAATGCTGGAACGGTTGGGAATCCACCGCTTGGCCTATGACTGGCGCGCCGAGCACATTCCCACCTTTGACGCCGAAGTGGCCGCGATGCGGAAGCACCACATCGACATCACGGCCTGGTGGTTCCCGGCGGCGTTGAATGCCGAGGCCAAGGCTATTCTCGCCTGCATCGACCGCACCGGAATCCATCCTCAGCTCTGGGTGACCCTGGGCACCGAGCCCGAGACCGATCTGACCGTGTTGGAGCAGAGGATCCGGGCGTCTGTCGAATCCCTCGGGCCCATTTGTGCCGAGGCCCGGAAGCGCGGGTGCTCGGTCGCTTTGTACAACCATCTCGGTTGGTTCGGGGAACCGGCCAACCAAGTCCGGGTCATCGAGCAGCTCCGGAAGTCCGGGCATTCGAACGTCGGGAGCGTGTACAACTTCCATCACGGCCACGCCCACCTGAGCGACTTCGAGAAGCAGTTTGGGATCCTCAAGCCGTACCTGCTGGCACTGAACCTCAACGGCATGGTCCGCGATGGGGACAAGCTCGGAAAGAAGATCATCCCGCTGGGCACGGGCGATCAGGAACAGCGGTTGTTGAAGGTCGTCGAAGCAAGCGGATGGCGGGGACCCGTCGGGATCATCGGTCATACCGAAGAAGACGCCGAGGTGAAGCTGCGCAAGGAGTTGGATGGCTTGGAAAAACTGACATCCCCCTCGGCTCCTGCGGTCAAGTCGGCCGGCGAGCCCCCGGCCTCGGGTCGGGAGCCCGGAGTCCAGGCCGAGAAGGACTGGGTGGACAACCGGTGGCAGCGCGCCGAGATCGGTCCGTTCCTGGCCTCGAGCGTCCGCTTGCCGGACGGGTCCTCGGTGGTCCGCGGGCTCACCGTGCGGGTCGGCCCCGAGGTCAGCGTGCTCTACGACTTGGCCCAGGGATCGGTCCGGGCCGTGTGGTCCGGCGGATTCTTGAAATTCGATGCGACCCGATTCGGCCTGATCGGCACGCCCGTTCCCGAGGGCACCGTGCTGTGGACCTCGGATATCCAGCGGCCGGAGAAAGCGGCTGCGGTTCGTTTTCTGGGCCAACACCACACCCCCAGCGGAGTGGTGCTGGACTGGGAAGTGCAGGGGGTATTGCTTCGCGAACGGCCAGAATGGGCCACCACGCCGGGTGGTCCGGCATTGGTGCGTCATCTGACCATTGCATCGCGAACCACCCCGATTTCCTGGTGGGCGGCTGGACTTTTGCGCGGTCGGCAATTCACGACCGAGGTATCCGAGGAACGTACGGCTTCCCAGACAAAGGTGGGTGATACCCAAGAAGGCACCGAGTCCGTTCGCTCGCTGCACTTGATGCGCAACACCGACGCGAATGCTGCGTCAGCCGCGGCCGTGCTCGGTGGTCAGGATTTGCAACTCGACTCGACGACCCGGGAAGTCGGCGGTGTGGCCCAGGGTTCCAGCGTGCTCACGCTCCAGCCCGGCGCAGCGGTTTCCATGGACCTCGTTCTGTGGCGCGGTGCCGCGACCGCCGCCGCCGCGTTCGACGGTTGGGCCAAGGCGCAGAAGTCCCCACGCTTACAAACGGAGAGCATCCCGACGGCCCCAGACGCTGCCGAACAAATCACCCGAGGCCAACGGGGCTTGGAGACGGGGCCGTTCGCCGTCGATACGCTCACACTCCCGTATGACAACCCCTATCAGGCGCTGCTCTTCGCCTCCGGCGTGGACTTCACGGCCGACGGTGCGGGCTATGTGTGCACCATCCATGGCGATGTTTGGCGGGTGACGGGCATCGATGTGGGTTTGCAGTCGCTGCACTGGAAACGCGTGGCCTCAGGCTTGTTCCAGCCGCTCGGCCTGAAGGTTCGCGGCGATCGGGTGTACGTCTTGGGCAAGGACCGCATCACGCGTCTGGACGATCTCAACCACGACGGTGTGACGGATTTCTACGCGACCTTCTATGACGGCATCGCGACCTCGCTCGGTGGGCACGACTACGTGACCTGCCTCGAGGTGGATCAGGAGGGCCGATTCTATTACGCCGATCCGCAAGGCGTTCACCGGGTTGCCGCCGATGGCAAGTCGGCTCAAACCCTGGCCTCGGGTTTCCGCAATCCCAATGGCATGGGGGCCAGCCCGGATGGACGCGTCATCACGGTGGCGCCGCAGCAGGGCACCTGGACGCCCACCAGCGAAATCGTGGAAGCCCAATCAGGCGGTTGGTACGGATTCGGTGGCCCGAAGGCCGACCACAATCCGCCCGTCGGACGCGACTGGCCGCTGTGCTGGATTCCTCACACGGTGGACAACTCCAGTGGATCGCAGGCGTGGATTCCTTCCGGCCAATGGGGAGAACTGGGTGGCCAGATGATGCACCTGCTTTGGGGACGTTGCGGGATGATGCTCGTGTTGCGCGACACGCACGGGGCGGTGGCCCAGGGCGCGGTGGTCCCGTTGCCGGTGAAGTTCTTGAGTGGGCCCAACCGGGCCACCTTCCGCACCCAAGACAGTTCTCTGTATGTCGCCGGCAGCACCGGGTGGCAGACGAGTGCTGTGAAGGACGGAGCCGTCCAGCGCGTGCGGCGGACGGGCAAGCCCTTGCACAGCCCGGTGGGCTGGAAACAAGACGGTGCCTCTCTGGAGTTCACCTTTGCTGAGAAGCTCGATCCGGCTGCCGCGGCCGATGCGGGCAGCTTTGGGGTGCGCCGCTGGAACTACCGCTACACGCAAGACTACGGCTCCAAGGAGTGGTCCGTGTTGGACCCGAAAAAGGAAGGCCGGGATGAGGTCGAGGTTAAGTCAGCCGCGCTCTTGCCGGATGGGAAAACCGTGCGACTGACGCTGGCCGATGCCCGCCCGGCCATGCAGTACGAGTTGCGCTACGACGTCGGTTTTCGCGGGCAGGTGTGGTTCAGCCTGCACGGCCATTGAACCGGATAAAGTAATGGTTCAGCGGGAGGCCGTCGGGGTTCCCGAGGCCTCGATGAACACGTCCATTTGCTGGCCGGCGTAGAGCCGCAAATCTGTCCGGTCGAGGCGGTAAATGGCCTGCAGCACCCGCGTGTCCACCCGTTCGATGCTGTCGCCAGTCAGGGATCGCTTGGGGATGACGAAGGGCTCGAAGCGGACGAAGCTCAACGGGGAGGCCAGCGTCGCATTGCCCCGCACATGCCCCTTGGCCCGGGTCCCCGGCTGGACTCGCCACGCCTCGTGTTCATCGATGTCCACCCTCAGGTGCAGTGGGCTCAGGTTGCCGAGCAGGAGGAGTGGCGAAGTGGGGGCGCTGGCAGCCGTGGCAAACTCTCCGGGACGGATCTTCAGTTGAAGCACCGTGGCATCCATGGGGGCCAGGATGGTGCTTCGCGTGATCTCGGTTCGCACGGATGCTGCGGAGGCCTCGGCGACGGCGACTTCGGCCTGAGCTTCCACCACGCGTGCCTGGGACACCTTGAGGGCAAACCGCGTCCGAATGAGTTCATCCTCACTAATGACCGTGCTGCTGCGCAGTTTCAGTGAGCGCTCCAGGCGATCGTTGAGATCCTCCACTTGGCACTGGGCGGTTGCCTGTCGGGCGCGGGCGGCGGTCAGTTGGGATTCATGCACGGCCAACGAGGCCTGCAGCGCACGCGTATCCAGTCGGAAAAGGGGGGTTCCGGCGCGCACCGATTGATTGAGGGATACCAGTACCTCGGTGACGACGCCTGAGAGCGGCGTGCCCACGCTGATGTGCTCGGTGCTGGCTTCGATGAGCCCGACGGCGGCGACGGTGTCTGTGAAGGACGAAGCCGGCGGGGGCGACACGGGTTCGGTGACTTCCCGGACTGGTTGAGTGCGCACCACGGATACGGTGGCGAAGAGGGCCGCACCGGCGGCGAGCACGGGCAGGAGGTATTGCTTCATGTGGAAGGGTGTGAGTTTCGGGACGATCCCGGGTGCGGGTTTGCAACGGTGCGTTGTCCCGGTTCGACGTGGGTGATGTGTCCGTCATCCATGCGGGCGATGACGTCAGCAAAGTGAAAGACCCGGCTGTCGTGGGTCACCACGATGACCGCCCGGTCCGGATGCACGGCGGCCGAGGCAAGCAGTTCCATGACGGCTTCGCCCGTGGCGTGATCCAGTGCGGCCGTCGGCTCGTCGCAAATGATCAGCCGGGGTTCGTGAACCAGAGCGCGAGCCAGTGCCACTCGCTGCTGCTGTCCGCCGGACAATTGGCGTGGAAAGGAGCCAGTTTTCGAGCCCAGCCCCAGCCGGTCGAGCAGCGCGGCTGCACGGTCTACCGCTTCGCGCCGGCGAACGCCTGCGGCCAGCAGCGGGATGGCCGCGTTCTCCGCCGCGGTGAGGGCCTGCAACAGGTTGTACTGCTGGAAGACAAAACCCAGGTGGCTTCGGCGGAAGAGGACACGTTCTGGGTGGGGCATCCGGGCGAGATGGTTTCCAAAGAGACTCACCTCGCCAGAAGAGGTCTCCTGCAAGCCCGCGATGATGGAAATCAAGGTGGTCTTGCCGCAACCGCTGGGCCCCACCAGGAAGCTGAGTTCGCCCCGCCGCACCGTGTAGTCCACGCCACGGAGCACCTCCACGCGGGCGTCGTCTTCGCCGAAGTGTTTTCGGATTCCGGTGCACAGCACGGCGGTCAAATCGGGTGGCGTCATGGTGGGAGTCAGCGGAAGACCGCGGCGGGTTCCAGGCCGCGCACGTGGCGGAAGCTGGCGTACAGGGCGATGCCCGTGACTGAGGCCAGTGCGAAGCAAGTGCCCAGTGCGATCTCCCAGGGCAAGTACAGGCTTCGCAGGAAGGGTTGCGTGCGGATGACATTGCAAACGGCCGCCGCGATGCCGCTGCCAAAGCACGAACCCAACACCAACACCACCGCCCCTTGGAGCAGGATCATGGTCCCGAGTTGGCGATCGGTGGTCCCGACCACCTTGAGCATGGAGATGGGGCGGGCGTTTTCCTTGATGAACATCAGGAAGGTCTGTCCCGTGATGGCGGCGCCGACGATGAGTCCAATGGTGATGGTGACCATGAACAGCATGGGGACGCCCTGGCTGCCGTAGAACCACATGGCATCGGCGGCGAACTGCTCGGTGGTCCGGGCCCGCAGGCCTCCGAGGGTGTTGATCTTCTGGCAGAGGTCGTCCGGTCGGCTGCCGGGTGCCGAGCGGGCCAGGATGAAGCTCGTCATGTGCTGCTCGCCGAGGTTGAAGGCCACGGCGGTGGATCGGGAGGTGTGCAGCATCGGTAGTCCGGTGAAGGGAGCGGCGATGTCCGACACGCCCACGATGCGAAGGCGACGGTTTCGGATGCGCACGGACCGACCCGCTCGAAACGGTTCGCCCGGAAAGAACAGTTCGTGACCACCGGGATCGATGATGGCCGTGTCGAGTTCACGGATCGCGTCGGCCCGTCCGACCCGCATCTTTTGCGGCAGTCCCGCCAGGCTGGCGTCGTCGATTCCGAGGAGGGTGACCGTGTTGAGCCGCCCGCCCTCGGAACGTCCGATGGCGTCGATTTTGAGCAATGGGGCCGCCCAGGCGATTCCGGCGACGCCACGCACCCGCAACAATTGGATGTCCCGCATCGGTTTGACTTGGTCGAAGCACTCGACATCCGGTTCGGTGACCCACAGGTCGGCATCCTGAACATCTCGGATCTGGGCCGCCGTCATGGAAAGCATCGTCGCCAGGATCGCCGCCTGATTTTGCATCAGGAAGACCGCCAGCGAGACGGCGACGATCATTGCGGCGAACTTGGCCCGGTCGTTCCGGAGCATTTGAAGGCCAACCCAATTCATCGGGATCCCTTCTTGCGCGGGGTGCGTGACCCGAGGGCGCGTCCGATGAACTCCAAAAAGCCCCGGGTCAGAGCCCGCGCATCCAGATGGGGATCGAAGGTGGCCCGCAGGATTAGGCCGTCGAAAGCGGCGAAGATCAGGCAGGACAAGACCATCGGATCGGTCTCGGATTCGATGGCCCCGGATCTCTGGGCGGCTTGGACGAGGGATGCCAGTCGACCCTGAAGCACCTGATAGCTTTCCCTCAAACGGGCCGCCACGGCGGGATTGCGCGAGGCCTCAGCCGCTGTCTCGACCCACAAATTCAGGAGCCCTCGGTCTTGTAAATCCTGGAGCCCCATTTCTGCCAAGGCCTCCAATGCGGGCAGCAGTCCCCTCTCGATCGGTAGCCCATCTATCGCGGCCGCCCACCGGGCTTGATCCGCCTCAATGAGCGCCTCGATGAGGGCGTCCTTGCTGGGGAAATACCGGTACACCGAGCCCGGACTCATGTCGGCCGCTGCGCAGATGTCCTTCATCGACGCCGCATGGAAACCGCTCTGGACGAACACGCCGCAAGCCGCTTTCAGGATGGATTCCTTCCGTTCCGGAAAACTTCGGTTGCGGGTGCCTGCGGATTTCATAAACGCGATCGACTGTTCGCTCGCGTTTGTCCCGAGTCAAGTCGGAGGGGTGTGAAGTCTGTGAAAAAGCGCCGGCCGGAACGAAGCCCGGACCGGCGCTGGAATGGGTGACACCCGCTTCAGATGCCTTCCAGCTTCAGGCGGATCAGCAAGTCGCGGGTGGCGTTGATGCCCTCGCGTTCCAGGAGTTTTTCGCCTTCGTACTCGATGCCCACGAAACCGCGGTAACCGGCATCCAAGACGATCTTCATCATCTTGCGGTAGTCGGTCTCGACGCAGTTGCCGTCGTTGTCGAATTGGTAGGATTTGGCGCTCACCGCCTTGGCGTAGGGCATCATCTCGGCGACCCCTTTGTAGCGATCGTAGGTTTGGCCCGGGCGGATGGTGAAGTTGCCGAAATCGGGCAGGATGCCGCAGTTGGACTTGCCCACGAGCTTCATCACGCCGGCCAGCCACTGGCCGTTTGAGCTGAGGTGCCCGTGGTTTTCGACGATGCAATTGAGGCCGAACGGGCGGCAGACCTTGGCCAATTGCGTGAGGCCGTCAGCGGCGCGCTTCTGCTGTTCTTCAAAGGATCCGACCTCTTGGGTCTCGGCGTTGACCCGGATCGAGTGACAACCCAGGAACTTGGCGGCCTCGGCCCACTTGCGGTGGTTCTCGACGGCCTGCTTGCGCTTGGCCGCGTCCGGGTCGCCGAGGGCTCCTTCGCCATCGCACATGATGAGCAGGCAGCGGACACCTTCGCTGTCGGCCCGATCCTTGAATTCCTTCAGGTAGCCCGTGTCCTTGACCTGGTCTTTGAAGAACTGGTTGACCAGTTCAATGCCGTCCAAGTCGTGCGTCCGACGGGCCACGATAGGGAAGTCCATGTGGGTCATCTTCTTGCCGAAGAGGGCCTTGTGGTACGACCACTCAGCCAGGCTGATCTGGAAGGATCGGTCTTTGTTGTTGGACGGCCACAGGGTGCACCCCGTGGCGGCCCAGGCGGCTGCTACCGAGGCCTGGCTGAGGAATTGACGGCGATTCATATCAGCAAGGAGGTGTTCAAGGTTCAGGAAGGATCCGGTGCTCCTTGCGGCTTAGTGCGCTGCGATAGACGCTCCAACTTCCGCAGGTCGGGCGGTAGGAGGCCGAAAAAACAGAGCAAGCAACATGACTGCAGCGGCTGCTAGGCCTGAAGGTAGGAGGAAGAGTTTGTGGTAATCCACCACACCGGTTGCGCTGGTCACGGCTGCCTTATGGGCGCCAAACCAAAAGTTTGCGAGCACGAGGCCCGCGCCAAGGACGAGCAGATTGAAGAGGCCCTGTGCGCTGGTGCGAATGTCTTTGGGAAACACGTCATCGACCCAAATGTAAAGCGTGGCGAAGAAGAAGGCGTAGCAAATGCCGTGGAGAACTTGGACGGCAATGATCAGGTACATGTCAGACGGAGAGTTGAAAAAAGCGAAAACGAGGAATCGGACCAAATGGCCGGCAATTCCAAGGAGCATGGTCAGTTTCCAGCCCAAGCGCTTTAGTACAGTGCCCAATACAAGCATGGTCACGATCTCGGCCACCTGGCCGATGGTGGTGACGGCTGAGATCCAATTGTCGGGCATCTTGATGGCAGACTGGAGGAACCCACCGATTAGTACGAAGTAGCCGTTGTGGATGGTGGAATCAATGAGTGTGACCAGAAAAAGCACCAATACATAGGGTAACTTGAGTAGCTTGACCGCTTTCACCCAAGCCAACCCGCTTTCGCCCGAGGCGACTGGCCGAGGAGGAGTGTGGGGCAGGGTGAGACTGAAGGCTGCGAGGGCGAAGGAGATGATCGCTGCAACGAAGAATATCCAACGCAACTGTTCAACGGTGGACTTGGCATCGAGAAGGAAAACAAGCGGCCAAGAGACCACGATCCACCCTATCGTACCGCCCATACGTACAAACCCGAAATCCTTAGCTGGATCGGCGAGGTGGGTGAAGGCAAGTGAGTTGGTGACCGAAATGGTGGGTACGTAAAGCAACCCATAAACTAGGAAACAGGCGAAAAACGGCCAAAAATCCCGCATAAATCCAGTGGCTAACAATGCGACTCCACCAATGAGGTGGCTGAATGCGAGAAACTTCTCGGCGGAGAAATTGCGATCAGCGAATTGATTGCTGAAGAAAATGCCAACCAGCGAAGCGATGGCAAACATTGACCCCGCAAGGTTCATCTGCCAGCCCTCGAACTTCAGCATCGGCATGTAGTTGAAGATTTGCACCTGCCAAGCCCCCCAGATGGCGATCTCAAGCACCATCATGAGGAACAGTTTGAAGCGAATTCTGGAGTTCATGGATTGGGGAGTGGGGACTGGAGGTGTGTTAGGACTGTGAAAAATCTTATGCAGATTTTGGGCTTCCCTACAAGGCGCGAGTGGGCATTCAGCGCTGTCTGGCTTGTTCCAGCCGGTTGGAAGCGCTTTAATCGACCCAGAGACGAGGCCCAGCCTTTCTTTTCACCCATGACCCCCACCCTCCGATCCTTGCGAGCATTGGCCGACCCGACCCGCCTTCGGATCGTGGCGTTGTTGGAGTCGGAGGAGTTGCCGGTGAATGAGATCCAGGAGATCACGGGGTTGGGGCAGTCGCGGGTCTCGACGCACCTGAGCCTGCTAGCGGAGACGGGCTTGGTGTTGTCTCGGCGGGATGGAAAGCGGACTTTCTATCGGCTCAATCCACAGGCGGATGTGCAAATCCGGGAGTTCACGCGTCTGGCGATGCAGGGGGCCAAGGAGTTGCCGGAGCACGAGGGGGATCAACTCAACTTGCGACGGGTGTTGGCTCGCCGTGAGGAGCAGGCGCAGGTTTATTTCAATCAGGTGGTCGGCCGATTTGACCGCAGCTATGGACCGGGGCGGTCTTGGCAGGCGTTCGGTCATTTGCTGCTGCGCATGCTCCCTGCCATCGATGTGGCGGATTTGGGGTCTGGCGAAGGCCTGCTCGCGGAGTTGCTGGCACGCCGCTGCCGCACGGTGATCGCCGTGGACAATTCCGAGAAGATGGTTCAGTTCGGTGCCAAGAAGGCGCGGCAGAATGGGCTGACCAATTTGGAGTTTCGTCAGGGTGATTTGCAGAGTCCGCCCATCGAGGCCGCTTCAGTGGATTTGGTGATCCTGAGTCAAGCGCTGCACCATGCGGAAGACCCGTCGAAAGCGCTTCTGGCTGCGGCCAAGATCCTGCGCCCCGGTGGCCGGGTGATGATCCTCGACCTGGTGAAGCACCGCTTCGTGCAGGCGCGGGAGCTTTACGGGGATCGGTGGCTCGGATTCGCCGAGAGCGATCTCCACCGCTGGCTGGAGTCGGCCCGCTTCTCGGGGATCGAAATCACCAAGGTGGCTCGGGAAGAGCAGGAGCCCTGTCTGGAAACCCTGCTGGCCGTCGGCAACAAGTGATCGGAGGCAGACCCTGTTTTGGATGCCCCGGGAAGGTCGGATAGAAGCCCTTGGTTTTCCCCCAAAGGCTAGGTCTTCTCAATCTTCGTCGTCGCTCACGCCCTGCATGCGCTTCATGGGGCATCCGCCGCGCAGCCAACCGTTGACGTAGGGATCCAATGCGCCGTCCATGACTCCCTGGACGTCGCTGGTTTGCACGCCGGTGCGCAGGTCTTTCACCATGCGGTAGGGCTGGAAGACGTAGCTGCGGATTTGGTTGCCCCAACTCACGCTGCCCTTTTCGCCGTAGAACTTGTCCATGTCGGACTTGGCTTGATCGAGCTTCAGGGCGAAGAGCTTGGAAATCAGCATGGTCATTGCCGTAGCCTCGTTCTGGACCTGGCTGCGCTGCGCCTGAGAGGCGGCCACCAATCCGGTGGGAAGGTGGGTCAGTCGGACGGCCGTCTCCACCTTGTTGACGTTCTGACCACCCTTGCCACCCGAGCGGAAGGTGTCTCGAAGGATCTCGCTCTTCGGGATGACGATATCGCTCTCGGAGATGTCATCGATTTCGGCGATGACGTCCACGCTGGCAAAACTCGTGTGCCGGCGTTTGTTGGAGTCGAAGGGGGAGATGCGGACCAGCCGGTGCACGCCACGCTCGGCCTTGCAGAAACCGTACGCATTGTGGCCCGTCACTCGGTACGTGACGCTTTTGAGTCCCGCTTGTTCGCCCGGCAACGCATCGGTGGATTCGTGCTTCCAGCCGCGGCTCTCAAACCACCGTTCGTACATGCGGGAGAGCATCTGGGCCCAATCTTGGGCCTCGGTGCCACCGGCTCCGGCTTGGATGCTGAAAATGGCGCTTCGATGGTCGTGCGGTCCGGTCAGCAGCACTTCCAGTTCATACAATTCGATTTCGCGATCGAGCTTGGCCAACTCGGCATCGGCCTCGGTTTGAACGGCATCTTGACCCGCCTGAGGTTCGGCCTCGCCCAGTTCCAGGAGCACCAGCACATCATCGACCCGCTTGCCGAAGCTGATCAGCGGTTCGGCCTTCTTTTTCAGTGCGTTGGTATCTTCGATGACCTTCTTGGCCGTCTCTTGATTGTTCCAAAAGGTGTCGGAAGCCATCTGCGCCTCGTATTCGGTCAACCGTTTGAGGGCCTCCGGGAGGTCTACGAACCGACGCAGTTGCCCCAACTTGGACGTGATGACATCCAAGTGGGACCGGGTGACTTCGAACATAAGGGGATACAGTAGCTGGAGGCGGCCCAGCGTGTCGAACCGGGATTGCGCCCGCAGCGCCGATCTGGAGATGCCACTGGCAGTTCAGCCCAATCGCCATCCACTTCGGGATGTTCTGCTGCCGATAGGGTGTGCGGCGTGGGGCTCGGAGTGCGGGGGTCAGCCTTTTGAGACCCGCAGGCGGAAATGGACCTCTTCCGGGGTGATTAGCGTCGCGAAGAATCGCTCGAAGATCACAGGCTCGAGGTTGATGGGGCCATTGAGCCAGCGCAGCGCTGCGAAATTCGAGAAATGGAACCGTTTGGACTCCACCACAAAGCGGGCCTTGCTGCCGTAGTTGGTGCGGTGCCCGAGCTTCCACTGCTCATAGAACTTCAACGTTCGCCCGGTGATGTCCTCGTAGTTGTCGAAGGATCGGATGCCGAAGGGGATGCGGTGATCGGGTTCGGAGTAGAACTTGGTGCTGAGAAAGAAAGGGACTTTGACGGTGATGATCGCCCCGGGACGACACACCCGCCACAACTCGGTGACCACTGCGTTGAAGTTGCCCATGTGCTCCAGGATGTGGGAGGCATAGACCTCGTCGAAGTGATTGTCGGGGAAGGGCCAGGGATACTGGTTCAGGTCACAGAGTTGGTTGCCCCCGTAATCCACGGAATCGAGATTCACCCAGCCCTCGCGGATATCGAGGCCGCAGCCGACATTCAGGCGACGGGGGCTGGATAGAGACTTATCGTTCATGAGGAAAGGGGACCTATCTGGGGAGGGTTTGGCTCTGGGGCTTCGGTTGAGAGTCCACACGGGATTTCAACAGCAAGGCGCAGTTCCAAGACAGGAACTCCCGCAAGATTGGCAGGTGCAGCAAGAACCAGAACTCCGGGTAATAACGAGGTGCCCGCCGGGTGATGGTCAGGGGTGTCTGACGGTCTAGGTGACGCAGGATGGCCCCGATGGAGGTGACAAAGAGATTAGTGCCGGGTTGGTGGAAGCGGCTCTTGCCGAGCAAGTCGTGAATGGCCGGTCCGATTCGAGGCCCCAGGTAATGCCAGGGTGAGAATTCGTGACCACCCCAGGGTGACAGCCAATTGGTCCAGCTCAGGTAAAAACGGCCTCCCGGGGAGAGCAACTGGTTGGCCCGCGACAGGAAGGATTCGGGCTGGGAGAGGTGTTCCAGCACATTGGAACAAATCACCAGATCGTAGTGCCCCAGTCGATCCAGCGAGTCCTTGTCGAGGTTCACGCTTAGGAATGGGCAGGAGCGGAATTCAGGGAGCAGGTGGTTCTGCTCGTCCGCAAAGGTTACGGTGCAACCCCGACGTAGGAGTTCTCCGCCAAAGACTCCATGGCCGCAGCCCAAGTCCAAGACTCGGATTCCGGGGCCGACGGGGATACCGCTCTCTTCGATCCAAGCGATCGCATCCACCGCCTGCATCCGGTAGAATTCCGGGTCATCGCGATGGTGGACGAAGCGCCACAGCAGTTGGGGCAGGATCATCGAAGTGCAAAAGCGTGGCTCAGGCGCCACAGAGTTTCCAGCACCGAAGGGAGGTCGCCCTGAAGGTGAGGCGGCGGCTGGCCCTGTAACGGCGATGAAACAGGGTTGGATGAATTGAACTCGCAGGCTGGCGAGCGCTGCGGGAGTGGGCTTTGATGGGGCCGGTGCAGATCCTGATCGTCTACAATTCAGCGCTGGATGCCCGGTCCGTATCCGGGGTGCAGACCTATTTCGCCGGCGTGGTGGAGCACTGGATCAACGCAGGGCATCGGGTGGATTTCCTAGTGGCCCGATCCGCTTGGCCGGTGTTCCAGAGCCTCTATCCCCGCTCGCAACTCATCAGCAGCGACGATCTGTTCGATCCGAATCGTTATCTGGGGCAGACGTGGCGATACCTCCCCGCCTTTGCCTGGCGGATGCTCACCGCCCATTTCACCCGGTTGCCGGTGCAGTACGACGTCATTCTGGCGTGTGCTCAGTTCATTTATGAAGTGGGACCAGCCCGTACTCTGGCGCGCCGGTGCCAGGCGGCCTTGACGGTGAAGATCCACCACGTCCTCTCCAACCAGCGCCAACCCGCGGGACTTTTCGATCGCATGCACTTCCTCTCGGAGAGGACGACGGCGCGTTGGTTGAATCGAGAAGCCGACGCGATCCTGTGCGGCACGGAATTGATCGCCCGGGATTTCAATACTTTGGAAACCCATCTGGGTCTCAAGCCCAGCAAGACCTTCGCCACGGGCTACGGCATTGATCTCGATCGGATTCCCTTGTCGGTCGATGGGCCCAAGGAATTCGACGCGGTGCTGCTGGGGCGGGTGCATGAGCACAAAGGCGTGTTCGATGCCGTGCCGCTGTGGCAAGTGGTTCGGCAGCGACGGCCCGGCGCGCGATTGCTGGTGATCGGCGAGGGGCCGCATCGGGCCGAGCTCAAGTCTCGGTTCGAGGTGGCGGGCTTAGGCGATGCGGTGCACTTTTCCGGACCCGTCTCCGAGTCTGAGAAGGTTGCGTTGGTGTCCCGGGCTCGAGTCGGTTTGAGCCTGTCCCGCGAGGAAGGGTGGGGGTTGTCGGTCAATGAATTCCTGGCGGCGGGTCTGCCGGTGGTGGCGATGGAAGTGCCCGTGTTCCGCAGCGTGTTTCCGGGTCAGTTGGACTTGGTGCCGCAAAAGGACATCCCGGCGACGGCGACCCGGGTCCTGCATTGGTTGGAACATCCGCAGGAGTCTCGCCAGCGGGGGATGGCTGGCCGGGAATTCGTTCAACGCTACGATCACCGACGGGTGGCTGCCGAGGAGATCGGAATTTTGTCGATGGCGCGTGCCTCACAGTTGGCCCGGCAGGGTGATTGACCTCGGGAGTTGGGCTTTTCCGGCGCCAAAACCCGGGGACTGAATCGAACTCTGGATCTTGGCTGTTCCAACAGAAAACCCCAGCCGATTAAACATCGGTTGGGGTTTTGTCAGTGCTGAGCGCGCGCCCATTGAGGACGCCCCGGGAAGCAGGGTATCCTCGAAATCACTGCCCCAAATTGGGGAAGCCTACCGGGGCAGACATCGCGTCCGCATTGTCGGGAGCCGCGTCCTTCTTGGGGTCCACCATCAGCTCCGAGCGCTTCTTGAGCAACGAGTCGATGGTCCACTTGCTGACGAGATAGGTCCAACGGCCACGCGATTGCTCGGCTGCCAGTTTTTCCTGCTGCTTCTTGAGCTTCTCGGCGAAGTCCTTGTTGAACTTCTCGGTCTCCTCTTTCTTCTCGTCCTTGGCCGGATTCCGTTGGGTGAGCAACTGGGCTTCGGTGAGGAACTGAACGGGGTAGCGATCGCCTTCCTGAGCCTTGCCGATCTTGACCGTATAAGTCCAACCGCTGGAGGTGCGGATCTTTGCCTGCACCGGTTGGTCGAGACCGAGGGCGGCCGGTTGGGCGTCGACGATCACGTCATCAAAGCTAGGAGAGCTGAGCAACGAGCTGAAGACCCCAGTCTTGGCCGTGTCTACTTTCTCTTCGGCCTTGGCATCCACCAGAGTCCATTCGGAGAACTCATTGGTGCGCGTGAGGCTGAAGCTGTTGGTGGCTTCGGGATGGCTGACAGTGACGGAAACGGGTTGTTCCACCTTGAACCACTCCTTCTCCAGCCACTGCTCGGCTTTGGGTTCGGCGTTGGCCAAGGGTTCGTTCACCAAGGCCACAGTCTCGATCTTGTTGTCGACCATGACGTATCGGCCAATGGGCCAGCTTCCACCCATGCCTCCCATGCCGGCGTCTTCTTGACCGCCACCCTTGGTGTGCTTCTTGCCCAGAAGCAACGAGCGGGATGTCTTGCCATCGGCTCCCTGTAATTCCACCAGGACGCCCGGGCCCTTATCCGGTGCGACCAGTTCCAGCACCGGCAATCGGGAAGGCCCGACTTGAACCGGTTGGGTGGCCTTGAGGTCCACCAACTTCCGGACGAATTCTTGAATGGAACCGAAGTTGGCTGGGTAGCCGCCGCGCTCCTTCACAGTCCAGTCGTTGCCGGACTTGAGGATGTTCAGTTGATTGGTGCCCTGGGTGATGCGCAAGCCCGAGAGGGCGGAGGCATCGAACCCGGATAGCAGGGCTCCACCGAGTTGAGACGACGATTGTCGATAGCCGGCGGACTGCTGATTGCGGACATAGAGGCCCGCCCCGCCGAGGGCGAGACCGACGGCGACGAGGATGGCCAGTTGCTTGGTGTTCATTTGGCGTTCGTGCGGTTCTTGCGGGCAATGGCCAAGGCGATTCCTACGGCGGATACCAGCAGGGGCATCGCGGCGATGTTCAACCATTTGACCCGGTTTTCGAGATTCTTGACGTCCACATCGAGGTTCCGGCGCTCCTTGCGGAGGTCTTTACGCGCATCGACTTGCTGCTTCTTGAAGTTGGCGATGGCGTCCTGTTGATCCTTGGTGAGGATGATCTTGGAGGTGTTGCCTTCCTGCTTGATCTGAACATCGTTAAGCTTGCTCTGAAGCTCCTCGACCTTGCGGTTGAGGCCCTCGATCTTGCCCTGATAACGGGCGCGCGCCTCGCCTTCCATCTTCTGGACTACCGTGAACGGACGGCTGACCGAGGCCCGACCGCGAGCACCGACCAGATTCACGTCACCGGAGGCTTGTTCCACGAGGTTCTGCACCAAAGCCAAATTGCCATTGCGGGGCATGGCCATTCCCAGCATCGGGTTGACCTCGACGGAGTAGGCGTCATTGAGAAAGTCCACGTCACCGAAGAGGTACACGACCGTGTCGGACTTGGCCTCTTTCAGCGAGGTGGCGTTGGTGGCTCCAGGTTTGCCATCCGGGAAGGCCGTCTTGAATTTGCCCGACAGTCGGAGGGCCAGCGGGTAGTTGGTCCGGGACGGAGCGAAATCATCGAGGATTTTGGCTCCGTTGAACTGCGAGGTCATTCCGTCCACGAGTTGGGAGTCTTCGGACGACTTGAGCAGCACATCCGCGCGGAGACCGTCGGCGGGCTTGCCGGTGAATCCACCGGCGAAGGGCAGCCACAGGTTGTCGCTCTGGCCGGTGACGGCATCGTCGCGATTCACGCCATCGGCGTTGAGGAACAAGAAGGCCGGCACCGGCTGAGGGCGACCGTCACGTCCCTGGAGTTCGCGGCTGAATGTTCGGTCGGCGACCACTTTGGAGGTATCCAGTCCGATACCCCACTTCTCCAAGAGCTTGGGCAGGGAGGATCCGCCTCCGAGATTCAGCCCCATCGGGTTGGGATTCCGATTGTCGGTGATGCATTGGGTGTCGAGGAAGGCGATCAGTTTGCCGCCGCGCAAGATGAACTGGTCGATGGCGTATTGTGCCTTGTCCGAGATGTCCTTCGGGTGAACGACCATGAGCACCTGGATCTTCTCCGGGATGGAGTCGCTGTCCATTGGGACGCTTTCCACCGTGAAGTCGCGCTTGAGCTCGCTGAAGGTGATCCAAGGCTGCTGCTGCTGGGGTTGACGCCCCATTTGCATCATCATGGGGTTCATGGCGGGCCCGCCCAACACGGGCAGCGGGGTCATCACACCCAGCACCGGCTTGTTGGTGGCGATGACCTGAGAAATCACCCGCGCGATGTCGTACTCCAGCAGTTTTTCACGCTGCGGAGACAGGAACGGAATGGCCTTGGTTTCAGGAGCGAGGCTGACGGCCATGCCGAAGTAAAGCGGGTCGCCGCCCATCTGGCCCAGCGATACGGGTTCAATGCCGTCGAGCTTGGCCGTGTCTTCGGCATCGGAGTCCGGTTCGGGATCGAGCCGCTTGATGGTGATCTTGCCGCCCGAAGCCGCCCGGAACTCTTGAAGGAGGTCTTCAACGGTTTGCGAGTAATTCTTGAGGGCGCTCGGCATCCGGTTC
>Ga0247843_1005168_pt1 | contig 18487 bp, 17 predicted proteins | sample LaCruzMarch2017__FD_192420 | JGI IMG/M metagenome (GOLD analysis project Ga0247843, IMG submission 192420) | Freshwater microbial communities from meromictic Lake La Cruz, Castile-La Mancha, Spain - LaCruzMarch2017_8m | ecosystem: Environmental > Aquatic > Freshwater > Lake | place: Spain...
TGAGTAATTAGACACGAATGCACGAATGTTCGTGTCATAATTAAACGCCTAGGTAAAAATCCGAACTTCTCTTTGAACTTAGAAATTAGCCGGGAATGGGCAATATTCGTGCATTCGTGGCTAAACTGTAAACGCAAAATTGAAAAATCCGAACTTCTCTTTGAACCTTGAAGATTGCCTTCATGCAAATCAGGATGCAATTTTCCATTGCAAACTGCTGGGGCGATGCAGGAAAAAAAGGGTTTATTCCTCTGCTTCCAGGTTTAATAATCGGAGAATTTCATCGGCGTCCAGTTTAAAAACGCCCGGACGGGTAAATTGACCGGCGATCATAAATTTACCAAGGATAACAATGCCATTGTCTGCATCAATATACATATCGGCAATGCTAGAGACGCCATTGTTTCCAAGGTCGTAGGTAACCACAGGAATGTCTTGTGGGCTTAAGAATTGAAGGTGAATTTGCCCATCGGTTCCACTGTAGCCTATAACGGTGTAATCTCTGTTTTGAACCGTAAGTGTTTTAAAGCAGACCCGGGATTTGGGTCTCCAATTAAACAAATAGGTGCCGCCTAAGTCTTGAGCGGTAAACACTCCCGAGCCCACGGGGGCATTTAGGTTCAAGTACATGTCGTTGTTTAAGAAGCGATGCGCCAACCAACCTTGCCCCCTGGGCATGGCCATGGCAACTCCCCCCTTGTATTGAGTTCCTTGGTAAAGGGCGGTTTGATTTAGGTTGCCGTCTAAGATTAAAAAAGAGTAGCTGTAATTCACAAATCCGTTGAAATAGTATTCGCCTTTGGAGTTTTGGCCTCCAAAGAAGGGGTATATTTCGGCACGGGTTAGGTAATCGTAAATGATGTTGTCGATTTCTTGGTAATTGTTGAAGGCTTTGCTTTGAAGGATTCCCCAGGAAGGGCTGAGCACATGCATCAGGGTTTGGCGGGAGTTTCGGTTGTAGGTTACCAGCATGGGGTTTCCGTTGTTGGTGGTTCCTAAGAAAAGGGGGTATTGCCCTCCAGGGAGTCGCGCAACTTCTACGGCTTGTCCGGGGCCTTGAACCGCGAAAACAATGGGGGCAAGACTGGCCCGGTCCATGCAAACAAAATGGGGGAGACCATTTAGGGTAACAAAGCCGTGTGCGGGGTGAATCACCGAAGCGGGTGGGGTCCAGTTGCCTCTAAAATCGCCATTGGCATCGAGCCAAGCCAAATGCGGGTCCCATTGTCCGGTGGCGGAAAGCATGACCAGGCCGTCGGAGGTAGGAGCAACCGATTCGGGGTGGAAGACCTTTTGTGCCACGTCGTCGTTGAGGATATGGAAGAAAGAATCTCCTGGCTCAAAGGCATCGTCCACGCAGGCGCTGAAGAAGCAGGCCAGCATGAGGCCCAGGGCGGCAAAAGGCAGTCGGCTTAAGTTCATCGGATAAGGCGTTTGCGTTTTTTTGATTTTTGACCGAAGCTGCAATTGGCGTAGTTGCTTGGGCTGGCAGAAATGATATTGCCAGGAGCAAAAACAATGTAAAATCCAAGGTCCATGTGCTGGGTGGCGAATTCATCGAAAACGTCCAAATATCCAGTGGCCCAACCTTCGGTATTGGCGTATCTGCGTGAGGCCAAAATGGGGGGCGTTAAGCCCCAGCGAAAATCGGCCATGAATCCTACTTCTAAGGCGTTGGTTCTCCAGCGAACGCCAATTCCGCCCATGGCACCGGCGTCGAAATTTGAAACCGGGTTTGAGGCTGGGCCTGAATGGGCCCGAATGAAACCGATGTCGTCATCGAGGGCAGGCAATTCGCTTTGGCGCAGAAAGCGTTCGTCCACTTGTTTGGTTCCACCTGTTAGGAAGCCAACGTACCCACCTAAGGAAAGAAAGGGAGAAACGGCATTGGGCAAAATGTCCCATCGAACCATGACGGGGAGCTGCAAATATTGAAATTGCTGTCGGAAGCGTTGGTCCATTACCAAGGGGTCGGCCGAGGCGGTATCGTTGAATAGGATTCGGGTATCGTAGCGGAACGAGTGTTGGGCATAGCGGAGCATGGGGACCAAATACACCTGGTCGTTTAACGCGATTAAAGAAATGAGGCCTGCCTGAAATCCCATGTGGTCAAGGGAAAACCAATCTTCGTATTGTTTGGCTTCGCGGTCAACAATCGTTGGAGTTGGTTGCAAAACAGAGTGCCGGTTTAACACCATGATGTTGCTGAAGTTAATGCCGCCATAGGCACCAATGCGAAAAGGAGCCTGAGCGTTTGCAATCAGGGGCATCAAAATCAAAAAGAAACTCAGCCTCAAGGGGATTTTCATGCTCTAAAAGTACATTTAAAGGTAGCTAATTCCCAAATGGAATGGGGGAAGAATGTGTTAAGAAAGGTTTTTAAGAAAAACAGGTTGCTGTAAAGTCAGCTATTATTGGATTCGGGCATCGTAGGTAGAGCCCATGCTTTTTTCGGAGTGCAGCCTTGCCATCATGTGTTTTTTGACCACATTGAAGACGGCCATGTGCACGTCTTCGACAACTTCCATGTCGTTTACTTTGGCATGAATTACCACGTCGGCCAGAGCCGCAATTTTTCCGCCTTTAAAGCCACACATGGCTATTGTTTTAGCCTGGTTATTTTGGGCATATTGAAGGGCCTTGATTACATTTTCGCTGTTTCCGCTGCCAGATATTCCAATCACAACATCGCCGGGGTTCAGGTAGTTTTTAAGGGATTCTATGAAGATTTGCGACCAGTCTGTATCGTTGGCAATGGCCATCATAGAAGGAAGGTTGTCGTTTAGGCAAATCATTCGGAAGCGTTTTTCTAAGCCGAAAGATGCTCCTTTAATAAAATCGCCGGCGGCATGGCTGGCGGTGGCTCCGCTGCCGCCGTTTCCGAAGGTAAAAATTTGTTTTTGTTCGCGTTGGGCATACCCAAACAACTCAATCATGGAATCAATTTGTTTGTGATCTAGCTGGTCGAGCGTAGCCTTGAGGGTGTCCAGATAGTTTTGGGTTAAATCCATGGGTTTCGGATTGGTTTAGTGGGCGGGATAAATGAGGGTGGTTCCTTCTTTTTCGAAGCCAAAATCAAAGGTACGTAAATTTGAAAGGGCTTGACGGAGTTTAGATTGAGCTGGTTTGGGGCAGTAAAACAGAAGGAATCCTCCGCCGCCGGCTCCCAGCAGTTTGCCGCCGGTGGCTCCATTTTTCAGTGCCAATTCGTAAGCTTGGTCCACCAAGGGATTGCTGATTCCGCCTGCCAGGCTTTTTTTCATTTCCCAGTTTTGGTGAAGCAGGGTTCCCATGGCGTCGATGTTTCCGTCGCGCAGATGGTTTGCCAGAACATCTACGAGGGCGGTCATTTCTTTCAAGGATTGGAAGCGTTCTTCTTGGGTTACGTTTTTCTTTTGTTCGGCCAGGATGCTAGACGCTTTGCGTTGATTTCCTGTGTAAAACATGAGGAGGTTGGAATCCAGTTCCTGTTGAAGTTCGGGGTTTAGAGTCAGGGGTTCGGTAAGGACGGTTCCGTTGGGCAAAAAACGAAAAATATTCAGACCGCCCATTGCCGCACCGAATTGGTCTTGCTTTCCGATGGGTTCGCCTAATTCTTCGATTTCAACTTGGCAGGCCTGTTCGGCAAGTTCTTGTTTGCTCGGAATCTTTCCGGTTTCGGCATGCAGGTTGTGGAGCAATCCAACAGTAAATGCGCTGCTGCTGCCCATGCCGGTTCCGGCAGGAACGTCGGCGATGGAACTGATTTCGATTCCGTTCAAATTGAACCGCTGTAGAAGGACCCGCAGAATGGGGTGTTTTAAATCGGCTGCCGCAGATACGGTTTCGGTTTCGCTGTATTTAACCCGTATTTTATCGGGCTCGAAATACTTGTGCGAGGAGATGTACATGTATTGATTAATGGACGTGCTAAGTACGGCACCGGGGTGGCGTTCATAAAATGCGGCCATATCTGAACCACCGCCTACAAAACTAATTCGGAAGGGTGTTCTGCTAATAATCATGGCTCAAAGATAGGCAGCGGTTAAAATAAACCCAGCGGTTAGAGGTGGAAAATATGTTTAAGGAAAGAGGTAGGCATGAATTGCAGGGTGGCTTACCATGGAAAATAGGTACCTTTGAGTATGAAAATCGATAGAATGTCAACACCCTCTTTTTTGGTTCCAGAAAAATCGTGGATCGAGATTTCACCGGATTCTGATTTTAGCTTGCACAATCTTCCCTATGGTGTAGCTCGGCTTCCCAAGGGCGAAACGGCCGTGGTTGTTGCGGTGGGCGATTATGTTTTAAATTTGAGCAGGCTGTACAAGAAGGGGTTTTTCCCCGAATTGAAGGCGAAAAAGAACCCTTTTCGTGGGCATTCGCTGAATGCATTTATTGCTTTAGGTAGGCCCGCATGGACATACGTTCGCCATCGGTTGTTGGCCCTTTTAAATTCGAAGAATCAGGAATTGCAATCGCGCAAGGATTTATCAAAAGTGTTAATACCCCAGTCGCTCTTGGCGTTTTTATTGCCGGTTGAAATTTCAAACTACACCGATTTTTATTCGAGCATGGAGCATGCCAGCAATGTGGGAAAAATGTTTAGGCCCGATGGCGAGGCATTGCTGCCGAACTGGAAACACATTCCGGTGGGCTATCATGGTCGAGCCAGCTCTATTGTGGTATCAGGGTACCCCATTCGCAGGCCAAAAGGGCAAACCTTGCCTGAGGGGGCCCAGGTTCCTGTGTTTGGTCCAAGTCGGTTGTTGGATTTTGAATTGGAAATGGCTTTTGTGGTTGGAAAATCCAATGCGCTTGGCGAATCGGTATTGGTTGACGAGGCCGAGGAGCATGTGTTTGGAATGGTTCTTTTTAATGATTGGTCGGCGCGAGACATTCAAAAATGGGAGTATGTACCTTTGGGGCCATTTTTGGCTAAGAATTTTGCCAGCAGCATGTCGCCTTGGGTGGTTACAATGGATGCCTTGCAGCCCTTTCGAACGGAAGCACCTGTTCAAGATACGGAAGTGTTGCCCTATTTAAAGGAGAAAAAACGGGGAACTTACGATATTCAATTGTTTGTGGATATACAGGCGGGAGCTTTACCTCCGGCAACGGTTTGCCGTTCCAATTTTAAGTATTTGTACTGGACCATGGCACAGCAACTGGCACACCACACTGTGGGGGGCTGCAACATGCAGATAGGAGATGTATGTGCCTCGGGAACCATTAGTGGGCCCAGTCCTGATTCGTTTGGCAGCATGCTTGAATTAAGCTGGAAGGGCAGCAAGCCTTTGCAAATTGGCGAAGGGGTGGAGCGGGGTTTTTTGCAAGACGGAGATGTGGTGGAAATGCGGGCTTTTTGCGAAAAACCAGGCGTTCGAGTGGGTTTTGGGTCGGTAAAAACAGAAATATTGCCTAGTAATTAAAGCTTGGCAAGGTTTTTGGCCTACATTCGTTCTAAAATAAACAATATGAAACGCATTGCTTTTTTCTTGTTGAGTTTCCCCGCATTCTTAATGGCTCAAGCCCCCCCCAAGCCCTTTGATTTTGGAGCCAAGGTGGGTATTAATGTGAACACGCTTAGCAGCAGTTTGCCCAACTATGCTGGGGATTATTACACGGGTTTTGGGGTTGGAGTATTTGGTCGCATCAACGTACAGAAATTTTACGTTCAACCGGAACTCCTTTATTCGGCGGTGGGTGGAGATTTTACCTTTGATGGAGTGGCTTATCAAGCTCGGCATCAAGGATTGATGATGCCTGTTTTGTTTGGGTATAAGTTTGTGGATTTTAAATTGTTGAACATTCGGGCCTATGCCGGACCGTATTTCTTTTATCAATTTGACAATCGGGTAGATGCTGTGGGTGGGACTACGTCAAATCCTGAACTCGGTCGATTAAATGAAATGGGTGCGGGCATTCAAGCAGGAGCCGGGGTGGACATTTGGAAATTGACCTTTGATTTGCGTTACCATTGGGGTTTGTCGAACAATTTGGGCAGCCGGCAATTTAATGGGCAACCGAATGCAGGCTTAAAAAATGCGAACTGGGAGATATCTGTTGGATTTAAGCTGTTTTAATTCAGAAAATTTAATGCAGCGCCAAACCTATGAACGGGGTTTGGCGTTTTCATTTTGTACCTTTGCCTAAACTAAAGTTATGAGCACAACAGCCGAACGAAAAAAGTTATTTGTATCGCATAAAGACGAGTCCATTCGGATGTTTAAAAGTCCGGTGATGGATTTTTTTTCCAGGGTGCATTTTGCGGTTCCTTTGTTGATATACATTCCTGTTGTTTTATGGTTTGGCTATCAATCTTTTTTTGGTTCTGAGCTGCTGTTTTGGCAAGCCGGATTGATTGTTTTGGGCGGATTGGCATTTTGGTCCTTTACCGAGTACATGTTGCATCGTTTTATTTTCCATTACCACCCAAAGTCGGAGTTTGGAAAGCGGGTACATTTTATAGCTCACGGTGTGCACCACGATTACCCGAACGACTCCATGCGGTTGGTTTTGCCTCCCAGCATAAGTGTACCGTTGGCGTTTTTATTTTACGGGTTGTTTAGTTTGATTTTGGGTTCTGAATTTACAGCACCCTTTTATGCTGGATTTGTTTTGGGCTATTTGTTGTACGACGAGCTGCATTATGCTACCCACCATGCGAACATTCAGTCGGCTTGGTTTCAAAAAATAAAGAAGCACCACATGAAACACCATTATCAGGATCCCGATATGGGTTTTGGAGTGAGTTCGAATGTTTGGGATTTGGTATTTAGGACGCGGTTTAAGTCCTAAGTTTTCAACCGCTTAAATAAGAGGTGAAATAGCAGGGCGTGGGGAAGGGTTAGTGCTGCCAACAAACCCAGGAGTCCAACCATTTTTTCGTGTTGAGGAAACCAATTCCAAGCTAGGGCAAACATAGTCCAAGCCGAAAGGGTAATAAAAGAAACGGAAAGCAGGAAAGTGCGGTTAAAATTGCGAATGGTTTTCCAAACAGCTAGGGCGCTATGAGGGGTATGCCAAATTAGGAAGTAAAGGGTGAAATGAACAAAGAAAGGGAGTAAGATTCCCAACATTGAAATGCCTAAGAGCAAAAAAACGCGGGGGGTTTTATTGTGAATCATCAGAAAAACGACCCAAGCTAGGGTGCATATCATACCAATCCAAGGGATGAACGAGTCGGAAGGAAGAACAGAAGCGACGGCATTTGAGGAAAGCGATTTCCATTCTTGCAAATGGACGGCGAGCAAAAACACAATATGAAGCAAACCGCCTAGGGCCTGTTTAGCGCCGGATTTTTTTTGGAAGTCTGTTTCTCCGAAATGCCAGGCTGATACAAGCATAAAAGCAGGGAATGCCCATTGAAGGGAAAAGTGCCAAGCCAAATAAACCAAACCAACGAGCAAGATATAAAGACCTAGATACAGGGGCCAGGGCCAGTTTTTAAGTAGGGTTCTGCCCAGATACAAATCGGCTGCACCGTGCGGGACACCGAAGGCAATTACCGCAAACATTAAAATGGTTTCGAGCGAATTCATAGTTGGGGGTTGGGTTATGAAAAAAGGCGGAATCCCAGTGGGGATTCCGCCTTTTAGGAAGGGGAAAGAATTAAGCTTCTTTAGACTGAGACAAGGCGTAAATTACCAAGCCAAAGCCAATTTTGTTTACGGCATCGCCGATGTTGTAAACAACGTCCATTAGAGGATTTCCGGCTGCGGAACCCCACACACCGAATAGACCACCAGGAGTTCCGATGATGTAACCCAATGGATAGATAGCCCAACCAACCAACACAAACCAAGCCAATACTTTAACGGCACGGGCAACAGCAGGACCTGCGGTAGCGGCCAATTTAGCCACTTCACCGAACCATACTAAGTAAGCGATGTAGAAGTAAGCGGCTCCAGAAAGAACACCCCACAACACTGAATTATCGCGGTCGATGGTTTCGCCAAAGAAACCGGTAACCAACATAATTACAGAAGCGGCAATCAACTTCCACAACAAACCGATTTTAGCACCGGCCTTTTTGGTGATGAGGTAAAACTCAACGCACATTAAAGGAACGGTAAGCAACCAATCCACATACCGGAAAAAGGTAGGAGAGGTTTCGGTGGCGGTGTAGAATTCACGCATGTAGTAGTAGTGAACTGCTGCGATGAACGTAATTAAACCGCTGACCAATAAGGAAGTTCTCCATTTTTCGGGAACATTCCTCATTTCAAGGAAAAAGAAGGCCGAAGCCGCCATCATGGCCATAGTACCTACGAAGAAGGTAAAGGCAGTGTAGGTCGACAAGTCGTACCGGGTTAGCATTTCCAACATCTTAGCTGGATCTGCAGAGAGCAAGTGTTTTACCATTTGTTTAATTTTTGGTTAATAACTCTTAAACAAGCTTGTTTTGATTTTGTTCATGGGAGTTGAAAAAAAACGACTTGATTTTCAATGTTTTTCATAAAATGAGCGCAATAAGAAGTCTGAAAGTTTAATAAAAAAGAGAAATGTTTGTTTAATTAAGCGGTTTCGCGGCCCCGATGGAGCCGGCACCGACTGAATGCAAAAAAATATCAGCGGCTTAGCTGTGGTGGGCGAGCAGAGTAAGCCCACCGCGGCTTAGTCCGCTGATTTTTTTGCGAAGGAGGTACAGGGGACAGCGGGAAAAGCCGCCCAAATTAAAAAATCAATGGTGGGGGTGGTACTTTTCGTGTACTTCGAAAAAAGGGTGCTGGCCGGGGAAGGTAGGCTTTGGGGTGGTGGGCAAATCGATTTGAAACAGTTTGTTGAGCAGGGATTCTCGGACAAAAGCAATGGCCTCGGTTGCAGCCTTTCCTTCGGCATTGGTAATCACAACAACTCCAAGGTCAATTTCGGGGAATAGGGTAACATGGCAGTAGAAGTTTCCGGCGGTACCGTCGTGTGTAGAAATTCGGGTTGAGGGATCGTTTCGGTTTAGCCAGCCCATGGCAAAAGTAGGTCGGCTAAAGTGGATATACTCGTAGGTTTTTTTTTGCATGTCGGCATTTTTGCCTTTAATTCCGCGCAATTGGTGTTTAAGGAAGAGGGTATAATCCCAAAGTGGCATACAGATATCGGCGGCAGATGCGAGTACTTCGGGCATTTGATAGGATGTTGAAGGGGGTACGGGGGTAAAGAACGTGCTTTTCGGGTCTGTTTTCCAGTGGCCCCAGGGTTGAGCGGGGCTAATTCGGTTTGGCCATCCGGTGGAGCATCGCAGGCCCAGTTCTTTCACGATGTACTGGTCCAGCAGCTGTTTGAACGTTTTACCGCTGACGTATTCCAGCATAAAAGTAGCAAGAGCGTAGCCCGCATTGGAGTAGTGAATGCCTGAATCTAAGGGAGTTTTTGCTAGAATCCAGAGGGCGAATTTGGCTCTTTTTTGAAGTGCATTTCCTTTAAAAGGGGGAATGGATTGAAAGTCGGCGGGTTTGGCGAGTTCAGCCACTTGGGCACGGTGGCTCAACAAATCGGCCAGGCTGAAGTTTGGGTAATTTGGATTGGCTCGTTTTTTAAGGGCAGGAAACAGGTCAAAGAACTGGGTATTCCAGGAGATTTTGCCGGCCTGAACAAGGCGTCCAGCGATGTAGGAAGTGATGCCCATGGAGTTTCCACCTAAATGGAAGTAGTTTTGTTCGTTGATTAGGTTCCCGTTGGGCCATTTGTGGAGTCCTTCGAGTCGAACGGCGAGCAGGGTATCGCTCTGAAAAATGCCGGCTCCGATTGCGGGCACGGGAAAGGCCTTATATGCGTTTCCGATGGTTCGTTTTAGGTGTGTAGAATCGGTCAAAATTCCTTGCCATTGGATGGGGGCTTGGGCAGTTAATGAAGAAATGGCCAACTGGCCTAAACAAAGAGTGAAGATAAAAATGAACCGATTCATACAACGAAAGTAAAGATATTTTACCTTTGAAACGGAAAGCCGGAGTGGTGAAATTGGTAGACACGCACGTTTCAGAGGCGTGTGTCGCAAGACGTGCCGGTTCGAGTCCGGCCTTCGGCACAAAATGGGTTTAAAAAGGCCGCGAATGTGCGATATTCGTGCATTCGTGGCCAAATTAAACGTTAAGGATATTAGTGCGAACTTAAAATTGAGCTGAGAAGTTAGCCACGAATGCACGAATGTTCGTGTCCAAATTAAACGCCAAGGTGAAAATTGAACGGAGAAAACAGACACGAATGCACGAATGTTCGTGGCTAAATTTAACGCAAAAGAGAAAAACGAGATCTTAAAATTGAGCTTAGAAGTTAGCCACGAATGCACGAATGTTCGTGTCCAAATTAAACGCCAAGGTGAAATTGAACGGAGAAAATAGACACGAATGCACGAATGTTCGGGTCCAAATTAAGCGCCAAGGATATTAGTGCGAACTTAAAATTGAGCTGAGAAGTTAGCCGCGAATGAGCAATATTCGTGCATTCGTGGCTAAATTTAACGCAAAAGAGAAAAACGAGATCTTAAAATTGAGCTGAGAAGTTAGCCACGAATGCACGAATGTTCGTGTCCAAATTAAACGCCAAGGTGAAATTGAACGGAGAAAATAGACACGAATGCACGAATGGTCGGGTCCAAATTAAACGCCATGGATATTAGTGCGAACTTGAAATTGAGCTGAGAAGTTAGCCACGAATGTGCAATATTCGTGCATTCGTGGCTAAATTTAACGCAAAAGAGAAAAACGCGATCTTGAAATTGAGTTGAGATGTTAGCCACGAATGAGCAATATTCGTGCATTCGTGGCTAAATTTAACGCAAAAGAGAAAAACGCGATCTTGAAATTGAGTTGAGAAATTAGCCACATTATTTAAATGCAACAAAACTCACATTCAATACAGCCCGAATAAATTACTTTTGTACATCAACACATTTGAAATTATGCTGAGCAAACAACATCAAGATTTAATTGTAGTGCCTTACGACTTCACAGCCGAGGCAGATTCGGCCGTAAACCATGCCAGTTCATTGGCCAAGGTGGGCAAAGACAAAATAGCATTGATTCATATTTTGAACAATGAAAGTCGGGCTGCCATTAAGAAGAAGGGGATAACTGAAGTACAGCTTCGAGACAAGCTAGGCCAGATTTGCAATGAAAACGCGACGAGCCATGGCGTTGAAACCATTTTTGAAATCAGAGAGGGGAGTATTTTCAGCAGCATCAGTGATTTTGTGAATGAAGAGAAGGCCGATTTGGTGGTTTTGGGAACGCATGGTGTATATGGTATGCAACGGATTTTGGGTGCCGATGTGCTTCGAATTTTAGAGGGTTGCCATGCACCTGGCATTGTGGTTCAAATGCGCCCCCCTGATTCTGAAGGTTATTCTTCCATTGTAGTGCCCGTTGACGAGAATAAATTCGGGAAGAACAAACTAGCGTATGCCTCGGCGGTAGCCAAGTATTTTAATGCGTCTGTTTGTATATATGCGGATTATTCTTCAGACAAGGCCTTGTCGGTTCTGATTGCCAACAACGTACGGTTTGCGAAGGAGCTGTTCGACAAAAATGGGGTAAAGGTGGATGTTGTGTCTCATGAAGAATCTAAGGGTGATTTTCCGAAGGCAGTGGTGCGTTATGCAACGGCGATGTCGGCCGATTTAATTGTAATATCGTCCAGGCCAGATGAAGTAAACATTGTGGATTTGTTTTTTGGGAGAACAGAGGAGGAGTTGATCAACAACGCGGCCATGATACCGGTGATGTGTGTAAATCCGCACCAGGATTTGTCTCACTTGAACACCAACATTTTTAGCTGGTAATGAAAAGGGTGGGGCAGGGGGCGGTTTACCTCTTGTTCCGTTTGTTGTTGGTTGTTGGGGGTATGGCTTTTGCTGTGCCTGGCTTCAGGCTTTTTTTGGTTTGGTTTTTTGAGCGGGTGCTGCGTTATCGGACAAAGGTAATTCGGTCTAATTTGACCTTAGCCTTTCCAGAATGGAGTTCTACCGAGGTTGATAAGACAGCGTCCTTGTTTTACGGGCATTTTGTGGATTTGCTTTTGCAGCATAGGGAAGGAAAGCGTAAAGGGAAGCAGGATTGGCTTGAAATGGTTCGGTTTGCACCGGGCAATTTATTGGAATCCTATGGAGCAGCGGGCGTTTCGTGTTTTGTTGTGATGGGTCATACTGGAAATTGGGAATGGGCTGGTTTGCGTGCATCCTGGGTTGCTGGGCTACAAATGGCCACGGTTTATAAGCCCCAGCGAAACAAATACATTACGGAATATTTGGTGAAGGAGCGTGCTCGATTTGGAATGCAGCAAGTGCCAATGAAGGGGGTAATGCGTTTTATACGGGCCTCGAAAACGGCGTATTGTTTGACCTTTTTGGCCGATCAGAGTGGTCCACGGGATTCGGAATTTTATCCTTCTTTTTTTGGGGTTCGAACCAGTTTTTATGGGGGTTGGGCAAAAATAGCGATACGAACAGGGGTACCTGTTTTGTATGCGGGGGTTCAAAAAACGGGGAAGAAAACCTACGCTGTTGTTTTTAGAATGCTGTGGGATGGGAAGGAGGCTATATTGGCCGAGAAATTGGTTCAAAGGTATGCGGAGGAATTGGAGTTGGACATACGCAGACAGCCTGAAAATTGGCTTTGGAGCCACCGGCGTTGGAAGTGGAAAAAGCAGGGAATCGGAAAAGAGCATGCGAAAAACGAAGGATAAATGGGGGAAGGGCTAGGGCGTGGAAGCGTTTCAAAGTTGGGTTAATGATTCGTTAAAAGCACAACAATGTGCATCAAATACCTAACTTTGATTGTTTTAAAATTCTAAATCGGAACAGTTCATGAAAAATTTGAAGGCAACATTTGGATTAACGCTTTTTGCAACGGTATTTTTGGCCGCAGGATTTTTGAATGCCCAGGAATCTTTTCCTGAATATTCTTTTAAGTTTAAAATTCGAGGGCTAAAAGATACGGTGGCCTATTTGGGCTTCCATATGGGAGAAAAGAAATATGTGCGCGATACCTGCCGGGTAAATTCAAAAGGAGAAGTGGAGTTTACGCATTTAACACGTAAGGGTGCTACGGATGTTTTAAAGGGGGGGATTTATTTGCTTGTACTTCCCAACATGCAGTGGTTTGAGTTTGTGGTGGCCGAGCCGAGCCTGTATATTGAAACAGACACAACAAATTTTGTTGAGAGTGCTGTGATAAAGGGAAGCCTTGAGAACACATTGTGGTTTGATTATTTGCGTTTTGTTTCAAAAGTTCAGAAGAAGGTACAGCCAATGCAGGCCCAATTGAATGCGATGGACAAAGAGGACCCTGCAAGGAAGGCAATGGAGGCTACCTTAAAGGAGGAGAACAAGGTGATGGTAGATTATCGGAGGAATGCGATAGCAAAGTATCCGAAGGCGTTTGTGAGCAGTATATTTAGAGCCATGGAGGAGCCTGAAATTCCAGAAGGCATAATGGAGAAAGCCCAAAGCAAGGAGAATGAGAATGGGCCATATTGGTATTTAAGGACCCATTATTTCGACAGGTTTGATTTGACGGATTCAAGGATTTTGAGGACGCCCATTTTTGAGCCAAAGCTGACCTACTACTTTGAGAAATTGTTGCCTCAGCTTTCGGATTCTTTGGTTCCCGAAGCGATTTCGCTCATTAAAAAAGTGGAAGGGAATCCAGAAATGTTCAAGTTTGTGGTGCATTCGTTGACCTACATGTTTGAGCGGTCGAACATCATGTGCATGGACAAGGCCTTTGTACAAATGGTAAACTTGTATTATAAGACAGGACGAGCGGTTTGGTTGGATACGGCCACCTTGGGGAAAGTGGTTGAGCGGGCAAGGAAATTAGAGCCCTTGTTGTGCAAAGAGCGGGTTCCCAATATTATTTTGCCCGATACCGGCGGTGTTTGGCATAATTTGTATGCTCAAAACTACGACTACACCATTTTGTATTTTTGGGATGCCACCTGTGGGCATTGCAAAAAGACGACTCCTAAATTAGAGGCCTTGTATCAGGACTTTTTGAAGCCCAATCGGATTGGTTTATTTACTGTGGAGGGCGAGGTTGAAACCAAAGAGTGGAAGAAGTTTATTCGGGAGCACAATTTGACCTTTATATCGGTTTCGGACAATCCGGAGATTCGGGAAAAGCCGGAGCAGGTTGTGCCAACAAAAACCGATTTAAGCAGTTTGAATTTTCGGAACATTTATGACTTATCGTCTTATCCGGTAGTATATGTATTGGATAAGGACAAAACCATTATTGCCAAGAAACTGGGAGTAGAACAGCTTCAGGATTTTTTGGAGAAGCGGATGGAATTGGATAAGAAGGGGAAATAGAATTAGGCCTTAGCCCAAAATTAGATCATAAAATGGGTTTGGATGTTCCGTTGGTTGACCGAGACCTATCTTGGCTGAGTTTTAATTACCGGGTTTTAGAGGAGGCTGGGGATTCATCTGTTCCGTTGTTTGAGCGGATTAAGTTTTTGGCCATTTACAGTTCAAATCTGGATGAATTTTTTCGGGTTCGTGTGGCTGCATTGCAAGTGTTTGGATTGGATTCAGATGCAGAGAGAAATGAAATGCTGGAAGAGATTTACAGGCAAGTACAGATTCAGCAGGAACATTTTGGACACATTTTTTCCAAGCAAATCATACCCGCTCTTCGGGACGAGGGGATACGGCTTAATTTAGGGGGCGATATTCCTTCGGCATGGGCGAACGACCTTCGGCGGTATTTCATGGACCAGGTGGTTCATTTGTTGCATCCTACTTTGTTGAAAAGGAGCATGGTTCGTCCCTTTTTATCGAACGGGTCGATTCATTTGTTGGTTGAGCTGCATTCTCGGCGTCCTTTGCGAAATCCCCATTCGGTACGGAAGCCGAAGTATGCGTTGTTGGGAATACCGGATTCTTTGCCTCGGTTTTTTCAACGCAGCGATGGGCATGGAGGGTTTGACGTGGTATTTTTAGATGATGTTCTTCGTTCTAATCTGGGGCTTTTGTTTTCAGGATATACCGTTGTACACGTTCATTCAATAAAGGTATCAAGGAGTGCAGATTTGGGGATAGAAGATGAGTTTGAAGGGAATTTGGTGGATAAGATTCGGAGCAGCTTGAGCAAGCGGAAGGAGGGGGTTCCGAGTCGGTTTTTATACGACGAAGAAATGCCGGAGCCCATGTTGAATTTTCTAATTCGGTACTTTAGATTGGAAAACGGAGAACCCATACCTGGGGGTCGATATCATCGATTTTCGGATTTTTTCGGGTTTCCCAATCCCTTTAGTCCCCGATTGGAACGGCCATTCCCTCAACCCCTTTCTATTCCTGCGTTGGATGCTTTCTCAACCATGTTTGAAGCCATAAAGCACCGGGATTGGCTGCTGCATTTTCCCTACCAAAGCTATGATTATGTGGTGGAGTTTTTCAATCAAGCGGCATTCGATCCTAAAGTGATAGAGATAAAGGCAACTCAATACCGTGTTGCACCCAATTCAGCGATAGTACAAGCCTTGATTAATGCTGCTCGCAATGGGAAAAGAGTAACGGTTTTTGTAGAGGTCAAAGCCCGATTTGATGAGGAGTTGAACTTAATTTCAGCTCAAAAAATGGAACAGGCGGGCGTGCGCATTATATATTCTCATCCGGGCCTTAAGGTGCATGCGAAAATGTGTTTGGTAACGCGAAAAAGTCGGAATCGAAAACGGCTCCGCAGTTATGCCTATGTTGCCACGGGGAATTTTAACGAAAAGACAGCTCGGATTTATTCGGATCAGGGGTATTTTACATCGAGTCCGGAAGTTTGCGCTGAGTTGGAACATTTATTTAAAGAATTGCAGAAGCCCACGGGTTTGTGGCCTTTTAAGCATATACTGGTGGCACGTTACAACTTGGTGGAGGAACTTAAAAGGCATATAGACAACGAGATTTTATGTGCTAAGAAGGGACAGCCTGCTGGTATTTATGTAAAAATGAATAATCTGGAGGAAGAGGGAATGATTCGTCATTTGCAGGAAGCCGCGGCAGCAGGGGTACGGGTACGGGTGATGGTTCGGAGCATTTGTCGGTTGATTCCCAATGGGATTGAGGTGCGGCGGATTGTGGATAAATACTTAGAGCATGCTCGGATATTTTCTTTTTTTAATGGGGCTGAGCCTAGAATTTTTATGGGCAGTGCCGACTGGATGGGACGGAATCTATTTAACCGCATCGAATTGGTCATAGAGGTTCGAGACCTTCAATGGAAAGAGGAGTTGTTGGAGGTGATGGAGATACAATGGAAAGATAATTTGTCGGCCCGTAGGTTGCTGCCTGATTTAAAATCCGAGCGTATTCCTATCGTTGGCGAGGCGATTCGGGCACAAACGGCCATTTATGATTTCCTTCGGGATTCACGGGCTGAATCTGAAAACCTAGCTTGACCCGAATCGGGTAAATGCGGTATAAATCTGAGTGCAAAGCTGAGGCAAATTGCCACGTATTTGACAATGGCACCAAAAAGTATATTTTTGTATCGTTAAATAAAGACCACATAACATGGTAGAAGAATTTGAAGAAGTAAAAAAGCCGCAATCTTTTGATGCAGAAGCTTGGTTTAGAAAGAATCAAAAGATGGTATTGGGGGCATTGCTGTTGGTAGTCCTTGGATTGGGAGCTTATTTGTACACGCGTGAGGGAGGGGAGGATTCGGAAGAAATTGCGGCTGCTGAATCTTTGTTTATGGCAGAGCATTATTTTGGTCAGGACAGCCTTGAAATAGCATTAAAAGGTCGGGCCGGAGATTTCGAAGGTTTTGAGTCTTTGGCTATCAGTCAGGCTGGCACTGATGCGGGCAATGTAGCTAACCTGTATGCCGGTTTGTGCCATTTGAACCTAGGGAATTTCGAAAAGGCCATTTCTTTTTTAAAGGAATACAAAGGAAGCGATGCGGTTTTATCGTCTATGTCAATTGGCTGTCAGGGCGATGCTCAATGGGAATTGGGGAAAGCACAAGAAGCGGCGGACCTGTATTTGAAAGCTGCCCGAAATTCAGGCAATCGATTTACAGCACCCATGTACCTTGAAAAGGCAGCCTTGGTTCATGAATTGGAGTTAAAAAACACAGCAAAGGCTATTGAATTGTACACAGAAATTCGCGACAACTACTTTTCATCTTTTCAGGGCAGCAACGCCGAAAAGCAGTGCTTGCGTTTAACCTCGGCCCAACAGCCTTAATGCATGTCTTCCGAAGGAAAAAATCTATCGGATGTTTCTGTATTTGCCTCACAAGTAGCCTTAACGGGCCTAAAGATTGGTATAATTCAGGCCGTTTGGAACGAAGAGATAACCAATAAACTTCGTGAAGGGGCAGAGGGGCTCCTTATTGAACGTGGATTAAAGCCATCTCAACTGATTCATGTTCGAGTATCTGGAGCGATGGAATTGCCCTTAGCGGCCTTGTGGTTGCTTGAGAAAGTGGATGGTGTCATTGTTTTAGGTTGCGTAGTGCGCGGCGGCACTCCCCACTTTGAGTATGTTTGTCAGGGCACAACCAAAGGGATCATAGATGTGCAACTGAAAATTCAGAAACCGGTTATATACGGATTATTGACTGTGAATACCGAGCAGGAAGCCTGGGATAGGGCGGGTGGGAAATACGGGAACAAAGGCCGGGAGGCTGGAGCCACGCTGCTTCAGCAATTGGAAGTTCGGCAATTTGTTGAGACCCTATAAGGTTTCAAAATTCTTCTGTTGTACTGATTTTACTCCTGAATGATGGGGGCAGCCAAATAGAGCTATTGACTTCAGGGGCAGTGCAGAGGGGTTTATCCTAGGAATTGGATTGAAGCTGTTTTAGGATTCGGACGGCTTCTGAAATGTGTTTCTGGATGTTCATTTGACTTGAAAACACGTGTTTGATTTCGCCGTATTTATTGATAACAAAAGTGGTTCTGCCGGGCAAGACCATCAGCGTTTTAGGCACACCAAACATTTTACGAACTCGGCCCAGGGAATCGCTCAACAAGGTAAAAGGGAGTCTGTTTTTTTCGGCAAATTTCATGTGGGCTTCGGCAGAATCGGAGCTGATTCCAATAACCAACGCACCCAGCTCCAAGAACTGTTCATAGGAATCTCGAAAGCATTTTGCTTCAGCGGTACAGCCAGGTGTATCGTCTTTGGGGTAGAAGTAAAGAACCACGGATTGATTGGCCCGGAAATCCGAGAATTTAACAACCTGTCCGTGCTGATTTTTTAGCACGAAATCGGGTGCAAAATCTCCAACTGTAAGGGCTTTTGTCATGGGTATTGAATGGGTTCTAATTAGGAACACCGAAAGTAGCCGTATAGTTAAGACACTTGGGTTTTGAGCCCGTTAAAACTTGTTAATGCGAAGAATACCAAGCAGATTGCTTTTTGATTTTGGGGGCATAGATGTTATTTTAGGCTTAATGGACATTTTTAATGCTAAAAACCGCTGAATGCTTTGCTATGCTTAGTTTTGAGGCAATTGAAAGGTCATGAATAAAAAAAGTGCTTTTATTGCAACAGCTCTCGTGTCAGAAA
>Ga0247843_1005171_pt1 | contig 18479 bp, 15 predicted proteins | sample LaCruzMarch2017__FD_192420 | JGI IMG/M metagenome (GOLD analysis project Ga0247843, IMG submission 192420) | Freshwater microbial communities from meromictic Lake La Cruz, Castile-La Mancha, Spain - LaCruzMarch2017_8m | ecosystem: Environmental > Aquatic > Freshwater > Lake | place: Spain...
TCGACCAGTGTTGCTCATCGAGGTTCATCCGCAGTTCCTGCCCCAGTTCGGTGGCAGTGTGCGTCAGGTGGTCGACTTCCTGTCTCCGATGTATGACCTCGAGGCTTGGGATTTCAGCCCGGATCGCGGTTCTTTGGCATTGTTCCGCAGCTTGACCCGGTACGCGCCGGATCGGGGGCGGCGGTTCCCGGACATGGAAACCATGATCACTGCCGCGGCCACGCCGCCATTGCCCAGTCAGCTTTATCTACTTTGCCAGCCCAAGGGCTGAGCGTGATGCCATGGGAGATTTTCTTCGCCAGTTGTGGCCATTCATCGCCCCGCATCGCGGGCGGTTGGTAGCGGGAGCCCTGTCGGGCCTGATCTACGCGCTGGGAGGCACCCTGTTACTGCTGGCGGTGAAGCTAGTCCTGGATGCCATTTTCCCCACCGAAGGAGCTCGTGATTTAGTTCAATCGCTGGGGATGCTGCCGGCGGCTCTCCGTGATCCGCTGCTGGCGGCCATGAAATCCCTGAGCAGCCAGGTCAAATCGGGATCGCTGGTCTGGATCATCGCCAGCGTTCCAATGGCCATGGTTCTCCGTGGCGGGGGGGCCTACTTGAGCCTCTACTGCATGACCTGGGTGGGCACGGCAACGATTCATGACCTGCGGGTCCGGATTTTCGACCACTTGGAGCGGCTATCGCTGGATTACTTCACGACGGCCCGGACGGGGGATCTTCAATCGCGGTTGATGAATGATACCCAGGCGATCCAGCAGTGCATCGCCCAGGGTTTCTCCACCATCGCCCGTGAACCGGCAACCGTGGTCGGTATTCTGTTTTACCTCTTCTCGATGCAGACCCGACTCACCCTGGTGGCTCTGGTTGTGTTTCCGTTGGTGGTGGTTCCGGTGGTGATCTACGGCCGCAAGGTACGGCGTTCATGGAAGGCGGCTCAGACCCACACGGCCGAATTGAGCGATCTCATGCAGGAGGCCTTTACGGGAATTCGTGTGGTCAAGGCCTTCAATCTGGAGGCGACCATGACCGAGCGCTTCAGCGCCACCTCACGGCGCATCATGGGTCAGTTCATGCGGTTCGTGCGCGGGAGCGAGATCCCGGGTCCGGTCATCGAGACGTTCGGAGCTGTTGGCGTCAGCCTCATGTTGTTCTACGTGCTGCGGTTGCCCGCCGGCGAGCGACCGAGCTCGGGCGACTTCACTGCGTTCGTTGGTTCGCTGTTCATGCTTTATCAGCCCATCAAGAATCTCAGTCGCCTTTGGAGCCAACTGGAACAAGGCCGGGCCGCGGGTGAGCGGTTGTTCCCGATTTTGGCGACGGCCAGTTCTGTCATTGAACCCGTCCAGCCCAAAGCTCTGAGTGCTCAAGGTGCTCCGGTGGTCTTTGAGGATGTGCGCTTTCGATACGGCGACCGACCGGTTCTCGACGGGTTCTCCTTGTCCATCCCGGCCGGTTCGTTGGTGGCTTTGGTGGGCGAGAGCGGTTCTGGCAAGACCACCGTGGCCAATTTGTTGCTGCGTTTTTACGATCCGCAGCTCGGGCACATCCGGATCGGTGGCGTCGATTTGCGGGAGGTCCGTTCTTCAGACCTCCACGACCAGATGGCGGTGGTGAGTCAGGATACGATGCTCTTCAACGACACCATCCGGGCCAACATCCGCATGGGGCGCCCTGGGGCCACCGACACCGAGATCGAGGCCGCAGCCCGGGCCGCTCATGCCGATGGCTTCATCCGCGAAAAGCCCCAAGGCTACGATACGGTGGTCGGAGAACGGGGTAATTCTCTCTCCGGCGGACAACGTCAGCGTATCGCCATCGCGCGGGCGATCTTGCGCAACTCGCCCATTCTCATTCTCGACGAGGCGACCAGCGCCCTCGATGCCGAGTCGGAGCGAGCCGTTCAAGCCGCCCTCGAAACGCTGATGGTCGGGCGCACCACCCTGTGCATCGCCCACCGGTTGTCCACCATCCAGCGGGCCGACATCATCGTGGCCATGGAGGCTGGACGCATTGTCGAGCAGGGAACCCACGCGGAACTGCTGGCGCGGGGTGGATTGTATGCCCGCTTGCATGCCTTGCAGTCGGGCGGTTCGTGAATCGGGAGAAGAGGTGATTCGAGACCGACATTGAGTTGGGTCGTGTCAGGCGTTGTTTCGAGCCCTGCCAAAATCCAACCCATCGCACCCAATTGGACCGAGACGTCAGCGTCGCCACCAACTCCGGCCTGAGGCGGGCGCTGCCCCGGAGTCCGAAACATCGGTCGTCGAGGCGGTCACGGGTTCCGGATTGCGCCCAGTGAGTTGACGGACCAGCAACTGGCTGCGGGCTGCCGTCAGGGCCATGATGAATTCGTCGTAACTGGCGAAGCGGTCTCCCGGATTCTTGGCCATGGCCTTGGACAACGCGTCGCTCGTGGCTCGGCTAATGGTCGAAAGGACCTCGTTGGCCGGCCGCAGCGGGATGGCGACGTGGGCCGCAACCACATCTTCGACCGTGGGCGCCTCGAAGGGAACATGCCCGGTCAAGGCGTGGTACAAGGTTCCGGCGAGGCTGTAGATGTCGCACAGGAATGTATCACCCTCCTGCCGCACCCGTTCTGGCGCGATGTAGTAGGGCGTGCCGAAAATCGGGGCGTAGGCGTCGGTGTCGGCGTCGGCCTTCTTGGCGAGGCCGAAGTCCACCACCTTGGGTTCGCCGTCGGCACTGAAGAGGATGTTGCCCGGCTTGATGTCGAGGTGCAGCAAACCCCGCTTGAGGGCCGCTTGAAGGGCTCCAGCCACCTTGATCCCGATGTCCAGCACGTCGAGTTCCGGGAGGACCTTCTCGGACTCGATCCGACTGTCGAGGCTCCCGGCATCCGCGATCTCCATCGCCAGAAAACGAAGGCCTTCGTGGTAGTCGAAGGTGTAGATGTGGATGATGTTGGTGTGGTTGATCTGGGCGCAGGCCCGAGCCTCGACGGCGAAGTTGTTTACGGCGGCCGGGTCTTCGGCGAACTCCTGCTTCATCAGCTTCACTGCCACCTCGCGACCGAGGGCGGTGTCCCAGGCGCGATAAACCGTACCCATGCCGCCCGAGGCGATCTCCGAGCGCAGTTCATACTGGCGCAGCATCATGGGCATCATCACCGAGGCCTGGCACTTGGTGCAGGTCACCGTGCCCAACGGCGCAAGGTCTCCGGGAATGAACTGCTTGGCCCCGCACGCCGGGCAGGAAACCATCTTCAGGGCCTTTTTCTGGGACGCCGTTTGCTCCATGTATTGCGGGCAAAGTCTATGCCCCACCGGCCCCGGGACAAGGGCGGTGAGGATTTTTCGGTCAGGTGCCTGTCTGTTGGGTGCCAGCGGCGCTGGACGCAGCGAGTCCTACTTCTTGGGGTCCAGATTGGCGGCGAGGTCGGCCTCGGTGATCGTGGAATCCACACCGCCGGCCGGCACTTCCATCTGGGCGAGCCAGAGCAAGGCGTTGAGAAGGATCTTCCGCTGATTGGGATCGCCCCAGTTCTTGTGGGTGTGCCCGCCGGTGAAGCCCATGCCGCGGCCGCCGTCGATGCGCTCGTGCACCCACATCATGGCCTCGCGCCGACCGGAGGCGGCGACGATGTGCGCGTAAGGTCCTGGCGGGTAGACGTAGGGGCCTTTGCGGACCGCGTCGGAGGGGGCGTCTTCGAGCAGCCAGGTGACGGGGCGGCCGTTCTCTGACCAGCGCATGTTGACGTACCACTCGTCACGGGTGGAGAAGGGTTTCACGCCGCGGCTCACCGGATGGTTCGGGAAGGTGGTGAACTTCGGGGTCCACATCGGGTTGATGCTGAACTGGTGTTCGTAATACCCGCCGACCCACCGGAGCATGGCATCACCGGGGTCGCCCGCGGGCACCTCGACGCCGTAGTGGGCGAAGCCGAGTCCGGCTCCGCGCGAGGACAACCGATCGATGAAGGCCATGCGCTCCGGCTTGATGGCCGGATGTCCGCCACCGCCGTCGGCGTAGATGAGCAAGGCATCCACTCGTTCCAAGGCCGCATTGTCATCGACGGTCTTGCCGCCCTCGACCTTGGTGGGCCAGCCATTGGAATACACCTGCACCTCCAAATTCGGCACACCGGCCAGCGCTTTCTGGAACAGCAGGCAACCGGCCCGGAACTCGTGCATGCCAGAGGGATGGCTGGGACGTCCGGCGATGAGTGCGATGCGGTGGGTTCTGGCAGCGTCCTTGGCCAGCAGGGAGGGGATCGGCGTCAGCAACAAGGCCACCAGCGCGGCGATGGCGGCGGGCAGGAATCGATTCATGGATGTGGGGTCAGGGTTTTCGGTGAACTGAATCCGGTCAAGGCGTTGTCCACACCACGCGATAGAATTGCAGGGCAGCGTTGGCTGGTTTCCCAGTGAAGGTGGCTTCCAATCTCCCCAGTCCTTATGAGATCCAGAGGAGTTGTGTCCTCAGGACTGCCAACCACCGGAGGGGGTCATGCACAGGGCGTCGGTCTGAGCATCCGTCGCCGCAAGCCTCCAGTAATCTTCCGCAACCCACCGGCAGCGCTCACGGCAATCGCCTGTCTAGCATGACCCCAGATGAAGTTCATGTTCCAACGGGGTCTGCTGCCGGGGTTCGCGCTCCTGGCCTCGGTCCAGGCCGTCCCGTTGCTGTTGGCTTTTAAGACCTTGGCGGCCGAGGTGTTTCCCGAAGTGGCGGGCACTTTGCCCAAGGTCAACGTGGTCGGAGAATCCGACGCTGACAATGTGGTCACCCATCCGTTCCCGGCCGAGGTTGAGGGCACCAAGGTGTACTCGGGCAAGAAGGTCACGATCCTCGATTTTGACGCGCTGCCGCAAATCCAGAGCGACAACTACCGTCAGGCCTTTTCGCAAATCCCCGGCCTCATGGTCAGCGAATTGCCCAATGCCAGTTTGCTCAGCTTGGGATACCGGGGCATCGGCGATCCGCATGAGTCGCAGAACTTGCTGGTGCTCAAGGACGGCATGCCTTTCGTCGTGGATCTCTATGGGTACCCCACCGTGTACTTCGCGCCGCCCTTCGAATCGGTGGACCGGCTGGAGTTCATCCGTGGCGGGGCTTCGCTCATGTACGGGCCGCAGCCTTCGGGTGCGCTCAACTACGTAACGCACCAACCGCGCCGGGATCGGCCGTTTGCCTTGCGCACCCAGCACATCCTCGGCAGCTACGGCCTTTACACCACCCACACCCTCATCGATGGCACCGATGGCAAGCTGGGCTACCTGGTGTCGTTCGATCATCGGCAGGGCAACAGCTTCCGCCGGCAGAATGGAGACTTTGAGATCAACAGCGGGTCCATCCGCCTGGTGTACGATGCCTCGGCGGAGACGCGCTGGACCTTCGACATGGATGCCACGGCCTCCGACAGCGGGGAGCCGGGTGGCCTCACGCTGAAGTCGGGTGCGGGCCTGTTGAACTACGGGAACGACCGCCGAGCGACCCAAAACCTTCACGACCGGCTGCGCATCGAGCGATACATCCCGAGCGTGGGTCTGGAGCACCGGTGGAGCGATTCCACGCTGATGACCGCGCGGGCCTGGGGTGGCACCTATGAGCGCCAGTCGCTGCGGCAGCGCAATTCGGGGGGCAGTGCCTTCGGCAACACGGCCAACCTGATCGACTCCAACACCATCAACACCCATCGCTACGCCACCTTCGGGGCCGAGACGCGGGTCCGCCACGAATGGCAGGCTTGGAACAACGACCACACGTTGGTCGGCGGGGTGTCCACGTACGCGTCGGACGCTCCCTATGAGCTTGATCGCGGAGCCAGCGCTACCGCCGAGACCGGCACGCCCCGGCAGCGTTCTCAGCGCGAGACCGCCGCCGGCAGCGTCTTCGCCGAGAATGTCTTCCGTTTTGGTCGCCTTAGCATCACTCCGGGATTCCGGGTGGAGAATATCCACCAGTCCATTCGCGAGACGCTCAACCTCGATAAGACCACCTCGCCCCTGCTGCGGGACAGCGGCCTCGACACGGTTCCTCTGGGCGCGCTGGGCGTGTCCTACACCTTCAGTCCGGCCGTCGAGCTCTATGCGAATCTCAGCCAGGGATACAAGGCCAAGACCTATGGCGATGCTGTTCCGCTGGGCAACAATACCGCCGTGAGCAGCACCCTGCAGCCGGGACACACTTGGACGGCCGAGGCTGGTGTGAGGGGGCGTCCGGGCGATTTCTGGAACTACGACCTGAGTGTCTTCCGCATCGATTACGATGACCGTTTCGGTGCCGTGACCGCGGCTGGGATCACGCGCTTTGAAAATGTCGGTCGCTCGGTGAATCAGGGCGTCGACGCCGCTACCGAACTGGATCTCATCGGTTTGTCCGACCGCCTGCGTGGCACCGAGGTTGGCAAATCTTGGGGTGCCTTGAGCGTGTATGGCAACGTGTCGTGGTTGGATGCCGAATTTGTCTCTGGTCCGCTCCACGGGCTGACTCCGCAATACGCTCCGGATTACATCGTTCGCACCGGCCTCATTTACCGCCTGGGTCGGCGGGTGAAGGTGGCGTGGTTGGGTACCTTCGTGGACAACCACTTTGCCAACGACAACAACACGGCCGACTTCCGTATCCCGGGTTACACCGTGTGGGACCTCACAGCCGAGTGGGAATTCTGGCCCGATCGGGCCCGCCTGTTCGGAGGGCTCAACAATGCCTTCGACCGCCACTACTGGTCGCGCGTCCGTCCCAACGGCATCGATCCGGCCGTGGGTCGCAACGTGTACGCCGGCCTGTCCCTTCAATTCTGATCCCCCGGTAAGGACGGTGTCCCACCGTCCGCTTCCGGAATCAGCGCGTGAGGAATGCCTCGGGTGTCCAGGCCACGGGGGCGCCAGAACTGAGCAGCCGTTGATCGAGGGTGAGAAGCGGGACTTGCAGTTTCCTAGCGACCACGAGGTACTCCGCATCGTAAGCACTGACACCGGAACGGGCGCATTCCTCCAGCACCTCGTCGGATGAAACAGGGAATTCCAGCGAGCCGATAACGGTTTCCGCCTCGGTCATTTTCAGCAGGGCCTCGGCCAGCGGAAGGTGGTTCACCCGAATTTGGGTGGCGAGGACGTTCCGCAATTCCGATCGCCACAACAACGGTGCGGCCCACGCCGGATCCCGCAGAAATACAGCTTCCGCCGTCCGGGTCCGTGGACCTGTCAACAGCAGGTACGCGATGAGGTTGCAATCAGCGACGATCATCGACGCCCAGTTTGCTTGGCAGCATCGAGGAAAGAGTCTGTCAGCGGTGCAACGCCCGCTTGGGTGAGGCGCGTGCGCGAAGCTCGGATCTGATCGAGAAGGTCTGACGCATTCCGCTCAGTCGGTGCGATCAACTGTTCCAGGCAAGCAATGACCTCGCCGTTCAAGGATCTGCGATTGCGCAGGGCACGCCGTTTGAGCCCCTCGTGCAACGTCGCCGGGATGCCTTTCAACGTGAGTGTCGCCATACCGAAACCATAATGGATTCAAAATGGTTTTCAAGCGGACGGAAACGTCCTGGGTCCCCAATCCGGGCTGTGGTTAGGCGGTCGACAAAGCCGCTAACTGCCCGCAGCCGGCGGCGATGTCGATGCCTCGCCGCTGGCGCACCGTGCTGGGCAGTCCGTAGGTGAGCAGGATGTCCTGGAATTCTCGCGCAGCGGCTCCGCCCGTGGGTTGCCCCGCGTAGCCTTCGGTGGGGTTGAGCGGAATGAGGTTCACTTGCGACGGGATGTTCTGGAGCAAGCGCCCGAGGGCATGAGCGTGATCCGGGCCGTCATTGCGGCCTTCGATGAGCGTCCACTCGAAGAAGATCCGGCAACCCAGCGTGGCGGTGTGCTCGCGGCAGGCGTCGATGAGTTCGTCCAGCGGCCACTTGCGGGCCACGGGGATGAGGGCCGCGCGCTCGGCCTGGGTGGCCCCGTGCAGCGAGACGGCCAGACGCACCGGTTGCCGTTCGGCCGTCAATCGACGGATCCCCGGCACCACGCCCACGGTAGACACGGTGATCTTGTCGGCCCCCAGCGACAGCCCGGCCGAGTCCCGCAAGATGTTGATGGCTTGCATCACTGCGTCGTAGTTGTGCAGTGGTTCGCCCATGCCCATGAAGACGACGTTGCGCAGCCGCTCATGCCGGTGGAACACCGAGGCGTGACTCGGGTTGGCTAGGGCTGGGGCAGGCGTATCGAGTGGGTTGGTTTGGTAGGATGGGTCACGTCGGGGCGCCGTCTCGCGCAACACCTGGTCCACATGCAGCACCTGGCCGACGATCTCCCCGGCCGTGAGGTGGCGCGTGTAGCCGCGCTGCCCGGTGGCGCAGAACACGCAGCCCATGGCGCAGCCGACTTGCGAGCTCACGCAGGCGGTGGTTCGACCGCTGTAGCGCATGAGCACCGTCTCGATGACTTCGCCATCGGGCAGCCCGAGCAGGTACTTGCGCGTGAATCCGTCGGAGGAGCGGGTTTCCCGGATCACCGGAGGGAAGTGCAGGCGATGGTCGCGCAGCACCCGTTCTAAGAAGCGCGGCGGCAGTCGATCCGAGGTCTGGAACTCGCGCAGGCCAGCCTGGTAGAGCTGGTACCAAAGCGTGCTGGCGTGCACTTCGGCGAACCCCCAGGCCTTGGCGGTGGACTTCCACTCCGCGCGGGTGAGCCCCAGAACCTCCGCCGGGATAGCGGACCGTTGGGTCTCAGTATTGAATGGGGCCTCGGCCTCGGACATCGGCCCCGAGCCTAGGCCAATGGCTTGCGCGGCGGAAGGCTGGGCAGGGGATGACCTGTCATGGAAATCGATGACTCCGGAGGTTCAGCGCGGCGCGGCTGTGTAAATGAGTTTTTGAAACTCGGAGTTTAGAAAACTCAAATCACCTGAAGTCCCGCCTGGCATGATGGATGGGTCGGGAGCCGGGAATCTTGGCCGCTGATTTTGTGCGCCGGGTTGAAATCATCAGCGATGCCGGTCATATTAATCAAACCATGCGAATCCCGGGCGACGATACGGATCGGCCGTGGCGGAAATCCCGCCTCGCGGCGCGCATTCTGTTTCGCAAGGAGGCCGGCCGCATGACGGCCCGTGACCAGCGCATCGGTCGACGGCTCGCCCAAGATCCGGAAGTCACCAACCGCTTGATCCAACAGGGGATCTATTCCATCCGATACCAGGGACGCCGCATTGGAGACCGCAAACATGAGTTCGACCAAAACCTGGGACTGGTGGCGCGGTGACGCGGATTGGAGCACGCCGGCCGGGCGGTTGCTCCGCGCCTTTTTCGACGGACTGCCGACCGACCGGAGGTTCCACTTCATCCTGTTTGGCTCCGCACCGCTCCAACTCACGCTGAACCGCACATGGACCAGTGCGGATGTGGATTTTTTTTCCGACGATGACGAAGACCATCACGAGCGAATCCGACGCCTCGGTCTTGGCAAAGGGCAGGCCGACTTGTACCTGGAACCCGGCTACCGCCTCAGCTTTCGCACCACTCCGTTGATGGCCGAGCGGGCGAAAATCGTGTCTTTGGGTCAGGTCACGGTGACTATCCCGCACCCTCTCGACATCCTGATCGCCAAATTGGCTCGCCTCGATGCCAAGGACCTCTTGGCCTTCCGGCGGGTGATCGACCTGACCGGGCACCCCACCCGAGAAGAACTCCTGCAGGAATTGCGGAACGCCGTGGATCTGTTCCGGCCTGCGTTCGACGACGAGTCTCCCAACTTGTATCCCGGCAATTCGGTGCGTCTGTGGCGTGAACTGTGGCAGGCCCCCTTGGATGTCGGACAGGACATCGTGGCCCCGGCCTTGGCCCGCCGTCGCGCCGGGTATGGTGATCCGCCCCCGGACTACCGGCGGTCCTTGATCGACGGACTGGGGACTTCGGAGCCTCGAAGTTGAGGCCGCGTCGGGAACCTGTTGCGACGGAAGCAAGCGGGTTGACGGAATGCCGGCTCTAAGCAGCGAATCAATTTCCGCTCCAGCGGCTGCGTCGGATGGGCGGCACGGCCGGGTCGATGATCTTCCTTCGGGCTTGGCGGGTGACCACGTCTACGCCGGCGTTCGAACGTCGTTTTCCAGCTTGTCTTCATCGACCTTGATCTTGCTGGTGGCCAAAGAATCATTGATGTCGTCTAAAAACGACAAATTAATTGACATAGCTACAACTGTAGCGATACGGTGACGCACATGATCACTAACGCCTCTCTGCCTGAACTCACGGAGTCCGAATGGGCCGTCATCAAGGCGGTCTGGAGTCTCGAGCCGTGTCCGGCGCCGACTGTTCAGGAGCACTTGGCTGGTCAGCGCGACTGGTCGGTCTCCACGGTTCGCACGCTGATGGAGCGCATGGCGGCCAAGGGTCTGCTCACCTCCGAGAAGCTGCGTAACCTCACCCTCTACCGCTCGGCAGTCTCGCGGCAGCAGGCCCAACTGGGCGAACTCCGCTATGCTCTGAAGAACGCTTTCGATGGCGCGCTCACGCCCATGGTGCAGTGCCTGCTCGAATCGGAACGCCTCGACGCCACCCAGCTGGATCAGCTCGAAGCGCTGATCGCGGCCCGCCGCAAAACCGCCCGGTCGAAACATTCCAAAACTCCGTCGCCCACTCCCAAGCCGTGATGCGGGGCGCCGGGGGTGATTCGTCATGCCTCGGGCTTCGTTGAACTCCTCCCATCCTTTTCCTTCCTCTCCATTTCCCACGTTCCATGAGCACCGATTCTTTTTCCTCTTTTGTTTTGTGGTTCAACGACGCCGGAACTTCCAGCACCGCGGTGGCGGTGAGCATGTCCGTGCAGTTGGCCGTCTTGGTGGGAGTCTTGTCCGGGCTAGATTGGCTCATTCGCGACCGGGCCCGGGCGGCCTTGCGGCATGGGCTGTGGATGTTGGTAGTCATTAAGCTACTGCTGCCCGTCGACCTGCTGTCGCCCACGGCCATCGCCTATTGGGCAGCGCCGTGGTTGGTGACTCCCGCGGTGCGAGTGCCCCGGGTTGCAGCGAGCTCAGCGACCGTGGTCTCTGAGGTTTCGCAAGTTGTCGGGCCGGTCGGACTGAAGACCGCGACGCCCGCACACCCGAAGCTCCAATTGGCCGGCGGGCTTCTGCTGGTTTGGGTCGTCGGTTGCGGTGCCTGGGCAATCTGGGTGCTGGTGCGGAGCCGGGAGGTAGCCCGACAGGTTCGGGATTCGGACGAGGCACCGGAGGCCTTGCAGACAGTGCTGGCCGAGACCGCGGCCGGGCTGGGGCTGCGGTCGAAGCTTCCGCGGTTGCGCCTCACCGATACGGCGCAGGGGCCGGCGCTGTGTGGGCTGTTCCGGCCGGTGATCTTGCTTCCCCGGGGGCTCAGCGAGCAGATCGAAGCCGAGTCGCTCCGGCAGGTACTTCGGCATGAACTCATTCATTTGCAGCGGTGGGACCTCGCCTGGAACTTGCTCCAAGTTTGCGTTCAGATCGCGTGGTGGTGGAATCCGCTGGTGTGGTTTGCCAACGCCCGCATCCGGTCCATGCGCGAGGCCGCGGTCGATGAGGCAGTGATGCTGGAGCCGGGTGCCGACGACTACCCGGCCACGCTGGTCGCCGTGGCCCGCTACTGTGCAGTTCCCCCACGGATGCCCATGGCCTTCCTCGGCATCCTCGAATCCGGTAGCCGGCTTGAGGCGCGAGTTCGGCGGTTGTTGGAACGTCCATTACCCCGCAGTGCCAAATTGGGATGGGTGGGCTGTGTGACGGTGCTCGTGGCCGGCGCGCTGTTCCTGCCGATGGGCTTCGCCCGGGTCGAGACCCCAGCTCCGCCCACGCCGGTAGCGAAGGCACCGACCGATCCGAACGCCATCCCGGCGGGTGGTTCGACGGCGAGTTTGAAACCCATCCCGGCCGCCGCCGCGGAATTAAACTCCGCCTCCAAGGTTGAGCCGGCTGCGCCGGACAGCCCGCGGGCCACCGGCGGTTCCGTCGTCCCAGCGATCGATGCGCCTTTGCAAGTTGATATCCAAGGGCGATTCGTCGAGATCCGCGGCGCCCTGCCTCCGGAGTTGGTCGGCGTGCTTTCCTCGAACCGTAGTTCCGTACGGCTCACGGCGGCAGCGACTCGTGGTTTGATTAAGGTCTTCGAGAAACGCGATGGGATCGATGTCCTGACCGGGCCGCGTTTAATCACTCAGGTGAATTTTCAGGCTGCAATTTCGGTGTCACAGGACAGAACGGTGATCGACGGCACGGTTCCGAAATCCCGGGTGAGTCCGTCGGCCGACCCGGATCCCTTCACGGTTCGAAAGGTGAGTGTGGGCCCAACCTTGCGGGTCATGGCGAACATGTCTCCGGCCTCGTCGAACCTGATCGAACTCGTCGCAGATGCCTCCATCGTTCAAATGCTGGGATACGAGCTCGCTTCGAACGGAACCTCCGAACCGCTGATCCTCACCAACCGTGCCTCGGGCCGGGAGCGGATCTGGGATGGGCAGAGTGTGCTCATCGATGTGGGAGCGCTCACCAACCGGGTGCACTTCGTCGACAAGGTGGTTCACCTGGGAGATTTGCCGCTCGTCGGCCGGTTCTTCCGCAAGGAGGGGACTCAAGACCAGGTGAGCCGACTGTTCGTCCTGGTGACCCCGACGCTCATCGACGCCACCGGCCGCCCCATCCACGACCCGGCGCATCTGCCCTTCGATCCCGCGACTTTCCCGCCGAAGCCCTAAACAACAGCCTGCGCTGCCCGCACAGGACTCACTTCCAGGTCCAAGAGGTCAATTGGTAAGGCTCCGGCTTGCGCCAGGTCTGCCACCAGACCAACGCCTCGGCTGTCTTCTTCTCGCCGTCGAGGGTCACCCACAGCTGCAGTCGGTAGTTCATCCCGGCCACCACCTGGTGTTCGGCCCCCACGATCCGCACCAGTGCCAGTCGAGGGACGGGCTGCGTTTTGGCATTGGGATCGTCTTGGCCAGAGGCCGGCCTCCGCAGGGCCGCCTGCTGGGCCTTCACGGCGAAGGTGGCTGCGGACTTCACTTCGTGTCCCGTGGTGGAAACCACCGAGAACCCGCCGATCTTTCGATCGGAACTCTCTGAGCCTGCCGAAAGGGGCGGAGGGTCCAGTGGACCCTGAGCGCCCGTGCCCGCCCGCAGGCCTGTGGCACCCGACATCCACAACAAACACCCGCCCAAAACAGGGACAGATGGGAGAAAGCGAGTCATGCGATCGGCTGTTCCTCAACAAATCGCCACGTCCAAGACCTTGGGACGGCAGGTTTTGAACGATTCCAGAATTTCCGGGAAATCCGGGATCACGGCTTGGTCGAACGCGGACTCCAACGCCGATCGTGACAGTCCATCCTGTCTGCAGAGGAAGGCGGCATCTTCAAGATCCTGAGGATCTGCACCCCGCATCATCTTTGTGAGGACCAGATCGACTGTGGCTGGCCGAAACAGTTTCAGATGTCGGGTGGCCGGTTTTTCCAACGGCACCAGATGATCTAACCAGTCTGCTCGCAGAATCACCATGTCCGACGGGAAAAGATGGGTGATATAAAGCCCGGAAGGTTCGAGTTCCCTGTTGGCAGCCTCTTGAGCGTCCCAGAATCCCTGGTCGGCAGCCAACGTTTCGACCTGACCGACCGGAATGATGGCATCGACATCCAGCGACCGGGCGACCGCCTCCGGAGCTCCAGGAAAGCCGAGTTGGATGGCGGCCCGGCCGTAGAGGATCAAGCGCACCTCATGGTCCAGATGATGATCCAGGCAACAAAGGATCCGAGTCGCATTATCCACGGACGACCTCCGGGCGGATCCATTGGCTGCGGATCCCGCGACCTTCGCGGGTGATTCCAGTCATGGCCATGAACCGGGTAGGATGTGGCAGCACTCCGCCGGGGATCGGACCACGATCGGGAAGTTCATGCAGCAGGTACGACCACAATGGGTGGGCCGGTTCGATACTCCGGCCGATCTTGGCCAGTTCACGAACGAGGGTTTCAGCACGTTCCATTCGGGCCAATCGCAGGAGTTTACTCGGCTCATTGTCTCGGGCGCCGAGCATGGCGGCTCCCATCCGCAGTGCTGCCGGTGACCATTCCCAGCTGCCATGGAGCAATCCAATCGCGAGTTCCTCGTTGGGCACCCTGTCCGTTCCTGGGTCCACTACGGTTCCCGTTACGGTGTCGCGATAATAGCGGCAGCCTCGTTGGACCGCCAACCGCATGAGCGACTCGGCGTCCTCGAGCCCCGATGCCTTGAGGCGTCGTCGGAGCGGCGAGCAATGGCTCGTCATACCCAGCCGGCGGAAAAGAGACGGCATGGATGGAAACTATCCCTGCCGCGCACGGAGTTCAATGCGCAGAACCATGGTGACCGAGCCGGCGGCGGGGGAACCGAGGACATGGCTACGTTTCTAACATCCACTGATCTTGCACTCGGGGTGGCTAGAGTGGACTGGTCCTCGGTCGAATGGCGCCTAGCGCCGGATCGTCGGCTTGCCTAGACTCCTCAATAGTTCTCATGAATCCATCCCACACCGCTGCGCGTGTCCTCTTTGGGTCAGTCTCGGCCCCAGCCTGGATTCTGGCCGCGCTCCTTTCTGGAGGCCTCCTCGGTGCCTCTGCCAGCGCCGCCCAGCCGGTGGGCTTCAACCGCGACATCCGCCCCATCCTCTCCGACGCCTGCTTCCATTGCCACGGCCCAGATCCCGGCACCCGCAAGGCCGGCCTGCGCCTCGATACGCAGGAGGGATTCTTCGCCGCCACCGCCAAGCGAGGCCCCGCTGTCGTGTCCGGGGACCTCGGCAAGAGCCCCCTCTGGCAGCGCCTGGTCTCCACCGATGCCGACGAGGTCATGCCTCCGCCCGAGGCCCACAAAGACCTCACCGTGGCCCAGAAGGAGGTCGTGAAGCGGTGGATTCTCGAGGGAGCCCACTGGCAGCCCCATTGGTCGTTCCTGAAGCCCGAGAAGGCGACTCTGCCTCCGGTGAAAGACGCTGGCTGGGTGCGGGGCGGGCTCGATGCGTTCATTTTGGCCGGGCTCGAGGCGAAGGGGATTCAGCCCAATCCCGAGGCCGACCGCCGAAGCCTGGCCCGTCGCTCCGCCCTCGATCTTACCGGTCTTCCGCCCCGTCCCGAATGGGTCGAGGAGTTCGTCCGCGACATGCGCCCCGACGCCTACGAGCGCTGGGTGGATCGCCTCATGGACACCCCGCAGTGGGGCGAGCACCGGGCACGCTACTGGCTCGATGCGGCCCGCTACGCCGACACGCACGGCCTGCACTTCGACAACTACAGGGAGATGTGGCCCTACCGTGACTGGGTCATCGGGGCCTTCAACCGGAACCTGCCCTTCGACCGGTTTACGGTGGAGCAAATCGCCGGCGACCTCCTGCCCGGTGCGACGGAAGAGCAGCAAATCGCTACCGGGTTCCACCGGTGCAACATGACCACCAATGAGGGCGGCACCATCGAGGAGGAGAACCTCGCCAACTACGCCAACGACCGGGTGACCACCACCTCCTGGGTCTGGCTCGGGCTCACCGCCAACTGCGCGGCCTGCCACGACCACAAGTTCGATCCGGTCAGCCAGAAGGACTTCTACTCCATGGCGGCCTTTTTCCGAAACACCCAGCAAGGTGGGCTCGATGGCAACGTGAAGGATTCCAATCCCAGCATCCTCTTGGTGTCCGACGCCAAAGACCGCGCCCGGTGGGACGCCCTGCCCGCGGCCATCGAGGCCGCCAAGAAAACCGTTGAGACTCGAAAGAAGGATGCGGAGGGGGCCTTTGATCGATGGGCCAGTGGATTGAAGTTTCCGGAACTCGAGGCGGCGCTCGGGCGAGATCTCACCTTCAAGGCCCCATTGAACGAAGGCTCGGGCACCGCCGTGTCCGTTACCGTGCCCGCCGGCCCGAAGACCTTCCCGGCCACCGGCGAGCCGGCGTGGAAACCCGGCGGTCCCCTCGGGGCCTCCCTGTTCACCGACTCTGGCAAGACGATGGCCTTTGCCGATGCGGGCGACTTCGAGTTGGGCAAGCCGTTCTCGCTTGGCGGCTGGTTCTTCGTGCCTGAAAAGCCCCCGGCCACCGGATCGCTGCTGGCCCGCATGGACAACACCCAGGCTTACCGGGGTTGGGATTTGTGGTACGAGAACGGTTCCTTCGGCACCCACTTGGTGAACCGCTGGCCCGACAACGCCCTCAAGGTCCGCACCCGCAAGGCGTTGGCCAAGAAGGGGCAGTGGCAGCACCTGTTGCTTACTAGCGATGGGTCCGGCCGTGCTGATGGTGTGCGTTTGTATGTCGATGGCGTGGCCGCCGACCTCGAGCAGGGCCCGTCTACCGTGACGGGCACGATCCGCACCGGTGTGCCGTTGAAATTGGGTCAACGCCACGACTCCGACGTGCTCACTGGCACCTCCGTGCAGGATTTGCGCAGTTATTCCCGCGCCCTGAGCGTGCCGGAAGCCCGCACCTGGGCGGCTCCCGAAGCCTTTCGCACTCTCTTGGCTAAGCCGGTCACCGAGTGGCCCAAGGAAGAACGCGTCGGTCTTCTGACGGGTTTCCAGGCGGAGTTCCTGCCCTTGAAGCAGGCCCAGTCTGCGATCGCGGCCCTCGAGAAGGAGCGTTCCGAAATCCGTGGCCGTTATCCGGTGACCCACATTCAGCGCGAGAAGGCCGACACCATGCCCATGGCCTATGTGCTCAATCGCGGGCAATACGATCAGAAGCGCGATGCGGTGGGCGGGGCGGTCTTCAAGGCCCTCAATCCCTTGCCCGCTGGTGCGCCGACCAATCGTCTGGGCCTGGCCCAGTGGCTGGTGTCGCCCGAAAATCCGCTGTCGGCGCGCGTCACGGTCAATCGGTTTTGGTCGGAGGTGTTCGGAGCCGGCATCGTCCGCACGTCCGAAGACTTGGGCATCATGGGTGACTTGCCTTCCAATCAGGCCCTCCTCGACTGGCTGGCCGTGGACTTCATGGAGCACGGCTGGGATGTCAAACGCCTCTTCCGTCAGATGATGCTGTCGGCCGCCTACCGCCAATCGGCCACCGCCACGAAAGACGCTCTGGAAAAGGATCCGGCCAACCGGTTGATGAGCCGGGGACCGCGCTTCCGCATGGATGCCGAAATGGTCCGCGACAACGCCCTCGCCGCCAGCGGGCTCCTGGTCCACAAGTTGGGCGGGGCCAGCGTGAAGCCCTATCAACCCGAGGGCGTCTGGGAGGCCGTGGCCATGCCCGAGAGCAACACCAAGCGGTATGTGCCGGACGCCGGTGAGAGCCTTTATCGGCGCTCGCTTTACACGTTCTGGAAACGCGCGTCACCGCCGGCCTTGATGGACCTTTTCAATGCCCCGAGCCGCGAGTCGTGCGCGGTCCGTCGCGAGCGCACCAACACGCCGCTCCAGGCGCTGGCCACCCTGAATGATCCGCAGTTCGTGGAGGCCGCGCGGTTCCTGGCCTCGCTGGCCTTGCGCGATTCCGGGAATGACCAACCTGACCGGGTCGTCGACTTCTTGGCCCGACGGCTTCTGTCCCGTCCGCTGGATGCCTCCGAGGCGGGCGTGGTCCGCGAGGGCTACGCGCAGGCGCTGGCATTCTACCGTCAGCATCCCGAGGACGCCGGTCGCCTCGTGCGTGTGGGCGATTCCAAGCCGGACCTCGCGGCCGGAGAACCGCTTCTGGCGGCCACGACCTTGGTGGCCAATCAGCTCCTCAACCTCGACGCCGTCCTCAACAAGTAACCCCCAGAGACTTTCCTACGATGAACCTCTTCCAGGAATTCCGAGCGCTCGAGAACCGCCGACACTTCCTCGGCCGCGGCAAGAATCTCATGGGCCATGCGGCGTTGGCCTCGTTGCTCGGTGGGGCGGCCGAACGTGGTTTGGCCGATGTGGGTGCGGGTGCCGATCTCCGGTCTTCGCAGTTTCCGGCCAAGGCCAAGCACATCATCTACTTGCACATGGTGGGTGGGCCTTCCCAGATGGACCTCTGGGACTACAAGCCCAAGATGCAAGAGTGGTACGACAAGGACTTGCCGGAGTCGGTGCGCAACGGCCAGCGATTGACCACCATGACCGCCGGTCAGACCCGATTCCCCATCGCGCCATCGAAGTTCCGCTTCAGCCAGGTGGGCTCCAATGGCCTCTGGATGAACACCGAGATGCTGCCCTGGACGAGCAAGGTGGCCGATGACCTCTGCCTCATCCGTTCCATGCACACCGAGGCCATCAACCACGAGCCGGCCATTTGCGCCATGCAGACGGGCAATCAGGTGTCGGGACGTCCGTGCATCGGGTCGTGGGTGAGTTATGGCTTGGGGAGCCTCAACGAAAACCTCCCGGCCTTCGTGGTGCTGGTGGCCGAACCCACCAACAAAGAGCAAATTCAGGCCATTTCTGCGCGATTGTGGTCCAGTGGTTACTTGCCTGGCGAACACTCCGGGGTGTCCTTCCGCAGTGCTGGCGACCCGATCCTTTTCATCAACAACCCACCGGGCATCCCCGATACGCTTCGTCGCTCGCAGCTCGAT
>Ga0247843_1005173_pt1 | contig 18472 bp, 19 predicted proteins | sample LaCruzMarch2017__FD_192420 | JGI IMG/M metagenome (GOLD analysis project Ga0247843, IMG submission 192420) | Freshwater microbial communities from meromictic Lake La Cruz, Castile-La Mancha, Spain - LaCruzMarch2017_8m | ecosystem: Environmental > Aquatic > Freshwater > Lake | place: Spain...
GCCAGAGATACCTTCATGTTTACGAAATACTTCTTGCTTTGACCAAGAAGCGCCGTTGTCATCTGAAGTTCGAATTACCAAATCTACCGGACCAGGCAGATCATCAAAATCTGCCCGCGCATCATAAATTGCGATAACCCGACCAGAGGTAGTAACTGCCATAGCGGGGATTCGGTATTGCCTATATCCACCAACGCCACGAACAGCTAAAACCTGCTGGTTCATTATTTAACTTTTAGACCAGCATTCTTTAGGAATGGAATGACTGCAGCTACTTCGTCCGAGTTAAGGGCAATCTGTGGTGGTGCCATACGGGCATCTTCGATGATTCCAAGATGCTTAAGTGAAGCTTTGAAAGCACCAAGTGCTGATGCGCCGAAGCTCATACGTGACAAATTGCCAACATAAATTAAGTTAAACATTTCAGTCAGGCGCTCTTGTTCTGCACGTGCAGCTTTGTAATCACCAGCAGCTACCAGGTCGAAGATTTTTACGTAGCCAGCTGGATCAACATTTCCAACACCTGGAACCACACCATGTGCACCAGCCATCAAAGCTGAATCAACAGTTAGTTCAGAGCCAGTAAGCACTACAAATTCATTTAGACCTATTGCCTGAGCGCCAAGGACAACCGCTCTAATTCCAGCATCAATGCCGGAGGAGTCCTTAAGTCCTTGAATAACACCCTCTTTAGCAAGTTTTAGCACTGTAGCAGTTTCAAGTTTTACGCCATTTACAGCAACAGGAATGTCGTACGCGTATAGAGGTACATCGCCACATTCCTTTTTGACTAATCTGAAATGCAGTGCGATTTCCTCTGGGTGGGTACGAGCATAAAACGGCGCAGTTATAACAATTCCGTCGATGCCAGCTGCAACAGCGGCACGTACATGCTCGTTTACGCGAAGTGTTGTCATATCAATCGCGCCAGCAACAACTGGTACGCGTCCCGCAGTTTCATCAATTGCAATGCGAATTACATCTGCACGTCGCTTGTCGGTTAGATAGGCAACCTCACTAGTTGAACCAAGAACAAAGAGGCCATGAACTCCACCATCAATTAGGTGGTTGACCAAGCGGCGCAATGATTTCTCGTCAACTTCGTAATCGGAAGTGAAAGGCGTACAAACTGGAGGTACTACGCCTCTTAGAAGTTTCGAATTGGTCGCCATCATTTTGCTCCTTTATTTAAGTGACAGGCAACCTGGTGGTCACCTTTTGAGATGTTCGAAATTTTCAAAACTGGTCGTTCTGTTCTGCAGATATCCATAACCGCAGGGCAGCGCGTTGAGAAAGCACATCCGCTTGGCATATCGATTGGGCTCGGAACTTCGCCTTGCAATACAACTCGATGATCTTTAGCAGTTGGATTCATGCTGGGAACTGCTGATAAGAGCGCGATCGTATAAGGATGCTCAGCGGCTTCAGGCAATGAATCAGCTGGAAGAATTTCAACTACGTTACCTAAATACATAACCGCAACGCGATGACCTACATAGCGAGCAACGGCAACGTCGTGAGTTACGAAAATAAACGATAAGCCAGTCTCTTTTTGAATCTTCAAAAGTAAGTTAACGATTTGAGCCTGAATAGAAACATCAAGGGCTGAAACGATTTCATCAGCAATGATTAGCTCGGGTTTCGTCGCTAAACAGCGCGCAATTGCTAGACGCTGGCGTTGACCACCAGAAAACTCATGTGGGTAGCGCTGCAAATATTCAGGGCGAATGTTGACCATTTCGCAGGCTTCCATAATTCGCGCAGTTCGTTCCGCTTCATCTTTGACGCCGTGAACACGAAGTACTTCATCCATTGCAGCACCGACACGTTGGCGCGGGTTAAATGAAGTGTACGGGTCTTGGAAAATCATTTGAACTTTTTTGCGGAAGCGCATCTGATCTACTCCGCGCAAACTTGTTACATCTTGAAGACCCTGTCCAAAATCAAAAGAAAGTTCGCCACCTGTCGGTTTATCAAGTAAGGCCAACATGCGACCGAGAGTTGTCTTTCCACATCCCGATTCACCAATGACTGCAATTGTTTCGCCGCGGAAAATTTCTAGATCAACACCATCAAGAGCTTTTACGTAACCTTTGGTACGTCTTAAAACTCCACCTAGAACAGGAAAGTGCTTCTTGATCTGACCTACTTTATACAACGGGGTGCGAGTGCTATTCATTTTAAGCACCTCCAGTTAAAACGGGGAGTTTTCCGTTTGAGTCCAAACGAATGCAGCGGACGTCATGCCCAGGATTAACTCGCGTCATTTCAATTGTTTTCTCTCTGCACGCAGCCACTACATAAGGGCAGCGTCCGGCAAACTCGCAACCAACAGTTACTTCTGCCGGTGATGGCGTTTGACCATCAACAGTTTGTAATTCAACGTTCTTATCAGCATCTAAATTTGGAACGCTGGCCATCAACGCTTTGGTATATGGGTGTCGGGGATCGCGAAGAACTTGGTCAACTGCACCATATTCAACAACTCGACCTAGGTACATAACGGCCACGTGATCTGCAACCTCTGATACCAACGCCATGTTGTGCGTAATTAAAATAAACGTTTTGCCAGCGCTCTTTTGTAGATCCTTTAACAGGGTCATAATCTGCGCCTGAATAGTTACATCGAGTGCGGTTGTTGGCTCATCGGCAATTACTAAATCAGGTTCGCAGATAGTGGCAATAGCGATCATTACGCGCTGACGCATACCGCCGGAAAACTCATGCGGATAAGCCTCATATCGACGTTCCGGATCAGGAATACCAAGCTTTTTAAATAGCTCGACTACTCGTGTACGAGCCTCGTCTTTGGAAATAGGAAAATGCTGCAAGAGACTTTCAGCTACTTGGCGACCAACTTTGTGGGCAGGATTTAGCGAAGAGAGTGTGTCTTGGAAAATCATGCCGATTTTTCCGCCACGAATATCGCGCATCTGCTTTCCAAATTTTTCCAGCTTGTTCAGCTCTAAAACCTGACCACCTTGTGAAAAGAAAATATCACCGCTGCTGATTTCTCCGTTGTCGGGAAGTAGCTGCATGATTGCCTGCGCAGTTACAGATTTCCCGCAACCAGATTCACCAACTACGCAAAGGAAAGAGCCACGCGGGATACTAAGCGAAACATCGCGCAGAATATGCAAGGTGTCATCTTCGACCTTGAACTTAACATTCACGCTCTTGAGATCTAGAATCAAATCTTGATTAGTTGATGGGCTCACTTTTTTCTTCCTAACCGACCAACGAACGCGACTTTCCACTTACTTTTTGCAATTAAAGATTTATGGCGTGGGTCAAGTACATCTCGTAGTCCATCGCCAACAAAGTTAACACCTAGAACAAAGACAGCGATCGACATTGCGGGGAATACCCATAGCCACCAATACTCATCTACGACCACAGGGTTTTGAGCTGCTGTTAGCAAATTACCCCAGGTTGGCGTAGTCACTGGAACCCCGAGTCCTAAGAATGAAAGCCCGGCCTCGGCAATAATGAAGATTGCGATATTGATCGTAAATGCAACAACAATTGGACTCATTGTGTTTGGCAATATGTGTCTAAAAATAATTCGTGGTTTTGAAAACCCGAATGCACGATCTGCTTCGACAAAAGCTTCTTCGCGAAGAGAGAAGAACTCGCCTCGCACTAATCTGAAAGTTGTCATCCAGCCAGTTAACGCAAAGACAATGATTACGTTATTGATTCCTTGGCCTAAGAGTGAAACGAAAATAAGCACTAAAATCAGCTGAGGGAAGGTCATTACCAGCTCTGAAACACGCATTACAACTGCATCTATTTTGCCGCCTAAGTAACCAGCGGTTGCACCCAATATGGTTCCAATTAAATTTGCCAGGAATGAAGCAATCACGCCAACATAAATTGATTGTTTTCCACCTGATAAAACGCGGCTTAACATATCTCGGCCTAATTGGTCAGTGCCCATCAGGTGATCCAAGCTAGGTCCGAGACGGCCATTAATCGGATCCATGTAATCAGGGTCAGCACCAGAAATTTGGACTGCAAATAACGAACCGATGATCATTACAGAAATTATGGTCAAACCAATCACGGCTGAAGGATTATGCAATAAATTTCTTACAAAAATCCTGGCAGTTGATTGCTGTCTCTGAATATTATTTTTCATCAGTTACCTCCCCCTAGTCTGACTCTAGGATCAAGTATTGATTTGATAACATCAACTAAGAAACTTGCAACTAAAATAACCATTGCAATAATCATGCTTACAACCATAATCACTGGATAATCAGATGCAGTAACCGCTGCAATGATCGTGGTTCCGATTCCAGGCCATTGAAAGACAGTCTCAACGAGAATTGAGCCACCAACAAGCAGTGGAAGTCTAAAGGCCAAAAGCACCATTACTGGCCCGAGTGAATTTCTAAAAACATGACTGTAAAGGACGCGCCACTCAGGTACGCCTTTGCTTCGTGCTGTTTTAACAAAATCTCGATTTAAAGTATCTAAAACTGAATTTCGGGTGTAACGAATTAGAACCGCGAGCATAGCAATCGTTAAAGTTGCCACCGGTAAAATCAAATTAGGTAATCGATCCCAAAGCGTGACTTGTCCGGGTGCAACCCGGTTACCAGTAGGAAGCCATTCCACTCGGAATGCAAATATGTTTAGAAGTACTAGTCCAATAAAGAAATCGGGTATCGCGATTCCAATCACACCGAGAACGCGAGATAACTTGTCCGCAATTCCACCTTTTTTAGCTCCAGCGAATAAGCCCAGAGTTAGGGCCAATAAAGTGGACAAAATTAAGGCAGAAAGCACTAATTCAAGAGTTGCTGGCATTCGCAGCGCCAGAATTTCAGAGATCTGTTGGCCACTTTGCAGGCTGTATCCAAATTCGCCGGTCGCGATGTTTTTTAGCCAAGTGAAATACTGCAAGATGATGTGATCATTTAAGCCGAGCTCTTCGCGAAGTTGTTCTAGGTTGGCTGAATCTGACGCCATATCAGGTGGAACCATTGCATTAATCGGGTCAATCGGAGAAAGACGCGATGCGAAAAAAATCAACGCGCTGATCGTGAGTGCCATAGGCACCAAAATCGCTATCCGCCGAATTAGAAACGAAATCAAGAAACTACCATCCTTAAAAAATAAAAATAGTTAGCGGTACTGACCAAGGATACTCCCAAGGTCAGTACCGCCTTTTACTATTTAGTTAGCAGTCCAGCTAGCTATGTTGTTTTGGTAAACATAAAGTGGATTTCCCCACTTAGCTGGTGTACCGCTGATGTTCTTTGAGATAAACACAACCTGCTTCAAGAAGTGCATTGGCAGTTTGTATAGATCTTGTTGCTCAAGCTTCTGCAAATCTGTCAAAATCTTGCCAGTATCGCGAAGAGTTGTTGCTTGAATTAGTTTTGAGTTGAGTGCTGCGTATGCAGGCTGAGCACCTAACAACTTTTCAAAAGTTGCTGGGTTGCTGTATTCCGCAAACCACTCACCAACGTTAAATGCACTAAGACCCTTAAGAGCAAGTTCGTAATTACGATTTGTCCAAAGTTCGGTAGTTGCATCTCCAGTCCATGGAAGGAATTCAACCTTCATTCCAATTTCTGTTAACTGTTGAGCGACTGCAGTCAAGATAAGCATTACCGCAGGTTGGCTTTGGTTATATGTGCGTAGGCGAATTGTCTTTGAGAAGTCGAAGTTCGCTTCCTTTAGAAGAGCAGTCGCTTTTGCCTTATCAAACTTGTACTTCGGGATTGAAGAAAGGTAATTAGGCATACCTGAAGCAAGACCACCAGTAATTACTTTGCCCTGCTGCCCATAGATCGCTGGAACTAATTTGTTCCAATCGATTGCGTACTTAAGCGCTTCACGAGCTTTTACGTTGCTGAATGGACCAGTTGGGTTAATAACCAAGTAGCGATAGAAAAGCACATCTAGCGGCGCTGACTTGAAAGTATTTACAGAACTCATCGCACGGATTGTGTCAGGATCGTTAGTTGTGAAGTAATCCAACTTTCCGGACTTTGCATCTGCAACAAGGTTTGAAGAAACAATTATGTTGATTTCTTTGATATTTGGCTTTGCGCCTTCGAACTTGTCATTTGGCACAAGTGTGATGAAGTTGCCTTGGCTAAATGTTCCTACCTTATATGGGCCAGTTACAACTGGATTCTTCCAGTAATTGTTTGTATCTAGCTTCAAGATATCTTCATCGGCTAGTACATGCTTAGGCAAGATCATGAACTGTGCAAGAACTGGAATCAATGTGTTGACCGGAGCCTTAAGTGAAATGGTGATGACATTTCCCTTAGCGGAAATTCCACTCATGGTTTTTGTATTTGTACCGTTGACATCTTCGCTGCCAACAATTTGCTTAAATGCATTTACATAAATCGCATTTGATTTAGCAACGCGTAGCAACGAATTCATTGACCAGACGACATCGTCAACTGTTACATCTTTTCCGTCAGACCACTTGATGCCTGACTTAAGTGTGACAGTTAGTGTCTTGCCATCTTTGCTGTACTTGTAAGCTGAAGCTAAATCAGGCTTTACGGTAGATAGATTGGCTTCTGCCTTGAACAAGGCACGGAACATTGCATGGTGCGAAATAGATCCGGAGTTAATCCAAGGAGAAAAAATCTGTTGGACTCCGCCGCCACCGGCAGTAACTTCTGCCACGGTGATTGAGTTATTTGTTGCTGCTTGTGATGGCGCGGCAAGTACAGAAACTGCAAGTGCAGCTACTAGCCCTAATGCGCCAAGTGATTTCGTAAACTTTCTCACAAAAGCCCTCCCACTTTTTAATCACTTCAGGGGCGTCCTGAGGTGTTAGAACTTTTTGGGAAACCTCCAAAGGCAAGTTTCGTTGCTGCAGAAGACATCCCATGTTTGTCTTGACTAAAATCTATCTTTACCCTAAATTAAGGTCAAGCACTTCGAGATAACGATTACGTTACGTAGTTCAAAGCTATTCGAAGCAAAAAAGATAGCTTTTATAGGCTGAAAGGTGGGATGACTTTGCCAGATAAGCAGAGTGGGAAAGCTGCCACTAAAGTAAAGGAATCACGCACAGATGGAGCAGTTCGCGCTCTTCGCGAGTGGATCTTTACTCATGGCCTCGGTTCCGGCGACTTGCTGCCTTCAGAAGCCGAACTATGTGCTGAGTTAAAGGTTGGCCGAAATTCACTGCGCGAAGCAGTGCGAACTCTGCGCGCAACCGGTGTCCTCGAAGTAAAGCAAGGTGCCGGAACATATGTAGGCGTCCTCTCCCTTAAATCAATGTCAGATGAATTGATTTTCCATAGTCGTTTGACTGTTGATGACCAGTCTTCATATTTGAGGTCTTTAACTGAGGTGCGCGAATCTTTAGAGCAGGGATTAATTACCAACCTAATTACCGAGGGATTGAAACCGAATTTCGAAGTTTTAGAAAAGATATTAGAGAGAATGGATGAAGAGGCGAAGTCAGGATTAGTTACCTCTGCAACTGACCGAAGGTTTCACGAAGAGTTGCTTGCGCCTTTAAACAATCCACTTTCCATATTGCTTTTGCAAGTTTTTTGGCGGATTTTTGATGAGCTCTTAGAAGCACGATATGACCCTGTAGCTGCGAGAAAAACTGCAGATCGCCACCACGCAATTTTATTAGCAATCAAGTCAGCAGATCCGCGGGGGGCTCGCATTGCTGTTAATAGCCACTTTGATGGACTTCGAAATCGAATTGGAAGTAGAGAATTTAAGATCGACTAATTTTGTTATTTGTTATTGATGGCTTTGATAAATCGTTTCGTTGAGAGCCATGGATCTGTGATTGCAGACCCAACACATACCGACCAAGCACCCGCATCAAATGCTTGGTTTACAAGCTCAGGTGAATTAAATCTGCCTTCAGCTATTACGGGCACAGCACAATGATTTTTGCACGCTTTAACTAAATCAAGATCTGGTAACTCTGGTACTTGCCCTTTTGTATAACCTGAGAGCGTTGTAAAAACCGCCACAGCTCCACTCTTTTCAGCTGCAATTGCCGATTCCAGATCATCAATATCTGCAATTACTGTGGCCCCAATGGCTTTAGCTTGCGCGACAAAATCATTTCCGAGAGTGCCATCAACTCTTTTGCGCAGGGTTGCATCTACTGCAATTAAATCCACGCCAGCTTCGAGCAGTTGGTATACGTGCTCCAATAACGGAGTGATCACGACAGGAGTGCTCTCGCTCTTTAATTTAATGAGGCCAACAATCGGAATTGAAACAACTTTTTTAATCTCGGAAATATCTCGCAAGCCCTCGGCTCTAATTGCGACAGCGCCACCAGCTTCAGCGGCTTCGGCCATGTATGACATCAAACCGCGGTTAGCTAAAGGGCTGCCAGGTGCGGCTTGGCAAGAAACAATTAATCCATTACGTAAGCGATCTAACGCTGCACCAGTCAAAATTCGACTCCTTAGATTTTGCTTATCAAATTAAATTCGGCAACGCTAGAGAATAAAGATAAGAGCGGAGATGTCCGCACCACAAAGTAAGTATAAGTTGTGATTGGTTCCGCGTTAAGTTGAAACTAAGAGCGGAGATGTCCGCACCACAAAGTAAGTATAAGTTGTGATTGGTTCCGCGTTAAGTTGAAACTAAGAGCGGAGACGAGGAGATTTGAACTCCTGAAGGCGATTAAACCTTACCTCGTTAGCAGTGAGGCGCACTCGACCGGGCTATGCGACGTCTCCAAGTACAGGGAAAGAATACAACCTCTAGCGGTGTTGTACTTACTTCGCCTTTTGACGCCTAAAAACTAGGGCGGTTAGAGCGAAAATTAGAAGAAATGCAAACACAGCAAGGCCGGCTACAACTCTCGGTGTCTGTGATTTGGCGGGCTGAATCTCATCAGCTGGCACGTGAACTATTTGTGCGTCGCCAACAGGTACCCCTTGAATTGTGTAAGGGGCATGGTCGTTGGCAACAAATTCCACGCTTACTAACTGTTTGCCGGCCCTTGTAGCAAATTGATACGTGTTTAAGTGAAACCATTCGTTGTAGATGCGCATTATTTTTCGACCATCTAGAAATACATGCGCGTGACCTTCGCCTGGTACATGTTTCATCGAAGCCATTTCGGGGCGCCAAGTGAAATTAGTTGTAACAACTTGCACATTAAATCCACCAGTTGGATCTTTGACGATTTTCATTAGTGCTGTTGGTGATTCTTTTTTTGAAACTTCATGAATAGTCATTGCGCCACTTGAATGCGCAGATACTGGAGTATTTCCTGAGAAAACTAAAAATAGTACCGTTACAAGAATGCTTAGTAATCTCATAAGATAAATGTATCGCAAATAGGAAACGTAAAGTAGTTTTGTTGTTTACCTACTGTTCACCCAATTTCCGCAATAACTTTTGACAAGACTATCCTCAGAAATTTATGGTTCGGATATGAAAATAAAGTTTTTGTCTCTAGTGTTAATTCTGGTTGCTTGCAATGTTCCAACTGCGAGCGCTGCCACTGTGACCGAGAAAATTGTCATTGGCGGTAAAACTGTATTTACATTCACTGTTGTTGATTCATTGACCTTGGATCCAAAAGGATGTAAAGATGTTTACATCAAATACACAATGGATAAGTCATACTCTTTTCCAAATACATTTGTAATGTTTGGGCTTTTTTCTAAAGAGAAAAATCAAGCCCAGACTATCTATGTACAACCTGGAAACGGAAAAGGCACTCAAGGAAAAGATCCTTGGGTCGGCGACAAGGAAATGGTTTTCTGCGGAAAAGCGAAATCTTATGTAAATGAATATGGCGACAAAGTAGATGCGCCAGCTTTTACTAAAGGCAAATACACGCTATCCGCCAAATTCACAGTAGTAAAGCCTAAATTAACCACAACTTCTTCGAAAGATATTGTCTTTACAGTTAAGTAATCTGGCTCGAAATGCCTCGAGATCTAAGGTTGATCTTGTTACGCTAACCCAATGAGCGAAGAAACAACCAAGAAGCGCCCGCACGATGTTCCAACTCCAGCTGCATTCGCTGAGTTAATGAAGAGCGGGTGGATTCCAACTCCACTTGAAGGTTTGAAACCTACGCAACCACTGAAGTTTTGTGTTTCTCGTCGCCAAGCTTTATCTAAAGCATTCCCGGGTGTGCGTTTAGTTATTCCGGCTGGAAATTACAAAGTTCGCAGCAACGATAGTGACTACGCCTATCGCCCGCATACCGCGTTCGCTTATTACACCGGCGTACAAGGCGTCGAAGCAACAGCTGATTCAGTTTTAGTTATGCAGCCAAATGGTTCTGCCCACGATGCAATTCTTTACATCCACCCGCGTAGCACTCGAGATACTGATGCTTTCTTCCGCGATGCCAAATATGGCGAACTTTGGGTTGGCCGTCGTTTTACTTTAGCTGAGGCAAAAGATCGATATCAGATCGAAACTCGTAAAGTAAATGATTTAAAAGATCTATTGAGTGATGGAACTACAACAATTGCGATTCATGAGCAAGATGTTGAAATTGATAAATTAGTTACTAAACATGATCGCGATGCCGAACTACTAACTTTTGTTTCAGAAGCTCGTTTGATCAAGGATCAGTATGAGATTGATGAGATGCAAGCTGCTTGCGATGCCAGTGAATTAGGTTTCCAGGAAATCGTAAAAGCAATGCCAGCTGCGGTGGCACACCCACGTGGTGAGCGAGTAATCGAAGCGGCCTTCTTTACTAAAGCACGCACTGAAGGAAACGATGTTGGTTACACAACTATTGCAGCAGGCGGTGCTCATGCGTGTGTTCTGCACTGGATCCGCAATGACGGTGCAATAAAAGATGGCGAACTTGTTCTAGTTGATGCTGGCGTTGAAATGGATTCGTTCTACACCGCCGATATCACGCGCACTTTGCCAGTTAATGGCAAGTTCTCACCAGCACAGCGTGCGCTTTATCTGTTGGTGTACGAGGCACAGTTAGCAGGGTTTGCCGCAGTAAAGCCTGGCGCTACTTTCCGCTCAATTAACATTGCTGCGCAACGAGTACTTGCACAGGGCTTATTCGATATGGGTGTTTTGCCTTGTAGCGTTGAAGAATCTATGGGGCCTGATATGGGTCTACATCGTCGCTGGACCTTGCATGGTGTTTCGCACATGCTCGGAATGGATGTTCATGATTGCCAACATGCTCGTCAAGAAGCTTATCTAGATGGCGTCTTAGCTGAAGGAATGGTTCTAACTGTTGAGCCAGGTCTTTACATTCAACCTGATGATGAGATGTTTCCGGCTGAATATCGCGGAATTGGTATTCGAATTGAAGACGATGTTGTTGTAACTAAAGATGGTTGCCGCAACTTAAGTGAAGCACTGCCTCGTCATCCCGATGAAATTGAAGCCTGGATGGCTAAGCACGCGCAATAATTTAAGCCAGGTTTAAACCAAGCCAAGCTGCGAATAGCCCAATGCCGAGCGACACTCCCAAATTAATTAGTGCTTCGTTTTTGCGTTTTAACTCAAAAGCTAAATAGATATCGAGCATAAAAGTTGACCAGGTCGTGAACGCACCGGCAAAACCAATTGCGATTAAGTCATGGGTGTGTTCGGTGCTGTTGAAAGTAACGCCTAACAAAAAAGAGCCAAGTACATTAACTAGAAAGATTCCATAAGGCTTGCTAGTAAATTTGCGAATATATTGATCGATTGCAAAGCGCGCAGGTGCCCCAATAGCTGCGCCGAGAATTACATAAAACATTCTCATGAGCGAACCGGAATCACTTTGCGAGCTAACGGCAAGACGATTGCCACGATCACTAGGCTTAAAATTACATTTTCGGCGAGGAATAGAAAGCCACCATCTTTAGGCTCAAGAGATTCAGCCGTTACGGCCGAAAAAGTAGTTAAACCAGCGCAAAAACCAGGTAAAAGCAGGTGGCGTAGTTCGGTGACACCGCGTCGTTCCATTAAAACTAATAGCGCAGCAGCGAGTGCTACGCCGATTAAATTTGCAGTTAGAGTGCCAGTTCGATCACTTTCAATCACTAGGCCAATTGCAAACCGAACTAACGTTCCGGCGACGCCGCCAAGTGAAACCCAAAGCAAAGACTTCAGTTTGAAATCGCTTTCTTGGAAATTCCACCAAGCACACGAGTCATCACACTAATCACCAGTGAAGCTAGAACTGCTGGCCAAAAACCATCGACATCTAACTTATCGCTCCATTGCGCTGTAAGTAATAGCATTGAAGCGTTAACCACAATTAGAAATAGTCCAAAAGTTAAAATGACTGCAGGCAGAGTTAACAACTTAACTAGACCGCCAAGAATTGAATTAATCAACCCGAAAAGGAGTGCAACCCAAAGGTAGGTGGTGAAACCACCAAGAACATCAATGCCTGGAATTAAGGCAGTTGCTACCCAGAAAGATGCAGCAAGTGCACCCCACCGGATTAGCAATCGCATTAGTTGCGCTTTTCTCGCTTTAGTAGTCCAGCAAACATACGTGCTGGATCGTACTTAATATCTACAACGCGCTCTTTCATAGGAATGATTGCATTGTCGGTGATCTTGATGTGCTCTGGGCAAACTTCAGTACAGCACTTTGTAATGTTACACATTCCAAGGCCGTGCTCTTCTTGCGCAGTGCGCTTGCGATTCTTCAACATATCAAGTGGGTGCATATCTAATTCAGCAATACGAATAAAGAAGCGAGGTCCTGCAAAGGACTTCTTGTTTTCTTCGTGATCGCGAATTACGTGGCAAGTATCTTGGCAAAGGAAACATTCGATGCACTTACGGAATTCTTGCGAACGCTCAACATCGATTTGTTCCATACGTGCATCACCAGGAGCAAGCTCTTTAGGGTGCTCATAAGCCGGAATTTCCATTGCTTTTCGGTAATTAAATGAGACATCTGTGACGAGGTCTTTAATAACTGGAAATGCGCGAAGTGGTGTAACGGTGATGGTTTCATCTTCACCATATGAGGCAACCTGTGTCATGCAAGCAAGACGAGGCTTACCGTTAATTTCCATTGAGCAAGATCCACATTTACCGGCTTTGCAATTCCAACGAACAGCTAAGTCACCCATTTGAGTTGCTTGTACGCGGTGGATTACATCGAGAACAACTTCGCCTTCATTGGCTTCTACAACAACATCTTGTAGTGCGCCATCTGTTGCGTCGCCTCGCCAGATACGAAGATTAAGTTTGCGAGTCATTAGTTGGAACCGCCTTTCGCAATTTCTTCGGGTGTCATGTATTTCTCGAGTTCATGAATATCAAAGAGGTCAAATAACTCTTTTGGCATTGGTGGCAATGGTTGTGCTTTGACATTTACTTGCTTGCCATCAAATGAAGAAATGTTATTGACCTGACGCCAAGTTGTATCCATGCCCGGGAAATCATCACGAGTATGTCCGCCACGTGATTCTTCACGGCGCAATGCAGACTTGGCAGTGCTTTCAGCAACTAACAACATATTGTCTAAGTCGAAAGCTAAGTGGAAACCAGGATTGAACTTACGTCCACCTGAAACTGAAACGTTCGCACTGCGTTTGCGAATATCGGCAATCTTTTCAATTGCTTCTTCGATTTCAGCACCTGTTCGGATAATTCCAACTAAGTTGTGAGTGACTTCTTGTAGTTCAGCATGTAGTGAATATGAATTCTCGCCGCCCTCACGTGAGAATGGCGCTTCAATTCGAGCTGCTGCTGTTTTTACAGAGGCATCACTAATTGGATTAGCGCCGTTGTTCTTCACATATTCAACTGCGCCCATTCCGGCGCGACGACCAAATACCAAAAGGTCTGAAAGTGAGTTGCCGCCCAGGCGGTTCGAACCGTGCATACCGCCCGCAACTTCGCCCGCGGCAAATAGCCCCGGAACACCAACAGCTGCTGCGTTATCTGGCTCTACTTCAACGCCACCCATTACATAGTGACAAGTTGGGCCAACTTCCATTGCCTCTTTGGTGATATCTACGCCAGCTAGTTCGTAGAACTGGTGCCACATAGATGGCAGACGCTTCTTAATTACATCGGCTGGAATTCGCTTTGAAACATCTAGGAATACGCCGCCGTGCTCGGTGCCGCGACCAGCTTTAACTTCACTGTTAATTGCGCGCGCAACTTCATCGCGAGGCAATAACTCTGGTGGACGGCGGTTGTTATCTTGATCTAGATACCAACGATCTGCTTCGGCTTCGTTATCGGCATACTTATCTTTAAATACATCTGGGATGTACTTAAACATAAAGCGCTCGCCCAAATTGTTTGTTAGAACGCCGCCTTCGCCGCGAACTGATTCGGTAACTAAAATTCCGCGAACAGATGGTGGCCAAACCATTCCAGTTGGGTGGAATTGCAAGAATTCCATGTCAACTAAGTTGGCGCCAGCCTTTAGAGCAAGTGCATGGCCATCGCCAGTGCCTTCCCAAGAGTTAGAAGTAATCTTGAAAGTTTTACCAACGCCACCAGTTGCAATTACAACTGCAGGTGCTTCGAATAAAACTTCGCTTCCGCTCTCGCGCCAGTAACCATATGCACCGGCGATTTTGCCATTCTCTTTAAGAATGTCAGTGATGGTTAACTCGGCGAAAACTTTAATGTGGCTTTCCATATCGCCAGTTTCGCGTCCATCTTTTTGTTGTAGCGCAACAATACGTTGCTGCATTGTGCGAATCAATTCCAGACCAGTGCGATCGCCTACGTGAGCTAAACGTGGATACTCATGTCCACCGAAGTTACGTTGTGAGATCTTTCCTTCTTTGGTGCGATCAAAGAGAGCGCCCCAAGTTTCAAGTTCCCAAATACGATCTGGTGATTCCTTGGCATGTAGTTCAGCCATACGATAATGATTAAGGAATTTTCCGCCGCGCATTGTGTCGCGGAAGTGAACCATCCAGCTGTCTTTATCGTTGACGTTACCCATTGATGCAGCTGCGCCACCTTCGGCCATAACGGTGTGGGCTTTGCCGAATAGTGATTTACAGATGATTGCTACGCGTAAACCTGCTTCGCGAGCTTCAACGGCAGCACGTAAACCAGCGCCACCTGCGCCAATGATTAGTACGTCGTAACTATGACGTTCCATATTTGTCATTTACTAGTGCCCCTTTTAGAAGAAGTAGAAATTGGTCCAGGCGCCTGTTGCAACTTGGCGAACATAAATATCAGCGAAAGCAACTGCTCCTAATGAATACCACGCAAACTGTTGGTGGTAATGATTAAGAATTGAAACGCGAGTCCATAACTTGTAACGCAATGGATGTTTTGAGAAATGCTTTAAACGACCACCGATGGTGTGGCGGCAAGTGTGGCAAGACAATGAGTAGAGCCACAACATGGTTGCGCTAAGAGTTAGAACTATTGAACCGACGCTTACATGTCCCCATTCACCTTCTACGCTCTTAAATGAAATAATTGCATCGTAAGTAAGTAGAACGTTAAAGACTAAACCGGCATAGAAGAACCAACGGTGTGCGTTCTGCAAGATAAGTGGTGCTCGAGTTTCGCCAGTGTATTTAGTGTGTGGTTCAGCAACTGCACATGCAGGTGGTGACATCCAGAATGAGCGGTAGTAAGCCTTGCGGTAGTAGTAGCAAGTCATACGGAAACCAAGTGGGAAAATCAAAATAATTAGCGCAGGTGAAAGTGCAAAGCTAAATATTTCTGCACTAACTGGTGTGAATCCGAAAATAGTTGCTTCAGGAACACAAGCTTGCGATAAACAAGGAGAATAGAAAGGAGAAATTAAATGGTCTTTGTAGTAATTAGCACCTTCGAATGCGCGAAATGTTGCGTAGATGATGAAGGAGAAAAGAACGCCGAAAGTAATTGCAGGTTCGATCCACCACTTATCGGTGCGAAGGGTGCGCTCTTTAATCTTTGCGCGGCCCGGTGAAAAAACTCCCGACATATTTCACGACTCCCTTAGTTCTTAACTCATAAAACTCTAAGGCGAAGTCTCCTCTCATGGCTTTGCGCGCGCTAGGTGATGTCTTGCTTGAGCGCTATGAAATCAGCCACAAGATCCACCTAAAAACAGTGGCTTGGGTGACTTTATAAAAAATGGCGGAGGGCGAGGGATTTGAACCCTCGAGGCTTTCACCTGCCGGTTTTCAAGACCGGTGCACTCGGCCGCTATGCGAGCCCTCCGCGGCGTAATCTACCTGAGGATGGCGCTTATCTAAAATTGAAGAGAAATTACAGGGTGGTTAAGCGGGAAGTTCGAGTAGCTCTTCAATCACAATCGCAACACCATCGTCGGTATGTGGCAACGCAACTGATTTCGCGTGCTTTGGTCCATCTGGGTGGCCATCTGCCATTGCATACGAGCGACCACACCATTGCAACATTGAGAAATCGTTTGGATTATCGCCAAATGAAACGCAATCGGCTGCATCGATGTTTAGACGAGCTGCCATTTTCGACAATGTAGCGCCTTTTGAAACACCGATCGCTGAAATTTCTAATAGTGAATCGTGTGGGTTTGAATGTGTAACAGTCACAATTCCATTTAGCTCTTTTAGCGCGATCTCTAACATTTCATCTGATGAAAGTTCTTGATCTGAACAACGCGCCAGTAATTTAAGCGCGGGTGATGCCATGATTTCTTCGATTTTATCTACGCCAACATTGTCTAAGCCAACATCCCAGCGCGGAATATATTTTTTCTCGCGATGGAAATAATTATGTGATTCAACGGCAAAACTAATTTGAGGAATTGCAGCTCGCAAAATCTTTACGGTTTCTAGTTGAGCATCAACTGGCATTAACCATTCTTCAAGGACTTTTCCAGAATGTAAGTCATAAAGCATTGCGCCATTGCAACAAATCGCGTTTCCGATTCCGAACGCTTCTTTAATCTCTGGCATCCAACGAGGAGGGCGACCGGTTACAAAGAAGATTTCGATTCCCATTGCATGGGCACGACGAAAAGCATCGATAGTGCGCTGTGAGACCTCGCCGTAGTGCGCTACGACGGTTCCGTCTAAATCACTGGCGATTAATTTAGGGCGTCTACCGGTCACACTAACTCGAATCGAGTCATGCCCAAAAAAGGCTGCAGTGCTGCTGGCACATTTACAGTTCCGTCAGCATTTTGATGGTTTTCAAGAATCGCCACAATCATGCGCGGGATCGCAACTAAGGTGCCATTTAGTGTGGCAACTGCGGCAGTTTTATCGCCTTCTTTAAAGCGAATATTTAAACGGCGGGCTTGGAACTCAGTGCAGTTAGAAGTGCTGGTTACCTCGCGATAAGCCTGCTGTGTAGGGATCCAGGCTTCGATATCAAATTTGCGTGTCGCACTTGAGCCGAGATCACCTGATGCCACATCGATTACGCGATAAGGGATTTCCATTGCGTTAAGGAAATCTTTCTCCCATTGCAATAAACGTTGGTGTTCGGCAACAGCTTGTTCAGGATGACAGAAACTAAACATTTCGACTTTATCGAATTGGTGAACTCGAATAATTCCGCGAGTATCTTTGCCATAAGTACCAGCTTCGCGACGGAAACAAGTGCTGTAACCGGCATAACGCATTGGCAATTTATCTGCTGGCAAAATTTCATCCATATGAAATGCAGCAAGTGGCACTTCGCTAGTACCCACTAAATACATGTCATCTTTTTCAAGACGGTAAACATTTTCGGCAGCTTGACCAAGAAAACCGGTGCCTTCCATGGCTGGGGGATTAACTAGCACTGGTGGAATAACTGGAGTGAACCCAGCTTTGACTGCGCTACTTATTGCGTAATTAACTAGTGCGAATTCAAGAAGTGCGCCAACACCCGTTAAATAATACGAACGAGAGCCAGAAACTTTCGCACCGCGTTCAGTATCAATTGCGCCAAGTAGCTTTCCTAGCTCAACGTGATCTTTTGGTTCGAACTCTAAAAACTCACGAGGTGTGCCAACATGTTCGATAATTACAAAATCTGCTTCGCCGCCAATTGGGGCCGCAGGATCAAGCAGATTTGAAAGTTTTAGCGCTTCGTTATTTGCTTCAGCCTCTATTTCAGCGCGCTTGCTATCGGCGGCTTTAACTTTGCTAGCTAAATCTTTGGCGTTTTCAAGCAGGGCGGCTTTTTCGTCACCTTTTGCGCTACCAACTGCTTTAGAAAGCGTGTTCTGTTCGGCGCGTAGGGCTTCGAATTCATTAATTGCAGCGCGGCGTTTTTCATCAAGAGCTAAAACTTGATCAACAATGCTGGCATCTTCGCCACGACCAGCTTGAGAGGCGCGAATTAAGTCAGGGTTCTCGCGTAGTAACTTGATATCAATCATTTACTTTCCTCTCGCGGGTATGAACCTAGGAATCTTATTTCCTCACAGATCTCGCGAAGGCGAGTGACTGCTTGGCCAACGTTGGCGTCGTTGATATGCCCTTCGGCATCAACAATAAAGTGGTAATCGCCTAACTCTTTCCCGGTTGGGCGGCTTTGAATGAAAGTTAAGTTGACGTTGCGGGTGGCAAACTCGGTCAAAATTTCGAGTAACGCACCTG
>Ga0247843_1005175_pt1 | contig 18471 bp, 12 predicted proteins | sample LaCruzMarch2017__FD_192420 | JGI IMG/M metagenome (GOLD analysis project Ga0247843, IMG submission 192420) | Freshwater microbial communities from meromictic Lake La Cruz, Castile-La Mancha, Spain - LaCruzMarch2017_8m | ecosystem: Environmental > Aquatic > Freshwater > Lake | place: Spain...
AAAGTACGAAACATCAAAATCCTGCGTGTGGACGAGGTGCGTACTCAAGAGTATGTAGCACATAATTACATATTACACAAAGTCCTGAAGTCCGAAAGTAGGAAAAAGGCTCCCCGCCTGCGGACAATGCCTCATAGACAAACCGATTTTACTTTCTTGGGGAACTCCACGCGGCATCCCCGAACAAACACCTCGGCGGTTTGGTGACGGTGCGAGGATGAGAATATCCCTCTTATTGCTGGTCGGGACAGCAGCGACGGAGTTAGTATTGGCTCGGTCTAGTGGCGGTGCACCATCGCGACGATCATCATCATCATCATCCCGTGGAGGCGGAAGTGGTCGACCATCGTCGGGACGAAGTGGTAATAGCGGAAGGAGGCGTGATCCAATCGATGACGCTGACGACGTCGATGACATTGACATTGACGATGATAAAGGATTAGACGTTGGCGATGCAGAGGATGATTATGATGACGGTGCGGATGAGTACGACGATGTACCAGCAGCTCCACGCAGTCGCAGGGGTGGCGAACCTCCATCTCGACGTAGTGGTGGTGGTCCAACACGGCAACAGGGACGACGACACATCGTAGATGATGACGAGGATGACTATGATGATGATCGGCCAGCACGTCGGGAAAAGGGCAGAGGTCCGTCATCCTCGAGGGGTCGTCACGGTCCGCCATCGTCGTCCTCCCGTCGTGGCGGTTCCGAGGGTCGGGTCGTTTCTTACCGTCGTGGTCCGCCTCCACCCTCAACCTTCACTCGTGGACTATCTGCGATACGTGACCGAATGCCCGATCCGGCCATCGTCAAGGACACTGTCCTATCAGCAACGAAAGCTGCACAGGAACGTACCGCTCAATTATCGGCCACGGTATATCGCGAAATGAAGGGACTTACATCAAGCGAACTTGAACAGGTCATGCTTAAGGCTACACGACCGGACGATGCACCCGTGAAGAGTAAGCACGTAGAACGCCTTGTTGGCGTGACGTATCAAATATCGGGCAAGTATGACATTTACGATGCAGTATTACGTAAGTTATGGAACAAGATGGCCGAGAAAGATATACGGACAAAGCTTAAGAGTGTGTATGTGCTACACCGGTTTGCGGTCGATGGTGGACCAGATCATCAGGAGGCATTAAAGCAACGATTACGAGCGTTACGGAAAACGAAAGATCCGAAGAGATCGAATGCTGGTGGCAGTGGCAGCAGGGGCGGGACTAGGTACTTTGATAGCAAGGTCCTAATTGGGTTAGATGATGATCCCGAAACGCAGGGATATCGTGCCTTCCTCTCTCGATATGCTCACTACGTCCTTACTCGTGCTCAGACATTTGGTGGCGTGTTTAATGAAATTTCTCCTATCGACCTCCTTCCGCCATCTAAAAAGGGTAGTGGTTCGAAATCTAAAGCAGCGGTGAATAATAAGAATAAGAATCCACCACTGTGTGAGGAACACTTGAAATTCGCTCAAATGGTACTCAAGGCCGGTCTGGCCTGTACCCTTCATGATGGCGAGGATTCAGAATCGACGGCCATGTGCGTTGAACGTGTCGCCGCTGACCTTATGGGACTAGTATCTGCTGTCGCCATGGCACTTCGGAGGGAATTGAAACAATCATCGTCGTCGATAGGGGATGAGGCGTTGGTTAAAAAATGGTGTGAATTCTACTCTGATGAGCTGTTGCCAGAAACTAAGAAATTTTGTAAGAAGGTCACCGGTAAGCTTGATGCATATGGTCTGTACCTCCCGAGTCGGATGAGTGCTACGCTTAGTCCGGAATTGTTGGAGAAAGGCACGAAGCTTGGGAGCGGTAGTAGTAGTATAACAGTGGAGACAAAGTCGGGGAAGGAGGGGGACGATAAGGATGATGGGACAGTCGAAGAGGAACTGGTAGATGACGACGAGAAGTCTTCAGAAACTACCATGGCGGAGGAGACTGACGGGGGCACTGCGACTGGAGATGCCTCACTAGCAATGAAAGCGAATGCACCGACGCAGGTAGATGAGGATGAGTACGAGGAAGAATACGATGAGTATGATGACGAGTATGATTAAACGGTTTTAGATATAAATGGATGCAACCCATTAAATCGCTACAGGTATTTACATAAAAATGAAACGAAAACATATCTGATCGACTTGTGCCACGTGATGACGACAATCCATATTCGATTACACTTCCTCCAATGCAATCGAGTCCTTTCCCTCTTCCATTGTATACTTTACAGCACCAGCTACTGAGGCACTTTTCCTCTGTTTTTTTCTACTAGCAGAATGAAAGGGAACAGGAGGAAGTGATGCGTAGAGTACACGCTTGCGTTCGGCGAGTTCGTCGTCTGGAATAACTCCTACGAACTCTTTCAGCAGCTCGGTATGAACTTTTATCTCGTTTAATAGTGCTCGACGTTCTTCATCCGACAACTCGATAATTTTTGCTTTGGCGTTAGTCAGGTCCTCGACACAAAGTGATTCAGCATTAGTCTCAACAGCGGTAACTGCAACTACGTTGGGTTTACTCTCGGGAATCTCAACTTCTCGAGGAGCAATTGGGGCGAAGATATCAGGGTCCAACGAACATCCGCGATAGTACATGCGAAACACAGAGAAGACGTTGTTGTGAGTGTATTCAAACGTTGGATTATACTGCTTTGGTGTCCATTCGCGGTTGAGCTTATCGGACGTTCCCTTTTTCGTCGCATCCTATGATTCGTTATACTGGTAAGTGATGAGTGGATTAAAGTGACAATCAATAGAAAAAGAAAAGCTTACAAATTGATGCCGCAATATCATCTCGCAAAGCTGATCGTGACTCATCCCACTATTTTTCGCAATTAGCTCTTCAGCCTTGGGCAAAATAGTTGAAGTGATATCTCTAGTAATCACCTTCATCCTCTTCCTACATATAAAGGATGTAAATGAGTGAAGAAGTTGAGATGAATATGGACTAAAACAAATTATCAGCTACTTACCAAGCCATTTCTGGCTCCAACGGTTCCTGAGACGAATTTGTTCTAAACATAATCTCCTTCCGCTCATCGCTATCCAAAAAGTTCAAAGTCCCGAGCAAGTCCACCGCTGTGGCAAGAAGGACAAATTTTCGCTGAAAAGGACGAAGCTCTTGGTAGCGACCCCCGAGGATTCTATCAGCTTCGTATAACACGATGGATTGGAGAGATCGACGCATGCACGAGATATATTTCCCGTTAACAGCACTGAAAAACAATATTAATATTAGACCTTTGGCGACATAGATTAATGATGGAATATGCAGCATTCAATACTTCAACTTTCTTACCGCATGACACGAATTTGGAATGAATCTCCTGAAGGCATGATTGATTGGTAATATTCCTATTGTAAATAAAGCACGCTGAGAGATGGGTGGTGATCATGGTAGAAATAAAATGGTAGAACATCATCGACGTGCAAGCATTTATTGCGTATTGCTGCTCACAACGCGGACGAAGTGTGGCACAACGCAGAAATAAAAAAAATTGCCATGTCTCAGCCCATGCCCAACCAACAACCACCTGCCCAACAACAAGGCCTGGGAGAGTAAATATCACGATATCAATACCTGTAATTATTCGTCAAGATTGTGGATTACGATAAAAATCGTTGCAAAAAATGATTTTTTTTGCCCCTCATAGATTGATTGTGTACATAGATACCTACCACCCCTACCACCCTCTTCCCTCCTTTATTAGTGAGATTGTTTCAGTGATAATAATTAAGATCAGAATCTACAATGGAATCAACAAAATACATCATCAGCCTATGATTACAATAAAAATATTAAATCTGTGCTACCTACATACGAAACAAGGATCAAATCATCAGTATAATATCAAAACAGACAATTGCTGCCTTCAAACAACTGATGCAGCAGAATATCCATGAATGGCTACACGTCATGTATCCCCCCACCCCTCATCTATCCCATTACTAAAAGCCAAATGACGGATAACAAACTCACGCCCGCCAGACCACTGCCCCTCATCCTCTCTGAACTATTCATTGTTACCACACTACCCTGCCACGCTCCTAAGTCGAGTCCTTGCAAATCCCCCTTTTCCTTGCAATACGTGGCAGTGTCGCACACAGTAGCCATCGACTTTTCATCACACCCGAAGAAAGGCTTCTCATCGTCGGCATCAGCTGCATCGGCCTGAGAGGCCGCAACAAGATCGGCACAATCCGCACTCTTAAGACGGGAACAGTACAACTCGTAGAAGGCACAATCACATTGATCCTCACGGAATCCCTGGTCGACACAGGACACGAAGGGACAGTAAACATCCTCGTAGATCTTTACATATGCCTCATAAACACAGTCCCCTAGTCGTCCTGCCCTACATACGTTCTGAAGTTCGGTAGTACAGTCCTCAAGGGATCCACCAGAGGTGGCACATTCGCATAGCTCGGCCGGGCACGTGTCAGCGGGACAGTAGTAATCGTAATCAGACCCCTCCGTCTCATCCTGTAGGAATCGAGGAGGAGTGAACCTCTTACCAAGAATTCCAACATCCGACTCGGTCACGGCACCACTATACTGGTTATCTTTCCTTCGAGTGAATGTACTCGCTTGTTGTCTTCGCTTCTTCAACTTTTGCTGAAGCAGCCGTCGTGGACCGTTTTTGTGATCAGATGAGGACAATTGAGTAGCTGTCGTCGGAGAAGATAATAGTATGGCAGCGGAATTCTTCGCATCGACGGCAGCAACGGCGCATCCGGCGGCGAGGATGGACGTGGCACGTTGGAAGTGCATATTGCTAGGAGGTAGTTGAGGTGGTTGATTGTATCAATCTGGTCCTCCCGTCCACGGTCTTAAAAGCAAGGATACGAAATATGTCAGCTTTGAGCTTTGGAAATTTTGGCCATTCTTATTTTGCCTTTCTTTCCGAACGTTGAACGGATACCTGGTACCTACTACGTACCTACCTCAATTCTTCTACTACTGAGGAGGAGCGCATACAATATTCTACCTACCTAGTTGTAAAATTGCATGAATGTACTGGCCTGTTCTAAATTGATTTCGGAAAAAGTTGATTTATTTTGCTTGTGACAGTATGTGGTAGTTAGGACATATTCAATACGAGTCACTGTCATCTGAATTCTCATCTTCAAGAATGCCACCAAACCCTGGCTGAAATGTAGATCGGTTAGTCAGTGCCAATAAACTTGCCTGACTCGATCTGATCATGGTCGTAGACGAGGATTTAGGAAACCATTGTCTAGTTCGCTTTGGTCTTGCCCAATGTCCGTTGATGTTGCAGAACTGATTACACACGTGATTGCTGAAAAAGGAATCAATACCCTTCTCACCGAGATCAGTGACGCCATATGATCGGCGTCGAGAGCAGATAGCAATATCAGTAAGCTCGAAGCGGCTTTTGTTATTAGCGAATCTATTGTGCCGGAAGCGACCTTGTAAGTCACAGACTAGTAAATTGCCCCCCGAACGATGATATGTAAAATGACTAAAGGCCTCCATAGCTTCACCATGCCAACCTTCATCATCGGAGATCCAACCATTATTAGAAGTAAACTTAGTAAAGTTTCTGATCAGCGGCTCGACCAAGTACCGCGTCCCCCCAATAGTATGAATATCGCCACGTGTTATTAGAATGGTTTCGTCATTAGCACAAAGATCGTTCCACTCCTCGGCGTACTGTATCGCCTTATCAGCTGCATCGAAGTCACTACCGAAAAAGTCCGACTCCATTCCAGCGTACTGGGATTTGAAGCACTTGCATACGGCCTCTTGGCTGTTCCGATTTCCACATAAATAAGTGCCTCCATAAACCATGCGAAATGTGCCCTCGCCGACGTACTGATCGCGATGGAGCTGAACGCGGTTTGAGGTTAGATTTGTCCTGGCCGCAGATGATGACGACATGTTCAGTTCACTGTTAATGTATATAAAGTAGAAGATGAGAAGTAAAAAGATGAGTAGAAAAATGCCCTCCCCAGGGGCATGGGCAACATCACAACGCGGCAAGACACAACAACGCTATCTCCCAGGAGTGCCGGAATACTCTCCGATTCCCCCATCGAAGAAATAAGCAACGATAGCAAGCTACCGCCTTACCACCACGGACGGGTCCTGAAGCTAGATAGAGGTACAGAGGAGGGGCCAAACCTACGTACTACGTATCTGCCTCCGCCACCCGAGTTCGAGACCTCTGCATCATTCATCTGATGGCGTCGTCGCTACGGATGGTCAGGGCAGTCCTGACCCGTCCTCCCGCATGGCAACGTCAATTTTCTCTGGAGCGCTCGTTCACCGCCGCGACATCGTTTCCAAGGACTACAAAGGACGGTCGTTCATCGCCATCACCAGGGAGACAACGAGCCGCCGACTTTGTCGCTGCACTTCCTGTTCGTAAAAGTAGCGAGAGGAAAGAACAGCCCACGGTGTCCGTAGTAAGCAGCCACATGATAGATGACGGGGGTGGCCTCGATGATCGTTCCAACGCGAAGATGGTGGCTTTGTCAAAGGCCAAGGAGAAGATGAGAAATGATGTGACATCAAACGACGAGAAGCGGGTACAGACCGGGCGCGAATTAGCGCACGCTTACTCTCAGGCAATCAAGTATACTTCACGGCAGACCAAGAGCGTAGCGGCTACGCGGGTGGCGGAGGAGATGCTATACGATTGGATGGACGAAGCCATGCGACCGTTCGGCGTTACTACTTCGGGACGGTTGGCGAAAATCAATGACGACGACGCGGTAGATGATGACGTATCCAATACTGCCATGTACCTGACTAAGAAATGGACGATCCGTACGGCGAACGAAATTGCGAGGAGACTTGGGGGCGAAAATACTACCTCCCCAAATGTAATTCGCGTACTAATACCACCGCCATCATCATCAGATTACATCAATCTTCTCCGAGCGTACTCATCGTCCAAGGCAAGACGCAAGGGGCAGCAATGTGAAGTCCTTATAAAGAATATGATAACCCTGGCGGATGTTCTATCGTGCCACTGTTACATCACCGGAGACGACGAAACGGTGGGAGAAGCAATCGAAGAATGGAAACTGTGGGTGAAAGAGAGTATACCAAATTCTAAGGCATTTGCATTAGCAATTAAGTGCCATGCTGGTTCAACACGGCCCGATTCGTTCGAACGTATAATCCTACTAAACCTTATCCATGATGCATTTGCCGACTGCTGCAAACCACATGTTGCCGGGATATATAAGGATGATCCGTACGTGCTATTTCATTCTATCAAGGCGTTGAAGAATCTGCAGAAAAAAGAGGAGTATAATTTGGGGAAGGAGTGGCTTGGTAGACTGCACAAGTTTGTGACAACGGCTGAAAATGATGAATATTTCGGCGAAGTCAATTCGGGGAAGGGTGAGACCGAAGACTCGGATCAAAGTGCAGACTTTACAACAATAGATGTTACACCGGCTTACACGACTATGATTCGATTAATGGCACGTTTGCGGGGCAAGATTGGTGTTGCAGAAGATGCTCGCACGGTCTTGGATCGCATGCACGAAATTAAAGCTTATGACTCCGGCGTGAATAGCCTAAGGAAACGAATCGCTACTGTAGACATTCGATCTAATGCATACAACCTTATTATGGGCTTGTACAAGGACAGCAAGAATGCCGAAGATACAACGAAAGCCATCGAATTATTAGAGCGAATGGTAGACGCAGGACGAAAGACGCTGGAAGATCGAGGTGGGGTACCATTGCCGACGGAGGTTTCATTTGAATATACAATCATGGCGATTGCTAACTTGACCGACAGTGAAAAAGCCTTGGACGAGGCAGAGAGATTGATCAAACTCATGGAGGAGCAGGAATATATCGAGTCATCTGTCGCCGCCTACAATGCATACATTATCGTCACTCATAGGCAATTGTTTGGCAAACCACAATTATATGACACGGCACTTGATATTCTTGATAAGATGAATAGAATGGGCACGAAAAATCCTATCATGTTGCCAAGTTCAGACACGTTGGCACTCGTAATGAAATCTTGTGCATTGTCCGAGCATAGTGATCATAAGAGAGTACTCAATACTGCCACGACTTTATTTCTTCAAATGAAGGAGAAAGAAACTTTGTCAGATCGTGCCTTCTTCAACATGATGAAATGTGTTGACATGTATTCGAATAAGGACTCCGAGGCGAAGAAGGAACACATCCAAGAACTATTCTCGGAGGCATGCCAGCGTGGATTATGTTCTGCCAATGTTCTAGCCTGTTTCCGAAGCTGCGTATCCGACGAAGACTATCGATTGACCGTGGGACATGGAAGACTCGCTGATCATTGGATTGCCAACATTACAAGCCCAAGGGCGCTGTATACTGATGGTAGTAAAGGTGGCGCGGGTAAGAATGCGCGGAGAAAGGGCAAATCGACTTCTGATTGGGTGAAGAAGACCAAGGCTAAAGATGTTGAGCGAGAGACAAGGAAAAGTGATAAACAGGCGAAGAAGTCATTCAAGAAGATAATAAATTCTAGTAGATAAATGTTGTACAATCCTGCCCTCCCTATATTGATGAACAACCACACCATCTCCCCCGCTGGCTGACCATATGCGAATGCAACTCGATGAACTAAGTGAAATTATTACGCCTATTTACGTACTAGACACCCATTTGAATTTGACCATGATTCATCCACGGCCTTTAGCCGGCTGTGATTGCTAACAACCGACCCATTCATAAACATCTTACTACAACATGGAGGAAGGCTCGCGTGTATGGTTACGCTCTCCGAAATCCGAATGGGGTTGGCTCCCGGCCAAGATTGTGAAGAAAGAGGTCGTACGATACAGTTGTCGGACGTCCAGTGTCGGCGCTGTGTGTCGGATCCCACCCTCGCCTCATGGCACTTCTTTGACGGACACGTCACAGACGGATAATGCACTTCCCCAAGAGCAACCCAAGGAGGAAGAGGAAAAGAAAACGAATGACGACGAGAAGAAGAAGGAGGGTGGAGGTGGATTCTTCGGCTTGTTCGGTGGTGGCGGTGGCAATAGCAACGGTGACGACAATGCGAAAAAAGAGGATGTGGAAGAAACCAAAGACGACAACAGCAGCAAGCCAGAAGAAGTGACGGACGAGTCCGATGAGGAAACTATAATTGAACTCACATTAGTTGATGATTACGACGGTCTCCTCCTAGAGGGAATTGATGCAAATAATGATAGTGGTAGAGGAGCCGGAATCAAGAGTCCAGTCAGGAATGGTGCCGCTATAACCGACAACAGCAAAAGTCCTGTTAAAGACAATGCTTTTGGAGGTCGTCGAGGACGTCGTGACTCCTACTATGCCAATGCTTCAGCCTTTACTGAAATTATACGCATAGATACTGCTAGTGGTGCCGATGGATTAGGACACCGAGAGGAGCATCCAGACATTAAACTACGTAATACTGATGCCAGTGATATTGGTGGGTCTGGTGGGATTGAACTTGATGATTTAATTGGATTGACACATTTACATGAACCAGCGATATTGCATGCATTGCGTTTACGATATGACGCAGACGTTATATATACAAGTACTGGTCCGATACTGCTTGCTATTAATCCATTTAAGGAAATGAGGGGAGTGTATGGCACATCATTAATGAATATGTACCGTCAACGGGGGGAGGCATCGATGCGTCTAATAGCTGCATCTGCGTCAGCAGCATCATCACCCTCATCATCTCCCGAGAAGAAAATTGGTGGAAGTAGTAGTGGTAGTAGCATTGCTCCGGCAGGGATTACTGGTAGTGACGATACATTTGGACGGAAGCTACCACCACACGTCTACCAGGCCGCTGATGATGCCTATCGTGCCATGATGCGTGGCATTGAAATGGCGGCGTGGTTAAAAGGTGGAAAGAGACGGGGGAGTACACCAAAGAAGACCGGGGACAAGAAGTTTGACGATGCGCATGACATGCCAGCGAATCAATCTATATTGGTAAGCGGTGAAAGTGGTGCGGGAAAGACTGTCACGACAAAGATTGTATTGAATTATTATGCCATGCTTAGTCGTAAGAGTCAGGAGGACACAGCTGCAAAGGTGGGGATACCCACGCGATGTGGTGGTGCCGTCGACGGTGCTCGGGTCGGAGATGAATCAATAGAACATCAGGTACTGCAATCTAATCCTATCCTTGAAGCTTTCGGTAATGCACGGACGATACGGAATGACAACTCGTCACGATTTGGAAAGTATATTAACATTGCATTTACGGAGACTGGTCAACTTGTGCGTGCAAGTGTTGACACGTACCTACTTGAGAAGGTTCGACTATTGCATCAGGCACCGGGAGAACGCAACTTTCATGTCTTTTACCAATTCCTTGAGGCCGCGACGAATGTCGAACGTGATGAATTATCATTGAGTGGATATACCTGCAGTGACTTTAACTTGACGAATCAAAGCAATACGTATGATCGACGAGATAATGTACGAGATGCTGATATGCATAATGAGATGGTCGAGGCGATGGGAGTTATGAATTTTGGCACCAACATTGTACAGATGCTCATGCGATTAGTCGTTGCAATACTATTTGCTGGAAATATGACGTTTTCGACACGTAAGACAACAACATACGGTGATGCTGCCGTCCTAAATGAGACAGAAGCTTCACTCGCCGTGGCACAACTACTGGGTGTGTCATTCGAAAATCTCGCGGCAAGCTTGACGTCGAAGGTTATCTTCGCTCGAGGAGATATAATTAAAAAGGGATTGGATGCGGGACAAGCCGAGAAGGCGAACGAGGCGTTGATTAAGAGTATTTACGGTGCGGCATTCGATTTTATTGCCGAGAAGATCAACGCGAGTATTAACTACGGGTCTGGGAGGATGCCAATAGCAGCCGGTGCTAAACGTGCTCAGGTGGTAGACATTTCCAGTCCAATTAATATAATACCCCCTAATGGGGCGAGTATTGGCGTCTTGGACATTTTCGGCTTTGAGTCATTTGATAGCAACTCCTACGAGCAATTCTGCATCAACTACACGAATGAAACATTACAGCAACAGTTTAATAAATTCGTTTTCAAGCTCGAACAGCAAGAGTACGAACGCGAGGGTATCCTTTGGAAGTTCATTGATTTCCCGGACAATCAAGACGTGCTAGATCTTATCGACAAATCTCGCACGGGTATTCTGCAAATATTAGACGAGCAGTGCATCGTGGAGTGGGGCACTGAGCGGAAATTTAGTCTCAGTTTGTATTCAGTTTGTGAAAAGGCTAGTCCGCGATTCCATGTTAGTTCGGCTCAAAGAGTTAGGAATAAGTTCTCTGTTGAGCACTACGCCGGACTGGTAGAATACAGCACCGAAAATTGGCTTGATAAGAATAAGGATCAGCTTCCTGCAGCTTGTGTGGAGCTCTTAGAAAGTTCTGATTTTGAATTGATGGGTCTGATCAAGGTTAGTGCACATCTTATACACACAAGGCGATTATTGCCGTGTGTATTAATTATCCATGCTTTTACTCATTCGTCTATTGTCTAGAAATATGTTCGATCGGAAGGTGCTAAAATTGCAACCAAAAGTCTGGGCAAACAATTTAGTGATTCGCTAAAAATCTTGAGGACCCGTATTGACGCTACCATGCCTCATTACGTGCGTTGTCTTAAGCCTAATGATAGTCTCGAACCGGATAACTTCGATCCCAGTAACATTGTTGAGCAGTTGCGTTACTGTGGTGTTCTAGAGGCTGTTCGGGTCAGCCGCGCTGGCTATCCCACTCGTTATCCGCACGAAGTATTTATGACTCGCTATTACATTATTTGTCCCAATCGTGCTTCTGATATAGACAACCTATCACCTCATCATAGTGAATTATCCACCCACCTCACAGAAGAGCAAAAGCAACTCAAGCGTCTTGTGTCGAGGACGGCAACAGAAATTTGGAAATTGGAGCTCGAAATCATGAAACGCAGTGGTTGTAAACCAAAACCGCAGGACAATCGTAATGCATTGGCGCAACCGAAAGACCTCGATGAGTTCATGAGACTAGATTTCTCATCACGATGTGCTGTAGCGGGACTGCAGCTTGGTCAAAAGAAAGTGTTTCTTCGTCGCGAGGCCTTCGAGTTCATCGAGTCGATGCGAAATGAAAAGTTTGGTACTAATGTCACAAAGATTTCAAAGAATTGGCGGTGTCTTGCTGCCAAAGTCAATTTGAAGCGTGCACGCAATGCTGCAATATTAATCCAATGTCTGGCTAGGATGAAAGTGGCAAATATAAAGACTGAGCAGCTGATGAGGGACTTTAGATTATACTTGAGGATGAAAGTCGCCGCGACGAAAATCCAACGGTGTTATAGATGTTTTCACATAGTCACGTACGAGGAGGGTGCTGATCTCCGCAAGGCAAAGTCCTCAGTGCTAAAAGTTCAATGCTGTATGCGTGGGTGTATTGCCCGGCGACGAGTCTTAACTCTTCTCCGATGCATTTGCAAACTTCAGTCGCTAGTGCGCATGACTCGGATTCGTGAAGACTATCTCGTTAAACGGAATGCAATCATCAAAATGCAAAGCATAGCTCGTATGCCCCCTGCACGGCTTGCGCTGGGTGAGGCGAGGAAGCTGCGTTCTGCGTTGAAATTACAGTCCATCGTGAGAATGAAATACGCGTTCACAGTCTTCCGAACGAAGATCGCTGCTGCTAGTCGTATCAAGCAAATGTACAGAAAGCATCTTTACCAAGAACATGCGATGTATGGCACGTTCTTGAAGAGATACTACATGCTAGGCGATCCAAAAGATTTTAACTCGAAGTCATCACTCAGAAAGAAGAAAGTCATGCTTGCTCGACATAGAAATGCTATTATTAACGCGAAGAGGCTTGAGTTGACCAAGTTAGTCAACAAGATGACGTTGGATATCTGGGAACCGGGCTTTTTTGAATCATTTGTCAAGCCTGGATTTGTTGCTGAAAGTGCATCTTTGACGAATGGAAAATCTTGTCGCCCTGCTCCTGGTCCTCTATCAGAATTTACTCCGATTCCTCAGACTATAGAGGAGTTTATGACAAGAGGGACTCCATCTAAGTATGCTCTCGTGGGTATGCAGATGTGTCATGGAACAATCTTCATGCGCTCGGAGACACACTCATTGCTTGAAAAGCGTAGAAATGACATGGTTGGTGGATCCTCGGCAAAGATACAATCCGTTGCACGACGAAAATTAGCTGTCAATACTCTCAAGCGCATGAGGTTTGCTGTTGTCAAGATTCAAAGTTACTTTCGAATGCAATCGCAACGGAAAGAGCTTGATCCCAAACGACGTGAGCGTGCCGCCACGAACATTCAAAGCGCCTTTAGAATGTCCACAACAAGGAAGAGGGTTTGGACAACTTATTGGAGCACCCAAAGCCGTGAATTGTTTGCCTTTATTGGAGATGATAATTGGTACATGGTTGAGAAAATGCTTCACAAAAACCCCTTGTTGGTAGAAGAGGCAGACCCCAACACAGGTGAATTGCCATTGCACAAGATTGTAGAACGTGCTTCGGCCTGGACGTTGTTGATTGACATGGTCCTTACCTTGTATCCGAAGGCAGTTGTTCACAGGGATTCGTCCGGTAGCTTGCCCATTCATCATGCAGCTCATGCAGATAACCTCATTGGCCTCGAAATCATTTACGAATCATACAAGAACGGTGCAAAAGATGCTGATGCATCAGGCCGCTTTCCCATTCATGTCGCCGCAGAACGTGGGTCTATCGAGGCAATAAAATTTCTCACAATGAAGGTTCCCGAAAGTGTTCACATTGTGACATCTGGTGGCGTCAGTCTTCCACTCCATCTTGCGTGTAAGAATTATTCATCAGTTGGAGCAATTACCTCACTTCTGCGTAGCCCACTTCGTTTCTCACTGGCAAGTCGCGTTGATGAATTCGGAGAATTACCTCTTCATTTGCTCCTCCGTTGTGGAGCCGTAGTTGATGTAGTTGCTGTAAAGTCTTTGCTGACATGTCATTTAAAGGCGATTGGAGCGCGTGATAAGTCGGGAGATATTCCTCTTCATATCGCTCTCAAGCATAAGTGCAAGCCTGCTGTTATCGAGTCTCTCCTCGCTCATTTTCCAGGCTCTAGTGTCGTGCTGGATGGCGATAGCCACAGTCCACTCTTCCTTGCATTAAGTCATGCTGCGGAGGATGAAACCAGTGTGTTGCTGATTAGCTACGCGCCCCAAGTGAGTACTTCTGCAATTGCTTTTGGTACTTTAGTAATTCCTATTTTCTTACATCTCGTGTTCTTGTTTCTCTAGATGGTAACAGTTTGCGATGAAGAAACAAACAAGCTACCAATTCAAGTCGCGACAGAAAACGAGCATTCGTTGTTCATCGTCTACCGCCTATTGAAACGCGATATGCCCATTCATCTAAAGGAGAGGGTTCAGGTTCGGCTTATACCGCACTTTTATTCGTGGAATCATATCCTACTAAATGTTGATGACAGGTACTATCAAGTTGTGAGCAAAATTCTTCAGCAGTGCACGCAGCCACAGGTATTAGCTTTGGCGCATGTTGAAGATGTCAGTGGGCATATTGCTCTCAAGTCTGCCACTCCCATTTGCCGGCATGAAATTAGAGTGATGCTTAGACTCTTCAACACGTTAGAGCTTGTCAAGCAGCGACCCGCATTTACTAACGGCGCAAGCGACACGGAGATCTTCTACGCTTTACGATATGAACCCCCACCAGAGCAAAGCGACCTTTTTAGCGCCGACTACGAGAAGAAAGATAATGGCGATGATGATCGTGCCGATGATTGGGATGATAGTCTTTCTCTAACTTCAGATTCGTCTGCACGAGCCAAAAGCAACAAAGAGATGAATTTGAGTGTCGCCGACAAGTTGAAGCTAATACGCAACGAGAAGGGTCGGCATGTGATTGCTAAGATCACTCCCAGATCTGACATCGTGGAGCGAGAGCTTAAGATTAGGAAGGATTACAACTTATCCAGGCATTATGTCCCCTCGGTAATCAGTGTCCACCATACTATCCACCATGGAGCGTATCAGAATGCCAGCGCCGAACCTGCGTACTGTATCACGATGGAAGGTGCCGATTCTACTGTTGAACATCAAATGCTAGATTACAGAAGGGCAGGGAAAGCTTATCCATCCAACGAATTGAAACGCATTGGTATTTCATTGCTCCATCTTCACGAGAACGGATTGGTGCATACCGATTTCGGTCCTCACTCTGTCGGTAAGTTTGGCCCACTCTTCAAGATGTTGGGAGTGAGCGGATGCGTAGAAATTGGAGCGCCTACCGACCCAAAACGGGGTATTTATCACCCTCCCGAGGCTGTTATTGTAGGCAATGTGATTGTGGACGGTCAGGAGAGGAAAACTGCTACGGTTATCTCCGTCGTCGCTGACCACTCTGTTGATATTTGGGCATTTGGACATATGGTGTTCGAGTCCGTGGTTGGCGCCCCACTTTCGGCATACTCGCATCGTGGCAAGCGTGTAAAATCGTCTAATCTCGCCAAGATTGCCAGGTGGGATGATCATTCCTTGGAGAAGGCACTTAGACAAGTTGAAGATAAGGACGTGCTTGCTCGTAATGTACTTCGTAAGCTCTTGCATCCCGATCCCAAACAGCGCTTCAAATCCATTCGGGAAGTAATTGCTGATCCATTTTTCAACACAGACAGTGGTGATAGAAAGATCAAGAAGAATTAAGTACAGTGATCCATGTTAGACATGACTGTTTAGAGGCTTATGTTTGTTTTGCAGGTTGTGTTATTCTTTGGGTTGGTCTAATTCATGAAGTGTATCTTTTGAAAACTTAAAATTATGAAAATGCAAGGAGCAAGGACGCCAGGGGCGACTAAGTTGGGATGAACCCATCTCCTTTGGGAACAGACCGCAGACCGTCGGTTTCCCTCCGGTAAGCCAGTAACAAACTAAGAGTGTAGTCTCATTCACATTGTTGTCGTAGAAAATCACCTTTGATAAAGTCCCGTCGTCTGCCACCAGTCTATTCCTTTCGCTAAACACTTCTTCGGGCATCAATTTATATTTCCTAACATTATTGAGCATCCTTAAACCATAGATGATCTTGATAGTCGCATTAAAGTTGGCCTCCATCAGGAGGGTGGAACGGAGTTTAATGATTATGGAGCAACCGAAGATCTTTTCTAACATGACCGAAAGACCGTTCGACCATCTCTCTAGGACGATCCCTCTTTTGGGTGCCATTGTAGCAAATAAGGAATCCAAGGAATGCGATATGTTTAGAGTCTAACCCGGCTTTGTAATGACCGAAGTGTCTCCCGGAGATGGAGGATGATGTTTGTCATTAGCTTTCCTCCAGTGGGCAATCCAGTCATCTAGGGTGATAGTTGTGGAGACCGAAAGGTACTTGAAGTCTAATAGCAGCACACTCTTGTAGTATCTCTCTAGTGGCTTCATCGAATTCCGGCGGATAAACAAAGGTGCCTCAAAGTATCCTCCGTGCCATCATAGTCGTAGCATTGTAACCAAACATACCTCTCAGTTCGCCGGTACAAATTGGAGCCTCCTCTGCCAGGTAGAAAATTGAGGTGTGTTTGTCCTCTTATTTTTTGTCCCCCAGCCAGTCCTGATCGAATTCAAGACATTGCAAGACGACAGAAATTATTTGCTGTGAAGATAAAGATTTGGCACCTTATTAATAACATATCACTATTTTACAGTTAAAACGTAGGTTTATGTAAAATTTTAAATGAGAGAAAGGTCATGATACAAAATTTTTGGCAGAAAGAGGCACATTCTAATTCCTTACAGCTATGGGATGCCTCTCTCCTCTTACAATCCTTACTATCTATCCTCCCGTACTCCCATCCCTTCGTATATTATATTGCAACAAATAAGAACTCGTTTGGTCAACTTGCCTGTAAACCCATCCACTCATGAACATCAACATAATAAAACAAATCAAAAACAGAACTAAGATACAAGCAAACTCCTCTCTCTAAATTTCTGTTTCATTTATTGACCTGTGCGGCAGATTAACTCGATAGCTATTCACCAGATTGATCCAATATTGAAGGGTAAGCTTCTCAAATCTATAATCTCTTGCCTTGGAGATGATCCTTGGGTATTCTCTCAACAGCAAGCTTGGCGTGACATTGTCGAAATGGTCGACCCATAAGACTGGCAAGTGTTCATATGCACGGAATAGCCCGTCTTGTCGATTGAGCGTCTCAAAAACAGGGATAGCGCCCAACATGATAGCTTCCCAGTTTCGATAACAGTCCAAACCCAAGCCGCTAGGAGCAAGCACAAATTTGTAAGTCATGAGATTCTCAAAGTAATCGGATTCATCGCCTTTTCTGTTTTTAATTGTCCCATTGAAGTTGGCTATGATGCGATTGTAGATTGGCGTCCTTGTTTCTGATTCGGAACTGCTGATCAATAAAAGATTGGTACGGTTAAGCATGGTTCTTGTTTGGAGAGCATCGGCAGCATTACTTTGCTGGCCCAAAGGGACCGAAATTATCTTTGGATGATTGAGCCATTGATGTTGTGTTGTAACAATAGCAGAGAGATTGGTATGATTCAGATAATACCAAAGATCGTCCATGTCGCAGTCAGACGATTTCCAGTGACCTAGCCACTCCCCCCAATCAACAGTTCTGTTGGGTATTGGAGTAGAAAATGCACCCCAATTATCACCCCACTGTCCTCCAATGAATATGTGTTTCTTCACGCCTCCGGCCTCCCGAAAGGCCGTCAAGGACCCACACATGTCCCCGCTGATCACGTCTGTGCGTTCCGCATCGACAAAGAGTTGGAGGTATTCATCCCTTGCTGATTCATTTGTGTTTGAAAGCCAAGCCTTTGCTTGCGCTTCTTCTGCCTTGGTATTAAAATGAGAGTAAATCATATGGAATCTCACGGCGGTGGATTCGTTGACAAGGGCCCGTCGTCGTTCCTGCATGAGAAGATGCAGGGCATAATCGTCGAAAAAATCTAAATGCAGGGTAGCTGGGGCAAGGTCCACGGCAATGTAGTATGAAGGCAATGAACGAGAATTATTAATGAAACTACCAAGAATGATGATACCCATGGTGACGATGACGACTGCACGGAGGTGTTTCCTCCTTGATGATGACGCTCTCTTGTTCATGAGTGCCGCTTGCCGCTGGGTGCTCGGAGGGTGTTTTAGTCTGTGTACCACGTTCACGTGTCGCCGGTAGCCGGAGAGGCAACCCGCGATGAATTCGCATAGAAACTTGCTGCGTTAGATTCCATTACGAATATACGCTTATTTGTTTATGCACAATCATTTTAGCTAGCTCGAGAATAATCCATCAGTAACGAATAACAATATATATATTACGATGAGGAAGAGGTAAGGTGTAATAACAACAATGTCTATATAACATTAATTATACTAAAGATCCAAGATCCAAATCCTAGATGATGGGGGCTACAACCTACTGTCATATTTCTAACG
>Ga0247843_1005176_pt1 | contig 18469 bp, 14 predicted proteins | sample LaCruzMarch2017__FD_192420 | JGI IMG/M metagenome (GOLD analysis project Ga0247843, IMG submission 192420) | Freshwater microbial communities from meromictic Lake La Cruz, Castile-La Mancha, Spain - LaCruzMarch2017_8m | ecosystem: Environmental > Aquatic > Freshwater > Lake | place: Spain...
TAACAGTTGAGCCAACCGAGAACCCTACCCCTGCACCATTCGAAGTGATCACAACGCCTGTGCCAACCAATGATCCCACTTTGTCGCCGGTGACTTTTGCCCCAACACTGTGCGATGGTCGTCTCATTTCATCGTAACCGTTGATGAGTTAGACGACGGACAGACACAGCTGAGCTAATTATTGATGGTGTAGCAGTGCTGGTGGTTGAGATGGAAGCGGTAGAATTAGAAACAAAATGGGACATCCTATCACCATCAATACGCGCTGTCATCATTACATTGGGTTGCAATGATGAGAAGGCGTGGGAGGATTGTGACAGTCTCATTGAATTGGCAACACAAATTCAAGTCCTTCAAGAGAAATTACTCGTCAACGAACGCAGTTGCAGACAGACAAGACGAAACAGGTGCTACATAGTAAGGAGTCTAGCAATAATGGGATAGCATCGAGCAAGGAAGATAAAGGAGCCGACAGTCGACCAACAGCCATCTTTGCTGACGTTCATCATTACACTACCCTCCCAGCCTGTCTATCTCTCTTGATACATTGCATTCTACACAATGCAATCAACACATCGATACAAAATTACATATATAATGTTGGCATACCCTTCTGGTTAAGGCATGTGGGTAATTGGGACGTTGTGTCCAATCGATATGAGCCTACACAGTTGATTGCATTATTCTTCCTACTTGTTATACTACTGGCCATGACATTTGGTCAACTAACTGGTGGATTATATGACTATTATGACAGGGGTGAAGAGTATCAGGAATGGTTAGATAATGTAACACAGGATCGATGGCTTCGGAGATGTTGGGATGGACGTATAATGAATTGGTTTAGTGGTGATGAATTGCGGAACAAGTATGAGAAAAGTAAAACAAGAGGAACAGACACGCTTCACAACGAAGAGCAAAACAACAACAACAAAAACAACAACAGCAACAACAACAGCAAGGTAAAGAATAATAGCTATCATTGGGGATCACGATTGAAGCCCATCATCGATGTTACTGTCTTCTACGTTTGCTTATTTGGTGTCGATTTCTTTTGTACCGAATGGGTATACAAAACAATCCTAAATAGAAGAGAAAGTATATTAGAAGGGTTACCAAGTCGTATATTTCATCAGCAATGGACGACCAGACATCAACAGCAAACGACGACGATGCAAAATTCCTCTGAAACAAGTAGAGAAGACAATATCTGTATCCAAACTGGCAGTGACAGTGATGACAATACATCACTCGTTGACATATGCGTAAACTTCACTAACGTTAATGCTATGCACTTTGAAAGTGAGGTATGGAATTGGGCAACGAATGGTAACAGATGTGGTTGGATGGATGAATGGAAACGTCAAATGAATAAAGTTGACGATGAATATTTACGTTACAATATATCATTTGAGAATTATTATTCTTTCGTCGGTGATCAATATCGACATTTTATTGATACGGCAAGAGAAACTCAATTCCAATATATGGTGGTTATATTGGGTGCTACTGGATTGTATTGGTTGGATGTCCCATTCCAAGGCATTTAGGAATTAGAGAGTAAGAAGTGGAGAGAGTAAAGGATAAAGTAGGTACAAACAGTAAAGTCTCGTGTATACAAATAATACAAATAAAGTGTTTATATTATAGTGGTATGTTGCTCATCTTATAGTTCATCCTCATGAAGGATCATATTTGGAATACCATCCTTAACTGGGAATCTCCGTCCAGTGTCAGGACAAATTAAATACCCCTCCACGAGATACACATCAAACAATGCACGGTTAAGATTTGCCATAGTTGCATTGTCCAAATCAGTAACAACCGTTGGTAACTCGGTTGGGAGTTCCTCCAATGGTGGATGACAATGTGGACTCACTTGTTGGATTGCCGATAGTAATGCCGGATAATTTATCTTTGGGAGTAGCCCAAGGAGTAAATCTTTATCAACGGAGGACGATTCGATACAATTGAGTGTTGTTACCTCGATGATTAGAGGATAACCATTCTCGGTCCCTTTCACGTTGGACCGTAAGAAATTATGCGTCATTAGTCTCATTATTTCTTGATTGATAAGGTGGGGTCTGGTCTGAGGGTCTGGTGTTTCTTCCCGAGTCGTGGCGCCCATCATGGACCAATCTCTGAACGATGCCTTGGTCCACTGCTGCGCCGATTGCGGTGTTGCGGGGGGCATTAATCTCAAGGCATGTAAGTCTTGCATGTCTGTCAAGTACTGCAACGTTAATTGCCAGAAGAATCATTGGCCGAAGCACAAACAAGAATGCAAACGACGTGCTGCCGAGCTACACGATGAGGCGCTGTTCAAGGACCCGCCGGCAAAGGAAGACTGTCCTATTTGTTTCATACCAATGCCAGAGAGATTAATAGCTTGTATGACGCTTGCACCCGCGACTATATCATCCGTACCAAATTACGAATATACGCTTGCAAATGAGGAGTTGGCAAATATGGGTACGGAAACATATTATTCATGTTGTGGAAAAAGTATTTGTGGAGGGTGTATGCACTCCTTCAGAATGTCTGGAAATGATGAAAAGTGTCCATATTGCAAAGCAGAGACAATGGGCAAAACAAATGAAGAAAGATTTGAAGAACTGATGAAGCGGGTTGAGGCAAATGATGCTGGTGCGATGTATATAATGGGCAGTTATTATACCCATGGTCAGTTAGATTTGCAGCAAGATCTGGCAAAGGGAGTGGAAATATGGACTCAGGCCGCGAAACTTGGGTCCAGTCAGGCGCATAATCACTTAGGTAATATGTACCATCAAAGGGGAGATTTGAAGAAGGCAAAGTTCCACTACGAGGCCGCGGCTATGGCAGGGCATGAAGTCGCAAGATTCAAACTTGGATACATTGAGTATAAATCAGGAAATGTGGAACGAGCTGTGAAGCATTGGACAATTGCTGCATCAGCTGGGCATCATACTGCCATGCATTCCTTGCTAGGTGCATTCAATCATGGTTTGGTTAGAAGAGAATCAATCAACTCAACTTTGACAGCATACAACAATTCTTGTGCCGAGATGAGAAGTGAAACAAGGGATGCTGCCATCCATGCAGACATTGGTTTGTCTATCAATGAACAATTGTAGGATGATAAATGTCAAAGGGGTAATCTAGAAGCAGACTGTAGAAGCAGGCACAATGACATTCACATCACTGAGGTTATGTGAAAGGATCGTACAATACTTCTTGTGCCGAGATGAGAGATGTGAAGCAAGAGACTAACCATCCGTTCGTTTATCAATTAGGTTATGGAATGATACTAATGATATGAACAACTAGTTTTTATAAGTAGATCAAGTAATAATGATATAGCAAAGACATGTGTGAACGTAGTGATAACAATGACCAGTATCATCATTGAACACACTGGAAAGGGAAAGGATGTGTACGTCCAGACATCTCTCTTGCACTCTCGATCCTCCCACACGGCAGAGTGGCACGTTGGGGCGCCCTGTTTATCATAATTGAGGCTACTATACACTCATTTGAACGTCGCGTTGTGATAATAGGCAGGAGGTTGCTTTTGTCTGCGGGCAACCTGCCTGCTACGACAGACTTTTGCATCGAATCACAATAAATACAAAAGATGGATTCTCCCAAATAATAATCGAGGAAAATTTTACATGTGCTTTAGCCATCAATGGATCATGGAGCTTAAGTATGGGAATCAGGTCAACCGCTTCCTCAACGGATGTTGAAAAAAGGATGTCCTTGCCCGTCCTGTTTTCATCGGGCTGCTCATTCATCCTATTCATCTATTTTCGACGTTGGAATCATGGAACAAGATCGGGACGATGTACCAGTCCACTGCTGTGCCGAGTGCGGCGAGCAGGGGGGCGTCAGTCTCAAGGCATGCAAGGCGTGTATGCAAGCCAAGTATTGCAATGCCGATTGTCAAAAGAAGCATTGGTCGAGACACAAGAAAGTATGTAAGCAACGTGCTGCCGAGCTACATGACGAGGCTCTGTTCAAGGACCCACCAGCCAAGGAGGATTGTCCCATTTGCTTCCTACCCATGCCAACGATCAATGGTTGTGTATCGCTCCCACCCGCGACTATATCTGTACCAATTACCAATTTTGCTGCTGCAAATGAAGGGTTTGAAGGTAAGGCTATTGAACTTTATTATCCCTGTTGCGGGAAGAGTATTTGCAAAGGATGTGAGCACTCCTTCTGTGAGTCTGGTGACAGACTTAGTATGAAGTGCCCATTTTGTAAAGCAGAGAGAATGAACAAGACAGATGAAGAAAATATTCAAGAACTGAGGATGCCGGTGGACGTAAATGATGCTGGTGCAATGTATGTACTGGGTAGTTATTATTACCATGGAAATTTTGGATTGCCACAAGATCAAGCAAGGGCAATGGAACTGTATGCTAGGGCATCGGAACTTAAGTTCAGTAACGCGCATTATCACTTGGGTATGAATTATCATCGAGGGGGGGGACTTGAAGAAAGCCAAGTTCCATTTGGGGGCTGCGGCTATGGCTGGACATGAACTGGCTAGATACTTTCTTGGTGGCAGGGAGTATGAATCTGGAAATATGGAGCGAGCTGTGAGGCACTTTACGATTGGCGCATCTGCTGGTTGTGTCCGTGCTATGCATTCCTTGCAAACATTGTTTGAACATCGGCTGGTCAGTAGAGATGAAATTGACTCAACTTTGACTGCATACAATAACGCTTGCGCTGATATGAGAAGTGAAGCTAGAGACAAAGCCATCCGTTCGTTTACTAATACACTAGAGGAACAGAGCAATTGTACAGTGTCTTGAGTAGTGAGTTTTCATACAGAGAGATTATTGAGAAATGCTAAGTTCCATTTCACGGTTATTTGAATTTGTTGTGTGTGTATGATAATTAGATCAAGTATTAATGTTGAGTGGGACACGTGTGATCGTAGGTAGTGTGACGACACATATGAAAATCTTTCTTTTGGCGCGCTCTGTTTCGCCTTAAGGGTGTGTGAGCTCTTGGTGGGGATGGTGCCTTAGACCTTTTAGTGTGTTAAATGATGTTACACACAATTGGACGTCGCGTCGTGATATTAGGCAGGAGGTTGCCCTTGCTCCAAGGTAATGATCGAGCATTATCGTCCGTGGAAAGATTGGTCGCCGTCGTTCGGCACGGCGATCTCTCTCAAAGGACTTTTGCATCGTCCTCTTCCTCGGCGAACATTCCGAACAGCAACCGCGAGTCGAAGACGCGCAGTCGTGGTAATGATGTTGGTCCCACAAATGGAAATGACAATAGGTCCGATTTTGGCGGATATATAAATGGACGAAATTTACGAAGGGTCGACGCAATGACAAATTCCAATATTAACGAATCAAATACCTTGGCTGCTATTTCTGCAACGGACGATCAAGATTGGTTGGACGACGATGCAAACAATAATAACAACAACAACAACAACAACAACAACGGCGTCAACAGCAACAGCAACAGCAATGAAATCAATCATGCTGACTCTTACACAAGCGATTATCACGATTTTAGTACCGAATATGATAATCGGACGGAATTGCAGGAATGGCATACAAATAAAGAAGAACAAATGCGGTTTCTATCAACCAAGGTGGAACAGATACTATCATCATCATCAATGGTAAAAGAAGGTGGAAATGATCACGTACAATCCATCTTGGCAGTAATGGCCGAACTTACGAAGTTCTCATCGAGTATAACAACAGAAATGCACACGTTGAATGACTTTCGTAGGAAGAATACACATTATCCCCCCTCACAATTTATGATCGACCTAACAGTCCATACAGCAGAACGTGTGGAAGATTTACTTACACATTTACTTATACCGCTCGTGAGTGATGGCTCTTCCAAAAGAGTTCATAAATCATCAACGACGTTGACATCAGTACAGCTTAACCAACAACTTACACCTGAACAAGAAGTACAGGCATACCAGGTGGCAATGTCTGCTTGGGCAAATGTATACCATAGCATGGCCGGAGATCGATGTGAGGACATATTAGAACAGTATGGACAGCGCTTTGGGGGGGATATGAATTATATGCCCAGTGTCGAGGCCTATAAGACTGTATTGGTCGCACATTTAAATTCATGTTCGTCTATAGCGACAACAACACCCACGACACCCACGACAACGACGGCGACGGCAGTGTTCGAGGAAACATCAACAAACAATCAATACGGTAATAATAATATGATTGGTAATTCACCAGGAGAGAAGGCATTAGACCTATTAACTCTACTACGGAGTGTTCATACAGCCGGGGATATATTCCTAAAGCCTGATATTGAATTATATACACTTACTATATCAGTAATACGTAATACATTACTTGATTGGCAATTAAAGCGGAGATATCAGTCGACCAAAGATCTTCGTCGTATTGAAGAAAAGCTTACCTTGGGTTTATTAGATTCTCTAGGTCATATGGAAACGTTGTTACATGAAACAATTACGAAAAGTAGTACCACAACAACAACAATGTCAAAGGATGATGAGACAAGTAGACTAACACTACAGCAATGGCATTCAGTAATTGGTGCATACACTGATGGATTAGCCATTGCATCACGTATACCAGTAAAGAATGATATACATATGTTTGGTGGATTACTGAAGAAATTCGAAAAGTTAATTACTGAAAATTCGGACGCTATTGTACAATCTTCCATGGAGTACTATAATTCAACTGAATTAGATAATGATACTGATCAAGAACATCAGAAATTACTTGAATCAATACAATGGAATGTAGAGGCCGCCTACACAAATGCATTATTATCCGGACTGAAATTGTCAAAAGAAACTGCGTACTTTGCAGACTTTCAAAGTGCACTTACTAATGCAACAATATCGGATGATACATTTCGTAGAATGAGAAGTCGAGCACAAGAGTGTGCAGATCATCCCGAAAAACAATTTCTATTCCCAACACCTACAATTTTAACATATCGTGCATTGATGATGTGTTGGTGTGAATGTGTACGTAAACGTTACTCCACGCCTGAGTCGAATAATCAATTATCGACATTGGCCGAATTGCCACATATAAAGGCAGCGACATTATTACGTGAATTAGAAGTCCAATTAGCCGGCAAGCCCATGGAAGGGTCGGTATATGTAGATGTAATATGGGCATGGGGACAGGTAATGTCTTGGCCAGGCATTTATAAGAATCATACTGATTATTTCTTTGCGGCCAATGCCGCAGAGGGTATATTAAATAGAGCCATGAGTCAATATGCTAATGAAGTTGTATACTTTCATTCGTTTGGTACTGTGACTAAAATGTATAACAATGTTTTTCGGTTGTATTCGAAAGTATTTAAGAGTCCAGACCGACTTGTTCAACGATCAATGAAGTTATTGGATGAGATGGAACATTGGTATAGACAGAGTGATGGGACTATTGCCCAGCCAGATGAGTTTACGTTTGCTTTGCTTCTGAAAACGGTATCGAATAGTGGACTGCATTCATCATCATCTACTGCTGAGGCTATTATTCAACGAATGAATGACTTTGGAGTGATGCCTCGAGAAAAACACTACCTCGGTCTTATTAGAGCACATTCGCGTGTTGGACAGATGGATGTGTCAGACCCAAAGAAGGCGGAATCTATTTTACAGGAGGTGAAGGAGATATATTATAAGAATAAGATTGTTAAACCTACGTCGGCAATGTATAGTGCAGTCATTTCGGCATACGGTGGCTCGAGAGAGTATAACAGTGTATCGAAGGTGATGGAATTGTTTGAAGAGGTGAAGACATTGTATGACACAACGAAAGATGACGATTTTAAGCCTGAGTCCCTCCTGTATGGTGCTGTTATTGATGCGATAGCAAAGTCCAAGACAAAGAATAGTGCATCGTTGTATCAGGCGATTAAACTTTTAGATAAGATGGAACATAGTCAAGATATTGGTGAAATAGATACGGGACCGAATAAATACGCTTACACGAACTTGTTGACTGCGATTAATCAAACACGAATGAAGGACGACGGTGCTGCGATAGCAGAGGAGTTGTTCCAACGAATGGACAGCAGATCAAAACGTTATAATGATGAATCAATCCGCCCTGACACACAGGCCTACACGTCATTAATACAAACGTTTGCCAATAGCAAGGACCCCGATGCCGTCGACCGGGCACAAAAGTGGTTTCAACAAATGGAAACACGTGCCGCTGACGGAGATACTAAATGCAAGCCGAATAAAGTTACATGTACTGCGCTAATTAATTGTTGGCGACGGAGTGAACGAGTCGAGGCCGGAGAGGAGGCAGAGAATATTATCTCCATGATGGAACAATGCTACGAGAAGGGTGATTTAGACATGAAGCCAGATGCATTCGTATATGCATCGGCAATAGATGCCTGGGCACGGAGTAAGGCGTCTGAAAAATCGACACGTGCATGGAATATATATCAACGAATGAAGGCACAGTATTCGAAAGGTAATTTGGATTCCAAGCCAAACAATGTCATCGTAAGTATAATCATCTCTCAGAGATTGAATGGATATGTATTTATTTGACACTAATTTCACATTTTTTAATCGACCTTTGCTCTGTTTTTTGCCAGATGACATCAATTGTAAAGGCGTGCGGTTATACACGCGGTAGCAGGGAAGACAAACAAAGGGCATTACGAGTATTACTTGAATGTATGGGTGAACTCAAATCAACAAGTTTCATACTTCCAACTCCATTAACATATAGATCGTTGCTTAATGCAACTAAAGCCTTGGTCGATGATGATTCAAAGAGACGTCCCATTTCGGCGACGATATTTGAGACGTGTTGTAAGAATGGACAGCTGGATACGACCGTCTTGGAGGCGTTAGAGAAAGCACAGCCTGAACTATATATGAAATTGCCGCCAGGTGATATTCCATCGAAATGGAGTCGCAATGTTATCAAAGAATATCAGAACTAGACCTATAACAATTGTATCTAAAATAACACTAGTATGATAGCTCAGCACCTGCCGGAAAGTTGTGCATCTAATCTAATTCTATTTGACATATCCAAATTCATTTAGGACATGGATTTTCTCCTCAAACTCGTTCACACAGATTCGTCTGGTCTCTCAAGGTTTGATAGTTGATGGTTGGTTTCGGGAATTCATACTTTAGGCCCGCATCGGCATTCCCTTCGGTCTGTTTTGATGACATTCATTTGATCGATAAGAAGCAATTTTTCCGACTTCAACACTTGTATCTCATCTTTCAGATAGGCTGACTCCAGTACTACCTTCTCAAGTAAATTGGAATCTGCGGTCTTTTCAGCAGTTAGGAGCCTGATTGTTTCTTTCATAGTCTCATTTTCTATCAAGATTTGAGCGATTTCAGAATCGTTCAACAATAGAGAGTGTGTAGACTCCTTGGATTGGACGACCACATCTGCTTTTGCTAAGGCTGCATCATACGCATTTTTCCTAACCGTCAGGGCTTCAATCTTATCTGCCAATGCCTTGATTTTCCGGTCCTTAAGGAAGGAATCGACGACATCTTTCTCCATTGCCTTGACGTGAACGTTCATCGACTGGGTTTCGACATAAAGCTTTTTGTACTTAGAATTCAATGCCTGAACATCCTCCAACAGTGACTTTGACTCAAGTGTTGCCCTTGTAGCTTCCTCGACAGCATTGGCCTTTTCCGAAGCGAGAGTTGTGTTCTCTGCTCTCATGGTCAACACTTGCAGCTTAAGATATTCAATTTCGGCATCCCTCTGTTGTTTGAGGAGCTGGAGTTGTTCCAATGCTTCCTCCTTATCTCCTAGTAATGACTCTCTCGACTGGAGTTGATACAAAACTTCCCTCAATTGGGTGTCTACCTGTGTCTTTGCATGGAAGATACGATCCACCTCATCTTTATGTTCAAACTGGTGATGCAATTCATTATTTTCCAACTTTAACGCCTCAACTTCATTGGACAAGCTCGTAATTTTGACATCCTTTGCTTTGAGCTCATCCAAGGCTTCATTCAACTGGATGTCTACGTGTAACTTTTCATTGGTTACACGATCTATCTCTCTCTGCACGACTGCAACTTCACGTTCAGAATTGCGCTGCAATTCATTAAGTTCTAACTTTAACGTTGCAAAGTCACATTCCGTCTCATTCTGCATGGCTACAACGTCGTGTTCAATCTTGCGCTGCAATTCATTGCGTTCTAGCTTTAACGTCTCAATTTCGGCATTTTTTGCTTCGATTCCAGTGATAGCCATGGCTTTTTCTGCTTCCAATGTCTCTATTTGGATTTTCAGCAATGTGACCTGGGCATCGTCCATTTTTCGATGGAGCTTCAGCAATACATCTTGATCTGATTTTAGATGTGTCGATTGAAGTGCTGCCCTCACGAGCTGTGCACAACTAGGCCATGTTTCCATAGCAACTCGAACCGCCAAATGTTGAAGCCCCGATTCAGTGAACATGTCCAAGTAGACTTCAAAGGAAGGTGCCGATTGGTAGAGTTTGAGTTCCATCTGTTTAGTGAGACGAAGTAGCTGTTCGTGGTATTCAGGGGAGGATGGCTCCTTTCCCCCGAAAGAGAAGAAGCTAAACATCATACATCATATAGACGTGAGGAATGAGTTAGCGAGACCAATGAGTGAAGTAAATAACCCGACAAATAATTAAATGCTCTTACATTCGTTCCATCATTTTGCTGCGTTGGGTAAAGTAGAGGCTATCATCATGCCAAGAGCAATTGGACGGGCAGTATATTTGTGTACTCGTATCCATTTCTACACCAGCGTTCAATTTCTGAGCTCTCCTCCGACTCCAGCAGGGGAGGCATTAATTGGACATACCTACACACTCTCCCGTTCATTCTCCTCCGGGCCGTTCGCTCGCCGTGCCGGGACCGAATGACAATAATATACATTCTTCCCGAAAATTATCGCCGAAGTTGAGTAGCTAGAAATTTCCGAAAAACGTCATACGAAGCAGACAAAATAGATTTCGATTCTTGCTATGAATGACACACTCCTCGTAGAAGAAACCACCTCATAAAACCCATCGGCTACTAGCTAGCATGAGACGAATAATACATGCACGCAATTCGGCGCCCTAGCACAGGGACAACCGCTCGTGATAGTTTGAGCTCGTTAAATTGACAACACAGCTGTACTACTTTTCTTTCTCACCAACAACCTAACCTGGGCATGATAGGTGAAACAAATGTATTACACGTGGCACATTGTTCACTACGTTGATAGTGGTAAAAAATAAGTCTATTTTTTAGCATTTAGTCTTATGAAAGATTTAATTCCAGGAATACATTTAGTGCTTCTACTTCCACTGATTTCGGGAGATCATTCCAGCTGATACTGTCGTAGTCGTGGCATCAAAGAAGAACATAATCTTCCTCAAATATAATCTCCCTGTTTGGATACTCAATAACTGTAGTAATGCACTTTACTGAACTAAACTCTGTTGCATTCATGTTTATGATTCAATTGCATTGTTTTCATCTTTCACCAGTGTGATCACTACGCCACCCAATGTAAGCATCTCTTGCTTCACTTCTCATCTCTGCACAAGAGTTATTGTACGCTGTCAAAGTTGAGTCAATAACATCTCTACTGACAATACCTTCTTCAAAGATTTCTCGCAAAATATGCATGGCAATATGATGCCCAGCTGATGCGGCAATTATCCAATGCTTCACAGCTCGATTCATGTTTCCAGAATTACACTCTATACTACCAAGGTTGCTTCTTGCCCCTTCGTGTCCGGCAATAGCCGCTGCCTCGAAGTGGAACTTGGCCTTCTTCATATCTCCCCCCTCAAGATAATAGACACCCAAGTGAAAATGCGCCTGAATGGAACCAAGTGCCGCTGCTCTAGTCAACAGTTCATCTCCCTTTGCTCCATCTTGATGCAAACCTAAATCTCCATGGTAATAATAAAGACCTAGTGCATAAATCGAACCAGCATCATTTACCTCTACCCGCTTCATCATTTGTTTAACTCTTTCTTTGTCTGTTTTCCCTATTCTATCTGTTTTACAAAATGGGCATGACCTATTGTCTTCAGACTCACGGAAGGAGTGTGCACAACCTCCACAAATGCTCTTTCCGCAACATGAATAATATTGTTCCATGACTGTGGCTGCCAACTCCTCATTTGCAATCGCATATTCGTAAATTGGAACGGACGATATAGTCGCGGGTGGAAGCAAGACACAACATACCAATTTCATCGGCATCGGTAAGAAGCAAATGGGACAGTCCTCCTTGGCCGGTGGGTCCTTGAATAGTGCCTCATCGTATATTTCGGCGGCATGTTCTTTACATTCTTTTTTATGCTTCCGCCAATGATTCTTCTGGCAGTCAGCATTGCAATACCTGACGAGCATACACGATTTACATGCCTTGAGACTAATACCCCCTTCATTGCCGCACTCGGCGCAGCAGTGGACCGTTGCATCGTTCGGATTGTTCATTATATCTACGACTACCACTAAAATCGTGAAGTGTTTGTGAATAATATTTTGGCGGCACCTTTTCAGACAGAAACAGAAGATCATAACCATGCCGCCGCTTTCATCATTGAAATGCCGTTGTCGATGTGCCTGGCCACTCATATTTACCGTCATCATGGGTCTATTATTGCCCCAAGATGGATGCGCCGCCATTGCAACAACAAAAACAAAAGCATCCTCCTCTGGGGTCTATTCCGAGGATGTTGATCCAGCTATTATTAGTCTTGCACGGGCTCCGCCAACCGATTGCAGTGGCATGACCAACAATAGTCGATATAAGGCATTGGTATGCTGGTTGTATAATCTCAAGGTCATCTTACCTCCCGAAAAGTTCACTGAATCAATATTTAATATTGATGTACATGATATGGTATGTACCCACTTTCATATCTCCACGATACAAACCACAACATCATTAGATACTGCACCTCCGGGTAGTGGTGATGCTGGGGGAATACTTAATCCAAGTATCGACATTGACCTACAAGGCATGTCGGCTACATGTTCTGGCAAGTATGATTTGGGTGGCATTTGGGGTTCGGGGGATGTCATGGTATCTATTGTTACTACTACCACAGCTGCTGCTGATGCTGCTGCTGCATATGTTACAGAAGACACGCCCACATTACATTTACAACTAGACATTATCTCACAACCATTAGGCGAAGGTGTAGTCGGTACTCAAACGGATGCTGCCAAGGCAGCATTGCCGTTCCCGACTTCTGTAAAAGTGACATCCTGTCAACCCAACTTTATCGTGGGGGATGTCAAATTTTCAGGATCCATCTCCTCTCACCTAATTGGATTATTCTCAGGTGTGATATCCGACATGGTTAGCAAGGCTATGAATGATAAGTCATGTAGTTACATTACAGAGAAGACTGAGGTAATGTTGAATAGTGGACTGAAGAGCAGTAAAGCATATCTTGCTGGTTTGATTTTAAATGGAACAACACCTACTATTATAGACCATATGTATCCCACCGACGCTGCAATCGCGGGGGAAGAGGAATTGTCGACGCATGTATGGAAAGATGACTTTGATGGCACTGAATATTTCAAACAAATGAATCTTCATCTCTCATCGACCGCAACAACAACAACAACTGATGTGAGTTGGGATAAGGATATGCCATTCTTGAAACGCATTCTCGTTAATAGTAATGACTTCTTTTCGCGACATTTGAACGAGGGTATAATACTAAAATTACTCCAAAAATTGAGTACATGGTCATCAACAATGGACACAGCAGACTGTACAGATTGTGGATACTTTTTCAAAGGCTTGGATGGATTGATAAAGACATTGTTAACAAAGACGGGAGGAGGCAATGGGTCATTGGAGATTGTTATACCTGATAAATTCCTCATCTTTCATCACAATCATACTATTGACATACCCAACTACGGCAAGGTCATTGTGACTGCACGACGGTTGAAGATATCAGGACTTGACAACTTTACCAACTTAGTTTTATTCTATCCCTTGGAACAGAATACATTGTCCTCCTCAATTGCATCCATCGAGGGATTCAACATTAGCATACTCATCGATCTTGAGGTACGACCCATGAAGAAAGGTTCAACGTTGGAGGGGGACACATTAAATGAAACATTCGAGGTCCATTTCAATACATCCAATGTTAATTTCACAAGCTTATCGTCGTGGGAGTTAGATGCTGACATATTTAGTAAATTATCGGTGGGTAGTTTCATGTTCGGGTCATACACAATGACGGAGAATAATCCAAATCCATTAAATTGTATCCTCGAGACATTACAGTCTGCCACTGTCAATAGTATGCTGGCACGTATGTCTCTGGATGATATACAAATTTCACCATCTACACCCTCACCATTTTACGCCATAACACTTGAAGATGATATTGACGACCTCATTAATCGTGTTATTAAGCTGCTACTGTCAGAGTATTCTGAAACCTCGACTGAGGCATTGTTTGGGATTATTCAAGCACCCGTGAGGAATCATATCAATGCTGCCATTGAAAGTCAAATTAGTGCTACCCAAAGGATGCCATTGCATTGCATAAATGTTGACATCCCCAAAAATCCCGAACGTCCACTACGATTTGACAGTAACAAGATTATCACATTACTCAATGAGATTATAAATACTGAAATTACAGTGGGTCTTGTGAATGAATTCATCACATGTGTTAATAATGTCGTGGATGCGAAGAAATTAGTCACGGGACATTTCTTCAGCTTTAGTATTGGAGAATTGGAAGTTGTGTTGCATGATTTGCATATGGAGAATGTCAACTCCGTGAACGGTGTCACAATATTGAAACCCGAAATTGATCACTATCATTTGATGAATAGTTTTGATTATGGAAATACAAATACTTCATTTGTATTTGGAATGAATTTGATTCACTCGACGCTGGGCAACCTGGGAAATATCAATTACCGCATTAACATGCACAACGCACAATTGCAGGGTGGTACTGAATTGCGCTACGATATGAACTATTTGCCATTCCTTTCTATCACAGATCTAATGTCACATCCACAGTGTTTGTCTATCCCCATTATTGATTTTGACTTTTATGGCTTCAACTTCACATTTGACATGCTGGAGATAAATGTGGATGTAAGCTATAGTGGCGAACATATCAATCCTCACTCGTATGCATACAAAACTGTCAATTCGAGTGCGTTGGCGTCTGCTATTTCTGCGTTGACGTCATATGGTGCCAATCTATTCCAAGAGGCGCTAAAGGCAGATTTTATGATGCAACTCAGTGATGCATCCGAAGTTTGTAATACACCCATGAATCCATATCGAATTATTGATGATAGGCGTTCGACTGGAGCCGCTGGATTATGGACTTTTATTATCATACTATTGTTCATCACATTCAATGCGTGGCTATTCTTACGCCAAGTGAAGAATGATGATCGAGATGGAATGGCACTATTGGCTGAATTAGATGAGCAGCAGAGGTGAGATTTTGGTTGTCATGATATATTTGTCTCCATTGCAGCATTTGACGATGTCCCCCCTCTTACCGACTCTTTTAATGTCTAGGCTGACTGAACCGCTAATGGTGGACAACCATGATGGAATGGATGACAATTTAGAAATCGATACGACGTTGCGTAAATACCCGCTCACGAGCTCATCTTCATTGATGTACCATCCAACTATTCACTCGGCACTGAAATTGGGTGTCCCTGCCGTCTTAGCCTTGGCCTTCATCTTGTTTTTTTCAAGTAACCTATCAATTGGAGCGTCGGTAGACCTGCTACTATCACGAGCCAATGGAACACACATCACGCCGGTCGTGAATATATATGCCTTTTCTCTCGGCTCCACGATAGCAGAAATGGCCAAAGCTGGCGTTTGGTTGCTGATGCTGCTGATCGTATTCTGTTCGGGGATTTGGCCGTACGTAAAATTGATCCTGATGATCGCATGTTGGATAACATCGACTAGAAGACTCCCACCCGTCAAACGTGAAAAAATACTCTACCTGCTGGATAGTCTTGGAAAGTTCTCATTGATTGATGCGTACGTGTTAGTTTTGATGATGGTGGCATTTCGATATAACCTCGAATTTGAAGGTGTTGGAGCATTGGACGTGTATGTTACACCAAAATATGGGTTCTACAGCTTTTTGTTTGCCACAATTATATCCCTTGTTGGCGGACATCTTGTGCTATTTCTGCACAGAAGGACTATGATACCGTTCATCCCTGTTTATAGTGGTAGAAAAGAGTCCTTGTCAAGACACGTATTTGATGATAAGCGTGGAAGAGGACTTGTGAGGCTGACAAAACGCTTTAGGAGAAGTGTCCTCGCTGCGATGATTCTTACTTTTATTCTGATATGCGTTGGGGTTTCCCTTCCAAGCTTCCACTTCAAGTTCATGGGCGCAGCAGGCGCGGCTCTTGGGGAGGACAGGATCAGAAGTTTTTCTCTTGTGACCATTGGTGAACACATCACTCAGAGTGTAGAATCATCCAGCTTTGGTGTGTACTGGATCCAAACGAGCTATTTCTTCTTCGCCCTTGTCATGCCTATCGTGTGTCTAGCATCTATGGTGGCTTTGTTTCTCGTTCCAATGACACTGAAGCAACAGACTAAGGTCTTTTTGATCGCCGAAGTGGCAAATGCATGGAGCGCCATCGAAGTCTTTGTAATCGCCGTCGTGGCCTCGTTACTCGAACTGTCTCCCTTTGCGGAGTCAATGGTTGCGGAGCATTGTGGGCTCATAAACCAAATCCTCTCTGGCTGGTCAGGTGGTACTGGGGATAATGACTTGCATTATTGCTTCGATGTTAAGTCTAGTATCGATGGTAGAGCTGCTGTATTGATCATAGCTGTCATTCTTAATTCATTCCTGGTATCGAGCTTACATAGATTTGCCCATCATGCACTATGGGAGCGAATAGAGAGAGAGGATCGTCCGGATGCGACTGAGCTTGAGAACAAAACAGTTAGAGAGTGCGTTCACGCCCACACCTTCTTATCTCGACTTCGTAAAAGGCCACAGATTGGGAAGTTTATGTTTGAGGAAGTGAGCTTTGGACCGAATAGTGAATACAGCTTAGAGTTTGAAGATGTTGTGGAGAGTAATGATGAGGAGCCGCACACATTGAATGACTTTTGGAGTGAATGGAGAAAGATTGTGTCGGTAATTTAGAGTTAGATTTGAAATGTGTACTGCAGACAGATTTCTTTATGAATACATGCCACAATTAAGAAAATATAGGGCTGTATATAATGTTTAATATGTTTGATTATCATGTATAACTTCATCCACTCCTTTAAGTTGGGAGCTCATGAATCAATGACGATAAGATAATACTCAACATGACATTCAATGCTTCACACATTAAGATAGTAGTGGCACAACTGGGAAAGGTGTTCTTTGCAGTTTAAATTGTTTCTTTCACAAATCGAATATAAGCATCTCTTGCTTCGCTTCGCATCTCGGCACAAGAATTATTGTAAGTTGCCAAAATTGAGTCCAGAGATTCTCGACTGACAAAGGAGTAACCTAGAACTAATCCTTTTTCGTAGAACACTATCAATTCATGCATGGAATCGAAACACCCAGCTGATGCAGCAATTGTCCAATGCTTAAAAGCTCGTTCGAAATTTCCAGTATTTGCCTCCATGCGTCCAAGGTTGTATCTTGCGGATTCGTGCCCTGCCATAGCCGCGGCCCCCAAATGGAGATTGGCCTTCTTTAAATCCCCCCCTTTATGAAAATGGAGACCCAAGGCAAAATGTGCTTGACTGGACCCAAGTTCCGCTGCCTGAGTCTGCAGTTTTATCGCTTTCTCAACATCCTGCTGAAATCTCGTAATTACCCAGTAAATTTATTGCACCAGCATCGTTTGCCTCCACCCGCTTCATAATTTCTCCAAGTAATTCATCCTCTGTTTTGCTCATTCTCTCTGATTTGCAATAAGGACAATTCATACTGTTCCCAGACTCAAAGAAGGAGTGCAAGCAACCTCCACAAATGCTCTTCCCACAACAAACATAGTATTGTTCCATACTCTTTTTTACCAGCTTTTGATTTGCAATCGCAAAGTTGTAAATCGGTACGGATTTTATAGTCGCAGGCGGAAGCGACATACTAGATATCAATTTTACTGGCATAGGCAGGAAGCAAATGGGGCAGTCTTCTTTTGCCGGCGGGCCTTTGAAGAGTGCCTCGTCGTATAGCCCGGCGGCACGTTGCTTACATAATTTCTTATGCTTCGGCCAATGATTATTCTGGCACTTGGCATTGCAATACTTGGCGTTCATACACGATTTACATGCTTTGAGACTGACACCCCCATCCGCCCCACACTCGTCCAGCAGCTTGACGTCATACTAAAGAAGAGACCACCACACTATGGTACCTATGGCGGGACGGTTGGTGCATGATGTGGGAGATTATCGACATTTGTTCTGCAATCAGTAGATTCATTGTC
>Ga0247843_1005178_pt1 | contig 18468 bp, 11 predicted proteins | sample LaCruzMarch2017__FD_192420 | JGI IMG/M metagenome (GOLD analysis project Ga0247843, IMG submission 192420) | Freshwater microbial communities from meromictic Lake La Cruz, Castile-La Mancha, Spain - LaCruzMarch2017_8m | ecosystem: Environmental > Aquatic > Freshwater > Lake | place: Spain...
TTCGCTCGAAGCTGATGGTTCCCGACGATATCCTAATATAAATGAGGCACTACGGAGCCTCTCGAACACTCCTCAGACCAGTTGATTGTTTGTTTCTATTATACCACCTCATACAGTGCAAAAACACAATGCCACGACAGCAAAGCGACCGCTACTCAGCCCCCGAGCCGCCCACGACCGCCGCGCCGCCACAAAACGAGTCCGCTAAGTCCGCTGATGAGATAGATTGCGCCGGGCGTCGCGGCGGCCGCTCTGGATGGCGGCCGTTCATAGGAGAATGAGGCAGGCGACGGTTCACCATCGTTGCCTTGTTTTGAGTGGAGTTTTGACCCCAACGGGGAAAAAATGCGGGGTGGCGATTTAAGGAGTTTTCGAAATTAGACACACTCCATTCATATGTAAGTTTGGAGTTGACATGGCATCCAACATCATCGACCGGGAGGAGGAGTCCTCGACGTCCAGCATTATCATAGGTCCATTCCACGATACTCTACACACCAAGTATATCATCGAACTTGGTCCACGACTTTCGTCTCCGACATCGTACGAGGGTGCAGCATCGGAGCACTTACGTATGAGTGGTGTTTATTGGAGTCTTGGAGCGTTGTCGTTATTACGTAATGAAGATGTGGTCAATTCGTCGATGGGGCTCAAGACTGGAATAATAGCAGAAGAGGTAGCAAAAGAAGGGGAGGAAAATGACGATGATGGTGGTGGTGGTGAAATATTATTACAAAAAAGAAGACGACGGTCCATTGTCGATTGGGTGTTTGACTGTTTCGATTCTCGGTCGGGTGGCTTTGGCGGCAATTGCGCCGGTGAGGGGCATACCGCATGTCCACACGACGGACACCTACTATACACACTATCAGCATTGCAAATACTTGCCATGGCAGATGCATTAGATGATAATCGGTTAAATATGGATGCTGTTGTGAATTTCATTAGTATGTTGCAGAATGATGATGGAAGCTTTAGTGGTGACAAGTGGGGTGAAGTTGATACTCGATTTACATACTGTGCCTTCTCCTGTCTTGCGTTACTTGGTCGTATGCCTCTCCCTCAATGGGATGAAAATGACGGAGGAGGAGAAGAAGATGATGCTACTGACAAGCAGCACCATGCTGTCATTGACGTTTGCAAGGCTGTCCGATACATCATGTCATGTCGTAACTTTGACGGTGGATTTGGATGTGTTCCTGGGGCAGAATCACATGCAGGACAAGTCTTTTGCTGTATTGGTGCACTCTCAATTGCACACTCGTTACATTTGCTAAGCAGCACAGTCGATGGGTGTGATGCAGATTTACTAGCTTGGTGGTTGGCCGAACGACAGTGTGATTCTGGTGGATTGAATGGACGACCTGAGAAGCAGGCTGATGTGTGCTACAGTTGGTGGATACTATCGGCGTTGTCTATCCTGGGACGTGTTAGTTGGATTAATACGCAAAAGTTGGGACATTTTATACTGAATTGTCAAGATGATGAGGATGGAGGCATTGCTGATCGACCGAATGATATGGCGGACATTTACCATACATTCTTTGGCTTGTGCGGATTGAGTCTTATTGGACATTTAGAAAAGATTTGTAATCAAAATGAGGAGAAGAAGACGATAGCGTATCGCGAGGTCGATCCAGTATTTGCATTACCAACGGATGTTGTTCGGAAATTGGGATTAAAAGCACAAGTCATGAGCAATAATTGCGACGGCGATGTGGTAGAAAGACTTAGGATGCATGCCATCCTCAAAGGTGGGACAAAAACGCAATCTTAATTTTCCGTGCTGTCAACTATTCAGTATTCGTATGGACATCTATCTCCCTTCCTCATCACTGCTCTCCTCGGATACGGCCTCATCGCTAAACTCTATGTCTTCCGTTTTTGTCACGGGCTGACCCTTTTTCCCAACCTTGTTGGACTGTATTGTGGTTCCCATAAGGACATTCCTTGCAATATATGGACTCAACCTTGCAAGTGTGATGAATAGAGCCTCCTCTGAACGGATAGTCCTACTTCCTTGATAAGGACAGACATTCACCCATATATCAAACAGCTTTTGACTTTCCTCACCGGGCAATGTCATGGACTCGTCGGCATCGACACACTCTTCAATGCCAGCCACGCCACCGAAGACAATTAGTAAATGATTAAACCGAGTATCATCCTCACCATTACCACCACCACTGGCTGTTTGCGTCCTCTTTCCATTATCATTTGACATCGTTCTCTTTTTCTTTAGGCTAAATTTTGGATCATCAATTGATATGTCACCCCGTTCACTCGTACCCACCTTCAGGTCATACCCACCCCCGTATGGACACTCACTAAATATTGAATTAATCGAACTAGCAAGACGACAGGAGTATCCCCAATACATGCCGTCTTCATCACGCGGTGCAGTGGGACTTACGACTATACCTTCCATGAAATTATCCCGTCTTCCCGACCTTTGAGTATATGCCTTTGGATCGAGTTTAACAGTACATCGTATTCCTGGGGGTATGATCCGATCAATACGGACTAAACGATTTGGAATGCCACAATCCACAAGCGATCCTGACTTTATTGCATCATTGGCATCATTGTTGTCGTGCACAACCTTGTCATTGTCAGCCATGGTAACGCCCTCTCTATAAGTTGATACATCATGTTTGCGTAAATGATGTGGTGCGTCTAATGGTGGTAATAGTCCAGCGAATTGTAAATCGGGATGCATAGGAAAAATCATTCGACGTAGGTACTGTGGACATTCAACATATTGGAGTATCCGTGCAAGGAAGGCATGAGGGTCCGTCGATGGTCGTTCTTTTGTTTGTTTCTTCTCGTCAACATTCACTTTGACATCTTCCTCCTCCATATTATTATCCTCTGACTTCTTATAATTTCCATCCTCCATCTTGTCGCTGGTAGCAGCTGAAGAACGATGATGCTGCGTCGTCGACGGTCCTCTACGATAATTTGAATTACTGTTCAATGCAGTGCCTAATCCGTCATCATAAACCACTACCTCATCTACACGAAACACCGCGGCAGCACGAGCAATCTGACCAGCTAATTGAGTTTGGAGTTCACGAGTTTGCGCATTCGATACGACACTCCCCGGTATGGCAATTGACACCGTGGGATGAATACAACTTGATGACGATGACGATGATGAAGAAGTTGATGAGTATTTAAGCTTTGGTGGCTGAGGCATGACACGACCAAAGCGATGATTATTGTTGGTTGTAGAGTTGTTCTGACGATTGTGAAATCCATTCTTCGATGTTTGATCGCTGCTGCCACGATCGCCACGTCCTCGACCTCTACTTTGGCCTCTACCTACCCCTCCTCCGTTTAAATCATCACCGCGTCCACGTCCTCGACCTCGTCCGCGACCGTCGTTGGCATCGTTGCGTTTTCTCTTCTTCGTCGAGTCCATGGATGTTTTTGAGTGGTGGGGCTGTAGGTACATAAATACATTGGTATCTAGTGGGAGAAGAGAAAAAATGGAAGGGAAAGAGGAAAGAGCGCCAAAAATGGGCAAGAAAACGCCGATTAAAATCTACGCGGTCTCCCTTGGAGAGCATCAGGTGCTGTATCAATGGTGAAACACGCGTCCAAAGTTTGCACCAAGTGAAGATTAGTGAGAGAACGACGGTGCAAACATCCAGCCTTATTGATGGTATGTAATAGGTGCTTGACGTCTTGTATAACGGATTATATTTACAGCAATACCAAATACTGTCTCTTTGCCAAGACGAAAGCAGATGCCACTTTTCAGTATCCCACTCGACGATATCAATGCAAGTATGGGCGTGTTCGTTGACCGTATCCTCTCGACCTCGATGTGCAGTTGCTCGCCAACTTTTCCAATACACCATGATGATGATGATTGTCCAGAAACAGAAATGGTCGCCTCGAAGTCTGTCAATGGTAGAGAATTGATGCAACCAACAACACCAAAGGTTGTTACACCCACAAAGCCCTTAAATCCTAACAAAAAAACAAGGATACCACTCCACCAGCACAAATTAGTCGGATTATCAATAAGCATACCATCATTGTCATCACCGAATCAACAACACACATTAGTGCCACCGTCAGGTCACGAAAATAACAACCCCATTTTACCGCTACGGATACCATGTTCAAAAAATGTCGACTTACGACGGAAGAGTCTTTCAGAGAAATATTTCTTTCGTCCAGTGAGTGTTGATGAAGATTCTGTCTGCTGATACTGCGTCATTGGAAATACAACAAGCAAGGAATGCGGCACGATAGTTATGAATTGGCCAAATCATGCTATGATTCAGGTTTATATAGTGAAGCCGAAGAGCGAGTCAAGCTCGATTACAATATGCCAAGAAACAACAAAACAGCAAGAATAACATTATTCTTTGCAAAAGATATAAGACTGTAGAAACATTGAGTGGTTCTTTGCTGGCAATTCATTTGGCTTGAAAGGAAAAGCTACGCTGTGCATAGAGGAATATCTCTTTATTTTTTACATCAAATATCTAAACGAGTAACATTTATTTCGTCTTTATAGAGTACGCTTTACTGTTGATCTTCCATCCATTAGCAATTAAAATACATAGGTATCGCAGGTAGACGTGGATGCTACCACTGCGGACTCTGGTCTGGAGATTCTCTTTGTGTTAGTCCGAACACGGATTTACGCACATACTACGTAAGGTACTGTATTTTAGAGTAACATATTTCTATTTAATCTAGTCACACATGGCAGATTATATGGCGAGGTGCTTCCAACCAATGCCAAAAAGCATAGAATAGCATTGGAACAACATGAGCCAAAATTCGCTCAACTGAAAAGGGCTCCATTCTCAGTGAGATCCTAACCGCAGGAATTCCTCGCCAGCGGTCCTGCGAGTAGAGCAGTTGGTTGAAAGCTTGCTCATTTCATTCTGTCGAATCATCACCATCATTGGTTACTACCATCGTTGGTTAGTACTCTCTTCATCGACAGACCGTCGCGTTGAAAATTTCACAGTCGATCAACAAAATAAAGATCAAAACTTTGAAGCAAAGCAATGAAGCAGAAGGTGTTAGGACTCACTCCGTATCAAGGCAGTAAACGAGTGTATGGCTACTATCAGTGTCGCAAATGTCATAAGAGATGGGAAAGTGGAAACTCGTGGGCTAATACACATCAGGAGTGCAAGAAGTGCAAGGTGAAAGTATATCCGTATAGACAAAAGAAACTCGAGAAGACAGAGCTAGGAGAACATTCTACGAAGGAACACCCGCAGCATCTATGTGGGAAATGTCAAAAGCTTGGTTATTACTGCCGTTTAAAGGAGGATAAACGTCGTCACAAATACTACTAAAGTCATCCCAACCAAATTTGACTTACTTCAAACCCTACGAACTAAAAGACGATCATGTCTTTTGTACAGGCTTAACATTATAAACACACACCACACATATCATAATCAAGATCTTCCCTCTTGTTTTATTATCCCTTGGCCTTTATTCTAGTTTCTTTTTCCATTAGCTTCCTTTTTACCAACCGTTGCTGTTCAATTATTTCATTATGTGCCTTAACTCTATCCTTTGCCCATGCATTCACGTTTTTTGGTTCCTTCTTCTTCGTCTCAATCAATTTCTTAAATTCATCAAATAAACTCTCTGCTGCGGGTTGTCCAGGCACCTGCTTGGGTGGATCCCAAATATCAAAATATTTTCGCACAGCCGGCTGTTTCAGGACCATCGTTTGTACGAATGAGAATGTATTATTGGTAGTCCAATATACAAAGACTGAACTTTCAAAACTCATAGTTAATGGGACCATCACAATTGCTAACGCACGGAAGGCATTCACCATCACTCGACCACGGTTTGGATCACTTGCCATCATTTGCTCCTTCCCCGCCTCGGTTATACCCAGGAATAGTACTGCACTAAATATTGGCATAATACAATATGTATCAGGTTGTGTCAAGTCCACAAACCACCACATACCACCCGATCTTAATAATTCAGGAAATACTTCTGGAGCATTCCGTAATGCAAAGAACATACTCATGAATATAGGTGCACTCGCTAATGGTGGGACTAATGCAAACATTGGATTACAACCATACTTTTTAAATAATGCCTTTGTTTGTGTTACGTGCTTTATCTGTGTGGCTTGATCAATTTTATCACCCATTTTTTCTAATTCATCTTTGAGTAATTTTAGTTCAGGTTGCATATGTGCCATACGTGACGTAGTGCGTTGACCATGTATGAATAATGGAAGTAATGCAAATCGGAATACCAATGTTGTGGCTGCAATTGTTAAGGCATAATTAGGCAAGGCGGCAGTTTCGTGGATATAGTTGATTAACAGTAGTGCCTGATCGGAGGGCCACCATGTCGCCTCCCATGGTATGGATGATACAGTAGTGGCTGTTAATTGTTCAATGGCTGAGGTTGTTACATGTTCTGTCGTCAATGCTGTCGTTGATGTTGTGTTAGTTGTTGCGTCAATTGTTGTGTCAGTGGTTGTATCGTCCATGGGAGGGATGGGGCTGGAGGTTCCAAACCCTGGAAGGGTAGTAACGTTAGTTTCAGTCGATGATGCCGACGTTGCTGACGCGGAGTCTCCTCCTTTCCAAGGCCATATACTCATTGATCTCTTTGATCCTCCTATCGAATAGTATGATAATAGTGGAATAGTCGTCTCTGTACGGGAGTGCATCAATAATCTGCCAACATTATTGCCACCCCCCACGCCGCTTCTATTACTAGTAGACGACGATGCGACGAATGATTTTCTTCCAACACTCCTGCTGCTGCTGCTGGTACTGGCGATGGTGGACCTCCGCCCAATAAAAACCACGTGACGTGTGGTAGAGTGGATCATTTCCTCACGGTCCGATGACGCCGTGAGTCGGGGGGGGTTGATCCTTCTCCCTTTCTCTCCCCACAATGAACCTTCGTTGCCCTTCCCAAGGGACCCTTCCCGAGAACCCTCATGTCGGCCGAAGTTGTTGGCAGTAGTACGACTGATACTGAGGTCTTCGTCTACACGGGAGAGGGAGGAATTACTCCTCGTGATATGATCCGTGTTCTGGTCGATCCATCCGTCACGTCGATCCCCACTAATGCATTTTGGGGACGCAAGAAGTTGGCCGAGGTGGAGCTGTGTGAAGGCCTCGTGGAAATCGGGGCATAGTCCTTCGCGCATTGCTGCCACTCGATTACGAAGATCAACATGCCCATCTCATTAAGAAGGATTTGTGAGGAAGCTTTCTCACACTCTCTTCGAACTACTATTCGTCTCAATGATGGCATTGAAAGCATTGGAGACGGCGCATTCGCTGGCTGTATATTCACCAACTTTAGAATTCCACCCCTCATCAGCGTGATCCATGAATCCATGTTATCCAACTGTAGAGCCATGTTCTCTTTGGAGCTTCCAGACAACGTAACAGAGATTCACTTTTATGCATTCCAAAATTGTTCCTGAATGTGGCCATTCCTCCAAATGCTGTCCTCGGCGATGAAATCATTTTTGACGAAGACACAAACACAGATCTTCAACGGCTATTTGGTACTTCTAATGCAAGAATAATTAGTGAGCTGCAGCATCGATTTGATAGACTAACCAATCCACAAAATAGTCTACTACCAGTCTTTTTATCAAGGTGTGCTACAGAACGTCATTGATGCGATGAACATGAGATCTATTCAAAGTCGGACACTACGCAGTAAGTTGGATCCAACAGGCAATCATCAAGATTGCCTAGGAATGACCCCGCTTCATATTTTGGCATGCTCGTCCGTGCACAATCTGGAGGGTTACCGTGTCATGGTTGAGAAGTACCCCACAAATCTTATCACCGAAGATAGGTGGGGAGCACTGCCACTATTGTATGCATTTTGGGGGGCTGCACCAATTGAGATCATTCAGTTCCTGCTCGCCAGTTATAAATCTCTCTACCCTGGTCATGTATTCAATTGGACAATGATGGTGAAGACAATGGGGAGGACTGATACACCGAAAGAAAACATTGAGGACCTACTTCGTGTGAGGCAAATAAACTTTCCTGAGCAGCCAATTGATTGGAAGTATTTACTCAATGAGTTTGTACATCCTTTTAGTATACCCATGGATGGAGTGCCGTTTCAAGAACGAATGCAATTTCTTTTCATTTGCGGCATGTCAGACCGTATGGAAGCTCTTCCCTTCAAAGTTTGGCGTGATAATATCACAAACATGATTCAGACTTCTAACTTCAAATGCAGCAATTATGTTTTTCATGGAATTCGAAAAGTCAATGCGAGGGAGGAAAACTTGGGTGTGTTGCGTGAAATTCAATCAAAACTTGCCCGCTTTGAAGGCGAACTCCCTCAATTGAAGGATGCTACAACATTGGAGATGAATGGGAAGAGTCGCCAAGATATGGCTATTCAAAGCCAGAAGATGATCAAGACTGATGAATCAAGCATTCGACAGCAATGTTGTGTAACTTGTGGAGCTGACGTTGTTATTGGTCATGTATTACCATTTCTGATCATTGCTGCAGATGAAGAATCTGATTCCGAATCCGACTCGGATGAGGAGAGCTATAACAGTTTGACTTCATAGGGTTGTCTATGTACTGTGTGCATTTGTTAGTCTATTACTGGGTGATGAGTGATGTAATATTATCCCAGCTGCTTTTGGAGAAATGTAACAATGAATAACCCACTGGAGAGACTATTAAAATAGCGTCAAAGTCTAAAAAACATACTTTATTATGCCAATTTGATACTACTAGCCATATTTTCATCATTTAACCCTACTTATGACAGTGCAATGTTGTGGATGGCCCCCTCTTCATTTCACCAATGCTGAGGTCTTCATCTTCAACGGGACAGGAGAAGAGGAAGTTCCGGACGATGTCAGGATTGGAAGCTCCCTGTGATGTCGTCCGTGTTCAAGTTGATCCCTCTGTCACATTGATCCCCACTCAAGCATTTTATCAACACAAGAAGTTGACCAAGGGGGAGCTATGTGAAGGCCTTGTGGAAATTGGGGAACATTCCTTCTCAAGGTGCGACCACTCTATCGGCTATCAGGAAGATAAACATACCCAACACACTCAGGAGGATTAATAACTTCATTATTGTAACAGGAATGGCAACAATCATGGATCTACAACAACTGTTTGGTTCGGATGAGAGAATATTAAGAGAGCCGCAGCATCAATTTGATGGTTTGCCAATACATTGCATTGTCTACTGTTTGGTTTTACAAATACACAAATTATATGGGAGCTGCAGCATCAATTTGATGGTCTACCTATCTACAAATTAGTCTACTACCAGTTGTGTATCATGAAGGCGAGTGCTGCAGAGACTCCTTGCTGCAATAGGTAAATATGAGAATGTGCAAGAGTAGGGCATTAGATGTTAAACTGTATTCAACCTGCAATCACAAAGATTGTCTTGGTTGATCCCGCCTTCATATTTTGGCATTTTTGTCTGTACAGCAAGCTAAAATCTAATTACCAAAGATAGATGGGGAGCGCTTCCACTGTTGTATGCATTTTGGGGAGCTGCACCGAATGAGGAATGAGATGCACTTTTTTCTATTATGGAGTTCCTGCTTGAGAGCTATCAAGCACTTTATCCTGCTGGTCATGAATTCAATTGGACTACGATGGTGAAGACGATGGGGAGGACTGATACACTAAAGGAAAGAATTGAGATTCTACTTTGAGTAAGGGTCATACACTTTCCACTTTCCCAGCCACTTGATTGGGAGTATTTACTTGATGAGTTTGCATTGCGTTTAGATTTCTGCTTTCCGTCAACATTTACAGAAAGAATGCAATTTCTCTTTATTTGCAGCTTGTCATCGCACGTAGAATCTCTTGCCTTCAAAGTTTGGCATGATCACATTAGACATTTGATTCAGACTGCTAATTTCAAATCTGATGAGAATACAGCCACTTGATTGGGAGTATTTACTCAATGTTTTCATTAGCTTCAACTTTCTCTTTCAGTTGATTACCATATCAGGAAAGAATGAAAAACTGCATGTTAAATTATTGTCTAAATTCCTATTGTAAATAATAGCCATCCTCTTGTCTTGGGAACTGCTTTCTTTTCCCCCACATATCAGACCGTGTAGAAGCCCTTGCATTGAAGTCTGGCGTGATCACATCAGACATATGATTCACATAATTGTTTTTGAATGGAGTAGGGATATCAGTGGAGTTCAAGCAAAACTTAACCATTTTGAAGACAAACTCCCTCAATTGAAGCAGGTCACAACCATATTGGAGATTGCATTGTGGAATATGAAGATGAACGAGAAGATCAAGAAGACAGAATGCGTGTTCTCTTCATCTGTGGCTTGTCAACGCGTGGAAGCTCTTGTTTTCATAGTCATAGTGTGGCATGATCACATCACAAATGTGATTCAAACTGCCGTTTTCAAATGGAATGGAGACAACTTGGTTATTTTGCATGAAATTCTTCCCCAAATTGAAGGAGGTTACGACAATATTAGAGATTGCACTGTGGAAGATGAAGTTGAACGAGGAGACGAGCCACCAAGATATGGCAATTTAAAGCCAGAAGAAAATTAAGACTGATAAATCAAGCTCTCGACAACAGGTACCGAGTAACATGTGGAGCTGATGGTGTCATTTGTCATGTGTTACTGTTTCTGATCACTGCTTAGACAAGCTTAGACAGCTAATACATTACAATGTAACCAATAAGCTCTGAAATTTAGCTCCCAACCAGCTCAAACAAAGACGCGGAGGTACCCGGATAGTAATATTATGTCCACCGTTAGCAGCAGTAGCGTAGGAGGTGAAGGAGGATACACTCCCCCCTCCCTTCCAGCGTCACCACTATCCTCGTCGTACGCCGATGATGCTGAACCACCACCGGATCATCCATTGACAATGAACAAGGATGAGGGAGGGAATGTCGGCGGAGAGGAGGCCACGGCGGTAGTGGCGAAGTGTGAAGTACTGGATGGCAACATAGAAGCTCCTCCTTCTGTGGCAGCAAGTGGCGGTGGTGGACTCTTCGCTGGCTTATCCGTTGCGACTACTCATAGCCATTCCTCCCCCTCCCTTGCTACTCGACTATCAAGTGAGGGGAGTGCATTGGTGGGAGAGATGATAGGGACTGAATTAACATCGCCAAGCAGTGAAGGCAGTGCCGAGGCAGCAGCTGTGGGAGTAAAAGCAACAACAGAAATTATTAGCGATGCAACAACAGTCATCTCCCCTGACACCGAAGTGGAGCCGCAAGTAGTGCTCCCAGAAGGGGAATCTCGTGCCACAACACCAGTGCATTCCAACGCATTAGAAACGACACGTGCATCCACACCGGTACATTCCAATGCTTCTCTTCCACCTCCACCACCGTTTGTGCGTCCATTGCCAATCATCCCCAACAGCACTGCACTACCATCATCCTCCTCCTCCACTCTCAACAGTGCGGGTGCAATACCACCACCATCTGCCTTCCCTCTACCACCCCGTGTCCGATTATCCACATTATCCAATAATAAAACTAAAATACCACATCCTGATGCGGCATTACGATTATTACGTAAATTCTATATGAAAACAGCACCATCTTTACCAAAATCTGTGGGTGGGACACGTAGTACCTCATGGTTTACATGGGTCTTTGGTGATAGTAGCAGTAGTGGAGGTGGAGGTGGATATGATATAGAAGATGATGATTTAGATGTCTATCGTGAATTTAGCTTGGCAATATTAGAAGGAGATAGTAACAGTAGTGGCAACGATGACAGTTATTCTGCTGTGCCACAGGGTAGTAATAGTACTAGTGGTACAGATACAGAAAGTGACGCAGTAATTGAATCTATATTAGGTCATAGTGGCAATTCGCCAGCCAAGGCACGTAAAACTATTGCAACATTTGTTCAACTTACAAATACATGGTGTCGTTCCTCTGCCGAATCGGCTGAATTGGCATCATTGAAAGAACGTGATAATAAAGGTGCCGTGGATGTGGGGGTGGTTACGGCGGAACTTTTGGCATTGTGTATTGATACGGCTAGTTCATTAGTGGCGCATGGATGTTTGGATGAGGTTTATCTTCGTCTTGGTGGTGCCAACTATAATGATGATGACGATGATGGTGATGATGACATTACTGATGGCAACAACGTGGGGGGAGAGGGTGAGGTTGAAGCTAACAACAACTCATCCATATCATCATCTTCTGACCCACTAATAAAGATGGCTGTGAATATGCTTGTTGAATCTGTATGTATCGCAGATGTATCCACTGAAAGGACTGAATTATCAGCATTAAAGTTCTTACTCACGACAGGATGTCGTGTAGCATCTGTAACAGGTGCCGAGCCAATGATACGTGGGACACATTTACTCCAAACTGTACGAGTATGTTCTCAGATATATTTACATACTGATGTAGCATCGAATAAAATTACGGCCAAGGCGGCATTGCAACAATTGGTCGTGACAGTGTTTGTTCGATTGGAACGTAGCATCGAAAGGTGTAGATTGGAGGAACTTATGGCCGCGGCGGCAGTCGCTTCTGCTACTAATACCACCACCATTGATACTGATGGTGAAACTGAGGAGGGGTATGTTGTAGTGGGCAAGTTCGAAAAGAGAGGATCTGTCTCGTCCATGACATTGGATGCTGCCGCACCAACATTTTCAACCCAAGATCATCGTGATGCATATTTGATCCTTCGATCGTTATGCAAATTAAGCATGCAAACGAGTAGTGCGTCACGTGCGGCTGCTCCATCTGCAGTAGTCATGACTTCCACTGGAGGTGGCGGTGGGGGTGGTACGGAGGGGTCCGCATCTGCGCCTTCCCCAATTCCCCCACCACCCAACTTGTCGTATGATCCAGCGTTGGAATCGCGTATCCTAGCCTTGCAGCTACTATTACACATTCTCCGTCACTCATCATCATCATGTCTCCTTCATGCTGGTCCACAATTCCACTATGCGATACGTCAGTATCTATGCACCTCTTTGCTAAAGAATACCACAAGTCTTGACACCAACATGGTCGAATTAAGTTTACGAATATTCGTACCTCTGATACGTAATTTTCGAAGTCTACTCAAGACCGAGATTGAAGCCTTTGTTACAAATGTTTTCTTTGTTATACTCGATTCGAAGAATTCGACCGTGCAGCACAAACTACTAGTTGTAACACTCTTCGAGGAGATATGCTCGGATGCCACAACGCTTGCAGAAATATTCCTTAATTATGATTGTGACCTATCGGCCGTGGACCTGTTCTCACGCATTGTCAATGCCTTGGGGAAGGTCGCACGTGTTGGTCTGTCCGACTCTACCGGCTCTAATGGCGTCTCGGGGGCTGCGTCTAGTTCGTTACAATTTGTAGCTGGTGCGGGTGCAGTACGTGCAGAGATGACTCGATTGGACCACCGTGAGCTCCGACTTGCGGCGATGAAGGCGATGCGTCAGGTATTGGCCAGCCTCCATGCGAGTATTGTTACGCCTATAAACGGGGATAAGGGAAATCGTGATGATATTAGTTTAGATGAAGCCAATTTTCAATTGAAGGGGTTGAGCCTTGTTCACACAGAAGAGAAGAAGGAGTCGGAAGAGGGCGAGACCACATCGAAGAAAACCCTTGTGGAGATGTACGACTCCAAGAAAAAGCGTAGAGAAGAAGAGTCAAAGGCGGCATTAAAGTTTAATGCAAAGCCGCAAGATGGCCTCAAGTATGCTGCTGAATGTGGCCACCTCGACATCACCGATCCCGTCGACGTGGCAAGATATCTACTTCAGAATAAGGACGTATTCGAGAAAGCTATGATTGGGGAATACTTAGGTAGAGAAAAGGAATGGCAAGATGGATTCGCCCTCAAGGTGCTACGTGCGTATGGCGATGCTTTAGATTTTAAGGATATGAAATTTGACGATGCTATTCGATATTATCTTAGCGGTTTTCGATTACCGGGAGAGGCTCAGAAAATTGATCGTATTATGGAGGTTTTTGCTGCACGGTATACCGAACAGAATTCAAGTGTGTTCCCCACTGCCGATTCGGCATTCATCTTGGCGTTCTCAATCATTATGCTTAATACAGACTTGCACAACCCGGCCATTAGGGAGGATCGTAGAATGACCATCCCCAGCTTCATTCGAATGAATTCTGGTGTTTGTGAGGGAGGAGACTTTCCAGATGAAATGCTTGCTGAGATTTTCGAACGGATTAAAAGTGATCCCATCAGCTTAAAAGAGGATGACAATGCACGTGAGAGCGCGGGGATTGGCAAGGGTGGAAAGAATGCGGGGCCGACTGCCGGAGGTCTGAGTGACTTCTTCTTCGGTAGTCATTACGTGGAACAGGATAAGACACGTGAAACAAACTACCAAAAGGAAGGAGATCAGATTGTTAGAGATACAGAGTCTATGCTACGTCGCAGGCGAAAGGCAACCAAGCAGCCCGCTCCAGCATCATCAGCGACTGGCGGAAGCAAGAAGGCACGTGATAGCTCAAGAAAGTCAACCAAGTTTGTTGGCACTGCTGATTCGGGGTTGAGGGATGAGTATGTGACGCCTATGTTTGACGTTGCATGGGGACCGGCGCTGGCCGTGTTCTCGACTGCAATTGAGAGCGCAAATGGGACTGACGGAATATTGGCATCAATTGCGACCGATGAAGAGATGGATCATGCCGTAGAAAACGCCGCGTTGGCCATTGATGTGTCGTTGAATGGATTTCAGCTTGCCATTTGTATCGCAGGACTCTGCGGAAACGACACGGCGCGGGATGCATTTGTTAGAGCATTGTACAATTTTACTCTACTTGGATCGAGCCATTTACTCGCTAATCGTCACATTGACTGTGTAAGGGCGTTGCTGCGTCTCGGGAGAGATGACGGGGAGCTACTTGGCGTGACTTGGGAGCACATATTCAGAGCACTGACCGACATTTATCGATTGCACCAAGTTTGGGAGGGCATGGCGAGGAATGAAAGGAAAGAGTCAAAAGATAGGGAAAGAGCGGCCAAGAAAAAGGACAGGTTGGCGGAGAGAGGTACTGCAGCCGATGACGACGATGAAAGTGAGACTTTGTCAGACATGAGTGACTACTACGACGTCCGTTTAGAAGAAGAAATGGACAAACGAATGATCGATGAGGCAAATGCCAAGTACATACGCAATACCATTCCACTGGACCTTGTCGACTCAATATTTCAACGATCTGCTTCTCTCTCGCGACAGTCCCTTAACGATTTTGTGTATCAGCTCTGCCGTGTATCTAGGATGGAAATATCAGGCTATGGTGGCCACGTTGGAAGCAACGCTAATGATATTGATTTAACAAATGATCATTATATGAAGCATCACACTCTATCCGCAAGTGTCATCGGTGTGAGTTCGACCCAACCTGCCATTTACAGTCTTGAGAAGCTTGTGGAGGTAACACATTTCAACATGGAATCTCGCCCCAGACTCATCTTTGCTGACATTTGGGGGACTATATCTACGCATCTAACAAGTACAGCTCTTCACGAGGAAGCGGCCGTGGCCATGTATGCTGTCGACTCACTTCGGCAACTGAGCCTACAATTTCTTAATCGAGAAGAGTTTGGAGTGTTTGAATTCCAACGACGATTCTTGAAGCCTTTTGAGACTATCATGGCTCGAAGTACGCATGTTAGTGTAAAAGAGCACTTGCTCAGCTCGGTTGAGCAACTTATATCAATATATGGCTTTGATAATGGAATGAAAACTAACCGTCACCACGGGACACTTCGCAGTGGTTGGAGGTCGGTCCTCGTCGTCCTTGGAAGTGCGGGCCTGGACAAGGACGATTCAATTTCTCGTCTAGGCTACAAGTTGCTCACCGATCAAATTGATCAGTGTTTGTTAGCTTGTAACGGAAAAGGAGGAGATTACAAAGGCGTACAGCCTGACTCCTTGCTCTCAGAAATCTTTGTCGACTTGGTGAAGACGCTCTTATTATTTGTGTCCGGTCCAAGAGAGGACCTGAGCACCAAGTCTACTCTACGCCTTGTGCAGCTCTCTGACGTGCTAGCGGAGGGGAAAGTCCGTCAATCAGCCACCCACAGAGCTCTGCCGACAAGCCCTATCGCTCTACCTACGAGCGGGGTTGACGACAACATGGGCCTTTGGTGGCCCTTGTTGCTTGGCCTGTCGCAAACGATGGGCGATCCCAGGCCTGATGTGAGAGTGAAAGGCCTGGGCACGTTACTAGAAATCATCAATAAGCACTTCTTTCCCTCATCTAGTGGCTCAAAGCTCCATCCCAGTGGTGGTGCTGAAGGCGATGCCTCTCCTCGGCACGGTGATTTGCAAACACTACAGCTTATTTTTCGTGGTATCTTGGTCCCTGCACTTGAATTTGAAGAAATCGATGGAAATAGCACCTCTGGTTTTGCACCAGAACTCCTTCCATCCAAATTTGTACATTTTATAACACTCCCGCCAGACTCAGTTGCTACCGTCTCGGGGGTAGGTAGTGGACAAACTGCATGGATAAATACCACATTTGAATTTTTGATGGATGGGTGTGTATCGATTTGCTTGAAGTCATTGAAAGCATTCAACAATGATTCTTTAGTCGAAGAGGTTTTAGCGCTGCTCAACAGCTGTCTCCTCTCTGACTCGGGTCATTTGGCTGTGAAGGGGCTACGCCGACTGCATCAATTCGTTTCACAGGATTTAGAGCTGAATGACATCTCTGATGATACGTGGGCCACTGTGTCACACATGTTATTCAGAGTTTTGTCCATCCGAGGGCTGCCACCAAGTTCAGCCCCTGTACCCGAAGGTGCCTCAGAAGAGCAACAATTACAATTGAGAGATGAGCACGCTGAAGTGATGGAAGAATTTATCCGAGAACAGAAGTTCTTTTCCAACAGGAGGTATATTGGCTGCAACGCTGCAATGGTGATAGGATCTCTTCTTACGGATGAAAGAATTGTTAAAAGCATGGGAGTACAATGGTTCGTTTTACTGACAAGTGGTTTGGGTAAGGGTGTAAGAGATTGGGAGAGGGCTGCTGAAATTGTTGATACAAATACATCTCGGCCGGATGCATTTGATTCTAAACCATCACCGTAAGTTTTACCTTGGCATAATTCTTGGTCCAAGCATAATTCTCTCTCTCATTCGCAGTCTTTGTTTTTTTGGTATTTTACTAGGCCTCATTACTTGGAGAATGTTTTATATGCACGTAGATGGATGACAAGGTTCTTGATTGATTTAGTTACGCAGAGTGATGTGGCTACTCTTGAAACTGTTCCCTGTCAGCACGTTCTGAAGGATGAAAGTAGCTCTCTGTTTCGGGCCTTCCTATCAAGAGAATTGAACGAATCTGGCTCTCCTATCGAGATGAGAAACATGTCCAAAATGGTGTCTGACATATTGGAATGTTTCAATTCAATAGGTGATGATAAAATATCCACGATGAAATGGTTATCACCTGTCTTAAGTGCGTGCATTCAAACGAATAATCAGGCTATACGGACGTCAGTTCAGATTTTGATTACAAAACTTCTCAGGGAAGCCAATCAGGTGAATGATGCACATTGAAACACAATCTATGTAGAATAAGGTATAAAGCAATGAGGTTTGGAATAGGAGATTGATCTATTGATTATATTGCTTTTACGTCGAGATTAGAAAGGGCAACATGTTTCTGATGACAACGTCTCCTCCGCAGGTTACACGACACTGTCTTCGAAAGCTTGACTCATCAGTTTTGAATTTCTTTGGGTGGTGCGTTCCCTCTTGAAGGTCGTTTACATACATCCTCACTTTCCACAATGCAATCTCTAATAAGGTTGTGGCCTCCTTCAGCGTTGGTAGTTCGCCTTCAAAATAGGCAGTCTTCTCTCGAATTTCACGCAAAACGACAGAATTGTCTCCAATGTATTTGTAATCGGCAGTCTGAATCAGATGTTTGATATGATCACGCCAAACTTTGAATGCAAGGGCTTCCGCACGCTCCGACATGCCACACATGAACAAAAAACGCATCTGTTCTTGAAACGGTAGTCCACCAAATGAATGTTGTGTAGGATGTACAAACTTATTGAGTAAATACTCCCAATCAATTGGCTGCTCAGGAAAGTGTATTTGTTTCACACAGAGTAGACCCTCAATTCGTTCCTTTGGCGTATCAGTCCTTCCCATCGTCTCTACCATCATTGTCCAATTGAACTCATAACCAGGGTAGAGTGCTTGATAACTCTCAAGAAGGAATTGTATAATCTCATTTGGTGCAGCCCCCCAAATTGCATACAACAGTGGCAGTGCTCCCCATCTATCTTCTGTAATGAGGTTTGCGGGGTACTTCTCAACTATGACATGGTACACCTCCAGATTGTGGACGGAAGAGCACGCCAAAATATGCAGCGGAGTCATGCCAAGACAATCTTGGTGATTGCCGGTTGGATCCAGCTTGTTACGTAATGTCCGCCGTTGACCGGATCTCGTGTTCATT
>Ga0247843_1005180_pt1 | contig 18462 bp, 13 predicted proteins | sample LaCruzMarch2017__FD_192420 | JGI IMG/M metagenome (GOLD analysis project Ga0247843, IMG submission 192420) | Freshwater microbial communities from meromictic Lake La Cruz, Castile-La Mancha, Spain - LaCruzMarch2017_8m | ecosystem: Environmental > Aquatic > Freshwater > Lake | place: Spain...
AAATGCTTCTTCGCTGTTTGGAAACTGAAAATGAACAACGTGTTGAATTTCAGGAATGTCCAAACCGCGTGAACCTAAATCGGTACAAATCAAGGTGTGAAAGCTGCCATTTCGAAACTGAATTAACGCTCGTTCACGCTCGTCTTGTTCCATTCCTCCGTGGTAAATAATCGAATCGTAACCGTTATCGAGCAAATGATTACGAACCGATTCAGTAGCTTCTCTGAAATTGCAAAACACAATCGTTAATTCTCCATTGAATGAACAGAGTAAATCAAAAAGCTTTTCAAATTTATTGCTATTTCGAACAGGATAATTCCAAAAAGTAATCGCCGGATCTTCTGAATTCGCTAAATGGTTTACGATTTCAGGATTGCGAAACGCTAAATAACTGGGGAAATCTTTGTGTTCCGTGGCTGAAACCAAGGTTGTAAAAACCAAAGCGCCTAATTCTTGATAAATGAATTTAATTTGATCTTCAAAACCAAATTCCAAACTTTTATCATATTCATCCACAACGAATTGCGTAACGTGTGATAAATCCAGGGTATTTCTAGCAATGTGGTCGCAAATTCTTCCAGGTGTACCAATAAGCAACGCTGGAGCTTCTTTTAAGCTTTTCTTTTCCACCGTCATCGAGTGACCGCCATAGCAAGTCAATACTTTAAAATTCGTTTTCATGGCACGAAAAACACCTTCGATTTGAATGGCTAATTCTCTTGATGGCGCTACAATTACCGCCTGAATTTCTTTGGAGCTTGAATCGAGTTTTAAAAATAAGGGCAATAAAAAGGCGAACGTTTTTCCAGTACCCGTTTGTGAAAGAATCATAAGGTTACGCGCAGTTTCGCTTTTACTTAGGGTTTCTTGCTGTAAGGCATTTAGTTTTAAAAATCCAATATTTGAAAGAACGGAAGATATCTGTTGTTTTGAACGCATGTTGCAAAGATAGGGGGAGTTACAGAATAATGCTGTTGGATTTCCAGCGTGATACCAGAAGGAGTTAAAAGATAAGCACACCAATTTGGTGTGCTTATGTCAAGTGGGCGCAAATCAGTGGATTTCGAACTCGTTACTTGATGGAATGGATAGTTTGAATGCGGTGTTTGGGGGGGGTAGTTGGTTGGTTTACTCTTCTTTGATTATTCTGGTTAATTCTTCCTTGACCTCCGATGAAATTTCCGACGGATTATCGAAGTTAGTAGCATGAACGCCATAAAAAGCCTTAACGCCAATTAGATACCAGGTTTCGTGTGAATAAGTGAATACGTGGTCTGAACAAGCCCATAGCGTACTAAATTAAACAAGTGCTAAACAACAAATACATGATTTTCCCAAAATTTAGTGGCATACGCATGTTCTTCAATACTCATCCATGTACTTGGGAAGGCTGGTGCATAGTTCCCTGGAAAGGCAGTAATCCATTTTTCGGTTTCAGAACTGACCATAACCAGTTTGTTAGTGGTGGGAAGTTCCTTTAATGAAATCGAGTGGATGTTCATACCATTTCGTTCTAAAGTGAATATACTGCTTGAATCAATGCTTGATATATTGATGATTTGTTCAGTACCTATAATTTCATCGAATTCGTATACCCTTGCAATTCGACCGTTAGATTGTTCAATCCGATGGATTAATCGGCCGGTTGAAATGCGTGCCTCTAGGTCACATGGAGATTGACAAAAAGAAGAAAAGAATTTAGAACCGACAAGTTCAAGTTGTTTGTTAATATCACTCGTTGAATAGCCAAAATCGATGAGTTTTCCGATCGTGATTTGATCGACTACGGTAAAGTGTTTTAGTAAATAAAAAGCTTGTTCGGTTGTCATGTGTTACTTTGCTTCCATTTACGTAGGAATTTCTTCTTTTTTTCGGGGAAAAGATATCCAAGTAGCGGAATTGATACGGAAACTGCAATCATACATACAAGCGGATAATAGGAGAAATAACCGAATCCTGTAAACTTCCTTCCGATTTCAAGGTATTCTGCCACAGGTTGAAAACTTGAGATAGTAGTCATTGCACCTACCAGGCCTAAAAGTAAGTTTGAACGCTTTTGTTGTTCTTCCTGAATCGCTTGAGAAATTCGATTAATGCGGTCTTGGAATTTCTCTAATTCTTCATCGATTTGAAGGGTTTTTCGATGGTGGTGAAAAATCAAATTAGGTAAAAAATTATAGGATAAATGACTGAGGTTATAGGTGTTTAAAAAGTGTTCGAATTCATCCCTGACCTTAACGGAATCATCCCCCATTTCGTGATTATACCTGAATAAGTTGTACTTAATGAATAAATTGAATAGATAAATTCTGAAATAGGTTTGATGCCACGTTAGAAACATGTACTGTTTTGATTCAGGATTATCAGAAGTAAGGATGCTATGCCCTAACACCGTGAAGGTGTCGAACATGGGAAGCATGGTGTAGTTTTTAAAAACCGCGATTTTATCTTCAAGTAATGATTCAAAGTAAGCGTCATTAGGGGTGTAAAATGAATTTCCTCCTGCTGTTCCAATGGGAGCAACGCTACCCAAATCGTATAGTAAGTTTTCTCGAGTTATAGTATCGATGTTATGGGTTGATTCCGCTATATCAATAACGCTAAATACCTTGAATTTACTTCCGGAGTATTCATCAACATTGATAGTCTTATTCCCCTTCGTTGAAATATCAATCCCATCTAAAACATGTTGTTCAATCCATGATACCCACGTTCGTATGTTCCCCTCATCGGTTACGTTTGTTTCAAAATTTCTAGCACAAAATAAAAGGTCTGATATTGATCCTAAATCTTTCCTAAGAGGAATCAATTGAATGCTAAAAAAGTGAAGCCCATTGGGAGCAAGAAACAACTCGATTTCTCCCAGTTCAGCATGGATTTCTTTGTGATTTTGTGAATTACCTTTTTGAAAAATGATGTTTGAAGTTCCCTGTTTTGAGTAGACATTCAAGCTATTCTTTTCTTTTCCTAAAAACATTAAATCACGGAATTCAGGATAAAAGGTATTTCGTAAAAACTGATTTTCGGGAGTAAACAAATCTTCTTTTTTGAATTCTTGTTGTTTCAATCGGTTAATTAACAATTGGTTAAAAGGATGACTAAAAATCCCTGTTAATTTGATCAAAACTTCTTCTGCTTCAAGTAATGGGTAGTTTTGTTTCATTTTAAGTTATCTTAAGGTTTAAATATACTACGTTTAATTAAAAATTTATGGAATATCCATAAATCTAGTTTGTTGTAGTAACGCCTATAAGTAGCGATGAAGTAGTTTTTTGATAAACCAAACGAACTTTCAGAAAGGCAACCAATTCGTGGATTTGAGTCATATTACGGAAAAATACGATTGGCAGTATCATACTTAGAACAGGAAACGCAATCTTCCGTCGAAAATAAAAGAAACATCGGTTAAGGGTAAATTGAATTAAACTTCGCCAACCGTATTTATGAGAGACGGGCTTGAAAACCTAAGAAATTGATTAATTTTGAGAAATGAACTAATTTATTTAATTCTTAAAATGAAATACTCATTATTTTTTTTACTTCTCATGATAGGGAATTATACTTTAGGACAAACCCAGACCGAAATGAATCAGGAGGCCCTAGATTCATATACTTTGGCTGACAAAAAAATGACGAAGGTATATCAAACGCTAATGGCTCGTTTGGCAACTCAAACTGAAAAAGATTTGTTATTAACAACCCAAAGGGCTTGGATTAAATACAAGGAAGCGCATTGTAAAGCCATTGCGTATCAATATGAAGGTGGTTCAATTCAGCCTTTAGTATTATGCGGTTGTTTGGAGGACTTAACAAATGAGCGTATCGAAAAGCTCAATGCTTATGAATAATGATCTAAAGCAGGCCACAAGCTTCAACGATATTTCATAGTTTTTGACAGGGAATTATTCCTAAAATTACAAATATTTTTATCGAAGTAATTACGCTTTTCAAGTCCATTTTTCTTCAAAGATCGAGGAGTTCTGTTCTGAGAAAACCGATATTTATTCTCTTATTGCTTTTAGAATTGTGTTAATTCTCCCGTTTGTACAAGCTAGAATTATCCCTAGTGAAATAACATTTTTACAATTAAAAACTTTTCTGTTGTTTGATAAATTGATGATTTTTTAAATTTATCAATTGATTTTATCAGCATGTTAATTTTGCATGGAGGAACGGGAAACGCTTTACCTGGTCATAGAATCTGGTAAGATTTGGGGTGCTGCGCAGGTAATGAATCGCTATACCTTTAACGTACATCGGAGTTTGGCAAAACGCGTAGACGTTTTTTATAACCCCGATAACCGTTGCACAAGAATTGGTGAGGTGGATAAAACAATAATTGGTGGGTTTACCATTTGTCCTGCCTATCAGTTAAGTGATCAAATTGCCATACGGCACGATACCAAATTCCTTAAGTCTACAGAAAACACTTGAAAGTAGAGAATTGGGATATGCCATTCAACGAGGGAATTGGGTGGAGGTTTTGAATTAATACACCCAACAATCTCCTAATTTAAAAAATCAGCGGTTATCTCCTGGTATCGATTGGATTGAAGGGTTGGGAGTAGGGTTTTGTAGATTTCGCCATGCTTGGGTGTACTTATCCCATATCCCGTGGAGTTTTTATTGAGCTCATCATACTTTTTTTCATAAAGCGTCATAAGCGTCGAAAACGACTTGTGGATGCTTTTGTACACAAACGAAAACGTGGGATGAGTTTTCAATTCTTGATAGAGTGCAGGGTGATGCTGCTTGGCATAGAGCAAGTATTCCTTAATGAAGAAATCGAACTCATAGAATGCATCGGCATTACTCACAAATTTTGAAGGCCAAGACCAAGAAACGCCCGTTCCATAAGCTTCCTTGAATAAAGGATAAAGATCATACAATACCTTGCTGCCGTGATAATAGGCATTGAATTCATCCATCAAGCCAACGACCCCATCACATTGCGTGGACTGGGCTGGACCCGCATTTATATAGGTGTTGAACCGAAAAGTGCGTAATGACTCGGGAATAACTCTCACAAGTTCATTGCTTGGGAAAAGTTTACTTTTCGGAAATTCGATACAAACACTAGACAACGGATCCAAATAAAAGCCTTCTGTATTGCCTAGGTTGGTGAACGTGCTGCCTTGATTAGCCTTCATAAAGGGAATTTGACTGTCATACGCATGAGCGGTTTCATGCACGGTGATGTCAATGGAATTTAAGAAGCTTTTAAGGTCGTTTAATTCACAATATTTCAAATGATGCATAGAAAATGACCGCGTATACCCATCGTGTGAAATAGAGCTCCCATTCGATTTAAATCCATTAACAATCTCATACGAAGTGTTAGAATACGAATAGAGTTGATTAATTGCCCACTCTGGGGTGAGTTGTGCATTGCTGTAATGAACGGTGAAAAATGATATAACTACCACAAGGACTACGTGACGATTCATGACAATTCAATAAATGGTTAGGTAGAGGTGTTATCATTGAGAATTAAAATGAAAATATAAGTTTGGTTACATGGAATTATTAGCTTTTTCTATAACCATTATGGTTTTCATTGTTAAACATTGCATTCTTATTTAATATCTTAGCAAAAAAAAGCATGTCGGAAACAACACTTATAGCGAACACAGGAGTCCAGTTTATTCGGATTAAGAAAAAGCTCGACAATGAACTTTTAAGGAAGTTAAAGTTCGTTTATTTTGAAGATGTCGATCTTAACCGTAGAAGGTTTTGGTTAGATGAGCTCATTTATATATCTGAATTAGATGCATATGCCAAAAAAGCCGAACTTAAGCATTTAGGTTTGTTGAGTACTGATGGTAAATTCAGAATTGATTCAAATTATAGTCAAGTTAAATACTATCATGAAGGTCAACCACAAGTTTTTGAGGTTGGAAATGCTAGCCAAGTATTGCGTAGATTTAATAATAAGTGGCTTCCATTACCTTTTTTTAAAAATAATGCAATTAATCGGGATTTTTTTGGTCCAACTGATTGGGTCCGAATATTCATTAATGCTTTAGAAGATGGTCAATTGGAAGTTATCTTGGCGGTCGACACGACCGTTGCGAATAACAGCACTATAAGCCCAGAAATAAATGATAACCCGCAAGAGAATAAATTTAAACTTTGTGAAAGTGAGGATTTGATTCTGCACTATTTTGATGCATTAACAGGTTGTCAATGGGTTGAAGACAGCATTAAATCTTATTTTGAATTTGAGGACGGTGAATCGCAAACCATTCACATAGCTTCTTATGTTTTTTTAATTCGTTTATTAAAATCATTGGATGAATTTCCAAGTGTTCAGTTATTGTCTGATAATGCTGGGCTTGTGGATGTAGATTTAACGATAGATATCGGTAATTCAAAGACTTGTGCATTGCTTTTCGAAAATCCTAATGATTTAAAATTCAACTTAAATAAAGTTAAGCAGTTAAGGTTGGTTGATTTAACGGACCCAACCAAACTTTATTCGACCTCTTTCTCAACGCGTTTGGTATTTAAAAGACCTGATTTTGGAAATAATATTTCGGAATTAAATCAATTCAAGAAGTTTAAATGGCCGAGTATGGTGAGGATTGGCGAGGAGGCAGAAAGGGTTATCAATAATTCAAATTTAGATCAGTGTATTCGTCTTGAAACAAAAGCTTATAATTCTAGCCCTAAAAGATATTTATGGGACAATGAACCCTCTGAAGTCGATTGGAATTATATGGATTTTGATAATGAAATCCCAGAAAGTGTATATTTGAACGGGATTTCAGAGCAGCTAAATAGCGATGGAACGCTTTGTACTGATGGTGTATTTGGTACCAATGCAAGATATTCAAGAAGGTCATTAATGACCTTCGTTTTTTTGGAAATTTTGGCGCAAGCAAATTGTCAAATAAATTCTTACGAATTTAGGTCTAGTCATGGTAATACAAATTCTAAAAGGCGAATAAAGCGGATTTTAATTAGCTGCCCAACAGCAATGATTAAAGAAGAACAGAAGGCATTACGCCAATGCGCTAATGATGCTGTTGTATTATTTTTGAATTTCAATAAGGTGGTTGCTAATCAGTATAAGTTATTAAACTTTGAAAATACGTCCGTTGAAATAATCCCCTCCATAAAAGATTTATCCTTTGACGAGGACCGCCTAGATTCAAAAACCGATTGGAATTATGATGAGGCTACCTCTGCACAAATCCTATATATGTTTGGGGCAATCAAATACAAGTTTGATGGAAATGCAGATTTGTTTTTTCGTTTGTACGGAAAGAATAAATTGAATTTTGGCGAAAAAAAGCATGTGATTGTAGGGTCTTTGGATATCGGTGCAGGCACATCGGATTTGATGATTTGTAAATATGAATACACTTATAATGACTCTACCATTTTGACACCTTCGCCATTGTATTGGGAGAGTTTTAATTACGCTGGTGACGAATTGTTGAAGCAGGTTATTCAAGATGTAGTTATTGAAGGAAGAACTGACTTTCCAAATTGTCCCGGAGTAATAAAATCTAAAGGACAATTCTTGGGAGATAGAGAAATAACCTCCAAAATCAATGCATTTTTTGGGAAAAACAATGCCAATATAGGTTATAAGGCGCGATTAATGCGTGTGAATTTTATCAACCAAATCGGCATTCCAATTGCAAATTATTGTTTGTCTATTGCCAATGGTAAAACCGATGAGCCATTAAATTCATCAAAAACATTCAAAGAGTTGTTTGGCGATTCCCAACCCAATAAAGAGTTGCTGAAGTATTTTGAAAAACACTTTGGATTCAAATTTGAAGATTTGGTATGGGATTTCAGTCCAACGGTAATCAATGATATTATTGGAAATTGTTTCTCAAAGTTGATTGAACAAATTTCAAAGGTAATGCATCTGTATGAGTGTGATATTGTCCTATTGTCCGGAAGACCCTTTTCATTGAGATCACTCGAAGATTTATTATTGAAATTCCATCCGGTAAATAGTAACCGTGTGGTTAATTTAAATCGATATTGGATTGGAAAGTGGTTCCCGTTTTCGGACCATCATGGATACATAAATGACCCGAAAACTGTTGTCACTGTTGGGACATTGTTGTCAATGATGGGGGGTAAATTGTTTAAGTTGGATAATTTCAGAATAAACGATAAGAATTTGAGAACGGGCCTTACTTCAACTGCGAACTATATTGGTGAGTGGGATAATTTTATTATCCAAAAATCTGTAATGGGTAAAGAGGATGATGTTACAACCTTTACCGTAACCGACATTCCGCTAGAAATTGGTTTTAAAAATGTGGATTCAGCCAATTACCCTTCACGACATTTATATACGTTTCAATTCAATAATAAGAGTATAAAAACTCAGTTGGGAATGCATCATCATATTGACTCCACAAGTATTGGTGATGCCTTGGAAACCAAAAAAAATAATCTTCGAAATAAATTGCCATATCAAATTACACTTCGAAGAGAAGTTGAAAGAAATAAGGAAAAACTAAAACTTGAGTTGATTCTAAATAGCGAAGGCGAAGATGTTACAAAGTCTAATTTTGAGTTGAAATTACAAACATTGGATAGTGCAGAAGAATATTGGTTAGATTCAGGAGAATTTACTCTTACAATAGAATAACATGAAAAATTTTGATAAAGGTGTACTAAATACCTTAAAATTAGAGTCAGATAAATTGTACCAAGTACACGGAGAATCCAATAAATGGGTTAAATCGTATTTGAAATTTGAAGAGCAAGAGGAACTTTCTCTCAGTTTGAAAAAAACGAAAGCAGATATTCATAAAATTATGAATACCATCGAGGCAAAACCTGTTTTTGCAATTTTTGGTCTAAGTCAAGTGGGAAAATCTTATTTGGTTCAAAATGTTTTAAGCGTTGATGCAGAGCCTTTACAAATTCAGGTTGGCTCGAAACAAATTGAGTTTTTAGGAAATATAAATCCCGTCGGAGGGCAGTCTGAAAGTACTGGTGTGGTCTCAAGGTTTACCATCGATAAAACGGAAGGGACAGAACAATTCCCTATTAAAGCAAAGATTTTTGATGCTAAAGATATTGTTACAATTCTCGCCGATGCCTACTTCTCTGATATTGGGAAAATTGAGGAGTATACTACAAAAGATTCATTTAAAGAAAGGCTCAATGAACTGAAAAACACCTACGCTAATAAGCCGAAAATTCAAGACGCTTTTACTGAAGACGATATATGGAATACAGCCTGGTATTTCAAACAGAATTTTAACACCTATATTCAACACGTTAAAGAAATTGAGCAATCAGGTTTTTGGTTTGAATTAGGTCAAATTATTCATGCAATACCCCCAAAACAATGGGGTAGTGTATTTGAATTGATATGGAATTCAGATCAGGAATTAACCAAGGTGTTTAATATGCTTGTTTCGACACTGGAAAATCTTAATTTTTCTGAGCAAGTATACTTAAGCGAGGAGGCCATTCTTCGTGATAAAGGAGCTGTTTTGGATGTAGACACACTCAACGGTTTAATTAACACCTCCGAAGAATACCCTATTCAATTACCTAATGGGAATCTTGTTAAAATTGAAATATCAAAACTGAGCGCTCTCATTTCAGAGGTAACTTTGTGTATTCCAGAGGAAATCGCATCGGTAAAGACGTTTTTAAGAAATACGGATTTATTAGATTTTCCTGGCGCGAGGAGTAGAATGAACTTTGATGCAGAAGAAATACATGATTTGGTGGCGGTAAAAATGTTTTTAAGAGGTAAGGTGTCCTTTCTTTTTAATAGTTATAGTGCAGGATTTGAAATTAATAATCTCTTGTTTTGTGTGAAAGATGAAAAGATTGAAGTAAATACTATTTCGGATTTAATTCATGATTGGATTGTGCGCAATGTTGGAAGGAATAGTGAAGAAAGAGACAAGAATATTGGAATGCTCCCAACCTGTCCTTTGTTTGTCGTTTTTACCTTTTTTAATCGACAACTTTATTTTGATGCCGTTAATGATCATAAAGATGTTTCCTATAAATGGGACAATCGATTTCGTAAATTTTTTGAAGAACAAATAACGTTTAAATACGGGTGGCATAAAAACTGGACAACAACTCAACAGAACTTTAATAATTTCTATTTATTGAGAGATTTTAAGTATTCCCAAGACACATTTATTTCAGTAAACGGTCAAGAAACAGAAATCCACCCGCACAGAGAATCCCATTGGAATAATTTAAAAGTGAGTTTTCTTAATGATGGTTTTGTTCAACAACATTTCGAATCTCCGGCTCAATCTTGGGACAAGGCAGCGTTACCTAGCAATGATGGAAGCGAAGAGATTATCAATGCATTACTTCCGGCAGCCAATAATTTTGTCAAAACCTCCAACTTTTGTAATATTTTAGAGGGTTATCGCACAGAGTTAGTAGATAGGTTGAAGGGGTATGTGATCTCAGATGACATACAAAGTAAACGTGATCAGGCTTTTAAAAAAGCTACGGATATCGAATTCGAATTGCTCAGGTTATTTCAAGTTTCTGAATTTAGTTTTACTCAATTTATTAAAGACTTAAGTTTAAATGAGGTCAATGTTTACAATTTAATCCACCAGAATTATATTCAGACCCAACGAAGAAAAGAACCGGAAAATTATTTGATTTTTCGAGATATGTTCCCTGAAATTTCTGGGGAATTATCGTTGGAGTCGAACCTAAAAGTAATCGCCAACCGACTTATGCTCGACTCAACAGAAGAAGCTGAATTATATCTGGCCGATAAAGGAATCGACTTAACCTTGGCTTTAGAAAATCGAGTACTAACGAGCGCGTCAAAATTAGTCGATATCGTGTTAGATGAATGGCAAAACGTTTTGAATTTGAACAGATTGTCCCATTATATTGATTTAGGATTAGATAAAAATGCATTAGACCAACTTATTACGAATCTTTTGGAAACGTTTCAGCGATTGAACGTGCGCAATGAATTAATCGCATTATTCGAACAGAAAACAAGGTTAATTCATGCTCCTAGTGATACTGAGGAATACCTAGCATCCATAATTACGGAATATATTAATGATTTTGTATCGAATTTCGGATTTAACTTTATGAAAGACGATCGCTTGGAAGAACTCTTGTCAATTGCGCAAATTTATAAGCAGGATATGAGGCTAATTACTAGAGATTCCATAGAAGATAAGGAGGATCAGTTGTTGCTAATTTATAATAAAATGGACAGTGTTGATAACGTGTCGCCACCGTTAAGGGAAAATTTCAGGTTATTTATTTTAAAATTGAAACTAGCGATGCTATCGAATTGTGGATTTATCACGTATGACATCGAACAAAACGATTCTTTGAAAGTACTTATTAATCAATTAAATGAAATTCGTTTCAGCTTAAACTAATATGAAAACCATTTATACAACCGATTTTAACAACTTCAGTCCCAGGTCAGCAGACGGGAAGTATTTGTATGATCAATACGAGCGAATAACTCAATTTTTAGCGCCTAAATTCGGGAGATTAGATTTAAAACGAATTTCAAAACCGGTTCTTGAAAGCAATCAAGTTATTTGGCAAGCTGATTTTCCGGATTCGATGTTGGAATTAAACACCTTTGATTTAGATATTCAATCAAGGGTTGAAACCGAATTTGTTGATTGGTCGAAAAGAATTTTTCAGCAGGTTCGACTACTGCAGTCAGGTCAAGATGAAAATAAAAAATGGGCTAGTTTACTAAAAGAGGCGTTTAGGGAGGAAAACATTCGTCTTGTCTCGGATGGTAACGATTGGGCATTGATTTGGGGATGGGAATTTAGAAATAAATTGGCAACGGTTTCGTCAGGTTGGGAATCTGAGGTGTCGAAAGAAAGCACTGGACATACAGACGGACCAGATTTTGGTGCAAGTCCAATTCCACCACCACCACCACCACCACCACCACCACCACCACCACTTCCTCGTTCACGTAAAAGGCTTGGTTTTTGGGCTAGCTTAAGAAGACTGTTGCGTTGGTTGTCATACCGATTTTGGGGCTTGATGATGCTCATTGTCTACACCTTGTTGGTGATTTTTTTAACAAGGAAGTGCAGTGTGTCAAAAGATCCCAATTGTGATAAATTCCACCAAATAGAAAATGAACTCAAGGAATTGGAAGGTAGAATTAAGGAAAGATGCCAAGATACCCTAACAACACCAAACAACCCTTAATATGAAGAACATTGTTTCTAGCTATATTTCACGAAAATGGTGGTTTAGATATATACGAACATCCAGTTGGTTTTCATTTCGATACTATTGGGTTAATTGGTTGGTTTTTCTTTCGTCTGTTATCGTACTGTGCTGGCTTATTAACAAGCCAATAATTCAGGAAGGCTGTAATATTGATGTCATCGAAAATTCAATCGTTAATATCAATGAACGCTTGACGCATTGTTGTAATTGCATCGATCAGCAAGATCCTCCAAACACCCCACCAATCCCGCCAAACACGATTCAATGTGATGGCAATAATGGAATTAAAGATAATGGCAATAATTTGACGCCCGACCCAAAGTTTTTCGAAGTGGGAAATCACAGTGGAACAATGCAATTATGTTATGATAATGGTAATACATACCCCGATAACATCATTGTGAAACATAATGGCGTTGTAATTAAGGAAACGGGTGTAGTAATAGGCCAATCATGTATTGACATACCCTATGTATATCATCCGGGAGATCCTACTTTCGTAGAAGTTATAGTTAGGCCTTCAACCAGTGATGGTACAAAATGGGAGTATCGACTCGGTTGCCCAAAATAATTGTAATTGAAATATGTTTGTTAGAAAAACAATGTAATAAAATCGATGCACGTAAGTAAAAAACATTGGTATAAGAAAATTCGAAGCGGAAATTGGTTCTCGTTTCGTTATTATTGGTTTGTATTGACTTGTTTTTTACTTTGTTCTGGCATCATTGGTTATTTATTCATTACTCAAAAAACAACTCCCTCCTGCAATACCAGCGCCCTCAACATATTAAAGGATGTCAACACGGCATTTGAATCATGTTGTAAATGTGGTACCCCGGAAGAGGGATTACATTTTCCCGCAGATTATTTAATTATAACCTATCAATTTAGTTCGCTAGGGGGTAAAGATCTTGATACAAGAACGGGGATTTCTTCTCCAATAAACGCAGGACCACTAGGCTTTTGTGATCGAGGCACTTCCGGCGATCCCTACATTTTTTGGAGTGGAGATAATACAGGAACAGGGGTTGAATCCTGTATGATCGATTTAACAAAGTTCAATGCCAACGATGTTATTCAGATCAATTGTGCTGGCTTGTGGTGGTCTTTGAGGAATAACGGTGACATGTCTCTAGATATTAAAGCATATGAGGGAGGTACTATGTCGTTGCATGGCTATCAATTTGTAAATACCGGCGGTCAACAATCGGCTGAAACTTCATTCAGTGGAAACGTGCATGCAAGTGGGGGGCGCTGTGAAAGCATGGAATCGATCGGAACGATTACTTATAACAAGCGCAACAAGACCCTACAATTTGATCCAATAAATAGCCTTCAAACGCCATGAAAAAACAACTGACCCTCAAGTTCAATCAATATATTCCCGTATCAATGGGAAACACCTATTTGTTTACCAATTACGAGGCCATTAATAATTTTATTAAACAAAACCTCCGCCCAGAGTTGCATGATTTGTTGCTTAAACCAATAAAACGACAATCAGAAGTTGACTTTTGGTCGGATAATGAAAGAACTTACAACGAACTTAAGAATTATTCATCGGAGGCTCAATCGGATGTATTGAAGCACTACAATGCCGCAATTTATGAGATTAATGAGTATGCCAATCGATTAAAAAGCACAGGTAGGGAAGAAGATTACAAGTGGGGAGACTTGTTGCTAAAATCCTTTGATATCGACAACCATATAATTCTCACCGATGGACAACAGTTTAAATTGGTGTGGGGTTGGCAATTTTCGAATAAGACAAGTTATGAGTTGCCAATGGAAGCATTTAGTTTTCTATTACCTGCCATATTATCGACCAATGAACCAACATCAGAAATACCTGATATCGAGGGACACCATGAAGAAGTTGGAGAAATGGTAGAAAGCGATGATTATGAAATCAATTCGGAGCAAGAAAATACACCCGAACCAGCGCAGCCCCAAGAAATAGAGCAGGAGACACCCACGGATGAAAACGTTGCGCCTACTATCTCTAAAAAAAGAACTCCTGTACCGCCTACGAGCAACGGATTTACTCAATTTCTCGATAACATCGAAGGGTTTGGTAAAAAATATTGGTGGCTGCTATTAATCCTGTTATTACTGCTGGTGTGGTTTCTCTTGAGATCCTGTGATGCAAGCCCCGCTAAACCCCCTTCAGAAATGACCCAGGAAGAATTGAATGAGGCATATCGGGACATTGTCCCTCCTCAACAAAGATCCCGTATTCGACCTGTAGATCCGGGGGATATTATTGACGACGATGACTCAAAATCAAAAGTTGTTGGGAATGTATTGAACATTGCACTCAAAAAAAAGACCGATAATTTTCAGCAGTTTTCGGTTGCATTAAAACAAGCATTTCCAGAGGATAAATATCAAATTGTTTATTACGATGAAGAAACAAGACGCTTACAATTAGAGTTCCCAGAAAACGAACGTCAGGGAATGAAAAATAAACTAAAGACAACCTTGACCGCTTATGAAATGCTAATTTGGGATGAAGCCGTGTTCAACAGCATGCGAACTTTTAACGATCCTTCTTTTCAAGACAATATGAAATTTGGCCCTTGGAAAACTATCAACACACCAATCGCTTGGGATTACACAACCGGAGATACATCCGTTGTAATTGCCATCATTGATGACGGGTTTGATGTAAATCACATAGAATTGAAGTCCCGTATCGTTAAACCTTACAATGTAATCAACCATAACCGGGTTATTACATGTGGCCCTGACAAAAAACATGGTACCCATGTAGCTGGTATTGTAGGCGCTGTTGGGAATAATGGCAAAGGCATAACAGGAGTTGCGCCAAATTGCCTTCTGATGCCTATACAAGCATCCGGACAGGGTGGAGGGTTCTACATGACAGATGTGGTTGATGGTATTTTATACGCCATTAAAAACAATGCGGATGTAATCAATATGTCGCTGGGTAAATGGTATACTGACGACATTAAAAATTTATCCCCCGAACAACAGCAACAGTTCATGAATCAATACGGACAAGATGAATCGGCTTTTTGGAACGAATTATTTCAGATGGCAGAAGACAACAAGGTAACGGTGGTGATAGCCGCCGGAAATCAAAACCTGGTGGTGGGTATGGACCCCATGCAACGAAGCGATAAAGTCATTAAAATTGCCGCATGTGATAACACAAAGAACAAAGCAGCCTTTAGTAATTACTTCAAAACGTTGGTAAATAACGGATCATGCCTAAGCGCCCCAGGGGTAAGTATTTACAGTACCTTGCCTGGAAACCAATTTGGATACATGGATGGTACCAGCATGGCTTCTCCAATGGTTGCAGGAGTTATTGGTCTGATGAAAAGTGCGAATAAAAACCTAACCAATAAGCAAATTATGAGAATTCTATACGATACAGGTCTGAACCAACAACAGCAAAAAATCGGTCCGGTGGTCCAGTCTGATAAAGCCGTTAAAAAAGCGAAGGCATTATAATGTTATTTATTGAAATTACATATCTTTGAATTAAACCTAATATATGTCTACTGAATCCAAAGAAAAAATTAAGATACTCATTGAAAATGCTCAATATGTTTGCCTGTTCATTATACTAGTGGGTATGTTTATAGGTACGATGTACGCCCATGGTGCATCGATTTTTATTGCAATACCACTGAGTTTTGGTTTGATTTTCCTAATGAATTATATCATTGGGATTCTCATTGCTCTTAGAAAAGAAACACGTCCTACAGCAGCATCTTTTAATTTGGGAAAGGCGTCCTGGTGGGGGCTTTATATCCTCGTGGCACTGCCGATCAATTATTACACGGTTCACATGTTTAATGTAGAATTCAGCGAGTTGGAAAATACGCGGAACCTTGCCGTGGAAAAGAGAACGTTTATCAATAATTTAGAAGCGAATGCCAAGGATAAGATCGAAAAGCACTTCGTATCACAAAGTTTAGCTTTATATACCGATTACCTAAAAATAGCCTCAGGTACGGATAATGCAACGGCAATTGCTGCGCGTTATGGATTACCAGTGCAACGGGTTTCATCGATTCATGGAAACACCCCTGAAGAATTACAAGTCGACACGAGGGATGCATTGAAACCCCAAAAAGATTCGATTTTAAAACGAATAATACCGTATGTTGAACTTAATGAAGATACGATTAACGTAATTGAGGCGCATAATTTTAAACAAAAATTGGCCGTAGATTATTTGGATCGACACTTAGCACTGATTGGACATTCCTATAGGACCGTTGCGTCAAGTTATCCAACCATTGGATTGAGTATTCCAACCAGCTCCGAAATTCAGATGCTGCTCGATAAAAAATCAGCGATTGATAGTCCAAGCTCTTCACTTACATCCAATCCAATTTTGACATTGATTTCGGTACTTTTAATTAACAGCATTATTTTACTTCCGGTATTTTTGTCTGAACGACGAAAAGCTCCACCAAAAAGCGATAAAATCAACACCGTTACCACTTATTAATATTTTTTTAAATGATACAAAGAGACCCTGTGGATCAAGCCTTAGTGGACTTTATTCTAAAAACGATAAAAACACGCAGTACCAATGATCTGTTAGACTACCATCAACGGATGAATATTACCCTCGGTGAAATGGTGGACAAAGGCCTTAGCGCAGAGCAATTAAATCAATTGCCAACCCACTTCATTATCGATTCAGTAGCAAATAAGGAAATTAGCATTGAAGCCTTAAAGGATGCTGGCTTGGATGAATCAACGCTTAATTTGATTGGATATTCATCAACCCCACCACCGCCATCGCCACCACCACCTCCGCCACCACCAACTGGGTTTCCTCCACCACCGCCTCCACCGCCCGGAGCCGGCAATGATTATCCCACAGGAGCTCCAACGATTCCCGGTGGCTTGAGCAGAGATGCCCTTTTAGCCGATATTGTATCGGGTGAAGCATTGATCAAGGATGTGCAAATGGGCTTGAATCGTAAAATAATTACCCGTGGCGATTTATATCAACAAGGGTGCAGCGATGATTTAATCGACCGATTGGAATCCTTCGAAACGGATAAAGTGGTTAAATGGCCGCCTTTGAATGAATTGCCTGCCTTGAGAAAGAAAGCAACCGATGTGTTTTTTTTAGGGATGCGGGGTTCAGGTAAATCAACCATGTTGGCCTCCTTTTTCTCGTACACCGACACCATTGGTGTGTTGCGAAATGTACCCGACAACTCCTTTGGGAATAAATATAAAAATCAATTGACCTTAGGCATGGCAGCAGGTCATTTACCCGAGTCCACGCCAAGCGAGTTTATTAATTTCGTCCCCGTTGATTTAAAGTATGAGGATAAAAAAATCGTTCAACCAGCGAATTTTCTGGATATGGCTGGAGAGCGCATCAAAGCAGTTGCAGAGGGGGGAATTACCGAATTCCAAGGGTATAAAGATTATCTCGACAGTGAAAACGGTAAGATATTGATTTTTGTCATCAATTATTTTGCAGAAAATAGAGTGAAAATCCTTGACCAAAATCAACATTTACAAGAGACATTGGCGCTGCTAAAGAAGTTTAACATATTACGAAGAACCGACGCAATTTATTTAATTCTGACGAAAGCAGATCTCTTTCCGGAAACCAATAAACAAAAGTTTTGCGATGAGTACTTATCGAAGCATTATAGAAATTTTCTTCAAGCGTGTAAAGAGGCAAAAGGTGATTTTAAATTCGTGCTTAAAACGTTTCCATTTAGCCTTGGTCCGTCGAAATTTGGCTACATTTTGGAAGACTGCGACCCGAATACAAATACGAACCTTATCACTTACCCAAAACTTTTACTCCAGCAATTTGAAGAGGACATGGCTGGCGGTGGCGGTGGCTGGTTTTAATCCAATTATATGAGCACTATTCATTTTTCCATTTGGGGAATTCGCGACGGTTTTGAAAGGAACGGGATGTTTCACACCCACGACATTTCTTCTGTAAAAGCCTTGCAAAAAGATCGGTTCAGGGATATTTCAACGAAAGTTGGTAGCTTCGGTTTTTACATGATTCAACGCGCTGGCGGTTATACCATGATCAGCTTTGTAAATACCCGAATTCGCGAAGCAAGAACCACCAGCGATCTTGGGAGACCAGGCCATGTCGTATTTTCATTGATATTGCCAGAAAACCTTCAGTTAAACCAAAGTCCGAGGTTGATTTTAAAAGCCATCTCGGATTTTTACGCCGAACGCGTGAAAGATGGCACGAACAATAATTTTGAAGCAGAG
>Ga0247843_1005181_pt1 | contig 18449 bp, 17 predicted proteins | sample LaCruzMarch2017__FD_192420 | JGI IMG/M metagenome (GOLD analysis project Ga0247843, IMG submission 192420) | Freshwater microbial communities from meromictic Lake La Cruz, Castile-La Mancha, Spain - LaCruzMarch2017_8m | ecosystem: Environmental > Aquatic > Freshwater > Lake | place: Spain...
ATACTTTAATTTATGGTACTGGTAAAGCTGGTATGGATTTAACTCAAAAAATTATAAAAGAAAAAAATCTTCCTACTGAAGCTCGCGCAACCCAGATTGGGGTGAGATTTGAGGCACCACAAGAACACTTTCAAAAATTAATTGACATTTCATATGACTTTAAGTTATATAGAAAATTTGATGATGAAGGTGTTTCATTACGTTCATTTTGTACAAATAATAATGCGGCTTATGTTGCTGTAGAGGAAACATATGGAGATCATTCATATAATGGACATGCTAAGAAAGACGAAGCATATAGAAACAATATGACCAATTTTGGTATTTTGATGGAAATCAATGGTATTGAAGACCCATTTACCTGGTCACGTAATGTAGTAAATAAGTTACAATCAAATGGTACTGGTTTATATTATAGTCCATCTCGTACTCCATCTACTACATCTGAAGGTAATAATGTGACAGCACATCAAATTGAATATTTAGATGATGTAAAAGAAGTAATGGGTGGATATTTTCAATATGTAGAAGATTTCATTGAAGATATGAAAAAAGTATTCCCAACATTAGGAGATGATTGGGGTATTTATATACCTGAAGTAAAATATTTATCACCTGAGGTAAAAGTAGATTATACTAATTTAGCATTAGCTGATTATCCAAATATACATTTTGTAGGTGATGCCTTAAGCGCACGTGGTATTACAGTATCGGGGGCACAAGCAATTTATGTAGCAGAAAGTTTTTTAAAATAAGAGATATGTCCAAAGCATGGAGAATTTTTACAAACCCCCAATGCCCATTTACATATGAGTAATAATTGTCCTTATTGTAATATATCTAAAGGTGAAGATGAAATAGAAAAATATTTATTAAAAAATAATATAGAATATATTAGGGAATATAAATTTAACAACTGTTTTAATCCAAAAACAAGTAAAAAATTACCTTTTGATTTTTATCTCCCTAAACAAAATATAGTAATAGAATATCATGGAGAACAACATTATAAAAAAACAGGATATTTTGAACAAAGAGCAGGAGGGTTAGAAGGTTTACAATATAGAGATAAAATTAAAAAAGAATTTTGCATTCAAAATGTTATTTTGTATATTGAAATATCATATAAAGAATTTGATAATATTAATAAAATTTTAAAAGAAAAAATATGCGAATAGGTTTCTGTGGGACTCAAAGTGTTGGAAAAACTACTTTAGTAAACGCTCTTAAAAATCACCCTGAATTTGCAGATTATAATTTTGCAACAGAGCGTTCAAAATATTTACGTGATTTAGGTATTCCTTTAAATACGGATTCAACTTTGAAAGGTCAATTTATATTTTTAGCGGAACGTACTAGTGAATTATTTCAAGAAAATATAATTACAGATCGTACAATAGTTGATGTAATGGCGTTTACACGTTTAGCTAAATCGATTCCATACTTTATGGCTGATAATTTAAATGATGCTGTAGCCCCTTTATTGTGTGAATATGATTATATATTTTATGTTTCACCTGAAGGGGTAGGAATAGAAGATAATGGTGTTCGAACTATAGATCCAAAATATAGAAATAAAATTGATAAAGAAATACAAAGGTTACTCCTCCAATACAAAAATAAAATCCCTAGATACCATGAACTATCAGGTACTACCGAGGAAAGAATACAGAAAATTAAACAAGTAATGTCCCTCTAATATTTATTAATAAAATACAACATGAAACAGACTCGTTTACTTGAAATTATACGTGAAGAAATAGCTGGTGCTTTAACAGAAGCTGGTTTAGGAGACCAAATTGCTAGCTTACAAAAAACAAAAGATGCTTTTGAAAAACAAAAAGCACCCATTACTAAAAAAGAAGCCGATATATCTAAAAAAATAGCGGATTTAGAAAAAAAACAAGCTGATGCGGAAGTAAAAGCAGGTTCTACTCTTGAAGAAGATGCTTTAAATGAAGTTCCTGATTTTGGAGGTAGATATGACCAACAAGTAGCGGCAAAATATGGTGAAGATCAAACACTAGAAGATGCTACAAAAGATATAACTGATGAAATACTTAAAAATATGGGTGTTTCAAGAGATGATCTTAAAAAAGATTCAGATAAAGCAAAAGAAGTACTTAAAGTTATCCGTTCTAAAGTAGTTGGTAAAGATAGAGACTCAAGAGTTGCTAAAGCATTAGAAAAACAAATAGAATTTGATAATTCAGGTAATGCACTTCAAGCTAACCAAACTAACAATGCAATTTTAAAAGCATTAGGTTTAAAAGAACCAGGACAACGTGGCAGAAAAGCAAGTGAAGTAAAACCATCTAAAGCAGAAAAAGCTCCTAAAGCAAAAACAGAAAAAACAACCAAAACAACTTCAGAACCTATGGATGATGAAGAAGGTCCATCTGCTAAAGACATTGCTGGTGATGAAACAGCAAAAGAATTAGGTAATACACCTGAAGAAAAGAAAATAAAATTCAACCAATTTTTAGCATCTGTTAAAAAGAATAAAGACGATAAAGCTAAAATTGATGGTATTTTAAAATTGGCAAAGGATAAATTTAAATTCTCTAAACAAATGATGGATGATTTAAAACGTTCTGCCGGTAGAGACGTTCAATAATGAAAGATAAAATATTTCAAATCAAGTTATCCCATCTTATTATAGGTGGGATACTTTTTTTGTTACTGATCTTTTTACTTAAATGTAACCCAAACCCAACTCCTATAAATACTTACGATAAAGAAAAAAGAGAAATAGATAGTTTACAAAACGAAACAAATAAATTAAAAACTCTCAATATCCAATTAGGAAATGAGATTTATTTACAAAATAAAGTTGTGGATTCATTAAATAAAGAAATTAAAACCACAGAAAAAGAGCTAACACAAACACGGGCATATTATGGTAAAAAAATTAAGGATTTTAATAGTTCTTCTCCTTCTGAGCTTAACGAGTTTTTCACAGAAAGATACAAGTAAAATTTGCTTTTCATATAATAAAGCAAAACTTATAGCTATTGATTTAGTTAGAGGTGATTCGGCTATTGCTGAATTAAAATTAACTAATAAACTAGTTTGGCAATTAAATGAAAAAATAAGTACTCAAGATAGTACTATTACACTTTATATAGATAAAGAACAAAATTATATCACTCAAATAAGTGATTATAATAAAATAATTGTTAAAAAAAATGAAATAATAACAGGACTTGAAAGCGATGTTACTAAATTAACTCGCAAAAACAATAACCTCAAATCAGCTCTTAAATGGTTAGGCGGGGGATTCGTGGCTTCCCTACTTACTATTACTACATTTATAGTAATTAAATAATGGAAGAAAAGAATATAAAACAAGTTGTCCGTGAGGAATATATAAAATGTGCCCAATCACCAGCATATTTTATGAAGAAATACTGTTATATTCAGCATCCAAAACGTGGACGTATCCAATTTAATTTATATCCATTTCAAGAAAAAGTACTTACATTATTCCAAGAAAATCCATATTCCCTTGTCTTAAAATCAAGACAATTAGGTATATCAACATTAGCAGCAGGTTATTCATTATGGATGTTAATATTTCATCAAGATAAAAATATACTTTGTATTGCAACTAAACAGGAAACCGCTAAAAATATGGTTACCAAGGTAAGGTTCATGTACGAAAGTTTACCTTCTTGGTTAAAAGAAAAAGATAAACCTACCGAAGACAATAAATTAACATTGCGTTTAAAAAACGGATCACAAATTAAAGCTGTTGGAGCATCAAGTGATGCAGGTCGTTCAGAAGCCGTTTCTTTGTTAATTATAGATGAGGCCGCCTTTATCCATAACATTAGTGAAATATGGGCTTCAGCTCAACAAACATTAGCTACGGGTGGTGGATGTATTGCTTTATCTACACCTTATGGTACTGGTAACTGGTTTCATCAAACATGGGTTGCTGCAGAAATGGGTGATAATAGTTTTTTACCTATTAGATTACCTTGGCAAGTCCATCCTGAACGTGATCAAGAATGGAGAGACAGACAGGATTCCGATTTAGGCATTCGAATGGCAGCACAAGAATGTGACTGTGACTTTACCACTTCTGGTGATACAGTATTTCAACCAGAAGATATTACATTTTATGAACAATTTCATATAAAAGACCCTCTAGAAAAACGTGGTATAGACCAAAACCTATGGATCTGGGAACCAGCTGATTATTCAAGGAACTATCTAATTGTAGCTGATGTAGCTCGTGGCGATGGTAAGGATTTTTCAGGATTTCACATCATAGATGTTGAATCATTCACTCAGGTAGGTGAATATAAGGGACAGATTAATACAAAAGATTATGGAAATCTATTAGTTAGCATTGCAACGGAATATAACAATGCCCTATTAGCAGTCGAAAATCAAAGTGTAGGCTGGTCTACTGTACAAACCATTTTAGATAGAGGTTATCAAAACTTTTACTATTCACCGAAAGGTGGAATTAATAATACTGATTCTTTCTTTGATCCATATATGGATGTAAGTAAGATGACCCCTGGATTTACAATGTCACAAACAACACGCCCTATATCCGTTGGTAAATTCCAAGAAGCGGTTATGGATAAAGGAGTTGTTTTTTACTCTACTCGATTACTAGAAGAAATGAAGGTATTTATATGGAAAAACGGCCGAGCAGAAGCCCAATCAGGCTACAATGATGACTTGATGATGGCATTTGCTATTGGTTGTTATTTACGTGATACTGCTTTTAAACTTAGAGCAAACAGTATGGAAATGGCTAAAAGCATGCTTAATGGAATTTCATCAAATTCTTCTAAATTTTCCGGGGGGTATTCAACTGGAGTTTCGTATGCTGATAAATACAATAATAACCCTTATAAAATAGATAACCCTTACTCAAATGATCAAGAAGATATTTCTTGGCTTTTAGACTAGAAAAAACAAAAACCATGGCAGATACAGGCTTATTTACACGATTAAAAAGATTGTTTTCAACAGATGTTATCATCCGAAATGAAGGAGATAACAATCTTAAAGTAATGGATGTTAACAAAATCCAAGTTTCGGGCGAATATGAAACTAATGCCTTAATAGATAGATTTAATAGAATCTACACTAACTCACACACTTCAATTTATGGGTATCAAAGCAGTTTTAATTACCAAACTTTACGCCCCACACTTTATTCCGAGTACGATGCAATGGATACAGATGCTATCGTTGCTTCTGCCTTAGACATCATTGCCGATGAAAGTACATTAAAAAATGATATGGGAGAAGTACTTCAAATTCGTAGTTCGGATGAAGATGTACAAAAAATATTATATAATTTGTTCTATGATGTATTAAACATAGAATTTAACTTATGGCCTTGGATTCGCAATATGTTGAAATACGGAGATTTCTTTTTAAAACTAGAAATTGCTGAAAAATTCGGTGTATATAACGTAATTCCTTACAACGCATTCCATATCGAAAGACAAGACGGATATGATAGAGATCACCCCGCTTCTGTAAGATTTAGATTTGACCCGGATGGGATTTCTTCACCTTCAGATTATGGTTACTATAATGTACCAAATGCTGGTGGACAAGCAAGTTCAATTTATTTTGACAATTACGAAATGTCCCATTTCCGTTTACTTACGGATACTAACTTCTTACCTTATGGTAGATCTTATTTAGAACCAGGACGTAAATTGTTTAAACAATATACAATGATGGAAGATGCAATGTTGATTCACAGAATCGTTCGTGCACCTGAAAAACGTATATTTTATATTAATGTTGGTAATATTGCACCTGCTGAAGTAGAAAATTTCATGCAGAAAACAATTTCCAAAATGAAACGTACCCCATATATTGATCAACAAACAGGTGATTATAACCTGAAGTACAACATGCAAAACCTACTTGAGGATTTTTATATTCCTGTTAGAGGTAATGACCAAGCAACAAAAATTGATAATTTAGGTGGTCTACAATACGATGGAATCCAGGATGTTGAATACTTAAGAGATAAATTATTTGCTGCCCTTAAAGTACCTAAAGCATTTATGGGTTATGAAAAAGATTTAACAGGTAAAGCTACATTAGCGGCTGAAGATATTCGCTTTGCTCGTACAGTTGAACGCATACAACGCATTGTAGTATCTGAACTGACAAAGATCGCGTTAGTACATTTATATGCTCAAGGCTACACGGATGAAAGTTTAACTAACTTTGAATTATCTTTAACTACACCATCAATCATATATGATCAAGAAAGAGTAGCATTAATGAAAGAAAAAGTTGATTTAGCTGCTCAAATGATAGAAACTAAACTTATGTCTACTGATTGGATATATGAAAATATATTCCATTTGAGTGAAGATCAATACGATGAAAATAGAGATTTACTTGCTCAAGATGCTAAACGTAAATTCCGTCTTGCTCAAATTGAAAATGAAGGTAATGATCCATTAGAAACAGGTAAATCATATGGCACACCACACGATTTAGCTTCACTTTACGGCAGAGGTAGATATGATGAAGGTAATGTTCCTGTAGGATATGATGAAAAAGCAACATTAGGTAGACCTGAAGAAAAAGTAACTGATAGAAATACTCAAGATAATGCTTTAGGAAAAGATAGAATTGGAGCCGATGGATATAAAAAAGATGGAGACGAATCAGATTCTACCAAACCTAAATATCAAGGTGGATCCCCATTAGCCCTAGAAACTAAATCCCCACGAAATAAAAATTCTAAAATGTTTAATGATATTAAAAATCAAAAGAAACAAATGATTTATGAATCGGATATGAAAGGAAATTCATTATTAGATGAATCACAAATACGAGAGTAAAATATCTTCATATATTTATTAATAAACAACATAATAGGATGCAAGTAAAACATTCAAAGTATAAAAATACGGGTATTCTCTTTGAACTTCTAATCCGTCAGATAACAACTGATACATTAGATGGCAAAGAGTCACCAGCAACAGATATACTTAAAAAATATTTCGTTAAATCGGAATTGGGTCGTGAGTACAAGTTATACGAAACTCTTTTAAAGAAAATATCATTAACGGAAGCAAAAGCAAACATTGTAATTGGTACGTTAACTGATTCATCAAAGGCTTTAAACAGAGGTGTGATTAAAAGACAAAAATATAACTTGATTAGTGAAATCCAAAAACACTATGATTTAAACGAATTTTTCGGTCATAAACTTCCCAACTATAAAGTACACGCCGCATTTTATACATTGTTAGAGATTGTAAATTCTCCACAAACTGTAGATCATGAGCAAACTATAGATAATAAAGTTACTATATTGGAACATTTGACAGCTGCTCAAATAAAACCATCTGTAGTAAAAGATGACGTAATGGATGAATTTAATAAATCAGACAAAGACGTACGTTTCTTAGCATATAAAATGGTATTGGAAAACTTCAATGTGAAATATGATGTACTACACCAAAACCAAAAGTTAATTTTAAAAGAATATATTACATCAGTAGATAATACTTCCCGTTTAAAAGAATTTTATACAAATAAAATCAACGAGATTAAAGAAGAATTATTGACATTGAACAATAAAACAAAAAACCAAGTTACCAAAATAAAAATTAACGAAATTATCTCTATAATCACACCACCAGCTAAAAATGCTAAGATTACAGATAATGACTTAGTTGATTTGCTACAGTATTATGACTTAATCAATGAATTAGAAACGGTAAATGGATAAGCTTAAAGAAATTATTAGAAAAAAGTTAAAAGAAATGAGTGCTACTGGTCAAGGTGGTGCTTCTTTTACTGCAGGTCAAGGTGAAGGTTATGCTACACCAGCAGCATTTGCTTCTAAAACTAATTCCAAAGGAACTAAAAATATTTATTACTATAAATTAGGATTTAAACCTGTACCTGATAAAATTAAAGGATCTGGCTTACAAGTTAAAAAACTTTGGGAAGAAGAACCATTAACCGAAACCAATGAATTCCAAAAAAAACGTTTGGATGGTATAGATGAAATTGAAAAATTATTAAACGAAATCTCACCACTAGTTTCTAATGCAAAGAACGAAACTATTGAATTATATAGTGGAAATGCAGGTTCGTATGATATAACACAACCAATAGAAATAGTATTAAGTTACCTTAAAGAGGTAAAACAACTTTTAATAGAAAAATAATGAAAAAGACACTACAAGATCAGTATTTGTTAATTAAAGAAGGTAAAGGACACACAGGTGTTTTCCTTACAGAAGCAAAACGTCAATTCCCTAATATAGTTCGCAACGCAGCTACATTTGAAGAAGCGGCTGCCTCCCTTATAACAAAAAATATCATTACTGAAAATATTGTTAGTTTAGAACCAATTAATTCTCCATTTGATTCAAAGAAAAAAGAATCTTATGAATTGGCATTTGAAAACTTTTTAGCTGAAGCTAAGAAAAAGAAAGAAAATGAAGACGAAAAAGTAAAAGCTGAAGAGAAAAAAGTATCTAAAAAAGTTGAAGAAGATGCATCACATAACTTCGATAATTCAGATGAAAAAAATCCTGATAACATGATCTTTGATCAAATTATGATGGGTTATTATGCTGAAATGAAAGATCCTAAAAATGCAGATAAAACCATGCAAGAATTAAAAGACATGGTATTTAAAAACTTATCAAAAGATCAAATTCACTATACCAAAGATGGTCAATTTGGAGTTAAAGGTTTAGGTTACACAACTGAAGCACCTGGTTTAGGTGAGCCAAAAGAGGCTAAAGGAAAATATAAAGCCTCTGGATATGGTGATTTAAATGAATCGATCCAACCATTAAATGAAGAAGACAAATTACGTAAAGTAATTCGTGAGATGGTTGATGGGGAAATTGAAGAAATGAGACATCTTGGAAGCATGTTCCAATCAAAATTAGGAGATGACAAAAAAGAAAGAGAAGAAAGAGATCCAACAGACAAATATTTAACGTTTGATAAAGACTTTGAAAAAGAACAAAGAAGAAAAGGAAATCTTCAAGTTAGAACAAGTGATGGAGCAGAAGATAGAATTTTTATTACTAAAGTATTACATTCTAACCTTGGTCCTGCTGCAGGTAATTCTAAATTAGTCCTTTATTTGCAAGATAGAACTAATCTTGAACCTGCTGTATTAGGAGGTAAAGAAGTTTGGAAAATTAAAGGTGCTAAAATTAACTCAAAAGGATATATTAGTGTATTTGTTCCTGTAGAAAAATCAGCATTTGATTCCTTAAAGGAAAGTATTGATAAAGAATTAATGGCTATTAACAAAGAAGCAGAACATGAAATTATTGCTTCTAAATTAGAAAAAGTACAAGCCCTAATCGATAAAAAACAATCACAAATTTCTAGATTAGATGAGGATGAAGATATGAAAGATCTTACCGACGCTAAAAAAGTTAAAGAAATTTCAAAAGACATTAAAGCTCTAGAAAAAGCAAAAGCTAAATTAGAGAAAATGATGCATAAAGGTAAATCAAAATCTCCCCGTAAAGAGGTAATTGATGAAATGGAAGATGAAGATGGAATATATGCATCTGAAGAATATTTAGATGCTAAAAAAGATGCTGAACAAAGATATGATGGTGGTGAAGAAATTGATTCAATAATGTCAAATTATCCTAATTTATCTGAAAAAGATCAAGAAAGATTATATCAAGATCTAGAAGGTAAAATGGACGGAATGGACTACTAATATGAAAAAAGAACTACTTATAGAAACAAGACATTTCAGCCCTAAACCACTTTCATTATTGGAAGGGATGAAAACCAATGGAAATGTTTTCGTTGAAGGTATATTAGCTACTGTTGAAGTAAAAAACGGTAACGGAAGATATTACCCAAGGGAGTTATGGGAACGTGAAATCGACAATTTTGCACGTAAAATTCAAATGAAATCAACTGAGACATGTGGTGAATTAGATCACCCTGACTCGCAAGTAATCAACCTTAAAAACGCATCTCACGCAATACGTGAAGTGTATTGGAAAGGTGATGAAATATGGGGTAAAGTAGAAATTTTCTCTGATATGGGAGATTTAGGTACTTCATCTGGCCGTATAGCTGGTTCATTAGTTAAAAATGGTTTACTAATTGGAATTTCTTCTCGTGGAATGGGTTCCTTAAAAGAAACAAGTGGTGTAATGGAAGTACAAGATGACTTTGAATTACTAACTTGGGATTTAGTTTCCAACCCATCTAATCCAGATTCTTGGATGAAAAATGGTGCGTTAAATGAATCACGCACTACATTCCTAGATCCATATGCACGTGCAAATTCAATTGTAACTGAAATTTTATGTGCTAAAGGTACGTGTCCTATATTTTAAGACACGACTTTAAAAAATCCTTACATACGTATACTAGAATATGCCACCCTCCTCAATATATGTGGCATCAATTAAATGAATTCTATTACGTTTTATAATAAACGTATTTTCCCAACAAAAATAATTTAGGAAAAATGGCAACAAACAGAGAAATGCTTAAAGAAGCAATCGCTGACGCTAAAGCTGTAAAAGAAACAGCAATAGCAAACGCAAAATCAGCTCTAGAAGAAGCTTTTACACCTCAATTGAAATCAATGTTCGCAGCAAAACTTCAAGAAATGGAATCCGATGAGGATGAAATGAATGAAATTGAAGGATTTGGAGATTTTGACACTAAAGATAATGCAGGATTCAGTAAAATGGGTGAAAAAGCTTTAGATGAAAAAATGCACGACGAAAAAATGATGGAAGTTGATTTGGAAGAACTTTTAAGAGAGTTAGAATTAGAAGAAAATGATACACTAAACGAAGCTGAAGAAGGTGAAGAAGAAGACATGGAAATGTCTGATGAAGAATCTGAAGAAAGTGAAGAAGAAGGTGAACCAATCGACCTTGAAGATTTAACAGATGAAGACCTTAAAGACATGATCGAAGATGTAATCAAAGACATGATCGAAAAAGGTGAACTTGAAGCTGGTCACGAAGGTGAAGAAGGCGAAGAAAGTGAAGAATCTGAAGAAAGTGAAGAAGAAGTAGATTTAGCAGAACTTTTAAGAGAAATTGAAGAAATGGATGATGTAAAAGAAATGGAAGAACCAGTAGATGAAATTATTGATACTACCCAAGTAAGTGACTTAGCTGGACAACTAGCAGTTTCAATTCCTTTTCTTATTGGTGGGGGAGCATTACTAGGAACTTATTTAAAAAATAAATTTTCCAAGAAATCACCCGCTGAAGTAAAAGCTATTAGCAAGGATGTTCTTGCCAACCCAGAAAAGTATAAAGCAGAAGCTGAAAAATCTGGTGGTAAATCTCCAGAAATTGCTGAAATGTCAACAGAAAAAAATTCTGAACTTTATGAAGCTTATTCAACAATTAAAGTCCTTAAGTCTGAATTGAACGAAATTAATTTGTTAAACGCTAAATTGCTTTATACAAATAAAATCTTCAAAGCTAAAAACTTAAACGAAAGTCAAAAAGTAAAAGTGTTAACTTCTTTTGACAAAGCTAAAAACGTAGGTGAAGTGAAAATGGTATTTGAAACATTAAATGAGGGCATCAAAGTTTCAAAAAATATCATCAAAGAAAACCTAGGTAGAGCTTCGAAAGGAACAATGACACCAAACGTTAAAAAACCCATCGTAGAGTCAAACGAGGCATTTTTAAGAATGCAAAAATTGGCAGGAATAATTTAATTTTAATTTAAAACAAAAAAAACAAATGTCAAGTATTAATTCATTACTCGAAAGCGCTGCAGGTAGCTTTAAAAGCATGCAGAGCGATGCCAATAGAATGGCGTCAAAATGGGGTAAAACAGGTCTATTAGAAGGACTTGGTGGCGAAGTTGATAAAAACAACATGGCTATGATCCTCGAAAATCAAGCAAAACAGTTAGTAACTGAACAATCTTCTAACAACGTTGGTGGAGGTTCTTTTACAGTAGGACAAGGTGAGCAATGGGCTGGTGTAGCTCTTCCATTGGTGCGTAAAGTATTTGGTTCTTTATCAACTAAAGAATTCATGTCCGTACAACCAATGAACCTACCTTCAGGTCTAGTTTTCTTCTTAGATTTCCAATATGGAGATCCAGATGGTAAAGCTGCTCCTCTTGGTAAGTTTGGACCTTTTGGTGATACTTATGGTGCTACTTCATCTATGTACGGTAATACAAACCCAGGTATTGCAAATGATGCATCTCAAGGTTTATATGGTGCTGGTAGATTTGGTTTCACAATCAACCAATTCTCCGCTTCAGCAATTTGTACAGTAGCTACTGCTTCTTGGGGAGATCTTCAATACAATGCTGAATTATCTGCATCTATAGCTGCAGGAATATACACAAAAGTAACAGCTACTATGCCTTCAACCGCAGGAAGAATTCCTGATTATAAAGGTGCTCGTGCATTTGTATTAGCTTCAGGTTCAGCTTTAATTCCTGCTGATGCAACTGTAGTTCGTATGTTACCTCAATACACTGCAACAAATGGTTCATCTACAGTATCATTTATCTATTCAGGATCTGTAGGAACAACATCAGTTCCATTTACAACAAATACAGTATTCTACAATGTACAACCTGCTGACAATTACAGAGGTGATTTTGAAGATAACAGTGGTGCTGGTTACGCAAATGCTAACTCATCAACTGCTGATGCATTAGCTATTCCACAAATCAATATCCAAATGAAATCTGAAGCAATTGTTGCTAAAACTAGAAAGTTGAAAGCACAATGGACACCAGAATTTGCACAGGATTTGAACGCATACCAATCATTGGATGCTGAAGCTGAATTAACATCAATCATGTCTGAATATATTGCTCTAGAAATAGATCTTGAAAACTTAGATATGTTAATCCAAGATGCTAATGCATGGGATGAGTGGTGGTCAGCTAAGAACAACGTTTCATTGAATGCTGCTAAAACAGGATATGATAACTTAGGTTTCTACAACACACAAGGTCAATGGTTCCAAACTTTAGGAACTAAAATGCAAAAAGTATCTAATAAGATTCACCAAAAGACTCTTAGAGGTGGTGCTAATTTCTTAGTATGTTCTCCATCAGTAGCAACAATTTTGGAATCAATCCCAGGATTTGCTGCAGGATCTGACGGTGATGTAACTAAAGCATCTTACGCATTTGGTATCCAAAAAGCTGGTCAAATGAATAACCGTTATACAGTTTACAAAAACCCTTATATGACAGAAAACGTTATATTGATGGGTTATAGAGGAGCTCAATTCCTTGAAACTGGTGCGGTATTTGCTCCATATGTACCGTTAATCATGACTCCATTAGTTTACGATCCAACAACATTTACACCACGTAAAGGTTTATTAACTCGTTATGCTAAGAAAATGATCCGTCCAGAATTCTTTGGTCGTATCTTCGTTAATGATTTAGCTAGCGTTTAATAGCAAATAAAAAACCGATTATAAAGAGCCGAACGAAAGTTCGGCTTTTTTAGTTTTTCTATAATATTTATTAGCAAATATAGTTATATGACAGATTTTAACAGAACAACTCAAGCCCAAGACACATTCAAAGAAAAAAGAAAACCTAAGGGCCCTATCAAATTTAATATACAGTTAAACGAAGAGCAAAAGCGCGCTAAAGAACTGATCTTAAATAGTACAATAACTGTATTGAGAGGCAAAGCCGGATCAGGTAAATCGATGTTAGCTGCAAATATAGCACTGGATCTCTTATTTAGAAAAGATATTGAAAAAATTATCATTACAAGACCTACAGTAGTAGCAGGAGAAGACATTGGATACCTCCCAGGAGATATAAACCAAAAACTTGCTCCATTTACAGCTCCAGTATATGAAAATATGCATCGTTTATACAATAAAGAAAAAATTGAAAAATGTATAGAAGAAGGAGATATTGAAATTGTCCCTGTATCATTTATGCGAGGTAGAAATTTTACTAATTGTTTAGTTGTAGTAGATGAAGCACAAAATTTAACTGATACCCAAACCGAACTATTACTTACTCGAATATGTGAGGGTAGTAAAATGATATTTTGTGGTGATGCTGCTCAAGTAGATTTGCGAGATAAAAAAACATCAGGATTTGATGTTGTATGTAAACATATGAAAGAAGTAAATGGATTTAATGTAATTACTTTAGAAAAAAATCATAGACATCCTATTGTGGATGAAATCCTTGAAGTATATAAATCTTTCAGGGGCTAACCATATTTATAAACAAAATAAATGGCTAATTTATATGTAACCATAACGGAAGAAATAACTCTCCCAAATACTACTACTGAAAAAACAAATGTATTTAAAACAATTAGTGATGTTAATCAAATAGTAAGGCGAGTAGACACTATTTCTACCACTTTTAGTGGTTCAGGGATTGAAATTTTACGTTTTTGTAATAGTGAAGAAGAACAAACCGGTGGAGCATTTGTAAAACAAGATACAAAATACGTTAGAATTACAAATTTATCTACAACATATGAAGCCGTTATATATCTAATTGCTACAGATGAAGAAAGTACTTTACTTAACTTAGCCCCAGGCAAAACACTTATGTTAAATGATGCTGATATAAATGCGTCTTCAACTATAGATTATGTTGCTGAAAGTTATGTTGACGAAATGTATTATAGTAGTTTTACTTATATTGATTCCATAAAAGCTAAAGCAATTGGTGGAAACATTCAATTAGAGTATTTTGTAGCATCAACTTAATATTTATAAATAAAAACAAAATGGCAAATTTAACATTAAGACAAGTAAAAGGTTCAGCACTTACTATCCCCGAATTAGATGGTAATTTTGAATATTTCACCGGTTCATATACAAACACCGGAACTATTACAGCACAAGGATTCATAGGCTCTTTTACTGGAAGTATCACATCCGCTATTACGGCATCTTATTTAAATCCATTAGAACAAGAAGTTCAACTTACGGGTTCTATTTCACTTACTGGCTCTTTATTTATTTTAGACGGGTTTGTTTCAAACCAACCTACTAATTCAATAAATTTAACAATTCCAACAGGATATAATGCTTTGCTAATAGGTCCTATATATAATTCTTCATCAATTACAGTTGAAACTGGTTCTATATTAGTAATTTTATAATATAAAAAATAAACTATGAGCACATTAAGTGTCAACACAATCCAACCATTATCAGGGACTACAGTTACCATCCCTAGTGATTTAACAGTAACAGGAAACATATTAGTTAGTGGATCAATCATCCCAAATACAGATGGAGTATCTTCCACATCTTCATTTAATTTAGGTTCACCAACAGCAGCTTGGAAAGATATTTATGTATCAAATGGCACAATCAATTTTTTAGATGCGGCAGGTGCTGTTACTCAAACATTAGGAACAGGAAATAATCAATTAATTGGAGCTACAAATATTATTGGTAACACTTCTATTACCGGTACAACTTCAATTACTGGTAGTTTATATGCAGATTCTATTAATGATGTATATTTAAGTAAACCACTTGATTCAAACCAATCCTCTTCTAATTTATATGTTGGCGATCCTTATGGAATATACAACAGTTCTGTAATGACAGGATCTAATAATAATTTTTTTGGAGTAGGAGGTGGACTTATTACTGGAGGGTCAAATAATAATGGTTTTGGTTTTGGTACTTTATTGAATGCTACTACAGGTTATAGTAATATAGCAGTAGGAACTCTTCCACTATATAATCTCATTACTGGATTTCTTAACATAGCAATAGGAAATCAAGCATTAAATGATACTGTTGGAGGTAATAATAATATAGCAATAGGACATCAAGCATTATCTAATAATAATACTATTTCAGCTCGTAATGTTGCAATAGGGAATAATAGTGGTCAAGACTTAGGTTTAGGAACAGACAATACTTTTTTAGGACATCAAGCAGGACAAGCTATTACTACAGGTTCCCAAAATACAGTTATAGGAGCTAAAGCACAACAAGCATCCTTCCTTTCAGGTAGTAATAATACTGTAATTGGCTATAATGCTGAAGCCTCAACTAATGCAGTTAGCAACGAGATAACACTTGGTAATAGTTCTATCACAACATTAAGATGTCAAGCCACAACAATTACTTCATTATCAGATGCTAGAGACAAAAAAGAAATTACTGAGTTGTCTGCAGGGCTTGATTTTATAAATACTCTTAAACCTGTAGAATTTGTATGGGATGATAGAGATAAAGCAGGAAAACATAATATTAAAGACTTTGGATTTATTGCACAAGATTTAAAAAAATCTCAAGAAGATATAGATCTTGCTGAAACATTAAAGTTAGTTTATGAAGAAAACCCTGAAAAATTAGAAGCAAGTTATGGAAAACTTATTCCTATTCTTGTTAAAGCTATACAAGACTTATCAAAAGAAATTAAAATATTAAAAAATAAACAATAAACAATATTTTTTTTATATTTATAATAAAATAAAAATGAGTACATTAAAAGTTAACAACATTGAATCTACATCTGGAACTTCTGTAACAGTAAATAGTGAACTATTAATTAAAGGACCTAATGGAGATACTATAATAATAGGTGGAACGGGATCTTCTGATTTATCTGCTTCATATGCTGCAACCGCAGGATGTGCTAGTAATATAAATATTTCTACTATTGTTCCTGGTGATACTACAACATCAGTTGTTTTAGTAAATAATCAAGCAGTAGGCTGTCAATCACCATTTATTGATGCTGGTTTAACTTATAATGCTGCAACAAATATACTAAATACAACTGTTACAAATGCTACAAATGCTACAAGTGCTACATTTGCTACAAGTTCTCAAACATCTAATGAGGTAAAAACAGTAAATGCAGCAACAACATCATCTGATTTTTATCTTACTTTTGTTGATTCAAATAATGTTTTAGCTACATCTGAAACAGTATACACTAGTGATAACATTTCATACAATAATTCCCAAAACAGTTTATCAATAATTGGAAATATTACAGCAAGTGGTGATCTTAGATTTCCTAACTCTGGAAGTGCTGTTGTTCGCCCTATAATTAACTTAGTTCCTACAGGAACCGCTTCATTTAACCCTAATTCAACTAATACTACTACATATTCCAATTATGGAATTAATGTAATTTCAACAGCATCTTCTCAATCATATTGTTTAAGATTACCTCAAACACCTACTCAAGGTAAAACAGTTACCCTTATTAATAAAAGTGGTATAAATATTCTTGTTTTTCCAAGTGTAGTAGGTGGAGCTATTAATGGAGTAATTGATGGATATTTAGTTATACTATCTGATGGTAAATCATATTCATTTGATTGTTACGAAAACCCACTTCCGGGAGGATGGGCAGTAACAAATATTAATGGTGCATCTGCTGCTATTACTTCTGGTGTTATTAATTTTAGTCATACAACATCTTCATACCATATTGCTTTTGTAAATGATTCAATTAAAGTAAGTGGAAGTAATTTAAGTAGTGCTAATGCATACAATGGATTAAATACAAGCCAATATGATGTAGGCAACAATATAAATCCATTTGGAACTTTTATTTTTGGACGTATATACCCAGATACTATTATTGGACAAAATGTATGGAATTCTATTGATAGTATTCAAGTTTTAACAAATATCACGGCTAGTAACTCTAATGCATATTTAAGAATTTCATTAGGAAGTACTATTGAATATTATGAAACATTAAACTCTTCAGCTCCAGTTAATCCTTTTTTCCCTCTTGCAGCATATAATTCTTTTTATACAAATGTTGTCACAGATACTATTACCTCCACAATCAACTTCTATTGTTCCTGGAGCATTTATTTCATCTTCTCAAAACCAATACACATCGGATAATGTTGGAGATCCAGGAACATTAATAATTAATATTCCAGTTTTACCAACATATACTGCCGCCGGAGGTGGACTTAAAATGTTAGGAAGAAATTATATAGGATCATTTGTAAGTCCTTCTCAAGGACAACTTGATGCATATTATAATGCTGAATTTTGTCCTATTTTTGAATTAGATGTATATGATAACTTATTTAATTCAGTTAATATTCCTAATGCTAAACTTCAAGTATCTTATAACGTATCACTTTAATTAAAAATAAATTATTATGCCATTTCAATCTTTATATAACTCCCTTTTAACCCAAACCTCAAACAGTATTGTCCCTAATACGGGATCTGATTCCCAAAATACTATCTCAGGATCGTGGGCAAGAGCAGACACGGGATCATTTTATTTTCTTTCTTCTGGATCATTTACTGGAATTTCAGGAAGCTATACAGGAAGTATAGGAATATATTTAACCTATTCCCCTGAAGATACCAATGATACAGGAAGTATATCATTTTCTATAATAAATGATAGTACTGCAAGTTTAAAAACTACCTTTTATCCAAATACTCTTACACTATCGGATTCCGTTATTCAAGGGTCATGTT
>Ga0247843_1005185_pt1 | contig 18441 bp, 29 predicted proteins | sample LaCruzMarch2017__FD_192420 | JGI IMG/M metagenome (GOLD analysis project Ga0247843, IMG submission 192420) | Freshwater microbial communities from meromictic Lake La Cruz, Castile-La Mancha, Spain - LaCruzMarch2017_8m | ecosystem: Environmental > Aquatic > Freshwater > Lake | place: Spain...
GGCAATGCTTAAAAATTCAGGGCTGGATTTAGGCGTCACGCCCTCCTGGCAATCCTGCCAGCCGGGCCTCTGACATAAGTTGGAGTATGGATCATGCGCACTGGCGTGATCGCGAAAAAGATGGGTATGATGCGCCTCTTCAATGAAGACGGCCGTCACGTTCCTGTCACCGTATTGGCGCTGGAAGGCTGCCAAGTGGTCGGAGCTCGTAACGAGGAACGTGATGGTTATTTTGCCGTCCGCCTTGGTGCAGGAGCCCGTAAAGCGAAAAATGTAAACAAACCGCAACGTGGCGAATTCGCCAAGGCACAAGTCGAGCCAAAAGCTCGTGTTGCTGAATTCCGCGTTGATAATGCTGATGGCTTGCTGCCAGTTGGTGCCACCGTCTCTGCGGACCATTTTATTGACGGCCAGTTGGTCGACATTACTGGTCACACGCAGGGTAAGGGCTTTGCTGGCGCTATGAAGCGTTGGGGCTTCGGCGGTATGCGTGCATCGCATGGTGTCTCGATTACCCACCGTGCCCATGGTTCGACTGGTCAACGCCAGGATCCGGGCAAGGTTTTCAAGAACAAAAAGATGGCCGGCCACATGGGCGACCGTCAGCGTACGCAGCAGAACCTGGAAATCGTCCGCACAGATGTTGCGCGTGGCCTTATCTTCGTGAAGGGTTCTGTGCCTGGTGCAAAGAATGGCTGGTTGCTCGTTCGTGACGCCGTGAAGGTTCCAACCCCTCAAGCTGCACCGTTCCCCGGCGCGTTGAAGAACGATAATGAAGCCCCCGTGGTTGAAGACGTCGTAATCGCAACCGAAGTCGAGGTTGCAGGCACCCCAGCCGTCGAAGCTGAAGCGCCTGCCGCTGAAGCTGCACCCGCTGTCGAAGCCGCTGCTGTTGAAGCACCTGCTGCAGACGCCGGCGAAGAAAAGAAGGAGGGCTAAACCATGAAGCTCAAGGTTCAAACCCTCGACGCCAAAGCAAAAGGCGACATCGACCTGAATGACGACGTATTTGGCATTGAGCCACGTGCAGACATTTTGCACCGTGTCGTTACTTGGCAGCGTGAGAAGGCCCGCGGTACGGCTCGTCCTACCCGTGAGCGTTCGGATGTTGCCCGCACCGGCAAGAAATTCGGCAACCAGAAGGGTGGCGGTACTGCCCGTCACGGTGACCGCGCTGCGCCGATCTTTATCGGTGGTGGTAAGGCCCATGGTGCCCGGCTGCGTGACTTTAACCCGTCGCTGAACAAGAAGATCCGTTCATTGGGTCTGAAGATGGCGCTTTCGAGTAAAGCAAAGTCGGGTTCGTTAATCGTTCTTGAAAATCTCGATCTGGCCGCTGCAAAGACTGCCGCGCTTAAGGGTCAGGTTGGCAAGCTCGGTTTTGGCAAGTCGACATTGGTTATCGATGGCGACGCCGTCAGTAACAATTTCCGTCTGGCTTCGGCTAATCTGGTAGGCATCAATGTGATGCCAGCCGTTGGCGCGAATGTTTATGACATCCTGAAGCATGAAACTCTGGTTTTGACCCGCGCTGCGGTTGAGAAGCTTGAAGCACGCTTCGCCCTTACGGGAGGTGCCAACTAATGGCTAAGGATAAAGCAATCGACGTGCGTCATTATGACGTGATCGTTGCCCCGCACATCACCGAAAAAGCAACATTGCTGTCGGAATATAACGCTGTTGTGTTCAAGGTCACGGGAAGCTCGACCAAGCCACAGATCAAGGCAGCCGTAGAGGCCTTGTTCGATGTAAAGGTCACGAACGTTAATACCCTTGTGCAAAAGGGCAAAACCAAGCGTTGGAAGGGCAAGCCCTACAAGCGCTCCGATGTCAAAAAAGCGATCGTAACTTTGGCCGAAGGCCAGAGTATCGACGTGACCACCGGTATTTAAGGGCAGGATAATGGCACTCAAAAGCTACAAACCAACTAGCCCCGCCCGTCGCGGCCTTGTGCTGGTTGACCGGTCAAGCTTGTACAAAGGCGGTCCTGTTAAGGGCCTGACCGAAGGCAAGAGCAAGACCGGCGGCCGTAACAACAAGGGTCATGTGACGTCGCGCGGTATCGGCGGCGGTCACAAGCAGAAGTATCGCCTGATCGACTTCAAGCGTCGTAAATGGGATATGCCTGCAACGATCGAGCGTCTGGAATATGACCCCAACCGTTCTGCCTTCATCGCGCTTGTAAAGTACGAAGACGGTGAATTGGCCTATATCATTGCACCGCAGCGCCTTGCCGTTGGTGACACGATTGTCGCTGGTGAAAAGACCGACGTTAAGCCTGGGAACGCCATGTTGTTGAGCCAGATGCCTGTTGGTACGATTTGCCACAACATCGAAATGAAGCCCGGTAAGGGTGGCCAGATCGCACGTTCGGCAGGCACATATGTGCAGCTGGTCGGTCGTGACGGTGGCCGCGTTATCGTTCGCCTGAACTCAGGCGAGCAGCGCTACATTCTCGGCACGTGCATGGGTACAGTTGGCGCGGTTTCGAACCCTGACAACTCGAACACGACACTTGCCAAGGCAGGCCGCAATCGCTGGCGTGGCATTCGCCCGCTGACGCGTGGTGTTGCTAAGAACCCAGTCGATCACCCGCATGGTGGTGGTGAAGGTCGTACATCGGGTGGCCGTCATCCGGTTACACCTTGGGGTAAGCCAACAAAGGGTGCTCGTACCCGCAGCAACAAGTCGACCGACCGGATGATTATCCGTTCGCGGCATGCTAAGAAGAAGAGGTAACTCATGTCTCGTTCCGTCTGGAAAGGTCCGTTTGTTGACCTCTATCTGCTGAAAAAAGCAGAAACCGCTCAGGAAGCATCGAAGGCTGCACCAATTAAGACTTGGTCGCGTCGCTCGACAATCCTGCCTCAGTTCGTTGGCCTGACGTTCAGCGTCTATAATGGCCACAAGTTCATTCCCGTTTCGGTGAATGAGGATATGGTCGGTCATAAGCTTGGTGAGTTCGCTCCAACGCGTACTTATCATGGTCATGGCGCAGATAAGAAGGGCAAACGCTAATGGGTAAGGCATCCGCACCCCGTCGCGTCGCCGACAATGAAGCACTGGCAGTGGGCACAACCATTCGTGGGTCGGCTCAAAAGCTTGGCCTCGTTGCCGCGCTGATCCGTGGCAAGAAAGCCGAAGACGCGCTTAACATCCTGAAATTCTCTACCAAGGGAATGGCAGATGACGTGCGCAAGGTTCTGGCATCCGCCATCGCCAACGCCGAAAACAACCACAATCTTGATGTCGACAGCCTTGTCGTTGCTGAGGCAAGTGTTGGCAAGGCGCTGACCATGAAGCGTTTCATGGCCCGCGGCCGCGGCAAGTCTAGCCGAATCGTTAAACCATTCAGCCGTCTGCGTATCGTTGTGCGCGAACAGCAAGAAGAGGCATAAGTCATGGGTCAGAAATCAAATCCAATCGGGCTTCGCCTGCAAATCAACCGGACTTGGGATAGCCGTTGGTACGCCGAAGGTGCGGAATATGGCCGCATGCTTCTGGAAGATATCAAGATCCGCAAGTTCATCTTTGAAACGCTGCCACAAGCAGCGATTTCAAAGGTAGTTATCGAGCGTCCTGCCAAGAATTGCCGCGTTTCAATCTACGCAGCACGTCCTGGCGTGATCATCGGCAAGAAGGGTGCGGATATTGAAAAGCTGAAAAAGCTGATCAACAAGTACACCACCGCTGAAGTGTCTTTGAACATCGTTGAAATCCGCAAGCCGGAAGTCGACGCAAAGCTCGTAGCGCAAGGCATTGCTGACCAGCTTATCCGCCGTATCGCTTTCCGTCGTGCCATGAAGCGCGCAATGCAGTCAGCGATGCGTTTGGGTGCAGAAGGCATCAAGATCACCTGCGGTGGTCGTTTGGGCGGCGCAGAAATTGCCCGCGTTGAATCATACCGCGAAGGCCGCGTGCCCGCACATACCCTTCGTGCCAACATTGACTATGCCGAAGCCGAAGCACTCACTGCTTATGGCATTATCGGCATCAAATGCTGGATCTTCAAAGGCGAAATCTTGGGTCATGACCCAATGGCAACTGACCGACTGATGATGGAAGCGCAGACTTCCGGCGTCCGTCCGCAGTCTGACCGCCGCTAAAGGTTAGGAACTAGAAATGTTGCAACCAAAGAAAACAAAGTTCCGCAAGCAGTTCAAGGGACGTATCAAGGGCGAAGCCAAGGGCGGGTCTGACCTGAACTTCGGTTCATACGGCCTGAAGGCGCTTGAGCCAGAACGGATTACTGCACGTCAGATCGAAGCGGCTCGCCGCGCGATTACACGTCACATCAGGCGTCAGGGACGTTTGTGGATCCGCATCTTCCCGGACGTGCCAGTCACGAAAAAGCCTGCCGAAGTTCGTCAGGGTAAGGGCAAGGGTTCAGTCGAATATTGGGCAGCCAAGGTTAAGCCTGGCCGTATCATGTTTGAACTCGACGGTGTTCCTGGTCCAATCGCAGCTGTCGCATTCCAGCGCGCAGCCATGAAACTGCCAATCAAGACCAAGGTCGTGGCGCGTCTCGGCGACACCTCGCATCTGGGAGCATCATAAGATGAGCAAAACCGAAGACCTCCGCGTCAAGAGCGATGATCAGCTTGCTGTTCAGCTCGGCGAATTGAAGCGCGAAGCGTTTAACCTGCGTTTCCAATCGGCCACTGGGCAGATGGAAAAGCCGGCACGTGTGCGTGAAGTGCGCCGTGACATCGCCCGCATCAAAACCCTGCAGGGTGAGCGCCAGCGCACCGCCGCAAAGACGGCATAAGGAGCTACCCATGCCAAAACGTATTCTCACAGGGACCGTGGTCTCCGACAAGAATGACAAAACAATTGTCGTTCTGGTCGAGCGCAAAGTGAAGCACCCGCTTTACGGCAAGATCATTCGTCGCACAAAAAAGTATCACGCCCATGACGAAAACAATGTCGTCAAAGAGGGGCAAGTCGTCCGCATCGAAGAGTGCGCGCCGATTTCCAAGAACAAGACCTGGCGCTTGGTGGCTGATGCCGCTGTGGCCCCGGTCGCAACAACAACGGAGGATTGATCCCATGATTCAGATGCAATCCAACCTCGATGTTGCGGACAACAGCGGCGCAAAGCGTGTTCAGTGCATTAAGGTGCTTGGCGGTTCCAAGCGTCGCGTGGCTGGCGTTGGCGACATCATCGTGGTGTCGATCAAGGAAGCTGCACCGCGTGGTAAGGTTAAGAAGGGTGACGTGCATAAGGCCGTTATCGTTCGTACCCGCAAAGACATCCGCCGTGCCGATGGCTCGGTCATTCGCTTCGACTCCAACGCTGCTGTGCTTATCGGTAACAACAAGGAGCCGATTGGCACACGTATTTTCGGACCAGTTGTTCGTGAACTGCGTGCCAAGAACCACATGAAAATCATCAGCTTGGCACCGGAGGTGCTATAATAATGGCTCTGGCAAAAATCAAAAAGGGTGACACGGTCGTCGTGCTTGCCGGTAAAGACAGGGGCAAATCTGGCGAAGTAACCGCCGTGATGCCCAAGGACAGCAAAGTCGTCGTTTCTGGCGTCAACATCGCTGTGCGTCACCGGAAAGCTTCACAGGCCAACCCGCAAGGCGGTCTCGACCGCTTCGAAGCTCCGCTGCACATTTCAAATGTGGCTTTGGCGGATCCCAAGACCGGCAAGGCAACACGCGTCCGCGTGGAAACCAAGGACGGCAAGAAGGTCCGTGTGGCCGTGAAGTCCGGGGAGACGATCAGTGGCTGATACTAAATATACGCCTCGTATGAAGAAGCTTTACGACGACGCCGTCGTAAAGGGCTTGACTGAAAAGTTCGGTTACACAAACCGCTTCGCCGTTCCAAAGATCGAGAAGATCACGCTCAACATGGGTGTGGGCGAGGGGTCGCAGGACAAAAAGAAGGTTACGATTGCTTTGGCCGAAATGGAATTGATTGCTGGTCAAAAGCCAGTGATCACCAAGGCGAAGAAGTCTATCGCTGGCTTCAAGCTGCGTGAAGGCATGCCAATCGGCGTGAAAGTAACGCTGCGCGGTGCCCAGATGTACGAATTCCTCGACCGTTTGGTTACAATCGCGATGCCACGTATTCGCGATTTCCGCGGCCTGAACCCAAAGAGCTTTGATGGTCGCGGCAATTTCGCCATGGGTCTTAAGGAACAGATCATCTTCCCAGAAATCAGCTATGACGCCATCGATACGGTGCGCGGAATGGATGTGATCGTAACGACTTCGGCAAACTCGGATGACGAGGCGCGCGAACTGCTTAAGCTGTTCGGCTTCCCGTTCCCAGTAGAAGAAGCTGATGAAAAGGCGGCTGCATAATGGCTAAACTGAGCTCCATAAACAAGAACGAGCGTCGCAAGAAGCTGGCTAAGAAATATGCCGGTCGCTACGCGAAGCTCAAGGCGATGGCGAAAGACCAATCGCTTGATGATAGCGAGCGTTTGATTGCTCGCCTCAGAATGGCTGAAATTCCTCGCAATGGTAACCCGCACCGCGTGCGCAACCGTTGTGAAACAACCGGGCGTCCTCGCGGCGTGTACCGTAAATTCAAGCTGAACCGTATCGAACTGCGTAATCTTGCCAATAAGGGCATGATCCCGGGCGTTACGAAGTCGAGCTGGTAAGGATAAGATAGATGGCAATGACCGATCCATTGGGTGATATGCTCACCCGTATCCGCAACGGCCAGCGGGCGAAGAAAGACTCTGTAGTCTCGCCAGCGTCCAGCCTGCGTACCCGCGTTCTCGATGTGTTGCAGCGTGAAGGCTACATTCGTGGTTACAGCGAAGAAGCATTGGGTGCACATAAGGGCATTCGCATTGAGCTGAAATATTTCGAAGGCGCGCCTGCAATCCAGCATGTCGCGCGTGTTTCAAAGCCAGGTCGCCGCGTATATTCAGGAAGCCAGGAGCTTCCGGTTATCCGTAACGGCCTTGGCATCACCATCGTTTCGACGCCCAAGGGCGTTCTGTCGGACGCGGAAGCGCGTGCACAGAATGTCGGCGGCGAAATCCTGGCGGAGGTATTCTAATGAGCCGCATTGGTAAGAAACCTGTTCCCATTCCTGCAGGTGTTACCGCCAGCATGGAAGCGGGCACGCTTTCGGTCAAAGGACCGAAGGGCGAACTGACAATGCCTATGAGCGAACTGATCTCGTACGAGATGCAGGACGATGGTCTCTTGGTGAAGCCTGCGAACGGCAGCAAAGCGGCGCGCGCCTTCTGGGGTATGCAGCGGACGTTGGTGCAGAACCTCGTAACGGGTGTGACCGAAGGCTTTACTAAGGTGCTTGAAATCACCGGCGTTGGTTATCGCGCCAACAGCCAGGGCAAGATGTTGAAGTTGCAGCTTGGCTACAGCCATGATGTTGACTTCGCGATCCCTGAGGGCATCGAAATCAAGACACCTGATAACACCACGGTGGAAATTTCAGGTATCGACAAGCAGAAGGTTGGGCAGGTTGCTGCCGAAATTCGCCGCTGGAGGAAGCCAGAGCCTTATAAAGGCAAGGGCATCAAGTACCGCGGCGAATATATCTTCCGTAAGGAAGGGAAGAAGAAATAATGGCAAAACTGTCTCTCTTTGCACGTCGTCGTCAGCGCGTTCGCTCGAAGTTGCGGGCGCAGGTTGCTGGACGTCCGCGTCTTTCCGTGCACCGCACTGGCCGTCATATTTACGCGCAAGTCATTGATGATTCGAAGGGTGCGACCATTGCGTCCGCTTCGACCCTCGACAAGGGCGTAAAGGCGAATAACGGCTCGACAACTGAAGCTGCGGCTGATGTTGGCAAGCGGGTAGCCGAAGCAGCTAAGAAAGCTGGCATTTCCAGCGTGGTATTTGATCGTGGCGGGTTCCTGTTCCATGGTCGCGTCAAAGCGCTTGCTGATGCAGCGCGCGAAGGCGGATTGGAGTTTTAATGATGGCTGAAAACACTGAAAGCACTGCACCCATCACTGATGGTGCAGCACCTGACGCAGCCGCTCTTGAAGGCCAGCGTCGCGGTCGTGGCGGTCGTGGCGGCGGTGACAATCGTGGTGGCGGTAGCGGCGGTGGCCGTGGTCGTAACAACAACGATCGTCGTCCAGCGCAGGAAGAAGATGATGGCACGATCGAAAAGCTCGTCCACATCAACCGCGTTTCGAAAACAGTTAAGGGCGGTAAGCGCTTTGGTTTTGCAGCACTCGTCGTTGTTGGCGATGGTCAAGGCCGCGTAGGCTTTGGACATGGCAAGGCGCGCGAAGTGCCAGAAGCCATTAACAAGGCAACTGCCGCTGCGAAGAAATCGATGATCCGCGTTGCATTGAAAGATGGCCGCACCTTGCACCATGACGGCAAGGGCCATTTCGGCGCGGGCAAGGTAACATTGCGTTCGGCACCTGCAGGTACCGGGATCATCGCAGGTGGCCCAATGCGTGCCGTCTTCGAAAGCCTTGGCGTTGCGGACGTTGTGACCAAGTCGGTTGGCACGTCGAACCCATATAACATGATCCGTGCTACTTTTGCGGCCTTGTCTGAACAGACAAGCCCCAAGTCGGTAGCGCAGCGTCGCGGCAAGAAAATCGCTGACCTTCTTGGTCGCGGTGGCAGCAAAACTGCTGAAGCCGACGCAGAAGCTATTGCGGAGTAATCGATATGGCGAAGATTAAGATTAAACAAACCGGTTCGCCGATCCGCCGTCCCGCTTCGCAGCGCGCAACTTTGAAAGGCCTTGGCCTTGACAAGATGAACCGCGTTGTCGAAATCGAAGACACTGCCGAAGTGCGCGGAATGATCCGCACAGTTCGTCACATGGTCCAAATTCAGGACTGATAATATTAGCGCGAATTAAAGCGAAAGCGAGTGCACGACATGAAATTGAATGACATTAAAGATAACGAAGGCGCACGCCATCGTCGTATGCGCGTTGGCCGTGGTATCGGTTCAGGCAAGGGCAAAACCTCAGGCCGCGGCCAAAAGGGTCAGACCAGCCGTTCAGGTGTTTCAATCAACGGATTTGAAGGCGGCCAGATGCCACTTCACATGCGTATTCCAAAGCGCGGCTTTAACAATATCTTTGCCAAGGACCATGCCGAAGTAAATCTTGGTATGATTCAGAAGTTCATCGACGCCAAGAAAATCGACATCAAGGCGGTTGTTGACCATGCTGCATTGAAGGCCGCTGGCCTTGCGCGTGGCGGCAAGGACGGCGTTCGTCTGCTCGCAAAGGGTGAACTGACCGCCAAGGTAAACTTCTCGGTTGCTGGCGCTTCAAAGGCAGCGATTGAAGCTGTTGAAAAGGCAGGCGGTAAGGTTGAGGTGCTAGTCAAGGTTTCGGCTTCGGAAAAGGCGGCTGCAAAGAAATCTTCCGTCAAGAACGCAGCTAAAGACGCTGCGGCTAAGAAATAAGATTAAGGCGACGACTTCGCTCTTGTCATGCCAGCCCCGCTTCCCGATATGGGCTGGCGGGGTTTGACATTTCTGGGGGCCGTCCGGATACAGTCAGGCGTAATTTTTGGGGTTAAGCCGATGCGCACGCAAATTGTGCTTGGCGTCAATCCGGAACCAAGGAACGAATATCATGGCATCTAGGGTCGACCAAATGGCCTCGAACCTCAATCTATCGAAGTTCGGGCAGGCAACAGAGCTTAAGAACCGCATCTGGTTCACAATAGGCGCGCTCATCATATTCCGTTTGTTAAGTTTCGTGCCATTGCCTGGCGTCGATCCTATCGCTCAGGCGGCCTTATATGCCAACAATGCCGCTGGTGGTGTTCTCGATATTTTCAACACCTTTTCGGGCGGCAGCCTTGAGCGGATGAGCCTCATCGCGCTTGGCGTTATGCCGTATATCACCGCTTCGATTGTGGTGCAGCTTGCTGCATCACTGTCACCGACGCTTGCCGCGATCAAGAAAGAGGGCGAGAGCGGGCGCAAGAAGCTGAACCAATATACGCGTTATGGCACGGTGTTCCTCACTGCGGTTCAGGGCTATTTCCTTGCCGCTGGTCTTGAAAGCCTTGCGGCCGCCAATGGCATTGGCGCTGTGGTCGAACCGGGCATGATGTTCCGTGTTGTCGCAACCATCAGCCTTATCGGCGGCACTATGTTTCTCATGTGGCTGGGTGAACAAATCACGTCGCGCGGTATCGGGAATGGCATATCGCTCATCATCATGGCTGGTATCGTCGCGCAAATGCCACGTTTGTTTGCGCAGTTGCTGGAGGGCGGTCGCACAGGTTCGATCAGCGGGTTCATCATTGTCGGGTTCCTCGCGATGTTCGTAAGCCTGACGCTTTTGATCTGCTTCATGGAGCGTGGCCAACGCCGCGTGCTGATCCAATATCCCAAGCGCGCAACGCAGCGCGGCATGATGCAGGCCGACCGCAGCCACTTGCCTTTGAAAATCAACACAGCCGGCGTTATCCCGCCGATCTTTGCTTCCTCATTGTTGCTCTTGCCGATCACGATCACGCAATTGGGCGGTAACAATGTTGCAGGTGAAAGCGCGATGGGTGACTTCGTCATTACGTTGAACCAATATCTGGCGCATGGCCAGCCTGTCTATCTGCTGCTCTATGGCCTTGGCATCATATTCTTCTGCTTTTTCTACACCGCAGTCGTGTTTAATCCGGAGGAAACTTCGGAGAATCTAAAGAAGGCTGGTGGGTTCATTCCGGGCATCCGTCCCGGCAAGAACACCGAATCTTATCTCGATTATGTGCTGACGCGTATCACGGTGCTTGGTGCGGCTTATCTGACCTTGGTCTGTTTGTTGCCGGATTATATGATGGCACAAACCGGGCAGCAGCAGTTTTTCGCCATTGGCGGGACCAGCTTGCTGATTTTGGTTAATGTCACCATCGACACCATCTCGCAGATCCAGAGCCATTTGCTCGCGCATCAATATGGTGACCTGCTGAAAAAGGCAAAGCTGAAGGGTGGACGCGCCCGCTAAACGGTGCGACATCGAAACGAATCGGGGAAACGTTTCATGAATATCATCCTTTTGGGGCCTCCGGGCGCAGGTAAGGGCACGCAGGCTGCGTTTCTTGTCGAGAAATATGGCATGGTCCAATTGTCGACGGGGGACATCCTTCGTGCGGCGGTTAAGGCTGGTTCGGATGTCGGCAAAATGGCGGATGAAATCATGAAGGCCGGGAAATTGTTTCCCGACGAATTGATGGCGGAAATCCTTGGCGAGCATATGGACGCCATTCCCGCCGATAAGGGCCTCATCTTCGACGGATATCCGCGCACTGCGCCTCAAGTAGCGTTGTTGGATGTTTTGCTTTCGGCGCGTAACCGGACGCTTAACCATGTTGTCGAACTCGTCGTTGACGAAGACGCGTTGGTTGCGCGCGTGGTTGGCCGCTACACCTGCGCGAATTGTGGCGACGGCTATCATGACGTGTTCAAGCAACCCGTCGTTGCGAACACCTGCGACAAATGCGGTGCGCATGAATTCAAGCGCCGTCCGGATGACAATGAGGAAACAGTGCGGACCCGCATGGCGGAATATCGCGCAAAGACTGAACCCATTTTGCCTCTGTACGATGCGCGCGGCCTCGTCAGCCGGGTTGATGGCATGGCATCGATTGAGGACGTGACCGACGCCATCGACGCTATTATAGGCTGACCCCTGTGATCTGTGTGTAAGCAGGGGCCTCGCGTGTTCACGCAGTACAGTCGGAATTGACAATTTCGTCCAAAATGAACGAGACTTTTATTTCCGTAAAATCGGGGCTAGACCTTTCACATGAAAAGCGTCCTCTTTCCTGCCGCCCTTCTTGCGGCACTGTCTTCTCCAGCCTTCGCTGAAGTCAAAGCTGCGTCAGATACAGGCTTCAACTCGGTTCATATTTCGACCGTGAACGCGACGCCTGAGGAAATCTGGGAACGCCTGCTTTCACCGAAGGACTATTGGAACAAGGCGCATAGCTGGTCGGGTTCAAGCGCGGGTTTTTATATTGATGCCCAAGCCAATGGTTGTTTTTGCGAACTGTTTCAGGAGGCCGACGAGAATGGCAAGCTGAAGACCGTCGGTAGCGTCGAGCATATGCGTGTTATATTTGTGCAACCGGGCAGGGTATTGCGCATGCAAGGTGCGCTCGGTCCGCTGCAGTCAGAGGCCGTGATTGGCACGCTAACCGTTGCTATGGAGCGTGCTAAGGACAATGCGACCACGCGTGTTAGCTTCTCCTATTTAGTGGGCGGTTATATGCGCTACAAAGTATCAGAGATCGCCCCTGCTGTTGATAAGGTGCTTGGCGAGCAGTTTAAAAACATGCTGTCGCCTTTCGCGCCTGCAGGGACGGAAATACCCAAAGTGGATAGCTTCAAGCTGGATATCGAGACAATTGAAGAAGCAGCCTCTAACGAAGCGTCTGAAGGCAGCACAGCAAAGCCTGACGAAGATGTCTCCGCAAGTGAGTCGCCTCGAATGGAGCAAAATTAATTGCGGACGGGGGAACGCAGCCCGAAATCTAGCAATAAAGTCGAAATAGGCTGGTGCGAGATGGTTGATGTGCCAAGTCTTGGCCTGTCACAAGTGCATGCCAAAATGGACACGGGTGCGGCGACATCTTCCATTCACGCAACGCGTATCAAGCCCATTTCGCGCAACGGCAAACCTTATGTCGAATTCTGGTTCCGGCTGAATTCGGGTGAAAAACCCAAGCGTTATGAAGCCCCCATCATTGACCGCCGCATGGTGCGGTCATCCAACGGTGAACGACAAGACCGTTATGTCATCTCTGCGCAATTTTGTTTTGGTAAGCTCTGCTGGAACGGGCAGATCACCTTAGCTAACCGGCGATCCATGGCGTTTCCTTTGCTAATTGGTCGGCGGGCGTTACGGCGCGGCTTCCTCGTCAACAGCGGGCGACGGTGGGTGTTGGGAAAACCCGACAATCAAGGAAATACAGGCACATGAAAATCGCGATGTTGGCAAGGAACGCAACCCTTTATTCTCACCGACGCCTTGTTGAGGCTGCGCAAACGCGCGGTCACGAGATCGACATCTTAAACACCTTACGGGTGACCATGAATATCACCTCACATCGTCCCGAGGCTTATTATCAGGGTGCAAAGCTTGGCAAATATGACGCGGTTATTCCGCGTATCGGTGCGTCCGTGACCTTTTATGGCCTTGCCGTTTTGCGCCAGTTCGAGATGATGAATGTGTGGTCACTGAATGAAAGTGTGGCCATTGGCCGGTCGCGCGACAAATTGCGGTCGTTGCAGATTTTGGCGCGTAAGGGACTTGGCCTGCCTGTGACGGCTTTCGCCCATGACCCGCGCCAGACCGACGAAGTGATCCAGATGGTGGGCGGTGCGCCCGTCGTCATCAAATTGCTTGAGGGCACGCAAGGCATCGGGGTGGTCTTAGGCGAGACCGAGAAATCGGCCCGTTCGGTTATCGAGGCGTTTCGCGGTGCAAATGTTAACATCCTTGTGCAGGAATTTATCAAAGAGGCGAATGCCACTGATGTCCGGTGCTTCGTTATTGGGAATAAGGTCGTTGCGTCGATGCAGCGTCAGGGCGCAGAGGGCGATTTCCGGTCGAACCTGCATCGCGGCGGCACGGCTTCATCAATCAAGATTACGCCTGAGGAGCGGTCAACCGCCGTCCGCGCCGCACGCGCGATGGGATTAAATGTCGCTGGCGTTGACATGCTGCGGTCCAATCATGGACCGGTGATCATGGAAGTGAACAGCTCGCCGGGGCTCGAGGGTATTGAAAAAGCCAGCGGTAAGGATATTGCAGGCAAGATCATCGAGTTTATCGAAGAAAACGCCAGCGATGGTAAAACCAAGACTAAAGGCAAGGGGTAGCGCGCCTCTGGCCTTGACAGTTGGCGCGACTCACTGTATGGCGCGGCTAATCCCGAATAACTGGTGCAGCCAGCAGCGCGTTTATGCGTCCGCTGGTTTTGTGCGTTTCGGGATATCATCAGCGTTGAGATAGGGTTTGTCCTTTCGGGGCACCTGTGGAGCAGGAGTAAATAAATTGGCACGTATTGCCGGAGTTAACATTCCAACCAACAAGCGCGTGATCATTGCGCTTACCTACATTCACGGTATCGGCCGCACTAAAGCCGTCGAAATCGCGACAAAGCTAGGAATTGATCAGAGCCGTCGTGTGCAGGATCTTTCGGATGCTGAAGTTCTGCAAATCCGCGAAACCATCGATGCGGGCTACACCGTAGAAGGCGATCTGCGCCGCACCACATCGATGAACATCAAACGTTTGATGGATCTCGCCTGCTACCGTGGCCTTCGCCATCGTAAGGGCCTTCCCGTCCGTGGTCAGCGCACGCATACCAATGCGCGCACCCGTAAGGGCAAGTCCAAGGCAATCGCGGGCAAGAAGAAATAAGAATAGTCCGAGGGACTGAATTTTATTTCTCCGCCTGAGGCACATAACGGTTTTTGTAAGATTAGGATTTCAATATGGCACGCGAACCACAGCGCATTAAAAAGCGGGAGCGCAAAAACATCTCGGCAGGCGTCGCGCACGTCAATGCCAGCTTTAACAACACGATGATCACGATCACTGATGCCCAAGGCAACGCGATCAGCTGGTCTTCCGCAGGAACCATGGGTTTCAAGGGCAGCCGCAAGTCGACCCCTTACGCAGCGCAGGTTGCCGCAGAAGATGCTGGCAAGAAAGCTGCGGAACATGGTGTTCGCACGTTAGAAGTCGAAGTGAAGGGCCCGGGCTCGGGTCGTGAATCCGCGCTGCGCGCTTTGCAAGCAGTGGGTTTCACCATCACCTCGATTCGCGACGTGACATCGATTCCGCACAATGGCGTTCGTCCTTCCAAGCGTCGGCGCGTCTAAGCATTCGTTTCAGGGGCGGCTGTTCAGTCGTTCCTTCTTTTACCCGCGACCCGGCACGGTGCACCAAACTGCCGGTTTTGCAAAACCCAAGGGGAAATCCATGTCCGTCAATATCAAGAACTGGCAGGAACTGAAAAAGCCCAACGCACTTGAACTGAAATCAGGTAGCGATGCGAAGCGTAAGGCAGTATTTGTTGCCGAGCCGCTTGAGCGTGGCTTTGGCTTGACGCTCGGTAACGCGCTGCGTCGCGTATTGCTTTCATCGTTGCAGGGCGCAGCGATAACGTCGATCAAGATCGAGAATGTTTTGCATGAATTCTCGTCGCTTGCTGGCGTGCGCGAAGATGTCACTGACATCGTTTTGAATATTAAACAGGTCGCCCTGAGGATGGAAGGCGAAGGCCCCAAGCGTCTTCAGCTTTCCGCCACTGGCCCTGGCGCTGTAACCGCTGGCGACATTGCGGTATCAGGCGACATCCAAGTGATGAACCCTGACCTCGTCATCTGCCATCTTGACGAAGGCGCTACGTTGAACATGGAAATCACAGCCGACAGCGGTAAGGGCTATGTGCCTGCAGTCGCCAACCGCCCGGCAGATGCTCCAATCGGATTGATCCCGGTTGATAGCCTGTATTCGCCCGTGCGTCAGGTTGCGTATAAGGTCGACAACGCCCGCATCGGTCAAGAATTGGACTATGACAAGCTTTCGCTGACCATCGAAACCGATGGCACCGTAACGCCAGAAGACGCTGTGGCTTATGCCGCCCGCATCCTTCAGGACCAGTTGCAAGTGTTCGTGCACTTCGAAGATTCGATGGCCGCGTCATCGCCGATGATTGGCATGGCTGCACCTTCGGCTTCTTCGGAAGAATCGGATGCGAACCAGCTTAACCGTTACCTTCTCAAGAAGGTCGACGAGTTGGAACTGTCGGTGCGCAGCGCAAACTGCCTGAAGAACGACAACATCATCTACATTGGCGACCTTGTTCAAAAGAGCGAAGCTGAAATGTTGCGTACACCTAATTTCGGCCGCAAGTCGCTGAACGAGATTAAGGAAGTATTGTCATCGATGGGCTTGCGCCTTGGCATGGACATTCCCGGTTGGCCGCCAGAGAATATTGAAGAAATGGCCAAGAAGCTCGAACAAGAGCTGCTCGGTTAAAATATTTGGGCCAAGGCGTTGCTTTGGCCCAGCAAACAGGGAAATGGCCGCCCTTAACTGGCCAGGATCGGGGTACCTGATACGGCCCCCCTACGAACGAAGGAAAAAGATATGCGCCATAAAGTTGGCCACCGTAAGCTGCAGCGTACCACGTCGCACCGTACCGCGATGCTTCGCAACATGGCAGCGTCGCTTATCAAGCATGAACAAATCAAGACGACTTTGCCAAAGGCGAAGGAACTGCGCCCCTATATCGAAAAGCTGATAACGCTTGCGAAAAAGGGTGGCCTTTCCAACCGTCGCCTCGCGATGAGCCGTTTGATGGACGACACGCAGTTGGCGAAATTGTTTGACGAACTGGCAACCCGCTATGCCGACCGTAGCGGTGGTTACAGCCGCGTGATTAAGGCTGGCTTCCGTGGTTCGGACGCCGCGCCAATGGGCGTTATTGAACTTGTTGATCGCAATGTCGATGCCAAGGGTCAAGACAGCGGTCCAGTAGAAGTGCTGGACGACGACGCGTAAACGCGTTGCACGTTAGAATTTCAAACGGGCGGTATCCAAAAGGGTGCCGCCCTTTTTCTTTGCCTCAGGTCCTGACCCTAGACCTTGCGACTGTGACATGCCGCTTGTTAAGCATCTCCACCATAGCCGACACCTGACCCATGAATGCGACGAATTTGCGATTTTAACGCCCGGACGAAGCGCAATATGGTTGGCGTTATCTGACTGACGCTTTACGCCCAGAATAAAGAATTGAACGTTGGGGAAATGAATTTATGCGAAGCGCACTTTTGCTTGGGGCTACGATCATGATGATGCCAATTTCGTCTATCGCTATGGCCCAGGGCGCGGCAACCACCGACGCCACTGCCGGCCTGATCTATCCCAAAACGAAGACCGTAAATGTCGTCGATGAACAATTCGGCGTAAAGGTGGCTGACCCCTATCGCTGGCTTGAGGATGATGTCCGCGTCAATGCCGAAGTCGCAAATTGGGTGGCATCACAAAATGCCGTCACCGATGCGTATCTGGCAACTTTGCTGGGCAAGAAAATTCTTGCCGACCGGATGAAGAAGCTGTTCGATTATGAACGCTTTGGCCTTCCTGAAAAGGCGGGTGGCTATTATTTCTTTAACAAAAATGACGGGTTGCAAAACCAGTCGATTTTATATGTGCGTAAAGGCCTCACGGGTGCTGACCGCGTGTTGCTTGACCCGAATGGCTGGGCACAGGATGGCGCAACGGCGCTGGATAGCTGGGTGCCTTCGAAAAATGGCAAGCTGCTGGCTTATGCCATTCAGGACGGTGGCTCCGACTGGCGCACACTCAAGGTGCTGGATACCGCGACGGGCAAAGTTTTGGCCGACGAAATCAAATGGGCCAAATTCACGAATATCAGTTGGGTGGGTAATGCAGGATTTCTCTATTCGCGTTTCGCCGAACCACAAGAAGGCGCAGCGTTCCAGCAGCTGAATTATAACCAGACGGTTTACTATCACAAAATCGGCACGCCACAGTCGGAAGACAAAGCGATTTACGCAACGCCCCAGAAGCCTGAATATGGGCACAGCGCGCAAGTGACGCATGACGGCAAATGGGCGGTGATCACCACCTCGTCAGGCACGGATGAGAAATATGAGCTGCACGTGATGCCGCTTGGCAAAAGCCCCAATTGGAAGGCGCAGCCTTTGGTCAAGGGACTCGATAATGACTGGGGCCTTATCGAAGGCATGGGCAATATATTGTGGTTCACTACCAACAAGGATGCGCCAAAGCTAAAGGTTGTGCGCGTCGACCTTGGAGCAAAGTCGCCCGTGTTTGCTGACCTCATCCTTGAGCGCACAGAAACGCTGTCTCGGGTGCAAATCGTCGGCAACCGTATGATCTTGTCGTACATCAAGGACGCCAGATCGATGGCGCTGATGACGGACCTTGCAGGGCAGCCTGTTCAGGAAATCGCACTGAACGCGATTGGCACTGCCAGCGGCTTTTCCGGCACACCGGGCGACGCGGAGACATTTTATGGCTTTTCTAGCTTTAATCAGCCGGGCGCCGTCTACCGATTTGACAGCAACAGCGGGATATCGACACCATTTGCGCAACCGAGGTTGAGCTTCAACCCGCAAGATTTTTCGGTGTCCCAAATATTCTACCCATCAAAGGACGGCACGAAGATTCCGATGTTCATCGTGCATAAGAAGGACCTTGACCTGTCCCAAGGCGCGCCGACATTGTTATATTCTTATGGCGGGTTCAACATTTCGCAGACGCCCACTTATTCGGCAACGCGGATGGCTTGGCTCCAGTCCGGCGGCGTATTTGCGCTTGCGAACATTCGTGGCGGCGGGGAATATGGCAAGCCATGGCATGATGCAGGCCGCCTGATGAACAAGCAGAATGTCTTTGACGATTTTGCAGCGGCGGCGGAATATCTGATCGCCAGTGGCATTTCGGCC
>Ga0247843_1005188_pt1 | contig 18432 bp, 7 predicted proteins | sample LaCruzMarch2017__FD_192420 | JGI IMG/M metagenome (GOLD analysis project Ga0247843, IMG submission 192420) | Freshwater microbial communities from meromictic Lake La Cruz, Castile-La Mancha, Spain - LaCruzMarch2017_8m | ecosystem: Environmental > Aquatic > Freshwater > Lake | place: Spain...
CGCCACCCGCCCGCCGCCCTTCAACACCACCGCCGCCCGCCATCCTTGAACCTCTTCCTCCACCGCCACGATCCACGGCCGCGCCTCCTCCAGCTTCCCCGCGACCTTCGCCCATTCCTTCTCCCCCACCAGCCGCCACACCGGCAGCGGGAACCACAGCGTCTTCCCTAACAGCCCGCCGACCCGCGCGTAGAACGCCTCCGCGTCCGGCAAAAACTCCGCCAGCCGCCAGCTCACGCTGAAGTTCTTCCCCGTCACCGGATTCACCAGCCCCGCCGCCACCCGCGACGAGCTCCCCGGCCGCTCATCGTCCTCCCACGTGAAGCCCTCCCCGCGGAAATGCCGCTGCCACGCCAGGCAGCACCCCGCCAGGCCCATGCCGGTGATGTGGATCGATTCGCTGATGGCGGATCTTCTACGCCGTCCCGACCGAATGCAACCGCGCGCCGCCATCCATCAAAGCCGGACCGCCGGCACGAATCGTCGGCGGTCACCAAGCAACTTGTCTTGCACCCCCAACCTGCCCACATTTCCGACATGAAGCTGCTGCACTATGTCGAGATCGAGAACTTCAAGCGCTACGGAGAAATCCAGCGCATCGAACTTGATCACCCCTCCGTGCTCATCGGCCCGAACAACTGCGGCAAAACCAGCGCGCTCCAGGCGATCGCCCTCTGGTCGATTGGCCTGCGGACCTGGCGGAGAGAGTCGGAGGACTCAAAGGCGGAGAAGCGGACGGGTAAGGCACTCAACCGGCTCAGTATTCTGGCGGTTCCGGTGCCGAAAACGCGGCACTTCTGGAACAACCTGAAGACAGGCAACAAGGACCTTCGCATCACGGTGGCAGTGGACGTTCAAGGTAGGCCGGAGCCGGTGACGATGATCTTCGCGCACCATGCCAGCGACGAGTTGGTCTATTGCAAGCCGGCTCCGGAGACTTTGGTCAATCAAGCAGCCTTCGAGGCGGCAGCCGCGCTTGAGGTGTCGCTGCTCTACCCGATGTCGGGCATTTCCGCAGACGAGGCTGTGATCCTGCCAAAACGAATTGAGTTCCTGATGGGCCGGGGCAGCACTGCGGAGGTATTGCGCAACATCTGTCTCCAAGTGCTGGAAACCAACGCAACGGACTGGCAGGAGATCGCCGACCTGATGGAGCGCCTTTTCCATGTACGCCTCGGCATGCCGAAGGAAAACGAGAAGGGCGGAGTGGATCTTGCCTACGTGCAAGCTGGAACCGCAGGTGAGATGGATCTCGGGCTCTCCGGCCGTGGATTCCAGCAAATGCTTCTGATCTTCGCTCACCTGTTTCTGCACAAGGGAAGCGTGCTCCTGATCGATGAGCCGGACGCACATCTGGAGATCCTGCGACAGAGGCAGGTGTTCGCCCTGCTACGGGACATCGCGCACCGGAACCGCTGCCAGGTGGTACTGGTGACCCACTCCGAGGTGGTGCTGGGCGAGGCACTGGACACCAATCTGACGCTGATCCTCGACGGGAGGGCGGACGATCTTGCAAAAAAGGCGGAGATCCGGGACGCGCTGAAGCATTTCGGGGCGGATCATTACGTTAGGGCAAGGGAGACGGGGCACGTGCTCTATGTGGAAGGCAGCACTGATATCGACATGCTCAAGGCCTTCGCAAGGAAGCTGGACCATCCGGTCAAGGACCGGATGGAAGACGGGTCTCGTCTCAACACCTACTACCTTCAAGACAACTTTCCGGGCGAAGATCGCACGACCGAAGAAGAGCTCGAACGGGTCGAAGGAGGCTTCGGAATGCATGCCCGCGACCACTTCAAAGCGCTCGGGGTGATGTTGCCTGGCCTCCGGGGCCTTGCCATCCACGATCATGATGGAAGGCCGCGGCGCGAGGTGACGGGTGGTGGGCTGAAGGAATTGCAATGGCGGCGCTACGAACCGGAGAACTACTTTGTGACGCCGGAACTGCTCCAGCATTGGGTTGCGGATCAACTGGGCCCCCAGGAGTTATTTGCCACCGCCCGCACTTCTGTGATGAAGGAGCTATTGCGGGAATTTGTTTTTGCGGAGAATCCCGAGGATTTGGAAACCTACCTGCGAGGGGACGAACCGACCCGCAAAGCACTATGGCGGGGACGGACCCAATACCTGAAGCTTAGCTCCTTTGCTGAAGAGTATTTTCGTCGGATCGCTGCGACGACGGCGACTCCCATGCTCTTGCGAAAAGGCTCCCTCCATGAACTGATCGGTGCTTGTGACCCCACTGAACTCAATGGGGACGTGAAGGACAAGCTCGAGGCGCTGCTCGAAATCCTCAAATGAGAAGCTATATCATTGTTGTGCATCACTCCCACTCCCCCACCGGGAACCGCAGGAAATACATCGTGCTCTTCCCCTCGTAGATCACCCCGAGGTGGGAATCGTCCACCGGCGCGAGGCAGGAATAGCCGAAGCAGCCGCGCGAGTCGTAAAGACGGAAGTCACCCACCGGCCAGGTCAGACCCTGGTCCTGCGAACGCTTGACCGTCATCGAATGCCGGCCGTCGGTCGCGTCGGGATTCGAGAACCACAGCGCGCCCTTCCACTCTAACAGGCTCGCCATGCATACCGGTTCCCGTAGTGCCTTGCGGTCGCTGGGATGGAGTTGCCAGGTCTTTCCCAGATCCTTCGTCACCGCCACCGTCCGCGACCCGCCGCGGTTGTCGCGGGCGTTGATCATGATCGAGCCATCCGCCAGTTCGGCGACCTGTGCTTCGGTGGTGTCGATCTTCATGCCGGTGCCGGGTTGCCAGGTTTTGCCGTGATCCTTGGAGAAGATCAGCGTCGACCACGGCTTGCCGTCCGCCGCGCGGTACTGGGCGGGAAAAACGAGCGTGCCATCTTTCAGCGCGATCCCCATCCCGGGGCCGTTGAAGAACAAGCGCTGAGCCGGGTCCTTGACCTGCGTGGTGATGTTCACCGGCTTCGACCAGGTCTTCCCGTCGTCGTCGCTGCAGGCGAGCACGAGCTGCCCGGTCTCTTCCGGCGTCATGCCCGGGCCGGAGCCGTTCCACGCGCGGTTGCCGTGGCTCCACAACGCGGCGATCCAGATCCGGCCGTTGCTGGGATCGACGAGGATCGAGGGATCACCCACGCCGTCAAAGCCGTGCTTCGGATCATTGCCCATGTCCATCGCCACCTGCATCGGTTCCCAGCTCTGCCCGCCGTCGGTGCTGCGGGAGACGCCGACGTCGATGTTCGCCGGCAAGTCGCCCGCATGGCCGTAGCGGATGTCATAGACCGCGATCAACGTGCCCGCCTTGCTCCGCACGAGACCGGGAATCCGGTACGACTTCGACCCGTCGTCGCCCGGCACGCGAACCGCGTAGCCGATCCGCTGCGCGCCCTCCGGCGAAGCGACCGCCGGCTCCAGCATCTTGCCGCCGGCTTTCACGCGGAAGACCGACGCATCGATCCGCCCGTCGATCGAGGCGCTCTCTTTCAAAATCGGCGACACCCAGAACCAGTGCTCCCCGGCGGGCAGCGGATGGTCGAGGGACAAGGAGATCTTTTCCGCCGCCTTCGTCCCCTCCCCCATCACCGGGCCCGGCTCCGCCGCGGGATCGGCACTGCCGGCGTGAATCCGGAACGACGCGATGTCCTCCATCCTCGTCGTTCCACCGAAGCCGAGTTCGATCCCTTCCAGCATCACCTCGCCCTCGCTCCCCTCGACCGCCACCCGGAAACCCAGCACCGGATTGAAGTCTTCCCGGATGAACGCCGGACACACCGGCTGCGCCGTTTCCACCGTGGTCGCCCGCGCCGGGCCCGGCCGGAGGATCATCACGTCGTCTAACAAAAGCCCCGCATCAGCCGGTGCGGTCAGCCGGAAGCGGACCTCGCGCGTGCCTGCCGGCAGCTCCGCCCGCAGCTCGGTGAGAAAACCGCCCACCTTCACCGTGGCGGACCCGTTGAGCACCTCGCTCCAGCCGTCCTTGCCCTTGGCCTCGATCCGGAAATCGAAGGGCCCGCGCTTCGTCCAGCGCTCGGCCTGCATCACCAGCACCGCGCCCTTCTCCGCGGCGGCCGGCAACGCCAGCAGCACCTGCCGCTCGCCCTCGCCGGCGATCCTCAGGCACTGCTTGCCGCTCTTCCCCAGGCCGGCATGCACCCGGGCATGGCCCTCCTCCGCCGACCAGCGGCCGACGCTGCTTTCCAGCACGGTGAAGGGCCCGGCGGCGGGCGATTCGAAGGACTCGGCAAGCACCGCGGCACTGCCTAACAGGACACTGGTCAGGGTTCGGATCATGGATTCGGGATTCAGTTCGGAGCTATAACGCAGGCCGGCGGTGTCGCCCACCGGAATGAAAGTGAACATCCACTTCCAGTCGCTCCTGCGATGCGGGATTTTCAGCAACACCTCGTTCCAGCCTTTCTTCAACCGGATCTTCGACGGCTCGCGGAAAAAGTAATCCTCGTTGGTGAAGGGCGTCTCGTTGTCCTTCACCCGCGGCGCGGCGTTGTCCCAGACCGGTGGCGCGACCAGGCTGCCGTTCACCCGGATCCACGGCTTCTTGTCATGCCATTCGCCCTGCCGGAAAGTGAAGGCCCCGCGGCGGTCGGAGCGGGAGCTGCCGTGGAAGCCGATCCAGGCCGGCATCTCCTGATGCTTCGGCGACCACACGTGGGTCAGCGCGTAGCAAGTCCCCTCGGCCTCCTTGACCGGCGCGCCGAAGCCGAAGAAGTGCTTCAGGTAAACCGTCGCCGCCCCGAAGCCGCGGTCCAGCCAGCGGTAGTTCTTGCCGTCGATCTCATAGGAATCCCGTAGTTCGCTCTCGACCGGGAACTCCTTCGCCACGTCGCCGCCGTGCGGGAAGGGCCCGATGATCCGCCAGCGCAGGTCGGTCTGCTTGAAATAGGGAAACTCCTTGCCGCGGAAGTAGCGCTCCTTGTGGTCGAGCAAACGCGCCTCGAACTCCACGAACCTCGCCCATTCCGGCGTTCCCGGCGCGGGCAGGTTCGCCCAGAATTGCTCGCGGTCGTCCTTCTCCACCCCGCGCCACATTGACTCGGCGTAGGTCACCATGCCCGGATAGACCGGGTTCTGGCGGAGCTGGTCGCGCTCGCTTTCGATCCGGATGTCCGGCCACGAACACAGGATCCCGCCGAGCGCCCGCGCGTCGCCATGCGGCCGGCGACAGGACTGCTGGAACAGGAAAGTCGAGACCACCTCGAAGGGGTCCATGTGGTTGATATAGGTCGAGCGGCAGTCGAGGAACGGGTTCTCCGGCAGCGGATTCGCCCGCGCCCAGAGCTGCGTGATCCGCTTCTTGTCGGCGGGGTCTTCCAGGCCTTTCCGCCAGCCGATCACCTCGCGACCGAGGCTGCGGACATGGGCCGACATTTCCGGCAGCCAGCTTGAGTCGACGTGTTCGCCTTTTTCACGAATCTCATCGGTGCCGAGGTGAATCGATGGCATTTCCACCGGCGAGGCCAACGAGGCGAGCTCGCTCAGCAGTTCCTTGAGGATCTTCCGGCTCTCCGGCGAGTTCATGGAGGTGATCCCGAGCGACTTCCGCAGCGATTCGCTGTGGCCCGGCATGTCCATCTCGGGAATCAGCGTGATCCCGCGCTCCCGGCAAAACGCCACCAGCTCGCGGAACTCACGATGAGTGTAGTACTTCCCCGGCTGCCGGGTCATCGACGAGGTGACCGCGGGATGCACCTTGCTCTCCAGCCGCCAGCCCGGGTTGTCGGTGAAGTGGAAATGGAAGACGTTCAGCTTGTATCGCGCCATCACCTCGATCTGCTCCTTGAGCAGCTCCGGCGACTGGTAATTGCGGCCGGTATCCAGCATGAAGCCGCGCACCGGAAAAGCCGGCCAGTCGGCGATCGTCACCCGGGGCAAGTCCACCTTGTCGCCGTTTTTCCTAAGCAGTTGGCGCAGCGTTTCCGCGGCATGGATCATCCCCGCGCGATCCGCAGCGGTGACCACGACCTTTCCGCCCTCCACCTCCAGGCGATACGCTCCGCCGAAGCCATGCGGATTCTTCACCTCGCCCCTTCTCGGCTCGATCCCCGCTCCGACCGCGTTGAGCCGCGGCTTGAGCCCGGCTTCGGCCAGCACCGCGAGAAGACGCGCCGCGTCGGCATCGTCCGCCGTGGCGACCCCGATCTCGTCTGTTAGAACCAGACGCCCTTCCCCTTCCGCCACTTCCCGCGGCAGCGGGATCAACGCGGGCAGCGCTGCCGCCAACGGCAGGCATCCGAGGAACAGGCAGACGAGAATCGATCGCACACCGCCAGAATGGCGACTCCCGGCTGGCCCTGCAGCCCCTCCAAGACCGGTTGGTTCCACCGACCAGTCAACCTTCCTGTTTGAGGCACTCACCACGACCCCTACCGCGCCCTCGCCTTCAACACCGCCTCTCCCAGCCGAATCCCTACCGGGCGCTTGTCCGGCGGATGGACGTCGGGGCTGTCCCAACCGAGATCCTCGGTCACGACCAGATGGACGTTGGACAGGCCGCGCGCGACGTCGGCCTGGACCTTCCGGTAGGCCGGCCAGTGCCTCCGCAACGGATCACTTCCGCCGATCCGCGGGAGCTGGACCAGGAAGAACGGCAGTTTCTCCTGCCGCAGCTCTTTTCGCCAACCGCTCACCAGGTCGGAAATCAGCCGCCGGTTCCACGCGTCGTCGTCGATCTCCGCGTTCGTCTCACCCTGATACCATAGCACGCCGTCGAAAGGGAATCCCGCCCAAGCGCGCACGCCGGACTCGAACAGGAAGCCGGGCTTGAAGGGATGGCTGGCCTCCGGATGAGAGCCCAAGTTCTTCCGCGCCCGGCCCCGCGCCCACGCGCTGACCCGCGGCGAGTCCAGCCAGCGCCGATCGAGCAAGTCCGCATACTCCTGCCGCGCCGCGAGCACCGGACGCGGCAGCCACGCCTCGGTACCGGATCCGCCGACCGCGTTCTCGACCAGTCCGACCGGCACCCCGTCGTTCAAATGGACCGCCTTCCCCGCCCACCACGCCACCGCCGAAAACGCCGCCGCGGATTTCTCCGAGGACTTTTCCCAACTGCCGGTGAAATGGTCCCGCGGATTCAAGCGGGCAAGCGTCGCCACGTCGTAAACCCGGCCATCGGTCGGCGCGCCTGTTAGATTGCACAAACGGATCGCCGGGAATTTCCCTGCCGTCCGGGCTTCCTCGATTCCCCCCGTCGCCCGCCTCAAGGGGAAGTCCATGTTCGACTGCCCGGAACAGAGAAAAACCCGGCCGACCAGCACGTCATCGAGCACCACCTTCGCCCGGCCCGCGGTCACCGACAAAGTCGTGCCTTTCGCCGAGGCAGGCATCGCCGGCAGCACCACCTGCCAGCGGCCATCCCGATCCGCTAGCACGCTGGCGGATTCCCCCGCGAAGGCAACCGTGACCTCCTCACCCGGCATCGCGCCGCCCCAAACCGGCACCGGCTTCGCCATCGGCAGCACCATCTGCGATGCGAAAGGCCGTGCGAGAGCCACTCCACCCGCAATCACAGCGGCTCCGGGGCAAACCAGCAGCAATGCGATCAGACCGACGCAAATCAAGCCTTTCATCGAGGGCGAGGTGACGGGAAACCCCGGCAAATGACAAGCTCCGCCCACCAGCTCTCAACGGCGGCGGCGCAGGATCAGAAGGATTCCGATGGATCCCAGGAAGGCGAATCCGGGCTCTGGAACCACCGCGATGACACCCGATGAAGCAAAGCCAGAAATATCCCAACTCAAGCCGGGCGCGAGCGAGGCACCGCTGAAGTCAAAGGTATAACTGTTGTCCACAAAACTCGTGAAGGTGGCGATCTGGAAGCTGTTGCTGACCGACGGATTGAAGCCGTTGATCAAGGCCAGTGAAATGGTGCCTCCCGCGGTCAACTCTCCTGAAACAAGCAAGCGGTCGAAGGCGCTGGTTGCGGTGCCGCCGATCTCTACCTGCCAGTCGGAGCCGCTTCCCAGCCCGAGATCCCCGGTGATGGTCATCGTCCCCGCCGAGGCGCCGGTCGCGAGAGTTCCATCGATCGCTGCATTGCCCAAGACCGTGCCGGTCCCGGAAAGAATCTGCGAGGCACCAAGAGTCCATGCGACCGCCGAGACATCGAGCGTGGTCGAGGCTCCGACGATGATCTGCGAGGAAGTCGCGACGGCATTCGCGGCACCCAGCTTGAGCGTGCCACTCTGGATATTCGTCGCGCCGGTGTAGTCGTTGGAAATCCCGTCGAGCACCAGCACCATCCCGCTGCGCTTGTTGAAACCGCCGGAGCCGGTGATCTTGGCGGACCATGTCTGGGTCCAGCCGGTCGCCCCGTCGAAGTTCCCGCCGCCCGCGCCCAGTGTGATGGTCTTCGCGGAGGAGATCCCCGCGCCGTTGGCATTCAGGAACAGGCCGCCGCCATCGAGCGAAATGTCGGTGCTGCCGCCCATGCTGGTCTCCGACAGGAAGCCGATGGTGCCGGATGTCGCTTTCCAGGTTCCCGTGAAGCCGCTGTTACCGGTTCCGCTGATCACGATGTTGCCGCTGCCGTTGCGCAGGAAGGTGCCGGAACCCGTGATCGTCTTGGTGATGCCCGTCGGGATGCCGCTGGTGGTGTTTGCCGCCTGAAAGGTCGCCCCGCCGGCGATCGACAGGTTGCCGGTGGCATTCAACGGGATGCCGCTTCCCGTGTTTCCGCTGATCTTCAGCGTGCCTCCGCTGACGGTGATCCCGCCCTGTGGGACCGTGAGCGCGGCGTTGTTGGAAATGTCGAGCGTGCCCGCTCCAGCCTTCTCGAGGCCGATGGTGCGGTTTGAATTTCCTTGGACGAAAGTCCCGGAAAAGACCGAGTTGGAGGACTGGTCGACCTTCAAGTTGCGGTTCGCATTGGTGCCGCCATCCGCCCAGTCGGTCCGCACCGAGCCTGCTCCGCTGAGTTCGCCGATGGTCGCAGTGCCGAGGTTGTAGGCCGAGCCGAGAATCAAGCCTGCTCCGGTGTTGATGACGACCTTCGTCTGGTTGCTGGTCTGGCCGGTAGGATCGGTCGCCGCCGACCCGAGAACGACGAACTGGTTGCCAACCGTCAGCGTCCCGTTGAAGCCGGCCGAATGGCTGAGGCGGAGCGTGGTGGACCCCGTCTTGATCACATCACCGCTGAAGCCACCCGCGCCGGTGATCTTGATATCCGACGTGTTGTTCAGGGTCAGCAAGCTGCCGGCGGCGATGGTCACGCCGGTCTGGCTGATGGCGGAGCCCAGATTGACAGTGGCGCTGGCGGTGAAGCTGGCGCTGTCGCCATTCACCCAGGTCGCCGGGCCATTCCACACGCCCGCCGCCGTCCAGACGGTGTTGGCGGGATTGGCGGCCGTCCATACCAGATCCGCAGCAAGCAGCGGCGATCCCATCAGGGGGAACAGGGCGAACGGGAGATGTCGACGACAGAAACTGAACATGGCTACTACGGTTTTCGAAGGCTAATCAGCACACCTCTCACCAACCCGCCTCTCAAACCCCGGTTGGTTTCCCAAACCAGATTCAAACCTTGCCTCCCCGCCAACCGGTTTCCAGAGCCAACCAGTCGTCCCACCTTTGATTTCACCGCTTCCCGGCTCGACCTTCCAGTCCCGCCGGTGCCCTCGCTTCCTGATGAAATCCTGTCTTGTCACCCTTTTTCTCCTCCTGACCGCTTTCCCCGCGGCCGCCGCGCATTACAAGGTCTTCCTCCTCACCGGCCAGTCGAACTCGCTCGGCACCACCAACGGCACGGAAGCCGACCCCTCCCCCGGCAGCGATCCCGCCGACTCGCACGTCAAATTCTTCTGGCACAACGTCGCCGACGCCGCGACCTCGCTCGGCACGTCCGGCGGAGCCTTCACCCCGCTGCAAGCCCAGCAGGGGAACTACTATCCCGGCAGTAGCACGCACTGGGGCCCGGAGATCGGCTTCGGCCGCACCCTTGTCCGCGCCGGAGTGGAAAACGTCGCCATCATCAAGGCCTCACGCGGCGGCGGCGGGAACACCAACTGGTCGGAGTCGTCCGGCGGGCACATGTATTCCCACCTCGTCACCACGGTGAACGCCGCCACCGCGACCCTCACCGCGAATGGCGACACTTTCGAAATCACCGGCCTGCTCTACCTCCAGGGCGAAAGCGACAGCACCGCAGAGGCGGACATCGCCGGCACCCGCCTCAAGGAACTGGTCGATAACCTGCGCGCCGACCTTCCCAACGCCGCGAACCTGAAAGCCGTCATCGGCGGGATCGCCGCCGCCGGGACCACCCGCGACACGGTCCGCGCACGGCACCAGACGCTCGCAGCCGGCTCGGCCTCCGTCGACTTCTTCCCGAACCTCGACCTCCAATCGCAGGTCACCGACGGCCTGCATTTCAACAAGGCCGCCAAGCTGCGGATCGGCGAGCGTTTCGCGCAGGCCTTCTTCGCCAACGGCACCGTGGCACGGCGCTATGGCAAGCTGGTCTTCATCGGCGACTCGATCACCCAGGGCGGCAATGGCGACCGCCCCGGCTACCGCTACCAGGTCTTCAAGCGCCTGGCCGAGCAAGGCGTGCCGATCGATCCGGTCAATGGCTACCAGTTCACCGGTTCGGTCACCGGCCCCCAGACGACGCCGTTGCTGACCACCCCGGACGTGAACGGCCAGGCCTTCGAAAACGTCCACGACGGCCACTACGGCTGGCGCGCCTCGTGGATCAACGCCCGCGTCCGCCTGCCCGCCAACCGCCGCTCGAACAACCGCGGCGAAGGCTCGCTGCTCAACTGGACCGGCCAGGCGCAGCCGCAGGCCTATGACATCGGCGGCCCCGACCTCACCGTCGCCTACCCCGACCCGACCGCCAGCGGCACCGGCAATAGCGGAACGACCTATGTCCCGGACACCGCCTCGGTGATGATCGGCATCAACGACCTCGGCGACGACAACCTCTCCGCCAACCAGGTGGTCGCCGACCTCGGCACCATCATCGACCAACTTCGCGCCGCGAACCCCAACGTGCGGCTTTTCATCAACCGCCTGCTTCACACGAACCAGACCCAGGCGATGCGCGATGCCGTGGACGCAGTCAACGCCCAGCTCGCCGCGCTCGCCTCCGCGAAGAACGCCGCCTCCGCCACCTCGCCGCTGTGGATCATCGATGCCAACACCGGCTTCATCCCCGCGACGATGACCTACGACGCCGTCCACCCGAACGCTGACGGCGAAGCCCATGTCGGTGACCGCATCGCCGCGGGGCTCGGCGTGATCGAGTCACCGGTAGCCGCCGCGACCGCTCCGCCGCCGAATGAAGAGAAGACATCCGCCGATCTCAACAGCCGCTTCGAAGGCAACGAAATCTGGAACGGCAGCACCTACCTCAACGGCTGGGCGCAGTTCAACGAACTGACCGAAAGCCTGCCCGAAGCCACCGACCTCCGCCTCGTCCACCCCTCGACCAACGGTCGCTGGCTAGAAGGCACGAACGCCGGCTGGAGCTCCCTGTCGGCCGGCTCGTGGACCTTCGAGACCCGCCTGAAATGCAACGCGAACGCCAACGGCTTCGCCCTTTGGCTCGGCACCGGCACCCAGCGGATCATCGTGGAAATCCACGGCAACCGCACCCAGGATTTCGGTGCGACCAGCTTCAACGTCGCCCACAACAACCTGGACGGGAACTTCCATGTCTTCCGCGTGACCCACGACGCGGCCAACGCGAGATATCATGTCTTCCGCGACAACATCCGCCTCACGCCCCTCGATGGCGCGACCTACGACCAGGCCGGAGCCGACAACCGCATGATCCTCGGCGACTACACCACCGCCACCTTCGGCAATGCCTTCGACATCACGCTCGACCACGTCCGCTTCGGTCCCGGGGCCTGGCTCCCGCCGGGGCTGGACAGCGATTTGAACGGCATGACCGATGCTTGGGAATACCGCTACTTCGCCGTAGTCACCGGCACGAATCCGGCGGGAAATCCCGACGAGGACGCCTTCACCAATCTCCAGGAATTCCAGAATAGCACCGACCCCGTGGTGGCGGATGCCGCGCCCGTCACCTTGCGGACCTTTCTCATGACCGGCGGTGGAAATGCCCGTGGATTCCCTTCGACCACCGCCCTGAATTCCCCGGCACCCGGCAACCATCCGGCCGAGCAAGCCGGCGGCGTGTGGTTCCACGACGGCAGCGACTGGACCACGCTGGCCGCCGCAAGCGACGGGACCTTCGGCCCGGAAATCGCCTTCGCCCGCTTGCTGTGGGATGCCGGCCACCGCGGCTTCGGCATCGTGAAATCCACCACCACCGGCGGCGGGAACTCGCTCTGGCAAAAGGGCAGCGCCGACGACTCCGCTTACGCTGCCCTCGTCGCCACCGCCACCGCGGCAGCCGCCCATCCACCGGCCGGCTTCGACAGCGTCAGCTTCACCGCCTTGCTCCACGTCAAAGGGGAAGGCAACGACGCCACCGAAGCGACCGCCGCGGACACCCGCTTCGCCACCCTGTTAGATAACCTCAAGGCCGACCTTCCCGGCACTTCCGGACTTCACGGCATCCTCGGCGAGATCGGCGGCAACGGTGCAAATCGCGACACCACCCGCAGCCGTCACGTTACCCTCGCCTCCGCCCGCACTGACATCGGCATCGCCCGCGCGACCGGACTCGCCGTCCACAATCTCGACGGCCAGGGCATCCATTACAGCGCCGACAGCCTGTTCCTCCTCGGCACGCGGATGGCCTCGGAAGTCTTCGAACTCAGCCTGCTCGGAGCCCCTCCACTTCCAGCCTGGGGCACCCTCCACGCGTGGTTCGTCGCAGACAGCGGCGTCGCCTTCGATAGCTCCGGCGCCGTCACCCGCTGGGCTAATCTCCGCAACGGCAGCGCCACCCGCGACCTCAGCCGCCGCGTCTCCGGCCAAGTCTTCCGCCGCAATGTCACCGCGGCGGACGGCCGGTCGCGAAAGGTGATGCGCTTTGATGGCAGCAACGACCTCTGGTCCAATGCGACCACCGAATTCGGCGCGCTCGGCGGAGCCCGCAGCGTGGCCCTGCTCTGCCGCGTGACCAGTCCGGGCGACGGCTTCCTTTTCGACGGCTCCACCGGCAGCGGCAGGACCCGTGCCCGGATCCGCGGCGGCCTCTGGCAAGCCGGCGTGTCCGCCACCGCCGACGCTTGGAACGGCCCCGAGCCGGACTCCGCCGCACGCCAGACCGGCACTTGGCAGCAACACGTCTTCACCTACACGCCGAACGGCAGCGGCGGGACGAACGTCGTCCACTGGATCGACGGCAACGCTGTCGCCACCTTCACCGACACCACCTCGACCAACCTCGGCGGCCTCATCCTCGGCTCGAATGGCGGCTCGCCCTTTGCCCGCCTCGCCGTGGAAATCGCGGAGCTCGCCGTCTTCAGCAGCGCGCTCGGCGGCAGCGAGATCACCCAGTTGAAGGCCGCCTGGGACACCCGCTGGGGCACCCCCACCGGCCCGCCATTCAGCGTCGCCGTCAGCCAGACACCGCGCGAGATCCCGCGCTTCGGCCGGCATGGCTTGTTAGAGATCGCCATCGACAGCGAGAGCGGCGGCAGCACCACGCTCGATGAATTGAGGATCCTCCTCTCCCCCGGCACCCGCATGGCCCTCGCGTCGGTCTCCCTGCTCTCAGCGGACGGCGGCACCGAACTCGCACGGATCGACTCCCCCACCACCGACGAGCTCGTCTTCACCCCGTCCTTCCCTCTCGCGGAAGGCACCAACCCGCTCCAGCTCGCGATCATCCCCGCCCGCCACGCGCCGCTCGGCAGCGCGCTGGATGCCTCGGTGTCCAAGCTCGTCTTCTCCGGCACGCAGACGGGCGATATCATCCCCGACCCCGCCGACCCGCCCGGAAGCCTCACGCTCGGCCTCGTCCCGCTCTTCACCGACGTCGTGCAAAGCGGCGACCTCGGCATCAATACCTTCCGCATTCCCGGCATCACCATCGACCGCCAAGGCATCCTTCACGCCGTCTATGACCACCGCTACACCGGAGGTTCGGACCTCCCGGCAAACGTCGATGTCGGCTACAGCCGCAGCATCGATGGCGGCGCGACGTGGACGACTTCGCAGGTCATCATGGACTATGACGCCTCTGTCCCCGGCTCCTCCGGCAACGGCGTCGGCGACCCCTGCATCCTCCACGATCCGGTCACCGGCACCCTCTGGGTCGCTGCCCTCTGGTCCTTCGGCAACAACGGCTACAACGGCTCCGGCCCGGGCACCGCCCCCGCCGACACCGGCCAGTATGTCCTTGTGAAAAGCGAGGACGGCGGGGTCACCTGGTCCGCCCCGATCAACATCACCGCCGCGGTGAAGGACGACGTGAACTGGAACCTCATCTTCCAAGGCCCCGGCCACGGCCTTGCCTTGCGCAACGGCACCCTCGTCTTCCCCTCCCAGTATCGCGACGCCACCGGCACCGTCCGCGTCTGCTCGGTCTTCAGCAGCGACCACGGCCTCACCTGGGACTTCGGCTCCGGCGTGCCGACCGCCTCCCCGCAGACCAACGAAAACACCGCCTGCGAACTCGACGACGGCCGCCTGCTCTTCTCGATGCGCACCCCGTCCGGCTCGAACGGCCAGCGCGCCTGGATCCGCTACACGCCGGGCGGTGCCACCCCGATGCGCAACGGCACCTGGGACACGCTCTTCCGCCTTCCTTCCGTGCCCGATCCCGTTTGCCAAGGCAGCGTTATCCAGTGGACCAGCACCCACCGCGGCGATCCGCGCGAGTTCATTGTCTTCGGCAACCCCGCGAGCAGTTCTTCCCGCGTCAATTTCACCCTCCGCGTCTCCCCGGACGGCGGCGATACCTGGCCGGCCTCACGGCTGCTTTACGCCGGCTCGGGAGCATATTCATCCATCTGCATCCTGCCCGACCGCTCGATCGGCGTGCTGTTCGAAAAGGATAACTACACGAGGATCACCTTCGCCCGCGTCGAGGAAGCGTGGCTCTTGAATCCCGCCGCGGACGCCGACAACGACGGCATGCCCGACGCATGGGAAACCTTGCATGGATTGAACGCCGCACTGAACGACTCCGCCGCCGATCCCGACGGCGACGGCGAATCTAACAGCGAAGAGCAAGCCGCCGGCACCGATCCGCTCAACACCGCCTCCGCGCTCGGCATCGAGTCCTTGACCGGCAGCGCACTGACCTGGCGCAGCATTCCCGGCCGCAGCTACCGGATCGAGGAAAGCAGCGGGCTTTCGAGCTGGCAAACGGTCCCGGGGATGGGAGCCGTCCTCGCCACCGGAGCTACCAGCACCGCGAATGTCTCCGCCTCACCGGCACCCTCCCGATTCTTCCGGGTGCGGGCCTTGCCTTGAACGGAGCGCGGACTTCAGCCGGCAGCCAATCACCCGTTCCCGATCAAACACCCCGCCGCCTGCTCGTTGCCGCCCAGCGTGCCGATCCATGCCCGCTCGGCAGTCCCGCGGCGGAGATGCTCGATGGCGGCGACGATTTGCAGCCCCGACGACGCGCCGAAGGCCTCGCCCAAAGTCTCACGCACCGAAATCCGCGGGCCGGACCACCCGGCATAGGCCCGATCCTCGGCGACATCAAAGCGCGCGACACCGCTGCGGCTGTCCGCAAGCAGGGTGCGACCGTCGTCGATCGCCCCGCCGGTCTTCAGCACCGCGCGCAAGGCTTCCGCGCGATCGCAGCCCGGGCCTAACAGGACGGGATCGGGTAGGGCGACGAGCTCCGGCCCTTCGCCGCCGGTCTCCAGATAAAGCGCCGCCGCCCCTTCCGCGGGAACGGCCTCAGGGGAGTAAAGCCCCAGTGCCTCGGCGCTCAGCCAGTCGATTTCCTCCGGCACCACGACCAGCACGCCGTCGCAATCGCCGCGAAGCAACCACTCGGTGGCAATCTCCAGCGCGGTGAAGATTTCCGCGCTGTCGCCGAGGATCGTGTCGTTCGGCGCGGTGGAGTTGAAGAGCGAGGACAGGTGGCTCGACGGTGCGTTGAAGACGGTCTCCGGGAACAGGATCGGACTCGCGACGGAGGGATCCGCCAGCACCTCGCCGAAGAAGCGGTTCGAGTAATTCACGCAGCCATTCAGCAGCGCGCAAACCACCCCGAGCCGCAATTCCCCCGCCGCGGCCTTCGCCGCGCGTTCCGGTCCCAGCGCCTCGATCGCCGCCCCGACCGCGAACTTCGAAATCGGGCTGACCCGTCGCAAGCGCGGGCTCTTCGGCAGGGTCGGCGGCGCGGGCGGCACCCGCATCACCGAAGTCACCACCGGTGGCCCGCTCTTCCGCTCGCGGCTCAGCTCGGAAACCGCCGGCCGCGTGCCGGAGTCGAGCGCATCCATCAAGGCGGGCACGCCCCACCCCGCCGGGCTCACGGCTCCGGTGCCGGTGATGCGGATCATGGCGACACCTCCTCCCCCATTCTGAAAGTTGAACCGCCAAGACGCCAAGAACGCCAAGTTTCAAAACCTTGGCGAACTTGGCGTCTTGGCGGTTCCATGATCCGGTTTTTCAAGGTTGGTCCTCCTTCTGAAAAACAAGCGTCGCGTTCGCCCCGCCGAAGCCGAAAGAGTTCGTCAAGACGGTCTTCACCACCGCCTCCCGCGGTTGCTGGACGAGGTCGAACTCCACCACCGGATCGATCTCCCGGACATTCAGGCTGGCGGGCAGGAACTGGTCGCGCAGGGTCAGCAGGCAGATCACCGACTCCACCGATCCCGCGCCGCCTAACAGATGACCGATCGACGACTTGGTCGACGACACGCGGATCTTCGGCGTCGCCGCGCCGGCCCAGCGGGAAATCGCGCGGGCCTCGGCGACGTCGTTGAGCGGCGTGCCGGTGCCGTGGGAATTGATGTAGTCGATCTGCTCCGGCTCCAGCCCGGCGGCGCGCGTCGCTTTCGCCATCGTGCTCAGCGCGGCATCGCCTTCCGGATGCGGCTGGGTCAGATGGTGGATGTCGGTGGCGGCGGCGTAGGAAAGGATGCGCGCCATCACGTCCGCGCCGCGGGCCTTGGCGGCGTCGAGCGACTCCACCAGCACGAAACCCGCGCCTTCGCCGAGCGCGAGACCGTCGCGGGCCGCATCGAAGGGCCGCGGGATGCCGCTCGGCGAGAGCGCCTGGAGCGAATCGAAGCCGGCGAACACCAGCTGGCTCAGTGCATCGTAGCCGCCCGCCAGCACCCGCTCGGCCTTGCCTTCGGAGACCAGTTGGTAGGCGTGTCCGATGGCGTTCGCACCGGAAGCGCAGGCATTCGACAGGATCCGCAGCGGCCCGCGAACGCCGAGCGCCCGCATCATCGCCGCCATCTGGTGCTGCGGCTGATAGCTCTCGACCCGGAGAAACTGCTGGCGCTGGGATTTCCCCTCGACCGCCTGGAGATAGTATTGCTCGCCCACCGGCATCGCCGCGGCGGAAGTGCCGATCATCACCGGCATCTCGCCGCCGGAAAGGCCCGCCATTTCCAAAGCCTCGCGCGCCGCGAGGAAGGCCATCCGGGTGCCGCGGTCCATCCGTTGCCACGCCTTCCGCGAAACGCCAGACACGCTCTCCGGCAGCTCCGCCTGACCCGCCGTGCCGACGCGTTGACGGGAGACATCGAACAGGTCGACCGGCCGGAACGCGGTCCGCCCGGCGCGGAATCCGGCGGCGTTTTCCGCGAGGTCCGCACCCATCGACGTCAGGATCCCGGCACCGGTGATGGCGACGGGCCGGAGCTTCGAGGGATAGGAGCGGTCGGAGGAAAAAGCCACGGTGCGAACGAAAGTGGATGAGCAGCGGGCGTTTTCTAGTGGCGGATCCGGCTTCTGTCCAGAATGGCGGCTGGTTTCGACCCTTGCGCGCACCGGGACCGCGGATCTTTAGTCCGCAGAACGGTCCCCGCGTCCTGCATCCCCTTCAAAGTCCGCAACCACCAATCCCGCCGTTCCCGTGCTTCTCCCCCAAGGTGAAGCCGCCACCGGGACCGCGGAACAATGTCGAACTCAAAGCCAAGGTTTCAGGGTCGCTTTTGGAACGTAACGCACCGTTCCGATCGATCAAAACCAGCCTCATACCCACCCCGATACTCGAGTATGAATGACGCTTTACCGGATTCCGGAGTGAAAACGTCAACGCCGCTGACCGGATCTCCCAGCTCCCCTCTGATTTCAGATTCAGATCTGCCGATAAAGCTCTTTTCCCAGCGATCCTGACGCCACCGAATGGTAACTGATATAGCCGGTATGAGCACCGCCACGACTACGAAAAGGATCCAAAATCGCCTCATTAGCTCAGTTTCCTACACATCTGATCATCGCAGGACAATCTCTGATCTTTCTCCAAGAGACCCTAGTATTCCGTAAAACTCAAATCGCCGGATAGAGCGACTTGAGTTTGATGCGTGCTTCTTCGTTGGTGAATTGCCATGAGATGGGTTTGGGGAATTGGTTCTTCCATTTTAGATATGCCTTCA